>Ga0179593_1563918_pt1 | contig 15654 bp, 14 predicted proteins | sample CZODoug2_1_08_16_FD_185931 | JGI IMG/M metagenome (GOLD analysis project Ga0179593, IMG submission 185931) | Vadose zone soil fungal communities from Angelo Coast Range Reserve, California, USA - CZODoug2_1_08_16fungal (PacBio error correction) | ecosystem: Environmental > Terrestrial > Soil >... | reverse complement strand
TTGATCCCGTTTTTTTTTCCTTGCTCCCTTCAGGGACCCCGACTAAGCTCCCCCCTTTCTTTTACACCTCCTTTGTGCGTTCCTCCCCCTCATCCTTTAGTCATAGACGGAGTTACTTTTTTTCCCCGAACCCCTTTTCTCTACCGAGTCACCACCTTTGTATTGATCTTCTTTCCCGAAACCCTTCTTATTCCAGTTCCCATTTTTTTCCGAGAAGAAATGGGGGTTTTTCTTCGCTTCTTCCGGGAGTTTTTTCTTTCTCCTCCACTCTTTTCTTCAGCTTTTTTGATTTTTTCCCTCGTTCAAAAGGTTTTTTCTAACCCTTTTTTCTCGAGGTTAATGAAGAACTAGACCCCCTTTCAGTAGAAGACCCTTTCCCTAAGGCCTTTCTGAGTGCGCTCTCTTTTTCCTTCATGGCCCCTCCTCTTGTAAGCGTTTGCTCAACGGAACCTTTTTATCTATGAGCATCAGCTGGATCTTCCTTTGTTAGCCGGTCCTACGTGACGCTTTTTTCCAGTAGAGTTTCCCTCTTAGCTTTTCCTTAGGCGTGCCATACGTCATGGATGCATCTCCAGGGGCCCTCCAGATCCCTCCTTTTCCTATCCTCCCAATTGATTTCCCCCCTCTTCGAATTTTTTCTAGCTTCCCCACACAGAACCACCTTGAACTGACTTGAGAAAGTTGATTGAGTTCCCGAGCGCCAATGCCTCCTTCAAATCCAAACGTCAAAGTCGGGTGCTTTCATTTAACCCTTCAGAGATGTCAAACCATCCGAAGTGGCCCCTTCTTTCTCCCTCCAAGAGCCTCCTTCCTTTTGATGGCCCCCCTTTTCCAGAGTCTCCTGTCCCTGACAACGGGCCTTCCACGGATCGAGTGCGATCTAATTCATTTTCCACGTCCTTCCCTCAAGACCCCTGAGATCTTTTTTTGAATTTTCTGAAGTCAACACATTTAGTCCCTTTTTCCCTCTTGGATTTCTCCTCTTTGCAACGCTCCTTTTTTTTTGTCCATCCCTCCTCGATTTTTTCCCCTCTCAAGCGGTTTCTCCCGGTCTCCTGGGTCCAAAAGACGTTTTTCTCTTCCTTTTCGGTTTTCCAGTTCCTCTATTTTTTTTTCAGTGATTCTTCTATAAATGCCCCTTTCCCTTCTCCTAACCCTTTCAGAAGCCTCTCCCCTTTTATCTTCTCTAGTAGCCATCTAAAGCAACCTTCCCCTCTACCCAGTCCCCCTTTTTACCCAAGTAGGCTTTCCATTACTAGCTGCTCTAGTGTGAAGAGAGAAAGTCTCTTCCCCCTTCTCTTTTTTTTTTTTTTTTTTTTTTTTTCCCCCCCCCGGACGCTTCAAGATCACACCTTCGCGTCCTTCTCTCGCTTCTTCGAATGCACTGATTGAACCTTCCCTATTTTTCCCCCTACAGCAGGATGCCTTTTCCTTGGTTTGCGAGATCCCCCCCTTTTTCCCCCCCCCGGAGGCTCCTCTCTGGTCAGAGAGTTAATGCTTCAACTTTTAAGTTTCGGTTTTAGCTCCCCCTTTTCCCCCTTCCCCCCTCCCCGCCGTAGGACGACAGGTGGTATTTTTCGGCTCCCCGCCTAATCTCCTTTCCCCTCTTTTCTTCACTTCTAATCATCCCCAGGTCCCTTTCTAGCCAGAAGTTATTCCTCCGCCATTTTTTTTGATCCTTGGAAAAGAACTGCATGACTCTGAGGTCTCCTTTCTGTGCACCCCCCCCCCTCCGTTTTTCGTCTAGCCCCCCTTTCCCTAATCTTTCCTCAGCAGTTCCCCAAAACCCTCTTTGTCTTGAAGGTTACGGCGGTCTTAAAGTCTGGCTTTTTCCTCCTTCGTGGAAGAGTGTTAGAGGCCATGGCTTACGTCTTCCCTACGATGCGCCTGCCGCCCCCCTTCTCAGGGAGCCTCCTGTAGAAATTCTGAGAATTCCTTCACCTTTTTCGTCTATTTGCCCTAATCCAAATTTGCGGCTTCAGGCCTTTTTCCCCCGCTCTCAGCGGAAATTTTTCTCCGGCGAGGCAACAAGTCGCTCCCGTTCTTTAGGTACTTCCTTGGCATCGCAATGTTTTTTTCTTCCCTCCAGGGCCCCCCTCTAACTGGCTGGCCCCTCTCTTTTAGGTGGGCTTGATCTCGCCTCTTTTCTTCTTTGGCCCTTCTAGAGATTTCCCCCCCTTCTTCACGAGTGTCCGCAAGCGCTTTCGCCGAAATTAGGAGCGATTTCTTTTCTAGATTTTGAAGGACTGCTCTTCCCTTCTGGAACTCCTTTTGTCTTTTCTACGGAGGTTTTTTCTCTTCCGACTTTCTGTAAAGGATGCGGATAACGCCTTTCCCCCCCCCTTTTTTTCGCAGAGTTTTTTTGCAAATGTCCCCTTAGGGAGGGAGGTATGAAGCCATCCGAGGAGTCCTCTTTTCTTCAGGAAGAGAAGTGACCCCTTCCATAGGCCCCTTGACCTTGGAATGTGAGACCTCCCTTCCCGCGCCGCACGATCCTTTCAAGGGGCAACCGCCCCCCCTGAGCTACAAACCACTCCCCTGGATCCCCCGGAACTTTTCCTCCCTTCACTTTTCTTTTTGAAGCTTGCATTAGCTGACAGTGGTCGAAGCCGTCGGCGTTGCCTCGTTCCCCACTGTCCTTTCCTTTGAAGGGCCTTTTCACTAGTCCTTTTCTCCCAGGGACTTTTTCTTCGGTTCTTTCCTCCAGTGCCAGAGGGTATTCTCCCTGTTTTCCCCCCCCTTGCTTTGGACCTCATCTTGAACCTTCCCCCTTGCTCCCCCCTTCAACCTTTTTTCTTCCGGGGCTCCCCCTATCCCGAGAGGAGTAAAGATTTTCCCAATTCCCTGTTTTCATCGATCCTGAAGTTTCTGGTGTAGGGAAACCTTCCTTCCTCCTGATACGGCCTTTCTTTGTTCAGAATCCCCTCTGATTCAGTGGTCCATTGGTTTCTTTGACTCCTTCCCTGCTCACCCCTTTAGTTTTTCCCAATTTCTTCCTCCCGTTGGACCTTTTTCCCAGCGAGGGGTCTTCCCGGGAAAGGAACAGATGTGGCCCAGCCCCCCCCCTGAAATTTTCCCTCCCCCCTTAAAAAGTTTCCCATAGTGCTGTTTTTCCCCCCTTCACTCTAGACCGCTTTTTTTTCAAATGCTTCTTTGGGCGGCTTCCTTTCCCCCCCTTTCTGCAAAGAGGCCGCGCGTTTTTTTTAAGCTCCGGTGGTTTCTCCACCCGGCTTTCCTCCCAAAGCTTTTTTCCCCCTTGCAAAGATCGTTTTTCTTCGTTGACGCTTTCCCCGGCTTGCTTCTGTAGAGCCTCGTTTACTGCAGTCATCTGGGACCCAAACCCTCTTCCCCCCAAGATATCCCCTTGGTGGCTTCCTCCTTCCGAATACCCTTACTGTAGGGAACAAAACTTCCCCGTCAGTCCCCTTTTTCCCTTGTTTAGGGGATTTTTAATGCCTTCCTCCTTTTCCTCTGGCAGTCCCTCTCGCGGGGGCATTTCCCTTTCCCCGGAAAAAGGTTCCTGTCGAGGCTATGGACAACCCCGCTGTTCAAGTTTCTCTTCCCTCAAGGTGGACCTTGCATCATTCTAACTTTTCCCCTTTTCGTAGACCTTTCTCTTTCCCCCCTTACGGATGACTTTCCGTGAGCCCTTGACAGGAAGAACCGTACCCGACGGTTTTTTTTTTTTTTTGTTCTTTTTTTCCAAGCTCTCGTCAGCTGTCTCCCTACTTCTTAAATTCACCTTTCCAGGCTCTCCATCCGCCAATTTGGTCTAAAAATGATAGAAATGGTTTCTTTTTGTCGACGGATCCCACTCGTTGTTGTGTTTTCTCCGGACTTTTTTCCCTACGAGTCTCTCAAAGGAGATCACCTTCTACAAAGGGAGTAGAGTATTTAGCGCCTGGTCCCTCTCTTTTTTCCTCAGTCCCAGGTTCCCTTTTTCTTTCGACTCTTCCGCTTTCGAGGGGGAAGGTGACGGTTTTCTGAGATTCCCCCCTTGGGGCCGTCCAAGGCCCCTTTTTACGAACCTTAGTGGCCTTTTCTTTGAGATGAGTTTTTTCCTGGTAAAACTTGACTCATCTTTCTGCCCCTCTCTTTACTTTTAGAGTTCCTTTTTTTTCCTTGCTTGTCTCTTCCACCTCCCTTCGCTGGGACATTTTTTTTCCTGGGCGAGGGTATAGGCTGAGGTTTATTATAAATTCGTGTCCCCTCAACATCCTTTTGCCTTGGACTTTGTGGACCCTCTCTATGGCAGAAAAGGAGTCTCCCCCCCCAAGTTTGGAACTTTTTGTGTTCGAGTTTCCCCCTCTTGAGGTTCCTCCACCTGTTTCAAGGTGAACGCATGCTTCCGACTTCGATGGAGGCGCCCTTCCCCTTTCCAAGCTTTTCCATGGCGGTTCCCCCTTTTTTTTTTTTTTCCACCAGGGTTGCAGAGCGGCCCCCAATTTGTAGGCTCCTTGCCCCAAGCCCTCTTTTTCTAAGGGGTCTAACTTTTGGGGGCCTGCGAAACGCACCCCGCCTCTCATCCCCTTTTCTGTTTTGCAAGGGCTCTCTTCCCTGTCGACCATTTACAAATACCTCGCGGTTTCGAGTGTTGGACATGCTCTTTTTTCAACTCACGCTCTCCCCGCTCTTCCTTTTTCTTTCCCCCCCCGGCGACATTTCCCTCAGAAATAAAGATGAGTGCCGCTTTTCTACTCCATAGATTGGGCAAATTTCCCCCGTACCTCTGTCGAAAACACTCTCCGGTTTTATCTAACGCACTGCGTGTCCTTTCTCCCTGCGTGTTAATCTGTCTTCTCCTTGTAGATTTTTTTTTTTTTGCGTCTGGCCTCTCCATCGTGCCTCACTTTTTTTGTGACCCTTCCTTTTTTTCCTAGGCATATGACCTCCTTTCCCCCACTGATCCCCTTTCCCTGAGTACCGAGCGAACTCTGCTTTTTTTCTTCCACCGACGTGCCTCTTCTTCCTGGAGCCTCGAGTCCCTCTTGAAGCTTTTTCCTTCCTTCTATTCCCTGGTCGAGTTTACCGCGCTCGGCAAGTCTTTCTTTTTTTGAGCGTTTCGACCCCCAAGAAGGAATCCTTCTTTCCCCTCTTCCTACTTCTTCCCGCTCCGGATGAACTTCCTCCGAAACTGGTGCGTGTCCCGGTTTTTCCCCCCCCTCTCAGTTTGTCCCTTCTTCCTTTGATTTTTTTTCCGATATTTTGAGAGCCTTTTGTAGCTTTCCCCCCTCCCCGTGTCGGTTCCGCGAGGCCGACCTGTGATCGACCTTCCTTCAGTTTTCCTGCTGACAGCGTTTTTTGCGTGCATTGGAATGACCTTTTACCCCAGTGCTTTTTTCAAGTAGCTTCCCCTGAGAGGTTTTTCCTCGAACTGTATCATTGTCCCGTTGCTTCTCCCTTGAATACCCCTCTCCTTGCCCCCCTGAAAGTAATCTCCCTTTCCTTTTATTTTCGAAGCAATGAGAGGAAAGAGAATCTCGTTTCCCGGTAGATCTTCGGCGGCCTTGTACAGTTCAGCCCTCTTGCATTTGATCGTAGAGTGCAGCTTTTAGACTCATCCTTTCCAGATATTGAGTAGCCTTAAATCCAGTGCCTGCCTCACACTATGGATTTTCCTTCAGTCAGACACCCACTTCGTGAAAGTCCCCTATCCTTCTCAAGTTTAGGGTCAAGAGCCAGAAGTCCTCTTTCTAGAGAATTATCGATTGAGAGAGCCTCTCAGAGCCCCCTTTCCCTTTACCCCTTCTTTCGCTTTCCTAGATGAATTATACCTACCCCCCCAAAGTTTCGAATTTTTTTCCAATCACAATTTTTAGGGGATGCCAACCCTTTTTTTTTTTTTTTGCGGTCTCTCTTCTTATCAATCGCGGTGAAGCTCCAACCGGCCTTTGTGATATGCCTCTATTACGAAGTTAATTTTCCTTTGACAGATATGTTCTCGTTCTCCCTCTCTTTTTTTTTACCATTGAAGATCCCCCAACCGACTCCCTTGAGGAAAAATACACTGATCCCTTTTTGTTAAAAGGCCCCCCTCATAGATGTTCCCCCCTCCCTCTATGAAGGCTTCTAGTTTCGCCCTCCTGACAGTACGGGGGTTTTGTGAGTTGCCACTACCATTCTCCCCCCCTTTGAGCCCCCCCCTTTCTAGATGGCGCCCTCTGACTTGAGGAGAGTGTGTGATTCAACTATTTCGGGGCCCCCCCTGGGTTGCGTGTATGGGACGAAGGAATCAACATCTTAGTTTGATGTTAACAGTTTATCTCTCCCCCAGGCCCTACAGGCCGAATTCAAACTTTGACCTCTTTTCCAATTTAAATCTCCCTTTTTGAGAAGAGCCCCCTCTCCTCCCGAAGGGGACTTTTTCCTCCCTCGCTCCCTTTTCCCCGATTTTCTCTGATGCATCCAACCTTTCGTTGTTTTTTCAGGTGAAGCTTCACTACGTTCAGCATGGCAGCTTCCTGCGGTCACCTCTCTTCCTTTTTGTGGCAGAAATTGACCCCTCCTTGACCTTTTTTTTCCGCTTTTTCCCCGACTTCCTTTGTCCGCCGACTTCTAACAACTGCTTCTCTTTTACTGATCTGGAAGATTTAGGAACCTCGGGGTCGACGCTCTCCCCGTACGCCTTTTTCTCTCAATTTGTCTTGGCAGCTCTTTCTTTTTCCTACCCCCCCCCCTCGTCGGGAAGAGGTTAGGCCCGCCTTTCGCCCTTTTTTGAGACCCGTCCTTCCCTGCCCTCTCCTAATAGCTTTTTTTTTCTCTTGCTTTCTTTGACACGCTTTCTCCCTAGGGTACAACTCGTCTTCAGGTTATCCTTCTTCCCCGAATTCCCCCTCAAGGATTTTTTTTTTCCTTCACCTCTTCCTTCCCCCACTGCGCTCTTCTGAGACTTTCAGAGGGCAGTTCCGGTTTTTCTCGATCTTTCTCTCCCTTCCCCGGGCCTCGCACTCTCGCCGTTTTTTTCCCGGATTCCCACGTCAGAGAGGTCTGGGGAGTATGGTTTCAATCTCCCCTTCCTTCCCTGTCTTGCCCCTCTAAGGGTTTGTTTCTTCTCAGGGGGTTTAGATGTTTGTGAATCACTGACTAATTTTTCTTAGTGACCTTTTTGGTGTCTTCGCTCACAGAAGATTTTTTTTTCCAGGGCTTTTTCCCCGCTTTTTTCTCCTGAGGACGAATACATGCCCTTTTTTTTTCCCCAGCAATGCGGTCGTTTTTTACTATCCCTTCCGCCGAGCGTTTTCCCCTCTTTCGGGTTCTTGGAATTTCCCTTCGAACCTTTCCTTCGGATGAGGAAGCTGTGGCTCTTTGCGTTTTTAGCCTTCCTCCGGACCTTCTCGGTGACTCCTTTTCTCTTGGATTTATTCGCAAAGATCCTTTCTTTTTCTAGCCCAAGGCTTGAGAAGTTTCCTTTTTACTTACCCCTTCTTGCTTAAATCTCGCCGTCTTGTTTTATGCTTCCGTCCGGCCCATCCTAGGTTAGCCCTTTTCTTTTGCCATATACACCCTTTTTTTTCCCAGCGGGATCTCTCCCCCCCCCAGGCACAAAAAGACCCCTTGACCCCCCTGCTTTCTTTCTTCGCCGTTCCTTTTTTTTAGGGCCCCTTTTTTTTTTGACTTTTTGAAACCTTCCACGACCGCGCTACCCTTCCCTTAAGATTTCAGTCCTGACTCATTTTTTTCCTTTCGTTTTTCCTGTAGCGTGGGTCCCCCCCAGAAAGGTGATTTTTCGTGTCATTTTTTCGGAACTCTTTCCCATTTCCCCTCTGTTGCCGGTCCCCCCCCCCCCCAATCTACCTCCCTCCTTTAGAGATTTCTTCTTGGCAGCGCGCAGCACGAGTCGTCCGTCGCGATCTTCTACCCAACGTTTTTTTTCCGACTTTCCCCCCTCCTACCTTCCTGACGGAGACCTTTTTTTTTCGCACTCAAGGCGGGCACGCCCGATGTGATCTCTAGTGCTCTTTCCGCGAAACCCCTTTAATACTTTCCCATGGGCAGTTCTATCTTGGCAATGTTAGGGTTGTATTTTGCTTTATGTTTTTGGACCCCCCCAGTTTTTTTTTTGATTTATTCCTTTTTTTCCTAGAATCCCTTTCCCTTCTTGATATGTAGGCCGAGCACTTCCGCCCTATTTTTAAGTCTCTCGGCCTCCGGCCTTTTCCTTTTTACACCCTCCTCCAGTAAAATGACCTGCGTATTGGATTACCGTTCCCACGGACCTCTTTCCTATCTTTCTCTTCTCTCCGGACTTTTTTTCGTCGTTCCCCCGTCAACATTGATTGGGAGACAGTCTCGCTCAAATATTTTTTGATTAGCGGTTTCTAGCATGGTCTTCCTGGGACATTCGGAGAAGATCCTTGAACTTCGCCTCTTTTTCCCGAATCCTCTCACCCCCTCACGTTTTTCCCCCTCCCCGGTCTGGGGATTTCGCATGGATTTTCCATGCACGCCCCTTAAACTTTTCGGCAGACCCCTTTCTTCTGACGTTTTTTTTCGGATCATCCTATATCGAGTATTTTCCCTTTTCAGTTTCTTTCGACCTCCCTCGAGTCCGTGGGACTCGGTTCAGGTAATTTCGACCCGGTTTTTGCCCTGATCTAAGACCCCCCCCTTTTTCCAGCTCACGTCAAAAGAAGACGACTTGTTGAGATTTTTCCCCCAACCCAGCTTTTTCTTGTTCTAGATGCTTTTTCTAAATATTTTTTTCTTGGGAAACTCTTCCTAAAATCGATGAAGTTATCGCCCGTAGCGTCTCTCCCTCGTAGGCTTCTTCCGGTTGCCGTTTTCTTCCCTTCTTAAGACGTTATGGAAGAATGAAGTAACCTTTCAATTCCTTCTTCCTCAAGGTTCTTTCCTTTTTTTATCGCCTTGAGTTCCCTTCCTTAAAGATCTCCCCCTGTTAAAAGTTTTTTTTGAGATGTTGAGATGGCATTTCGTAGAGATTCAATTCAAGTTCTTAGAGGTTTCACTTCCCGAGGACCTTTTTCTTTTACTGATTGAATATTCTTGTTTTCGCTCCTCCTACTACAGATCTTCCCCCTTCCTGGATTTTTATAATCGGCGCCGGAAGGTCCCCCCCCCCCTTAGGCACCTTCCACTTCCCCTCCTATAGACCCGCGCCCCCCTTCCTCGCTCTCATTCTGTGAAGCGTCCCTCAGGACTCTCTTCTTTCCTCTTGGATTTCGGAACCTGACGCTCGCCCATCTTACTCCGTTTTAACCGTGAATGTTAATGCAGTCTTACTCCCCGTGGAACTTTTTGGGACTTCAGGAAAGCTCTCTTTCTCTGCCTTCGCAGGGTACCAGACCGCCAGTACATACAGCCCCCCTCTCACAGAACCTTAAGTTCGGTTCCGCCTTAATTGGGAGAGAACACTGTTCATCTCCCCCTAAGACAAGGACCTGCGCCCAAACATTCTGATCTCCGGAATCTTTGACTTTGACCCCCCCGAGAACCCGTTCTCAACCCTCTTCCTTCTCATCCGATAAGCTTCCCTTAGAGTCCTGGAATTTTCCCCATCCCCCCCCCGTTTCAGGAAAGAGTTCCAGATGTGGATTTTCGTATACTTTTGGCCCCCAAAAATCCAGGGAGGAAGGCCAATTTTTTTCAGTTTTCTTTAATTCTTTTCACCCCCGTAGCATTCTTTTCCTGTTGTATTACTGTCCTCTTAGTTAGAGAGGCGGGTAAGAGGCTTCCGGCTTTTGGCCCCACGTCAGTTTTATCTTTTGCCCTTCCTAGTGGAGTAAGGCGCTTAGTCAGATGTTTGAATTTTCCGAACTCGCGATCCTTCCCGTGCCACTTCCCTTTTCGTTCCCGGGAAGGCGATGTCTGCCTTCTTCCTGCGTCCCCAGTTTTCGACTTCCTTCGCGTCTGGTAGGATGAGTTTCCATTTCCAGTGTTTATTTATCCTATGCCCGGTCCCGATCAGCTCCTATTCCTTTTTATCGGTGCTTTTTCTAGCCCGTAGGATTTTTCTTCCCCCTAGTGAATGATCAGCTCCGAGTTCTTTTTTCCATCCTGTCACGCCTCGACAATTGGTGTTTTTTGGGCCGTCTCTTTTTCTTTCATGCCTTCCCCTTTGGTATGTTTTTGGATGCAGAGTCCGGAATGATTCGCGCCCTTACAGGCTGCCTGCCTGCGAGGCTTCCACGTGCACCCTTGCGACTTTCAATCAGGTAGGCTAATAGGTTTTTTTTTTTGCTCCTCTATTTGGGCTTTTGCTAGGAGCCACTAGTTTCCCGAGGCCCTTTCCCTCGAATTCTTCCCGTTCAACATCAGGCATGTTTTAATTCTCTGATTCGGTCCCCTTAACCCGTTCGGGTCCCATCCTTGTCCGGCCGCTTCCTTCCTTTTCCTTCCTTTTTCCCGATCCCTTGCGTAGTGCGTTTTTGCCTCCCCTGAATCCTACAATCCCCCTTTGAGCGTACAGAGAAGGAATTGACTTATTTAGACGATTTTCTGGAAGGTAGAAATAGTTGACCTCTAAAGTGAGACCCCCTTTATGTTCGCTTGAAGACTTCCCAGGTTCCCGCCTTTCCCTGGTAGAGTTGAACGTCCTTTCAACTTTTCTGGAACTTACAAATTTTTTTTAAGCCCTCCACCAGAACACACGGAGGCGACCCCTCTCCTTATTCCCCTCTTGCCCCCCCAGTATAGAGAATTCCCCTAACCTGTACCCGACTGTATAGTTTTCATAGTAATTCGTTCAACCCTAGATTTCCTACAGAGTCTCCATCTTTTTTCAGGGACAACTGGAATAAGTCCTGGGATCTCCTTTCCCTTCGGGGAGCATAAATTATCCGCCCCCCTCATCGTGAGACCCTTCCAAAGTCCAGGGACTACATGAAACCCAAGACCTGCTTTTTGAAACCTAGAATGGAGATTTCCACTTAGACGAGGAGTCCTATGTGTCCCGTTTTAGAAGCTTTTTTTTTAGTGAACATGGGCTCCCTATAGAGATTTGCGCAGGATCCCTTCCCCGTTTAGGTCCCTTCCCTCCTGAACAGGGTGTTAAATTTTTCTTCCCCCCACGCGTCCCAATATCGTTGCACTTTCTTTTCTCGCCCCCTCCGACGTTCCCGTCTCCTGGCAGGCCCTGTGGGGGAGGAGGTCACTTGCACCTCAAACCTTCCGCCCCTTCCCCCTTGCCCCGCCGCGGTCTTCGCCGTCCTAGGCGGCTATTGTCAGTTCCTCTGCTTGTTGGTACAGATGTCCCTTAAGGCTCCCCCTAAAGCCCGCGTCTTGAAAGTGTTTTCAGGAGGACTTTTCTCCCAAAGTCTTTTTGCTTTAACTAAAGGAACGTTTTTTCCAAAGAACTCCCTCTCCCAGACCCCTTTCCTTTTCCCCCAGGACTACTTCGCGATTTTTTTTTAAGATAGGTAAGGAGATTGGATCCCCGCAAATTTTGTGACCCCACCAGAGGGGGCTTTTCCTTCTATTCCCCCCTCCTTCTGGAGCGCGGAATTTCCCAAACTCCTTCTGCGGAACCCCTCAGCTATTTCGGTCCTCGGGGAGACCTCACAGTTGAGTTCCCCTCCCGGAGGCACCAGAGGAGGCCTTCTAAAACCTGATAAAAGCTCACAGAGCCCCCCCCCCCAAGGGCTCCTCGCTTCGTAAGCATTTACCTAAAGGCCCCTTATTCCGACTTCCTTTTCCCTAGACTCTTCAATTTTCCGTGTTGGGCGAGGGTGGAAACTTTTTGCCCCCCAGTATGTCCTCCGAGGTGTCCGTAAATGTTCTAAAGGCCCCCCTGGTCGGGAGCACAGTCTGAGCTTCCATTCTATCGGGTTTTTGAATCCAGGTTTAATAGTGGTCTTGTTTTTTTGTCAGGTTTCCGAGATGGACTTCTTCCTTCGTTCTTTCGGTCCCTTATTCTTGGGAAAGGGGGGAGTCCCCAGACCACCCACTTTTCCTTGTGCTCTTGGAGGCAGGTTCACCCGTCCGTCAGGAGAGCATTTTTCTTGATGTCCCCCCGAAACATTTATGTAAACCTTTGTGCTCCCTGCTCTCTCCCTCCCAATATTTCTCGATTGCCAGAGGGATGGGGATGAGCCAACGGAATTATTCAGTTCTTTTCCCCTAAGATGCGAATTTATGGAGATTCTCAGGGAGAGGAGCACCCTGATGGTTTTCAGTCCCCTTTTTTGGGTTTCCCCCGCGAATCCCCTGGGTGCTCTTGCGCGGTACCAGGCTCCCCTCGCATGGTTTTTCCTAACTTAAGTTTCCCTTTGACTTTTCAGATCTTCGGATTTTCTGTACCCTCCCTACACGGAGATCGGTTTTTCCGATTTGCCGTTTCCTTGTGTCGGGTTTGCTTAGCTTTTTTTTTGCTCTTTTTCTGATTTTTCGTGGCTTTTTCGTAACCCCACGTCCCCGACCCCTTGGGTGAAATTCTTCTTGACCTCTCCCGTGAAACCCCCTGATTCTATTTCTCTAGTCGTTTTTGTAGCCCCCTCCCCAGGGCCTTTTTACCGATCCCCTCTTTTTCGGTTCTTTTGCACGAGGTACCTTTCCGACCGGGTATAGATTCCCATCTTCTGAGCCAGTTTGCTCGTTTTTTTCCCGAAGCCCCAGTTCACACCACTCCTCCCCCCCCCCCCCTTCTCTCCACCCCCCCCCCCCGGTTTCATCTTGTACCCCGACGTCTTCCCTGAGGGTCCTCTGCGTCCCTTCGAGGAGGATGCAATCAGGACCCCTCCCTGTTTCACGATTATCAGCCCTCGTTTCACAAGCTTTTTTTTTTCAATCGAGTTTCCCCTTACCCGACCTGCGTTGGCTACTGTCGATGGCATCAGACGTTTTGGAAGTCTACTCCCCTCTCCGGTACAGACTCCTTACGAGGGTGCCCCCCCTTAAAGGTTTGCCGGCGGGGGACAAGTCGGCCCTCTCCATCAAGGTTTTCCGAATTCCCTTAAGGCTCGCTTTTGGGATCTCTGGAGCGTCTCTTCCGATTCACGCCCGACAAGGCGGGAATCCCGCTCCTCCTCGCTTTTTCTCCTTTTCATGGAATCAGGCCCAGGCTTGGAAGTTCTTGCTTCCTCCCTGATTTTTGAACTCCACTGTCCAAGCTTCCTAGCGAGCCAGAGCAGATTGAAAGGTGCGAGTTTTTTAGTCTGAGCCTTCGGCTTGAGAGCCAATGGCGAACGCAGCATTTTAGAGTCGTCCTATTAACCGTCCGAGTCCTGGTAATTGAAGGACCTCTACCCAGCGTCCCTGCATTTTTTTTTTTTCATTCGGCTTTGACCCTTAGTAAAGCGAACCCCCTCGTCCTTTCTTCTTTCTTTTTCCCTTTTTTATTCCCGACTCCGAGACAAGATTAATGGTCTAGCCTTAAATCTATCGTTCTGGTCCTTGACCCACCCGGAGGTTCCTTCCCCGAGAAGCCCTAAAGAGCGATTCGAGAGTCTTCTCGAGGCGGAGAGGGGGCAGGCCATAGTCCTCTTGGAAGCCCTCTGGTTCTCCCCCTTCTCCAGGTTTTCAGCACTTAGTGACCGCAGTTTTTCTTTATTTTTCACCCAGCTTTTTCCACAGGTTCTTTCGCTTTAGACCCGCGCCCCGTACAACAGTAGGGAGAGGGCCCGACATTATCCTTCCTCCTCCCCAATCCCCCCGCTACTTTCCTTCCCCCTCTTCCAGATTTTTTTCCCCAGAGAGCTCCCCACTCCCTGCCGAGGGAAGGGAACACACCTGCTCCAGAGCTTCCAGACCTCTCCCCCAAAATCTCTTTCCAAGAAGCCCACCTCAGCCCTGTCCTCTTCCCTAAGACCCTACCTTTCCCCTTCCACTCGCCTATTTTCCCTGTCACCCCCGACCCTTCACGACCCTTCCCAGAAAGAATCGGCGTTCCCCCCATTCCCCCCCCTCCTGGAGGCCCCCCCTCCCCCCCCCAATTCCCCCGGCTGAAGGTTTTCTTCTTTTTTCAACGACCAGGTAGATGTCCAGTTTTCTTTCTTCCTTTCCCACCATAGGCCCTTTCCCGCGGGCCCTTTTTGCCCTAAGGTCCCCTCCCTCTCATTCTTTATTCCTTTTCGGGGAACCGTCGAAGGAGACCCACAACTACGAGGGTCCCTCTTTTACCCCTTCTCTCCCTGGAAGCTTTCTAGGTAATTGCGAGGGGAAATCCCCCGTCATCCCCCCTTTAGCCTCCTCATCCCCATCCTCTCGAGTCTACGTTGACCATCTTCTGGGTTTTCCCCCTTCGAGCCTTTGGATTTCTCCCTCGGCCACTCCTCGGTGTTCTCTTTCCCGACAGGCTGCGTTGTGTTTATTTGAATTTACTCCCCAACCCCTCGGGGTGTGATTTCGCTTCTTTTACCGTTCTTATCCAGCTCCCCCCCCTTGAGGCGAATGACCTCTCTTTGAGACCCGTGCCGGAGAGAGACACCTATCGATTCGGGAATGGGCTTTTTTCCGTGCCCGATCTTTATCCTCCGGGACTTTCTCCGCTGGCCCTTGTTTCTCGGAAGGAGGACAACACTATGAAATTTTTTCTCCTAATTCCCTCCTTTGGGTTTTTTCGCTTTCCTGTTCGACCGGAAAGTCTGCGCTCGCCTCCCTCCCAGACCCTGCTTGCATTTTGATTGTCCTGTCACGACGCGGCTTTTTTTTCCGGGTCTTTTTTAGAGATTTCTATGTGACCTCCGTCAAGGCCAGGAGTTTGGATCCTTTCCGGAAAACCACCCCTACACCTCAGTTCTTTGAAAGCCCAGAGGACGCTGGATGACCCTCCTCGGGAAATTTTGGACTCTCCTAGAGGTTTTTTTTGAGGGAGTTGGTACCTACACCTTTTTTCCCTTCCGTCGAGCCCTCAGGAACCTTTTTAATTCTCCTCCTTTTGAAGCAGGAGGTGGTTCGACTCCCGGAATGATGTGGCTGACAGTTAGGGTAGCTCCCTGATAGGTTCCTTCCTTCCTTTCGGGTAAGTATGCGAACTTGACCGAACCCGGCGCGATCTTTTGACTTTTTAAACCTTTTGGGTTGGGTCTCCCCCTATAGACGGCATACGTTTTTCTTTCTTCGACTTCCTCGGGGTTCTTGGATTTTGCTTCGAGTTTTCTCCAAATAAAGACAATGTTTAAACGTTTTTTTTTTTCTGGTTTTTCCATGGGTGGGGGCTCCCGACTTGCCCCGAAAGGTCTCCGGTGCTTCGTCTTCCCATGGCCTGCTGCGGATTTACGCTCTTTCTCATCGGTTCTCCGTGTGCACGAAAGAAGGCTGGGGATTGAGCCCCTTATCTACGAAACCCTCTCCGGACCTCCGAGGAGGAGAGAGTTTCCTAGCTTTTTTCTTGTTTTTTTTTCACCGGTTCTTAAGATCTTTCCTGAGGGTTCATCTGGTGGTTGATTTGAATTCAGACGTCTCATTTTTTTCTCCATTCTAAAAGGATGATGTTAGGCACTCTAGACTGAGGCAGTCTTTCGGCCCGAGGGGTCTCCCCCCGCAAGGACCCTTTTTTGATAACTCCCCCAAAAATTATTCGCTTAAAACGAGGAGCTCGGTGTGTCGTTCCATTAACCTGATCTCTTTTCGAGTACCCTGAGCCTACGTTCTTTTCTTGATTTTTTCCGAAAGTTGTAGCAGGATGCCCCTTCTTCTTCTTATCCACATTCTTCCAGCGTGAAGATCGCGCCCGGATCCTTTTCGGAGTTTTCTGCTCTT
>Ga0179593_1306592_pt1 | contig 15655 bp, 23 predicted proteins | sample CZODoug2_1_08_16_FD_185931 | JGI IMG/M metagenome (GOLD analysis project Ga0179593, IMG submission 185931) | Vadose zone soil fungal communities from Angelo Coast Range Reserve, California, USA - CZODoug2_1_08_16fungal (PacBio error correction) | ecosystem: Environmental > Terrestrial > Soil >... | reverse complement strand
TTTCCTTTGTTGTACCCCCCCCCTGGCCAGTGGCGCCCCATTGTGTTTTTTTTTGTCGGCAGTTTATTAGTGTTTTAGATTATTTTTGCGTTTTGGCGGCCGTCAACCCTCAGCGTTGCCCGCCTGTCCGCCCGGATCCTCGAATAATTTTGACTTTGTATCCCCCGGGGTTTCCTCACCTAAGCCCACTCCGAAGTTTTTTCTCACAACACTCCCGTGTCTGGCTTTTCCTGTGAAGCTTGTTTTTGTCACTGTTAACGCCCTCTTTCCATTTGATTCCCCCCCGTTGAGCTTCCTGCCTGGAAAACGTTTTTTCTACACCATCATTTTCGTCCGGTGTTGTTGTCTAACAAAATGTCTTTAGGTCTTTTATCCGGATCTACAACTTTTTTTGTTCGGGCTGTCCATTTTCTCTTTTTTTCGGATGTAGGCCCTACGTTCTTCTTTGACCGGTGGTCTGTGATTGTGGTCCCCGTTGTTTTTGGGTATTAAGACCCCAACTTTTCGACCCCGGCGTCCTTCAACTCTTTCTCTTTCATTTCCTCTTGTTGGGAAACCGTCTCGATTCACTTTTTCTGGCGTGATTTTCTTCCCCCCTTGTCGCTTTTTTGGGTCGGTTTTGTTTGGTCGATTGGGATCGTTTTGATTCTGCTGTCTCCGTGCGCTGGTCCGACCCCACGTGTCTTTTTTTGTACGACATCATAATGATTTTCTTTTCAAAAGTACCAACCCCTCCGTCTCACCTCTACCTCGCGTCTTCTTGTGCCAGTTTTTTAGGCCAGGCTTTATAACACATCGTGACTTCCCTTGTTGTGTCTCCCTGTGTTTTGTCATGTGAGTTTCTTTCATTATGATTCATTCTTTACCCCCCTACATTACCCTCCCATCCGTTGGTGTTTTTTTTACATTTTATCTCGTTATCCCGGATGTCCCTCGTTGGACCCACCAAACCCGAGCACACCCCCCCTCTGCGTCATTGTGATAAGTGTACGTCTCACTCTTTCCTCCCCCTCGGCGTTCTTTATCTTTCTGATTTGGCGTTGTCCCCGCTCTATCTTTCACCCCACGTTTAGACCATAGCTAGCATCATCCCTACCTCAAAAAACTTTTCTCCCCCCCGCCCCTCCACCCCGCCCAACCGCAGCACATGGTATTTACAGCTAAACCGGTGTTTGTGTTCCCCCCCAATGAGCCAGTAATTTGATTTTCCTCTGCACTTTTCCCACAAGACGGCAAATTCCTCCCACAAGGAGGGAATTGGCCTTCGCTTTCCCTTGTTGAAACCACCCCCCCCCACAATACAAGTCCCCCACCATGGGCCAACGCCTCCCTCAATTGGTCCCCAATTACCCTTCGCCCCTATATTCGGTGTCGCAGTTGTTTCACCAACGTTGGTCCTTTAGGACGATTTTTCATCCCCCCCCACCCCTGTTTTCAATTATTCTTTTTTATTTTCTTTTCCATCGTTTCGCGTTCACCCCAATTGCTAAGCTCTTGTTTTTGTTACGCCCCGGTTTTTTTTTGACCGTACCCGTCATTTTCGCTCAGCCGTTGTCCAGCCAAACATTGAGTGCGTAGCGTTTTCTGGGAACCAATTTTTCATTCACCACGTCCCAAGATGTCGTAGCGGTTTACCGGTCCTTATTGGCGGCGACCACTAAATAAATTTAACCCCTGAATTCTTTTCCCTGTCTGTTTTGCTGGATTGATTTGTTATACCACAAGTCCCCCATGACAAATATTTTGTATTCTGTATTCGTCTTTTGCGGGGCGCCCAAAGCCCCCCCCCCTCCCCGTGGGTTATTTTTTTGTTTTATTCCTTATTTCTCAACTTCAGTTTAGCTTCCATTTTCCCGTCATGCCCCCCAATTTGTTTGTTTTCCCACATTGTGCGAGAGCCCCCCCTTCGTTCCCCCTGTTTAAGAAGACACCTGTGTACGTGACACCCGTGACACCTTTTTTTTCTGAGGCCCCCCCCCCTTATACTTTCATGACTTGTTTATGCGTCCAGCCCCCACTGCTCCTTCACTTTGTACCTTGGACTCCGAGTTTTGAACCCCCCTCGCAAATTCCGTTTTTTTTTCGGCGTGTACCCCATTTTTTGTTTGGACGGTTCCTGTTGCCCCTTCGGCTTTGCTGTCTGTGTGCCCGTTTCGCACTTTTTATTTTCCCAAGGTGTTCTGTGTCCCCAGGTCCCCCCCGCTTCCTCCCCGTTTTGATTTCATAGCTCCCCCGCGCTGTTCGGTTTTTGGCTCTGTCCCCCCACACCTTTTATGTTTTAGGACGCCCTTATCCCTTTTTGTCTCCTCCGGTTTTTTCCTGAGGTCGTTTTTTCTGCCAATTCCCAGGTTTTGGGTATTTGCTGTGGTCCTTGAGTTTGATAGTTTCGTATCGACTCCCGTCCCTTTTGGTATACTTCCTGTTCCTTCTTCAAATTCACTGGCGCAAAAATCTTCCCCACAGTTTTCCTCTTCCCAACAAATTTCTTGATGTTAATTACTCTTCACACACCACTGTTCTGCTTTTGAATTAAAGCCCCCAATTGAGTCCCAATTCGTACGAATTATTGCCGCACTTTTCGTTTCCGCGCCGAGAATTTTTCTACCCTGCATGTTGTGATTTGCGTTGATCCAGAACAATGGTTTTTTCTGTGTTAAACACTTGGACTTGATTTGTGTTTTCCCCCCCCCAGAGTCCTCCGTTTGTTTACTCCACTGAGTTCTTTCTTTTTCCGCCCCTTTCCGTGATGACGTTACTGGTGCAATCCGCTTTTTCCCATTGTGTCACTTCCTCGTAAGGCCCCCTCCGGATACGGTTCTGTCAAAGGTCTTATAGTGCCCCCCACACGTTTGTTTTTTTTCCCGAGAAACCCCTTACCCCCCAAAAAGTTACTTTTTGATTCACTCCGTAAATCACAGCCCTATTTCCCCTTTTCCGCAGCCCCATTTTTGTCCCACACTTCTTGCACAGCAATTTCGCCAGAAACAGTTTCGTAAGAGGCCACCTTCTTTTTCGCCACAGTCTCTCCCACCAAACAATCTCGTCCCTGTCTGATTCCACTTGACTGATTTTCCCAAAATAACATGTTGTGTCGGTGTAAAATCCGCCTTAGCGTACTTTACCGTTGCTTCTTTTCCGCACGACGCTGGCGAGCTTTCCTTCGGGTTTCCCCTTTATTTCAACGAGTCTTTGCGTTCTCCTTTCATAGTTCCTCAATCTCCGCCCCCCCAATCCGCAATTTTCCCTGTGTATCGACCCACCGAAACCCACACAGGCGTTAACTTGTTTTCCATGGGGATTAATCTGCTGCAAGAGCCCCCCTGATACTCTTTGACACACCCAATTGTTCCCTCTGTGATCTTCCCCCCCCTGGCCCCCCACTCCCAGTCACTTTTTAAAAACCTGTGCAATCAATCTACTTTTTCCCCTCCCATACCCTCCAGCCGCTTGGACATACAGTTTAATGCCGGAGTCCGTTTATTACGTTTTCGTATCCCCGAACTGCTTCCAATATACCTATAAACTCCTTCCTTTTTTTGTTTCTAGTTGAGCGTGCCAGATGCTACGCAAAGTTTACCGACCTCAACAGTTTATGCGTCACTCCATCCTCCTTCCACCCTTTGCGCTGTCTCTTAGTGGTTTAGCGGACCTTGACTGTTACCCCACCTTGTTCACTCAACCCCCCCCTTAATTGGTCTTTTTTGAGGCATGGCCCTTAGCCAAGCCAGTCCCCCATTTGGGTTTTCCCAGAGGTATGACTACTCGTTTTTGCCTCTTCTGTCAGATTGCCCCTCCTCCACTGGTCCTCAGATTCCGATCCCTATTTTTACTGATTACCGCTGGTAGACTAAAACGCTGTTCGGGGCAACCACATGTCCAAAATTTTTTTAGATCTTTTTGTGACGTCCCAGGCCCACCCCCTGACGTTCGAGATTCCCTCCTTTTTTTTCTTTCTGCAACCATTCTTTTCGTTTTTACGATATCTTCCCAGTTACGTCCTGGGCGGACCCCCCTACCCCAGGTTCCGACAGCAACACGTTATTCCTACCACAGTTATGGCAAAGTTCTGAGTCTTTGGTCCAACAGTTGTGTTTTACTTTCTTCGTCCATTGCCTTTCGTTTTAGCATCCCCCCTTTGCGACACCGTAATTGGCTCTTTTTCATGTGGTTCTCTTTTTTCTGAAATGATTACGGTTTTCCACAAGGCTTCTGTGTGAGCTCGTTTGTTCAACCCCTTTTTTTTGGGCAAACCGGCGTTCCCTTTTTCCTTCCCATTGACGTCTGCTGTCTCTGTTGTCCCGGCACCCTTTGCCGCCAAGTTCAATTTCTTTTGCTCTACTAAATGGAAAAGTTGTCACCCAAACCATGCGAACCTTGGAAAATAAAACTAACAAAAAAAACAAAACACAACACCCCAAAAAACAAAAAAAACAAACAAACAACAACAAGTTTTTCCTTATTTCTCAACCGTGATTAACCTCTGAAACAATGGCTTTGATGGTTATGGGATTGTTCTGTTTTTCGTGCTCCATGTCCCCCACAGGAGAATGTTCATCTTGGTCCCGTCCCTGCACCGCGCGCCCTTTTCCTCCCTTTTGATGGAAAGGGCACTCTTTTTCCCACCCCCTCAGATATTTTTCCTACCACGAATATTCCTTGTTCCCCCCCTACGTGTCGACGTCATCCCACGAAATCCAACCCCCTTTTTCCGGGTTCTTGGCGTTTACTTTTTTCATCAAAGTGGTACAAGATGCCCGTAAGTGCCCTTTCCCTCCTGTCCTCGCCCACCGTGCCTGAACCCTTCTTCTAGTACCGGGCATTGCATCTAAATTTAATTTAGTCGACCCATTTTTTGCCAGCGTGTTTTTTACCTACTTCCCTCACCCATTGTCATCTTCATAAGCACTTTGGCCTATTTTCTCTTACGCTATTGAGGCGGTACCCGGTAACAGTAGTTACCTACTGTATTCATACGTCCGAGTGTGTCTGCCACCCCCCCCTGTTCATGCCATCACCCTTATGACATACCGTCGTCCCCCCCTCAGTCGTACCCACCACCCACGTTTCTTTTCCCCCCATGGTCTTTTCGAACCGTTTACCTGTGTCCTTTTAACTTTTTCGCCCTTTGCCCACGCCGACTGTCGTTCTTACCATACCCCGGTACTTTCGACTTTCCCCCTGCACCCCTTGTACCCCACCGCACCACGTGTGCAAGTTGCCAGAAACCAAATTGTTTTTTTTGTCTTAGCCCCTTGATCAGTCCTCTTATTGCGTTCCATTGGGAAAGGTTTCCCACACCAATATTTTCTTATTTCCACCCCTACATGGGTGTCTTGCAAAAAAAACCAAACCGACCCTTCCCAACCGTACGTTTTTGCTTGATTGTTGTCAATGGCTGTCTGGCCCCACTTCTACATTTGGTGTTGTACCCTTTGTGACGACAACATCTACTCCTCTTTCTCCACCCAGTTGAAGAATCCTTTGGTGCGCCAACTTTTGTTGAGGTTCAACGTACCCCAGTTTTAGCTTTCGTCGGCATTCTTTTTTTGCTTCGTTTGGCTTTTAAAACCCCCAAAACCAACCACCGGTGCCCCCGCCACCCCACCCCCCTCGTTCCCCCCGTGAGATCTTGACCTTTTGGCCCACTTTTCCCCCCTCGCTTCCTTTCGAGCCCACAAATCACCCTGCGCCCTATTCGGGTTTTGTGAGTCCCCCCGCCTCACTACCATTCCAAGTAAAGCAAAGTCCCACCCCCGAATGTGGGCGCCTCACCTGACTTCCTGTCACAGTCTGAAATTCGTTAGCTTTTTGTTTTATTTTTATCCTTCTTTGCGCCCCTTACGTCAAGATAGACCTGCCCTGATGAACCAGTTCGCAATTTCCCCCGCAGTTGACCTTTGTTTAGCAACTTTTTTCCCAGAATCACTCATGACACGCCCTTTTAGGACAACCCAAAATTCCCCTCCTGTTCCGGGGTAATCCCATTTTTTTTCTGTCCTGCTTCAGCGTTTCGAACTCCCCTCGAATTGCACAAGCCAAACCAACGGTGAGCCCTTAGAATTCCCCCATTCTTTCCCTCCTTTTTTCATTTTTTCCGTTTGCACTGCGTTTTGGGATGTTGTCTTTTTCCCCAAAACTAACTTTTTAAGTCCCTTCCCCCCCCCACCACAACGGTCTCCTTAGTTTTACGGCGGGTACACTACGCATCTCCGTGATTGTACCCTAGGCGTCCCTTGTCTCGGGTGCGTGACCCTTGTGTGCTCCATGTTTTTCCTTGTTTTTTTGTTTTTTTGTCTTCCCCGTATGAAACCAGTTGTTGCGACCGCTCCACATTTCCTTTTTCGGGCGTATTTCCATTCTCGTCTGGTTCGCCAGTTTTATGGATTTAATTCTGTCGCTGGGATTTTTTCTTAATACCCTTGTCTTTTTTTTTTTTGGTTCTTGCTATATTAGTTAGCTGTACGTTTTTGAGACCTGTCCCCACTTTTAGCGACCTTTTTTTTTTTTTTTTTTTTTTTCTCTCCGTTGACAGACACGCAACCCCACCCCATATACCCTCTCCTCGGCCGGTTCGTTTTTTTTTAGCACATTTAATTTTCTTTTTCTTGACCCTATTTCGTTGTGCAATCCTTTGATTTATTGTGTTAGTCCTGGTTATTTGTTACCCCGGAGTTTTTTCCATTTCTCCTCTTTCTATTGGCCTCCCTTCTGTTGTTTGTTTTTTTTTATACTGGTAGCGCTGATCCCCGATGTGACTCCTCCACCAAAACCCCCCCTACCCTTGTCCCCCCCCTAGAGAGATTCTTTTCCACCTTACAGTTAACTTCCTTCCATAAGTCTGTGAGATTTCAGAGTTTTTCGTGTTCCCCCCCCCCGTGTGATCTCTTTTATTTTTCTCTCCAAGTTTTTTTAGACAAGGTGCAATTATCTTTCCCCTCATATCCCCCCTCTCCAATTCACCATCCCCCCCCCCCGCTTTCCCACCATTATCCCGTAATTCCCCAGCGCCAGAATGTCTTCTCAACTCCCACCCCCCTCGAGTTTGCCTACAGTACTCCGTACCGCCCCACCCAGAAGTAGGCTATTGGGGTATTCCGTTCCCCAGCGTCTTCAATGTCCCACCACCCCCAATTTCACGGACCCTCAATCAGCCTCCGTAAGTCGCCACCGATACCCCTCCTCTTCTTTTCCCCGTTGCCACACACTTTTGTCGGAACTTTTTTTTGATTTACCAATACCCTTTAATTTTTTTTTGAAATTCGTATTTCGGACCTTCCTTCTCGGGTATTACTTTGCCATGTTTTGCGTTTCTTAGTGACGATCTTTTTTGAAACTTAACCTCTTGCTGTCAAAATTTCAATAGAGGGAAGGGCATTTATTGTCATAACCAACCCCTCTGGTTCAAATTTCGCGTGCTTCCCCCCCCCAGTTCTAACCCACTACCCCCCCCCGCCAAGTATTTCGCGCCACGTCCCTTCTTGGTTTGTAACACTTCCGTTACCGTCTTCTCCTTTCGTTTTTTTGTCAGTCGCCCCTCTTGTTACCTTCCAATTCACCCCTCTTTGTCTTTTCCTGTATTCTTCGGGTGTGTCTCACCATCCCCCCCCCTATGCTTAATGCTTAGCCGATTTCCTCTTTGGAAACCCCAATGTCAGTAGTCCCTTTAACTTGTTTGCCGTCGAAAAACTTTGGGTTGAGAATACCCATATGTTTTACCCCTGTTTCACTCCCTCCCCTGTCGCATAAGTCTGGTACAGGGGGTTTAACCACCTTGGTTTTTTAGCTGTACCCCACTTAGTCACCTACTTTTTAGGACCTTTGAGATTAGACGCCATGACCCAAACAAAGACTGATATGCGTATGTCACCTGGCAAGACCCACACACGATTTTAGGCAACACAGCCAATCTTACGAAAAACTTTTATTGTGATACCACGGGGCCTCCGTCTTTCCAAGGGTTAAACCAAACCACTCTGAGTTTTGCCTTCCTGTTACGTGCATTTCCCTCGCATCGTCCGTTCGCCAAACGGTATTTTTTACCGACATTTTTTTCCTTTTTTCCCCAGGGTGTCCCCCTCGACCCTTTATCTTTCAGAGTTCCTTCCTGCCGTGCTGTTGGTACTCGACCCCCCCCACATGCTAGGACTTATTTCCCCCTACCGCATTGTATCTTGTTGTTTCAGGGTAGTTGCTACGGTGTCTGCAAGAATCAGCTTGGCCCGGGGTTTTTGGATTGCCGTTCCGGTACTTTTACGTAGGGAGACCGTCCCTTTTTTTTCCCCCGTCCTCGTCTTCCAACAAAGAAGGTTTGTCACTTACCAAATAGTGAAAGCCCCCCCAGATTACAACCTTTTTATGATACCTCCGTCAAAAACCTGGTGGCCGCCTTTTGTACTCATTCACCCCCCCCTTTTTTTCGCCAGTCAATATTTATTGTGCGGTCCTAGCCCCTTCCCCGTCACTTTTTTCTTTGGTCCCGGCGCATTTCTTTTCCTCGACCCTAACTGTGTTTGCCTTGCTGTGTTAGCTCAGCAAAATGATTTCTTTGGTCTTCTTTTTTTCACACTTGAAATTTGGTTCTTACCAGCGAAGTGGGCCGCACCTTTCCCAAGTACTACAACGGTACCTAGGACCTTCCCTGCCCTGCGCACTGCCCATTCACGCCCCTTACAGCACGTTTTCAACTTCATGCCCCGTTACTATTTTTCCACGTTATTTTTTGATATTCAGAGTTTTATTGTTTTTCAAGTAGAACCTCCACCCGTACTTTTTTGATTTCCCGCTTTCAGTATGAACAGCACTGCTTTTTTATTGAAAAGACTCCGTGTTTCAAAACACTTCATCCCTTTAACCCGAATTACTAGCACAGCCGCCATTGTTTTTTTTTTTAGGAGCCCAACTTCGTGCGTGAATTTTCTTTTCCCTCCACACTCATCTTTTCCTTCTATAACAACCACTGGACCTTTTTTGATTGTCCCCCCCCCCCCCCACCTATCCACATGGCTTTTTTTGAGTTACACTTCCCCTTTATTAGTTACTCCCCAGGCCTCCACTTTGCGCGTCTTCCCTTTGCCTTTCTTTCTCCACCTACTCGTGTGCTTTTCGTTATGCAATCTTTGGTCAGTTTTTTGCTCGTCTCCCCGAATTTACACCCAAGATGGATCGCAGCACTCCAAAACCTTCGGTCAGGTGTTTGATTTTATTTTCTTCCCCGCGCCCCCCCGTGCTCCCCCCCCTTTTGCCGGTTTCCCTTTTTAACTCCTTCAGCCGTTCCCTCACGGTTACCCAGTAACTTTGCTGCCTTTTTTACCGGTTGACACTCCCACATTTCCCCCCCTCTCCCCCCCCCCGAAGTCCGCCATCCGTGAGTTTTGATGCTTTCTGCTTCAGTTGCCGAACTGCTTGTCACATCTTTTTCTTTCTTTTCCCTCCTTTCCTCTTTGTTGTTTTTTTTTTTTGAGTAGCTGTTTCCTGCCTCCAGTTCGGCCAACTTACCCCCCCTGACCGTGGCCGCCCTCGTCCACTTGATGCCTGGTGGCCGGCAGGTTGGCGCGGTAAAGCTCCTTTCTTCTTTCCCCCGTGTTTTTTCCCGCCCCAATTATTCTTATTGGGGCTGTGTCGTCTCCCCCCCCCCACCCCAGTCGGGTCAACATTCAACATTGCCCGAGATTCTTGGCAGGAGGTGGCGAAATTTTCCAAAGACTTAATATTTGTTTCCTCGCGACTCTGGTTGTTTCCTCGAGGGGCTGACCCCCCCTCGCCCAACCACTTTCCCCCACACGATGTTGCGCTGCATTTGTATCCTTCACGACGGCTAATGGTTGGATGGCACACTTTTTCCTGTCACCGATTGAGTTTTTTTTTGAGTTTAGTGCAGCAATTGCCTTGCTTCACGCATGCTTTTGACTTTCCCTCCGCCTTTGTATGTTTTTTTTTAGATTTGGGTTTGCCCAAGTGTTTCCCCGTTCTTTTTCTCCCCCTTTTGTACGATTATTTTGATCTTTTTTCTACGCCCTTTTGAGACCAAAGGCTTTTCTTACGGGTCTATTTTTCCAACAGCGTCTTCTTCAGGGTTGCACGACGTGAGCCGGACGCCCTCTCTGCGTCCTCTTCTGGCCTGCTTTTGCTTTTTCCTGAAGTTAAAGACGGCGTGTTTTCCGTCACGGTCCCTTTTCCCGCCACCCAACAAGTACTTCTTTTTGTGTGACTGGTTAAACAAAACCCACTGCTTGCCTTCTACCTCCTTTTGTCAACATGGTGGACGGAAATTGACCCAAATTTTTAACCTATGGATTACATTTCCTTTGTTATACTGTTTTTTTAGTGGTTTCGTGATGGTCTTTCCCATTTAGGAAGTCATCTTTCTGTATTTTTCGCCATGCAAGGTTACCACCCCAACGGGTCAGGGAGGGTTTCTTTACATGGAGTGAAGAGTTTCTTTTTTTTAACCACCCCCTGGAAGCACACCCCTGTTTTCAGTCTTTTGCACCCCTACACATTCCACTGGGACCCCAACCCTTATCCCGCAAATCCACCTTTCGGGTCGCCTCAACCCAATAGGCTTCCCAGTGCCGCGCTTATTTTTTCCCTTCCGACCAACCAGGCGACCCCAAACACGGGGCTAAATAGTGTTCTTTACTGACCGACCTTCCTATCTTCTTTATCATCCCAGCTGCACCCACAATTTTTTGAATCCGGTCGTTGTGTGTTTGTGGCCGGTGGTTAATGTTTATATTTCACTCTCCCATCCACTTCTGTTGTTCACTCGATCCATTTTTTTTCTACCACTTATTCTTGTACTCTACAGGTCCAGTTGTTCCGGTATTTTTACCCTACCTACCCCCTGTAGTCTTTTTAACACTTCTTTAAGGACAGATAAACTGCCAGGGTTCGGCTGGTTGGCTCCACACTCCTGTCTTGCTGCAGGCAAGTAGCCCCATTTTTTTTCTCTCCCCCCGCCTTCCTTGTTTCCCACACACTGCTCCCTTGAGTTCGACGTGCATAACTTGTTTTTTTTTCCACGCCAACATCCCCTCCGTTACCTTACCGACAGTTGGACCAACTGGTTTTTTTTATCAACCCCCCTCGTGTTGCTAAAGGACAGGGTCAGCGGCAATTTGGCGGGGTGCCGTTTCTTCCTATGAACGATCCTTTCCCGTTTTTTATGGTCAACTTACCCTGGCACCAAGCACAATTTCCCACTTTCCAGCCACCGGTTTCTTTTTCCGTTCAGTTCCCCGTTTTTGCCTGCTATTTGTTCACTCGGAACCACCTTTTCTTTGTGTTCCCTTTTTTTAATCTTTCACCGCCGTTACACCCCCCAGTACCCCCCCCCCTCCAGGACTCTTTTCTATTTGTGCTTGGGTTTTTTTGTGTGCCACATGTGAGTCCTCCTGGACACCACGTTCCTTCCGAATCCCCTTTCCTTTCGCAAATCTTATCATTCCCCCCAATTTCATGGTTCAAGTTTGGTCCCGGCCCTCCCCATGGGTTCGCCTTTTGTCGGCCCCAATTACCGTCTTTTCCTGTCCGACGTTCATTTCAGATGTGAGCTGTTTTTAACCACAACCCCAAATCATTTGTTCCCCTTTTCCACAACACCCCTTGTTGCCCGGCACTTTTTGTATGTCCAAGCTCTTTCTGCTGCACACCCACACCATTGTACACTTTGTTTCGCGTGACGGTTGGTGTCTTTTTTTGTTTCGTGTGCGCCCCCTTTTCCGCTAACCCCCTTAAGCACACAGTCCCTTTTTATTGTTTCCTCTCCCCCACTCAGGGGCCTCCTGTCCGCCCTCCCGTCCCAGCGTGAGTGCATTCCACAATTTCGTTCTCTCCCATCTTCCCCCCCCCCCATTTATTTTGGGTTTTGTTCGTTCCACTCATGGCCATATACGTTTCGGCACACTGCGATCTTTTCCCTTGTTTTTCTTCCCCCCTTGGTTATTTTCTTGCCCAACTCGCCACTTTCCCCTGTCCCTTTCTTTTTCCCCACCACCCCCCCCTTCATCGTTGCATCTATTTCCCCCCCCTAATTCGAAGCGTTTGCTTTTGTCCTGTGTTTTTGAAACTCACTCCCCCTACCCCTAACCCCTTCTTTCCAAGTTTGCACTCCCTCTACTGTTCTCCCAATTTATTTGTCCTTCGTTCTCCTCCAACTCCTGGAAGGCTTGACATTCCCCCCCAAAACAATTTCGTTCTTTAATCTTAACAAAGGTTTGTTCTTTTCCCTAGCACCCCATCCGAACATTCCCTTAGCGTTTTTTGTATTTGGACAATTTTTACGTTTTTTTCCGAGGATTTCGTTGTCCCCTGGGGTTACGTTATTTGGTGCTTTTTTTCCCTGTGCACCCCTTTTCTCCGCGTAAGTACTTTCCCTCTTTTTTTTTTCCCCACCCCCGCCTTGTTTCCCCCTGCCTGGTTTGAAAGTTTTTTCCCCTTTGATTTCCCGTTTGTGCTTGCTGGGCCTTTCTTCCACCCCCAATTTTTCTCGTTTGTGTTTTTTTTGCTGCCAATTTTCGGAATAGTTAGCGGTAATTGCTCGCATTTGTTACCCCCCAAGTTTGTCTCCCCCCCCAACCCGGACCGTTTCATGAGCCTAAAAACCATATCGCGACTGGGTGTCCCACGCCAAAAACAGTCATCCTCCCGACGTACTAAGTCGGCGGGTGAGGTTACATACCGTGATGATTTTTGACGTTTCAACATTTTTGACTTCTTTATACCCTTTATTGAGCTTTTTTTTTGTTTTTCCCCCCCACCCCCAGGGGTTTACTCTGTCCTTTCCCCTTTAATCCTTAATGTTGTTTGTTTGTTGTAGCAGGATCACTATGTTTTCCTTCGTTTGTTTACCAACACACCCGGTAATTTTTTGATCTTTCTACACCGTATCGGGTCCCTGCTTTTTTTTTCATTCTTCCCTTTTTTCTCTAGTTCGAGCTCTTTTTGGTTTGGTCCCCCCAGCCCTGAGATACTTTTGCTCCACTTTTTTTTTTCCCTCCACACGCCCTCAGCCCCTCCCCCCCCCCCTCCTATCCCAACGCCCGACCTCCACACAGCTTACACGCATTAAGTTTCCACAATCCCCATCCTTCCCCACGACCATTGATTTTTTTCCGCTTGTTCCCCGCCATCTACTACACCCCCCCCCTTTCAGATGACAGTTTTTTCCCTCCTTGCCAACACTTTTCACTGATGGCACGGCCCGTCGTCCCCCTTTTTTTTTTTGCATTGGTTTTGACAGGACCCCCAACACCACCCCAATTCCCCCCGTGACATTGGATTATACAAACCTCCCCCTCTTTTCCACCGTTACTGTCCCCAGGCTCCTCCCCACTTTCTTTGCCCGCCCGTCTTTGGACAAACCCCCCGTTTTTTTTTGTTATGGCCCCCCCTTTTAATTCCCCACGCTTTTTTCCGGAATCTATTTTTTTCGCTTCACCTTTTCGTCTCCTCCGTCCCTGTGCGCCTTTCCGATGTGGTCCAACCACGTTTTTCTGCCTCAAAATTGTTGACTAATGCTTTGCAGCTGGCTTTGTCCCCCGTCCAACCGGACGTTGACGTCGTTGTCCCTTCACCAAGTTTTCGACCAGTTCACATCTTTTCGATGTTTTCATCTTTTTGTGTCCCCTTTTTGTACCTCGCCTTTTTTCCCCATCCCTCTTACCCCTTAATCTCCCAGTCCGTGAGGTCCCAGAGTGTTTTTGACCCGTTACATTGAGACAAGTCCGTGCCTTTTCCTTCTTTTAGTAGTATTTGACGACCCCAGCCCACCCCCCCTTACGAGGTCATGATTTTTGCTTTTTCGTCTTGTTTTGTTTTTTTTTTTTTGTGTTGCTTCTTTTTTACCCACTGTCCTTAGCCCCCCTTTTCCCGTTGTTTTGCTCGCAATTTTGTTTTTGGTTGAGGCTACGCGGTTATGCTTCAACCGCCTCGTCCCATCCGTGCCCCTTGTCCGTTTCCCCTCCCACAGTCCCAGTGGGGTCGGCAACCCCTCTTCCTTCACCGTGTGTTTTTTGTAATTCTTTTCTTCGCTCAGGTACCCACCCTATGGTCCCTTCCATTTGTCCCCCTTTTGATCATATTACAGGACCGTTTGGACACCCCCCCTTCCTCAAAACTCCAGGTGAGAGTGAAGTGTCCAAGGCCAGAGTTTTGCCTTCCTCCCCCCTTGCACTTTGGTTTCATTTTCTTTTTCACCCCACCCTACCCTTTGTTCTGACCAATTTGCCTTGTTTCTTTACCAGTCCTGAACCGTTCCAAAAAATCGTCCCTAGCATCCCCCTTGAATTCGTGTTTTTTGTCTTTTCCGAAAAAAAAGAGTTTTGACGCTTCGTCCCTCCCCTTGTCTTCCTTTTTTTGTTCGAGGGGCGAGTCGCCTTTTTTCCGACCCAGTTTCCCCATGTTTGATTTTTTTTGCTCCGGTGTAGTCCCGTACGATATTACGTTCAACCCTGTCGTCCTTGTGTACGCCTTAGGCGTAACTCGCTTTTAACATTTCTGTGATTTTTCACACCATAGCAAGGCTCCACCGCATTACAACAACAATGCATGATTGCTACCCCCCTTTTTTTTCTCGCAAAATGGTTATCCCTTTCTGAGCTCGCAACTTTCGAGATATCTTTGATTCCTCATCCAGATGTGCAACCTTTCAGGCTCTCGAGTTCTGTGCCTTCCTCTCGGTGTAGAAATAGAACTTGGGCTTTGCTTTTGCATTTCCCTTCCCCCATTTTTAGTTTTTTTTTGCTCCAATGTTTTGACATCTATACTTGTTTTCACCCACACAGGTTCCCCTTTCCTTGGTGCCCTTTCGATGAAGTTTTACCTAACGACCTCTGTTAGCATTCTTTTTTCATGATTTCCACTTTTTTTTCTCCCCCTGACGCAGTGATCCCTCCTCCCCCATACTTTTCCCTGCTTTTCCCCTTGGGCACGTACAATTGTTGTGTTTTTTTCCCCCTGCTCGTTTGCTGGTTTTGCACCCCAAACAGTCTTTGGCTTCACTTCCCTAATGGACCCCTGCTTTTGTTCATTGTAAACTTGCCGTCAAAGCGTTGAACCCCACTGCCTACTCCACCCCCCCAATACTCGTGGTCTTAACAAAGCTTCCCCAGGCGCCTCGAACACATCTTGTTTCACAAAGTGTCCCCCCTTTTCTCCTCAAAGTACCTTACTTTGTTACACGCACCCTGTAATGTCTACCCCCCCCAATCCTGTTTTTAAGTTTTAAATGTTCCTGTCTTGTTTTCAGTTTCCCAGAATTCGTCCTGCCATTATACCTGTTTCCTTTCTCCGCCCGTATGTTGTTCCCCCTTTCCTGCCTTTCTTGGCTGGGTCCCCATGTTTGAGCTCATATGTACCTTTTTAGGGTTTTCTCGTCTCCCCTTCCGAAGTCCCCCACATAGTCCTGTTATCGTTTGCAGTAGAACCCAAGAGCGTCCCTTTTTTTTTTTTGCTGACTGCCTTTTTTCGCCGCTGTATAACCCAAAACTTGCCTTCTTGTTGGATCCCGCCCTGTCCACAAACCCCATTGTCCATTTTTCTGTAAAAATGTTTGACCTTTTTCACCTGCTTCAGTCAGCTGCAATCCTCGCCGTCCCTTTCAGGGACAACTCCTATGAGTTACTGTTAGTTTTTCGACCCCCCTTTTTAGGAAAAT
>Ga0179593_1675009_pt1 | contig 15656 bp, 19 predicted proteins | sample CZODoug2_1_08_16_FD_185931 | JGI IMG/M metagenome (GOLD analysis project Ga0179593, IMG submission 185931) | Vadose zone soil fungal communities from Angelo Coast Range Reserve, California, USA - CZODoug2_1_08_16fungal (PacBio error correction) | ecosystem: Environmental > Terrestrial > Soil >... | reverse complement strand
TTTTCTCCTGATCCGTATGGAAAGACCATTCCCCCCCAATTAACGCATTTCCTTTTGTGACAAGAGTCTCCCCCCCCTGGTATCCCTGCCGATAGATTGCTTGAGAGAATGTGCTGGTTGAGGGATTTAGATTTTGGTGTTTTTTGATTCTTAAAAGCACAGCCCAGTGAATAATCTCGAGAAGGATTTCCCGTTCTTAATGTATTCCTTTTTATTGAGAGTCCCTATCTAAATATGCCGATCGTTGTCGAGTCCGACGCATAATATTCCTACGTCTCAAGAGGATTCGATATGCGTTCACCGTTTTTCCCCCCGAGTTTTTCTTCCCACATCAGGTTTGTCCATCCGAGCCTTTTTCCCTTGAGTCGATGTTAAGAAGTCGAGGCGCGACCCGATCAGTTCAAAAGGTATGTGAGCTAGACTCTTTCTGCCCCCTTCCATCTGATTTTTGCCTCTCACTTTTTTTTTGTTCTTTCCCCCCACCCCCCTTCTTGGTTTGGAATCCACGTGTGAGCCGAATTCGCGTGACTCTTGGGCAGGAGTTCCATTTGCGCATCTATGCGATGGCAACCTCTCGATTCGTCGTCGTTCCTTTTTTCCCTCGTGAATTTTTATTTTCTTCCCCCCGTTTGATTTTCCCCTTACCGTCTGTAGGAGCCATAACGCGTTCTCGTTTCACAGTGATCGACTTCTACTCGGCGAATTTTGTTCACTCTATTGTCCGCCTAAGCTTTCCTCCCCAGTAATCTCGAGATTTTTCGGCACGTAAAGCCGACCCCCCCTCCGCGATCCTCCTTTCTTTTTCCCCTTTTCTTTTTCGAGTAATGAGAAAGAAAATGCCGTTGCCAAAGTTTATTGATCTAACTATCCCGAAAGGCGCGAACTAAGGTACCTATCGAAGATCACCTTTTTTCTTTCTGAATGTCCCCTGTCTCCATCACTCGAGTTGCCGCGACTCGCTGAACCACGAAACGGATCGCCTGGTTTTTTCGTCTTCAAGCCTAGCCCGCCAATAATCTTGTTTTACCAAAAATTAACCCTCCCTGCAGGTCTTGCAGCCACCTTTTTTTTTCGACGATAATCGAGCGGTCCCATCTTGCTTCGGCGCGTCCCGCAGTGACGAACTCATCATTCCGAGACCCGTAGCCTCAACACCCGGAAATCACCACCCCTGTTCTTCCCTCATCTTACTTAGTACACTCCCACTTTAGGCGTGTCGCGCATATTCTTGCTACTATCCCCATGTCCTTCTTGCATATAAACGGTCAATAAGGGCCCGCTAACATCGCGCCCTTTTCTTGACTGATATTCTTCTAGATTCGGAGCGTGACCTTCACTCCCCTTTCCTCATACAAGTGCAGGGGTCCTCTCCATGAGCTCTCGTTTTTGTATTGGGCATGTTGGAAGTTTATTTCATATCCCTTTCAATGAGACGAAATGCCCCAGACCCCCCTTCCCCTCCAGTACTCCAATGGCAACTTTAAATGACCCTTCAGGAGTTACCCATTCTTTTGGTAATGTATTCAAAGGACCGCAATGGTTTGGGGGGAACCTCTTGGTGGTGGTGAAGTTGTTTTTAAAGTTTTGTGTTGGCTTTCCCTGTGCTGCGATTGCGATTTCCTTTTCTTTTGTTTTGCAAGACCGCCCCCTTACTACCCCATAAGCATGTTTCCGATATATTCCCAAAAGGCCTAGTTCTGTTTTGACCCTTTGAGTAGTCGGGGAGGCCGTCGCAAATTTGATTTATGCTGTAAACCATTGAGGTCGGACTCGGCCGGTTTTTGCCTGACCCTGGTTTACTTTACACACTTGAGTTACCCCCTTCTTCCGACCGTCATTCTCTCGTCCGCCTACGGAGTGTGGTACTCTTCTTTTCCGATACCTTTGGCCGTTTGAAAGTATCATCCATGGCTGGATTCGGATTACCCCCCCTGCCTTTTGTCATCATTTTTCCTCGCTGACTTTGTATCGGTTTTATTTGGATACCGTATTCTGTTTAAACATAACCTCTCTTTTGCTTAAGATTTCTCCTGAGTTTCTTTTTTCATATCGGTCAATTTTTGTAGTTATGTCTTATCTTCGGTAGAGTCCTCCCTTTCATCCACAGCCCCCAATCCTATTCTGAACTTCTGGTTCCCTTACTTTTTTCACCCATCCCTTTCAACCCCTTTCTGTTGGCGCTTCAATACTTGTGCAAATAGTTTCCGGGCGCAAGGTTCCTGTCCCTTTTTTTTCCCCCCAACTTTTAACAGAATATTTTGGGTGCTGGCGTTTTACCTCAAGACCTTCCTCTCTAGGTCAGATCTTACCAAATAAGTGTCTAGCTAACGCCGTCTACACAGTCCCATCTTAACGATTTGCTGACCTCTGTGTGCATTTTGAATCCCGTTTTTCATTCCTTGTGGATTTACCGAGTCAAAAAAAGAGGTGATCACTACTTGCCGGGAAACTCCCCCCCTCCTTATATAGAGTCCTTGACCTCAAGATTAGATAGCTTTTTTCATTTCTGCTCTTAAGCTTTTTTTCCCTAATTTTCTTTTGAAGAAGGAGATCTGCCGCATTTAATCCCCCCCCCTTTTCTTTTCTTTCGAAGATGTAGGACTGCCTTATAGGCTACCTATCATAAACCTCTTCCTCCTATCCACGCATGCTCTGTTTTTCCTTATTCTTTATGTTATTCTTGTTTCCCCTAAGTCCCTCTTTTACAGTAGTAGGTTTCCCCCTCCCTTGCCCATCTACCTGGAGCTTGAGGCCAGTATTCTTAGTATTAATGGGCGGAAACTCCTTTACCTTCAGGAGGATGGGTGTTTGTCGTCCTAGAGTACTCCGTCGTAGTTGTCTTATCGAAGGTTTTTTTTTTGACCGCCGATACGGTATTTCTCTTAACCGTTTACGAACCCCGTGGGCGTGGTTTCGCGGAATCCTTAGTATAAGGTTTTTCCGTCGCATCACTCTTTCTCATTTAGCATTCTTTCCCTTACGTATCCCTTCTTCCCTGTCTTTCCTTTCAAGGACTCAGTTCAACCGCTCGCGCTAGAGCATCCCTCTCAAATCCCTACGTTTTTTTGTGCGGTCTCTGGGGGTTATAGCTAGACCGTCGTATTTTTTTCGTCTGGCGCTTGGCAAGGAACATTTGTGGACGCTACGTCAGCTCCTTTCATACAGGCTTTCTCCGACTCCGGACCGCCTCTCCTTTCTTGAGCAGACTTTGGAGAAATCGGAAAAATACCCCTTACTCCAACTCCTCCCACAAAAAGGTTATCACATTCTGCCCTTCGACATCTTTTTATACAGTCCGCATCGGCTAAGATAGCCCATCCGCGCGCCTTTGAATTCCCCCGCCTCCTCCACTTTCCAGACTATTTTATTTACCCTTGACGGACCCCCACCCTTCTCTCACCGCTTCTCATGACATACGTGCACGTGGAAGACCACCCCCAGCGTCCGTCCTGTACTTTAACGGAGCCCCCATCGGGTTGAGTCGCCTCCCCCACTGCCGGGAAGCCCTTTAATTGCCCAATGAAGACCTTCAACCAGTTCAATCTCAGGCTGTTCTGATGAGGTGCCGCCTGGTTGATTTCTTTATATTCCTGACAGAATTCTCCCCCCTACCGTCTTCCTGATGCCATAATTGGATTTCTCTCGGAAGAGGGACCTGTCTCTTCGTCCCTGCTTTCGAGCCCCTCTTCAAGCACATATACACACCCTCCTTAATGATTTTCTTTACATTGTAACTTATATAATCGTCTTGATTGGTTTCCGGCCAAGGTTCTCTAACGATATCAGAGCTTAAATCCTCCGAAGACTCCTTATTCTTTGAATTTAATTACTAGGCACTTGACTTCTTTTTCCTTTTTTCCTGTTCTTTTCTTTTCCTCTAGAGAGTTGTTTTCCATTTTTAGTTTTCTTTCGTGCTACCCTTTCCTCCCTCTTACTCACCCCCCCCCCCCCCACAAATAGCCGACTTGTTACCTTTTGACTTTCTTCCCACCAAACCGACCTTTCACACGAGCACTATCGATGAAAACCTATGACTTCCCCCTTTCCAGGTGCTAAACAGAGCTGAAGTTTTTTTACCCTCCCCCGTCCCTCCCAGGCCCCCCCTATGAGTGGTTGTGTACGTATGACTTCTTCTTCCGGAAGAGCATCTCCCAACGTGCGGAGACCCCGAACCTCCCTCTTACCTACCTGTCCCTAATCGCCGGAAGTTGTACGAATTGTTCCTAATGCCCCCCTTCACAGCCCTAACTCCAACGACCCGCCCCCTCGGCCCTTTCTTTCTACCCCAAAAAAGAATGTCATCGGAGAAATAGAACTCCAGTTCCTGCGATTATTTATTGATACAACCGTGACGAAATACTTTTTCCCCTGACATCGTTTTATGACATCCGCCAGATTTTGATTGATTGATTTCCCACCCTTTCTTGTCCTTCCTCTGTACCCTTTCCCAATGTATGTCATTCGATTCCGCCCCCTCTTATGTTTACATTTTGAAGCTCCAAATTTCCTTCTCTGCATCATTATATCATGACTGTCAAACGTTTAAATCGATTTGTCTCTTTGATGTCCATACTTTTCTCTTGGCACAAGTTTCTCTTTCTCTTTTCAATCCTTCATTCGAGATCGTTAGTTGAAAAAACCCATCCATCTCAAAAACTCTTAGTTCCCCCCTAAGGACCTCGGTCCAACATCCTTTTTCCTCAGCGCCCACTTTCCCCCCTTCAACCCACACCTTTTTCTCTTCCCCCCTTTACGATGTTCCCCAAAATAAACTCCTCCTTCCCCCCCCTGTCCCGGCCCCCCACCACCCTTTTTTTTTGAACCTCTACCTTTCTTTCCTGAGTTTCGGCCTTTCAATGTTCTTGTCCCCGTCTCGTGAATTTACCTTATTACCATTCCCGAAATCCAAGAAGCGCTTCCGGGTGTTCACCCGTCTCCTTGAAGCAGTGATGTTGCATCCTCCATCTCGAAGGATACGAGGCATTCATTTTTCTCTATGTTCTCGCCTGATTGGATTTAAAAGTTTATTCTTTTAACTAAGGGCAGGGTGCTAGATCGCCGTAACCTATCCTACACCTTCTCCGAAGCTTCATTGAGTTTCCTGTATCTGTCCCCCCCGTTTTTGAATTTGCCGATTTTTCTAAGTCATTTTCCCCTCTAGTCCCGTTCCACCCTTTTCTTTCGTGAATCGAGCATCAGGATTTCCACAGTATGTTCCCCCCACCGTCGACATCGTCGTTTCTTTTTTTCCCAAGGTGGTTACCTCAATCCTTTTGAATTTTTGCCCCCCCCGTATTCTTCCTTTTTCTTTTCCCTCCATTACTAGTCGATAGACCGTTTCTACCCCCCCAGATTTTTTCGAGATTTTAGAGTCTCCCTCCTACTTGATTTTGCCCCTCCTCCTTCCATCAGATTTCGTCTCCTTTTTTACCGCGGTTATGAACTGTGGGTACTCCTAAACTTTTTTCTTCTCTGAATCCGCACTTGGCCAACGTTTTGTAGTGCTTTTCAGGATCTCACAGAAATTCCTCCCTCTTTTTCTCCGAGTATTTTCTTCCTTTTCCCGACGATGCATTTTCTTGTCCTTTTTGGTTCCTGTCTTTTTTTTTTTAGAGGTAACATCATTCGATCTCGCGGCCCTACACCTTCTTAGCCCCCCCCCTTCGAGAGGCAGCCGTAGCAGCGCCCCTTCCAGCACGGTATTGTGCCCCCCCCAGCACATACTCATTTTCGAACCTTTCGGGAACAGTTTTTACCCTTCTCTGCACTCCTCTGAGATTTTTCCGATCCCAAATTCACTTCTCCCCTTCTGAACATCTTTCCTTTTTTGCTCCGGACTTGCCAAGAGTACCTCTGTGATTCGGTAACTGGTTTGCCACGTTCTTTTTTCTTCCCCAACTCCGTCGGAGTACCTTTGAGTTCCCTCTTCTCGACGTTTTCTAATTGAGAGAGTATAAAGGACCTTTTTTCCAAATTGTGACGGTATTTTTTTTTTCGAGCTTTCCTCTCAGTAGTTCCCCTCATAACTGAGGGTTATTTTTTTTTCTCCTTTCCCCCCACTGTCTTGTTTCTTTATGCCTCTCTTAAGCCCCCCAGAACCCTCTTTTCAGGCAGTATTCCTTGGCTCTCGGTCCTCCCGACCGTTCTGAGACTTTTCCTTTCCAGTTCTCCGTCATCCCTCGGCCGCCCATGCGCTTATCTGGCTTCCTTTTTTTGTTTCTTGGTTTTTTACGCCCCTGAAAAATATCCCCCCCTCCTTCCCTCCCTCTCTCTTGCTCTCTCCTTTCCCTCCTTCTGTTCTTCCCCCCATTGATACGTTAAGTACGGTGATTTCTTTAGTCCCTTGGGTCTTCGATTTCGATATGTCCCTTTATTTCCAATCAGCCTGGAAATCTAATATTCCCCTCAAGTGGTTGTGAGAGAGAGTCTTCTTTTCTCCCTCTCCCCTTTTCATGGCCCCAGACCCCACAAAGACATCCAACCCAGGTCCTCTCTCTCGCTCTTCATCCCTTTATACCGCCTCTTATTTCTGAGATCTCAACTCCTTTCCTCTCCCTGTCTTTGGTTTGATTGTTGCCTTGATCCATCCCCTCCCTGTCAGCATCTCTCTCAGATCTCTTTTCATGTATGGACTAGGGTGCCGTTTCGACCTTCAAGAATTCTCCCCTCTTTTCTTCTATATCTTCCATATTAATAAGTGACCCCCACCACCTCTTTGGTTATTTCTTTTTATGTCTTCCGTCGCGGATAAAGATATTTCCCTACATCTTTTGGAATAGATAAGGCTTGTGTTCTCGCCAGACTTTTATATTCCACTCTTCGTTTTCCCCCCCTTTCTAAACAGTGAATGTCCCCCGTAAGATGCCAGAAACTCACTCTATGGTACTTTTACCTCACTAGGTTTTTGAGACACTGGACAGGATTTGGACTTCGTGACACTCAATTTTCTTTCTCTTGCGATTTCTTGGAGCAGTTGTATGTTGGAGAATATTCGTGCCTTTTCCACTGTTCTTCGATCTTTCGCCTTTATCGTCCTTCCCCGAGAAGAGGATTGTTCTCTCCCCTACAGTGTAACTTTCTCCCCTAGACCCATGAGCACTCCTCTTTTAGTTGGTAGCATTCTGCTCCTATCGGAGATCTTTTTTAATGCTGCAGGGACTCTCTTTGCTGTCGTTTTTTTTTCTCCCTCCAGTTACCCCAACTTCCCCTTGGCTATAGTCAGTAGAACCACTCTACTCATCTTTTCGCCTATGATCCTAGACCCCAATCATTTGAAAATTTAGCCTGCTCTTCCTCCTCAATGTCTTTTCCTTCCCGCCCCCCTTTATGCGCCCGAAGAACGCTTTTCCTTTCTGTTCCTTTCCGTTCATCAGGCAATCATCTTCGGTACGACCAGCACTCCTCCCCTTAGGCAATTCCACTCCCTGTTTTTTTTTCTTTTTCCTTCCCACCTAATTCTCTCGATTGGAACCACAGATACCCTTTCCCGTCTTCTTTCAGTCCACCGTTTTTCCACGCTTTAGGACCATTAGGTATAAAACTACTTTCTACCTTCTCCCTCCTTAAAGTCCCCTCACCCTTTTTGCGAAGGGGAGTTAGTTTTTCAACGGCAATCTGCCCCCCCCCAACTGTTGTTCCTTGAAGCAGTCTTCGGAGTAACATTCCAAGATTGATTTCTCCCTCCTCTTTTACGTCATCCCCCTTCCGACCCTGCTTGCCATAAATCCACCTTGGACCTCAGTTCCGAGACAATAGTTCCGGCTTCGAAGACCCTTCGCTTCTTCCATCTTTCTTTTTTGCCCTCCCTCCTCCTTCCTCTGAGAGGACCAGTTGCAGCGCTTCTTTATTTTCTTATGTTCAGGAGTTGGCCCGGTTTTCTTTAGGAAGCGCCAGAAACTCAAATCTAACCCTACCCTCCTTACCCCCCCTCAGTCTCTTTTTGTAACCTATCCTTCTGACCCGAGATTACAAGTCTTGTTTGGTGTCCTTATCCCGCGGACGCGGGGGAATTGTCTTTGAAGTGGGTACCTTTTTTCCTTCTCTATTGGACCCAGGCTTCTTCTTTTTCGCAGGAAGTCTCTGTTTTAGCTTTGCTTTGTGCCCCTCCGATCTCTGACCTCGCCCGCAACCCGACCACGAGTTTTTCCTCAGACTCGAACATCCCCTCTCTCTCTTTTTACCTTCGGATTAGACCGCATCCGAGTTTTTTCGAACCAAGTTTTTATAGAAGTAACCCCTAATGATTCTTTCCTCAGGCTTCTCCATAATGTTTTCATTTGACCCATGATAGTGACACTCTTTTTTTGGAACCCGTAACGCCATTTCAGCTTGTACTTTCCATAGTTTGGGGCATCTATTTATCTCCCCCTTTGGCAAGCAAGATCTGAATCTCGTCTTTTCCGCCTCCGGCTTCTCCCCAGACTTTTTAAATGTGTAACAGTTAGCGGCTTTGTATCGCGCTCCGGAATTAACGCTCCATCCGTCCGGATTCAAAGATTTTTCAAATATTATTCATGGTTCGTCTCTGCGTCACGTGGAGAGATCTCGAGCCCGTTCGAGTTTCCCTTCCCCTCAAAGAACTCCCCCCCCCCTCCTACTTGAAGGTAGGTGATTGTCACCCGTTTTTTTTGCCGTGCGACCCCCCTCTGTAGTCGGCCAATCGTTTTTCTGAAGGGTCCCTTTTCAAGTTTCCTTTTTTTTTTTTTTTTCCTTCCCCAACCTGTTCCCTTCATGTGGAATGGCTTGACTAGTTTCAAGAAACTTTATACTTACGATCACGACAAAATAGTCTCTCTCATAATTCTTCCCCTTTTCCCCTGACCCTCCTTGTTTCCCCGATCCATTCCCCCCTCGGTGAATCGGTAATAGTCAGTCGGATTCGCGGTCCTGTTGACCTGACTATTCCTGAACTCCCCTCCCGCTCTTCTTGCGGACCCGACTTTTTCTTCCCTCCCCCCCCCAAGATTAAACGGTGTTTTTGATATTCGCATTGCTCGGGGACTCGAAAGCCCCTTTCCGAGAGACCGTCGATGACTCCCTAAAACTTACTTGATTTCTTTTTCGTGAGTTCATTTTATCCCTTCTTCTTCATTTATTTTCTTCCCAAATGCCTTCCAAGAAGCAGCCTGCTCGGGCGTGACCCTTAGGTGATCTTTCTCATTGGGCACGCGAGAGTTAGTATATACCTGAGAAGTCCCCCCGCAGTTCCCCTATCTGCGGTGTAAGCCTTGGATGTCTATTATACGGGCTCGAATTAGGTCATAACCTTTTTATGTGCCCTAATTTTTTTTTTTTTCTTTTCCTAGTTCCGCTGTCCCTCTTTTCTAGGGCGGATGAGGTTGACTACGGGCTATGTCGCGGCAGCCTTGGTGAACAGTGGGAGGGTTTCTCGGAGTACTCTCCCATGTCCCCTCCTTTCTCCTCCCAAGCCTGCGGCGAGTAGCGTCAGGATGGCCGATCCGGTAGATGCGCGTTACGGAGTTTTCCCTAGCCGCCTACCCCCCACCCCCTCTCACTCTCTCAGTTTTGATTGTTAAGCATTGGTGGTTGAGAGATATATAATATCGATCGAGCTTTTCTTGGACTATCTCAATTCCCCCAGTCCCTATTTGGCGATCTCCCGTGATCGCCGAAATCCGAGAGCGAACATCCACTATTTTTGAGCCTCCCTTCCTTCCCCCCTGTTTCCACGCGTACTTAACCCTCCCTTGGTTCGACAGGATGACCGCCTAGCCCCCCCCTTCTTAGTTTAATATTTCAGATCCCCCTTCTCCGAGCTAATTACTCGCCGATAATATTTACACGACTTTTGGGATACCCCCCCCTCCCCCTGCTCCCTAGTTTTCTTCCGAGAAACAACGCGCTGGACGATCAACAGCTCAGAAGGGACTGGGTTCAGGCCTTTTGTCTTCTGCGGAACATCCTAAAAGTTACTCGTGCCCCAAGTATCACCAATGCCCCCGATCCTGATGGATGATGAGGGTCATGTTTTTTTTTCTTTCTCTTGCTCCTCTGTCCTTTCCTGAGGTCTTTTTCCCCTTAGGGCCCGAGCAAACTCATTGGTTTGATCGCGGGCAGATCGAGGTTGTCCCTAACCACCCCCTCCAGCCTAATTTTCCCCACTTTTGACTCTCTTCGACTTGGGTTGCCGAGAACGTAGATGGATGGGTCTCATAGGTCTCATCCCGGATCGCCCCTACTAGTCTTAATCCTGATTTCCTCCCCCCCCTACTCCCTGTTTTCCCTGACAGTGCTCACGCGGATTATACTCTTCTCGCGTATGGTTAGGGGCGTTCGCTCTCTACCCCTTTTCCTTCATCTGCCTCCCCCTGAATCAAAAATAGTCCGGACGGTTGCCCTTGAGAGGACAAAACAGGATATTTTACCCTGCTCTTCCTCTTTCCCAAAAAATTGTCAGGCCTTGGTTCCTCCCACAGAAGCCATTATGTACGCTTGTTCACCAGTAAACTAGCCTTGATTTTTGTTTTAGTTCTTTTTCTTCCGATGGACCCCCGTCTCCTCCGAGGCTAACGAGACGTGCCCCACCGCAACTCATCATTGCAGTATTGGAAGCAAAGGAGACGTCCCGCCTTTCCTCCTTCCCCATCCCCCCCTCCCCCCTCCGCGATCCATGGGCCTGAAAAGCCATTTCAAATCTTGCGCCGCCGCGCAGTCCGGCATGGCGGGGCTTCACCGTGACCTTAGATGTTTCCTCCCTTCTCCTTCTTTCCCCCCCTTTCCCCGGAATTTTGTACAAATGTCGATTGTCCCCCACTTTACCACCTTCCTGCACTCCTTCTCTTACTAACTTTTTTCCGACTTTACCCTCTTTTCTACGAATGCCTTCTCTCCTCCGACCAGGGTCAAACAGGACGGATTCCTCCTCTTTCTGGAACCCACTATTTTTTTTTCCTCTTCCAGGCTCGGGACAGCTCCTGCAACTGCGACACAGTCTAGCAGTCGTTCCAGCCGCCTGGTCCAAACTGAAACTTAACCCCAAATTCACCCAACGACTTATTCCCCCTCCTTCCCTCCCTGGCTCTTACCCCCCCCCCCCTCCCCCTTCCATGGACCCACGGACACAAGATAATTTTTTTTGAATGAGGGTCGTTACTTTCAAGCTGGCGCCAGCGCGTGATGTACAAACTTTGCCACCCTCTGACCCCCCTCCCTCCCTTCAAAGCAGCGCTTCCTAGTTTTTTTTTCCCCACATGCGGATTGCTGCTTGAGACTCCCTCGGACATGCGAGAAAGCCGATCAGGCCGCCATGTTCGGATGTTCTGATCTTCACCTTTTCCTCTTCTCATGGCAGGTCCTCTGAAGTTTCCTAGAGACAAAGACGCCTGAAAGTTCGCCCCCTTGTCTTCTTCGTCCACCGAAGATGCAGTGTGCCTTCCCCAGAGTCCTCTACTCCCTCCCCCCCCCTGTTCTCTTCTCGTAGAATATAAACCGTTAAGTCCCTTCCCATTCGCGGAAAAACGGTGCCAAAGAACTAAGGACACCTTTGATCCTTTTTTTTTTTTCCCCCCTAGTCCGCTCCTTATTTGAGGTCCCAAACATACATTTCGATCGACCTTTTGGCTAGTTTTTCCCGGTTCCCCTCACCTCCTCCTCCTTTGAATTGATTTTTCCTTTCCTCCTTCAAGAATCTATCTTTCAGATTCAGAAGTTTTGCTGGTACCGAACATTGATTAGTGATAGCATCCACTGGCAACGTGTTTTGTGTAGCCTAATACCCAGTTGCGAACCTAGGATTTTTTCCCTTATTTCTGAGTTCTTTTTTCCCTTCTTCTTAGTTTTTTTTTTCCTTTGCCAGTGTTATTTTCCCTCCGGACATATAGTTTGACCCCGCGCTTCGCCAAGATTTTTCTCTCTATGCCACCTCTTCTTGTTCGCCTTGTTCCTCCCCTCGCAGCCCCTGCTTTTCTTTTCTACACCCCAAAAATTTATCGAATGCGGCGAACATTTTTCCAAACTTTTTTGAACGTCCTCTCAGGTGCCCGCGCCACTTAGAGTAACCACGAACGTTCCCTGCTCTTCCCCCCCCCCCTTTCTGCCCCCCTTGCTTTCCCCCCTCCCAGGACACTGGAAGGCCATTGCTGCAAAACGCCGGGTGGAAACCCCAGTGAGGTCCCCTCTTTACAATCTCTCTTTTCTGAATTGATGTCGTAAAAGGGGAGAGGGTGTCCTGCTCTTTTCTCCGGTCATCGACGCACCGCGCGCGTGTCTGAGAAGGTAGTTAGAGTTTCTGAGAAGTTAATTCCCCTATACACCTTCCACTCTTAGCCCAATCTTGGCGTATTAGGCCTTAGGTTTGCTTTTTCTCAGCAAACGAAGGCGTCATTCTTTCGATGTCCTTTTTTTTTTCCATGCTTTTTCTCAGAGGTACACTAGCGATCTGCGCGCTCTGAGAAGGAGGTTTGCGTTCCAAGAAACGCTAAAACAGTTAATTCCCCTCACCTCCGCACCGATGGGAGCAATTTTCTCGAATTGCTATTCTTGACCCTCGAAGACGAGGTCAGATCGTTGAGGTCGCTTAGGGCTGGAAGCCCTAAGATTCTCCCAGGACTCTTCTTCCCCCCTCGTCTATTAATGAAGAAGAACCCCTGGCCGACGATAGATGGTACAATAATCCTTTGTTGTAAGAGTTTTTTCCCTGTGATCTTTCGCCTCCCCGTCCTTCCCCGATAAAAGGTCCAGGACCTCAGCGGGCCATTCCCCCTGAGCTGACAGTCGTGGTCAACTAATAGAGGTGAGGATGTTTTTTTTCATCCTCTCCTTTTCTTTCTTTTTTGGATGGGTTTTTGGTGAGTAAGACCCCCTAAGTCCAGCAGATGCTGCATCTCGCGCCAGGGATAGTTCCTCTGATCGAGACCCCCTCCTCCCTCATTGACTCCTTCTTCCTTTTTTAAAGCTCCTCTATGAATATTTTGGGTTCTCTCTGATGGGTGTGCTATTCGGCAAAGAGCGTTGCATACCAGATCCCACCTCACCTTTTTCTTCATCCGTACGCTTGGGTGATTACCACGTCTCTCCCTTCGGCGACCCGATTTCACCTATCACAAGTTATGATCTTTTTTTTCCAATTCAGACCCCTCATTCCCCCCCCGATTTTCATTCCTATTTAAAGAAGGGTTTTGAAGCCGTGGCCAGCCTAATTCGACTCTGGCATGGCTTTACCCCCGAGGTCCCCCGATTTCGTCTTCCATCGATGGCACCGCCCCGTTTTCGCTCGTTAGGGTCCGCGAAGTCTATCAATGGATTTTTATTTTTAGAAAATTGATGTTGAGCTTTCCCCCCTCCTCCATGCGACCCCTCTTTCTTTTTAATCGTGTTTTCTTTATATGGCGGTGGGGTGGGGGGTGACCCCCTTGTGCCCCCCCCCCAAACTCTATGCTCTTCTAAGACGTCAGACCAAGGTGACCAAATTCCTGCCTGATTCGTTCTCAAGTAACGCCCGCGATTAGGTCCCTTTAGTCGGGATGATTCCTGCGACCCCGAAAACAGGCCGGCCAAGTTTCGAGATAACTAACTTCCCGGCTTCTCTCCCTGACACCCCGGTGCGCTACTATCCGCTTCTATCTCCTCCCCTAGGATGTTTTTTTTTCATGGCGTACGTAGTTTCGACGCGACCTCTGCGAAAATCGGTTACCGGTTCTTGGTTGTAGGCTCTTTCCCCGAATATACCTCTTTTCCCACAAAAAAGCTACACTTCTTCCAATGTTTTTTGTGCACCTCAATTCGAGAATTGGGACTCCCACCGATGCTGTTTTTTCAACTACGGTTGCTCTCGTTTTCTTCCTCCCTTTCCCATAATTTTTCAACTCCTTGTCACCAGCCCTGGGACGCCTGTTCTGACGCACACTGGGGCAATTTTCACCCGAAGAGTAGATCCGACCTTCCCCCTCGTCCTTTGCGCTTTCTCTCCCCCTCTTTAGCAGTCCGGATGCGTAAACAGTTTACCCACTCATTTCGCACCGAACTCGCCGACGGGCCTGAATATCCCTCTTTTCGCATTCTCGAGTTTTTCTCCGCAATCTTTCATCTACGGGTACAGAATTCTCTTTTATTCGTATGGGCAGTTTCCAGTTCGACGATGACTGAGCCTTCCCTTCATTTTTCCACTGACCCCCCCCCCTTCTTTCCACCTCCCCCCCCCCCCCCTCCCGTCCCCACTCAGTTCCGGAGTTTTGGAGTGTGTCCTGAGGCCCTCTGGGTTAAATATCTGGTGTGAAGTGGAAGTTTCCGTCTAGTTTTTGGCAGTTTGGCTGGAGAAATGAGCGAGGTGGGAGCTTTGTTTGTCCACTTACCTCCTTTCTTGATTGCCTCATCGAGGCTTGTGCCGAGATTTAGTCGAGCAGTTTTTCACCTTTCTTCTTCCATTGTACAACCCAAAGTAGGCCATTACCCACTACTTTTTAGGTCGTCTCGTAATGACTTGCAGGATTTTTAAACGATTCCCATTGTAATCCTCTGATCCCCCCCCCTTTCTTCCCCTCCGTCACTTACATTCCTATGATAGCCAGGTTGGAACGCCCCTTTTCTTCCAGTGCGGGCTGGCGTTTGAGAAGATTTCTTTGTTTCTTCAGTCCAGATCCTTTTTCGCCGCCGAGGTCCCACTGGCATTATTACAGCGTTGCGAAAAGATTGGAGTCCCCCTCTGCATGCTTGACTGGTCTCTGCGTCAGGTGGAGAACATCTTAGATCCTTTCTTACTTTCGTCCCTCCCACCCCCCTCAAATCCGCTAGGGAGTCTCGGGCCGGTCTGGTGAACAAGCTTTGCAGGGGTTTTTCCCCTGTCCCCAGGTTCTTTGCTTACCTGGGCTATCAGTTTCGCAAGGTTCCAAGTTTGTCATGTCATCATCAGGACCCCTTCCTTTATATTTTTCTCTGATTTCAAGAAATGCTATTAGCTGCCGATCACGTACACTAACCATAAGATGCCCCTACGCTCTGACCCCCTCCCCCCTATCATTGAGCTCCTAACGTCCGGTCCCATCCGCTGATTCACGGGCGGATTTAGCGCTCGTACTTCGTTCTCCTTGACTCCCTTGAACTCCAATAGAAGCGGTAGTCCACAGCCTCTAAATCCATCCCCACTCTGTCCTCTCTGGCCTCCTTTGACCCCGAAATGTTGTCCGAAAAAAGTTATCTGACCGCGATTCCCCCAATCCACTTCGTTCTAGTTTCTCCTTTATTCGGTTTTACATATGATCCAGTCATCCACCTCGCCACTCCTTTCCCCGGGAGGAACTTTTATTTTCTTCCTTGTAGTCATTTTCCCTAAAGTTAGCTGACCGATCTTCAAGTCCCTCGCCGACCCCTTTTAACAAATCAAGTCGGCGGGGTTTATAAAGGGGATTCTTTAATTTCTAGCCTTTTTTTCTTCGGTTCCCCCCCCCCAAGGGATGACTTGGGTCTCGGCGGAAGTATTCCGATTCTCCTCTTGTTTCTTCTCGCTTTTGCTTTAAGGAGATAGATATGTCGAGAAGAATTGGTCCTCCTTTTTTTTTCGTGTTTTCTGGCCACTTCATTATGAGTTTTTTTTTTTCAAAGAGGGTTTAGCCGTTCTCGCGGTCGTAGGAATCTTTCTTCCGAGCTGCCGATTTTTCCCCCTTCCCTTCCCAGTATCCTCCTTTCCCCCCCAACTTCGCGAG
>Ga0179593_1695452_pt1 | contig 15657 bp, 17 predicted proteins | sample CZODoug2_1_08_16_FD_185931 | JGI IMG/M metagenome (GOLD analysis project Ga0179593, IMG submission 185931) | Vadose zone soil fungal communities from Angelo Coast Range Reserve, California, USA - CZODoug2_1_08_16fungal (PacBio error correction) | ecosystem: Environmental > Terrestrial > Soil >... | reverse complement strand
CTGGATTAATTTGGCCGTTCCGCATTATTGTGCTGGTTTGATTTTCCCCCACCTGTTCCTGAATGAGGGGTCTCCCCCGCGTCGTTTCGCGCGTTTCAACTTCCCGGCGAGAGAAGAGGTACGACAATCCCCCTTCTCTTATTATCGTTTCTTCTCCTTTTCCTCGCATTTTTTCGCGCCACCAAAACCCCGTGTTGAATGGACTGCGCCCTTTTCTATTCCATGTATCCCATTCCCCATGAGTTTTCCACTTTCCCCAATTGCAACCGAGTGTAGCGTAAGGATGCGCTGGCCGGGGTCTCCCTCCTTCGCCCTATCCTCCTCCCTGCTCCGGTTTGAAAGATTGTGACAAGACTTGAATGGATTTTTCCTAGCGGCTCATCCACCGGCGTTTGCCACCTCTTACGACCAACCCAGCAGAAATGCGCCCGCCGCTTTTTTTTGAAATTGTTTTTTTTTTTCCCCCTCTGCACCTTGAACCTGTTCTCCCGATAGAGATCCCCCAAGAAGGAGATTCGATACAGTACGTCTTTTGGTCTTCTATTGAATCCCGTTGAAATGCCCTTGTTTACTGCACTAAAGAAACTCCTTTTTTTTTCCCGTTGTGACCCAAGGTGAAAACTCTTCGTCGCTTCCGGGCCGATGTCACTATATCCGAACGCACCGCCTAGCCCGCAGAACTTGAACCCCTCTTTCAGTCGGTTTCTTAGGACTTTTTGAAGGCAGGCGCAGCTCGTTGTTTTCCCCCTCTCCTTTTCCATAACCCTTCACAGTTTTTTTCAATCTTCTTGGCTTGATCAAAAAGGATTGCAACGTGTTTCTTCTGTCTCAGGCTACATTCTTCTCGCACAGTCGGTCCGATAACGATTACTAAGCGCTAGTCCTTCCATCCTTTTTTTTTAGTTCTATTCACTTCAAGGCCGGACGGGCACTTCTTCCCCCCGGTCCACTTCACTCCGTACTCCAAGCAATCTCTTATTTCCAATGGCCAAACCTCCTCCCCCTTATGTCCTTTTCTTCCCCGGTTTAACGGCGAGACGTAGTAGCGCCGATTACAGGATCCTCCAGCCGCTTGTCTTCAGCAAAGCAATAGTCGGCATCTGGTGGGTTGCCCCCCGAACTCGCCCACGGGAAATAAACACAAATCCACAGCATAATTTCCCAACCTTCCGGTCCATGAAATAGTATAGGAGGTTTAATTTCTATCACGAAATCTCCCCCCCCCTTTTTTCTCCTTCTTAAGCACAACCATTTGGGAGTTGTAGGACCCGTGCGACCATTTTCCGAACCTTGTGCTTAGATGTTTCATTTCGGAGTACGCATTGTTCCTTCCTTCCCCCTGACTTCCCCTCTTCAGATCTACTCGGGAGTTTTTACAGTTCGTGAAGCTGCATAATTTGCTCCCCTTCAACCTACCTCTGTTTCCTGCTGGTTTTACAAGATTTGGGTGCGTCGGGCTACGTACACTATTCCCCCTTTCTTCCGTAACCCCTTAATTTTGATTGCCGGAGGAAGATTCCCCTTGATTTCCTACCCATCTGTAGCCGTAGGTGGGATCGTCACTAAAGTTTTTTGAACCCTGCACACCTCCGCCCTTCGAAAACCTTCTCATAATTACAGCTCTCCGCCCTTCCCCCTTCTGTGTGGATTTACGTCCCAAAACCGGTGTTGGACTCGACCATTACTAAATCCCGTTCCGCCTTCCTTCCCATTAGTGACCTTTTGGCTACGGACTTTTGTTTTTCGCGCTTGCTGGCACATCCGAGTTTCCGTTCAGTAGCAGGCGGTTGGAGTAATTGTACCAGGAATACGTTCCTGGTTTGGCAATGATTGGAAGTTTTGATCTGTGGTCTATGCCACCCCCCCAATCCGGGATGAATCCCCGTGTCCACACTACAATTGACTAGAGCCTCAATTGAGCGCTAGGTTTGCCGGTTTTGTGTTGCAGTTCCGTGTTCTTCGTTTCTCTCCCAGATATTCCGCTCGAAGTCCCTTGTGTGCTTTTTTTTTCCCTGTTGAAGTGAGCGCGCGAGGGACGGTTGGTTTCTAACGTTCGAGTTCATATTCTTTTTTTCATTTTTCCTATTCTTTCCTCTCCATCTTTGATCGCAGTTTTTTTTTCGCGAGAAACCCTCGCCCACACGCTTAACATGCTCCTCGGATTGTGGCGGCAGGTCCCCCTGCGACCCCTGCGTGTTTGAGTCCGCCAACCCAACCGATCCCTAGATTCCGGAAAGAACCTCATCAAGATAGCATCGGCGCTTCTTCGGCGCTGCTGACTCCCGACTCTTTGGGTTAGACCGAGAGCTTAAGCTTGATTCAAGCTTTTTCGCCCTCGCTTGTCATCGAGTTATCGTTATTTTTTCCAGCATGGAAATTCGCATGACGCCAGTTGCGTAGTACGATTCTTCTTCATCGCGAATCCGGCCTTGGACGCTTGACACAATTAATTTCAACCTCTACTTCCTCTCGCGTCCTCCCTTTTTATCCACGTTGTTGTGTTTGAAGCCTTTCGGAGTTCGGCGGATGTGAAAATTTGGACTGGCCGGTACTCCTTTCTTCAGATACTTGACTCGTCGGAAAATGGCTCGTGTTAATTCCCGGCTTTTCGGCCACGATTCTTATTCTGACACTCCCTTGTGGCTAAGCCGGCAGATCGTTCAACTCGCTGAAGCCGCTAACATCGGCTCGCGATCTCCCCCCCCCGCCTAGACGAGACTCGGGCTGATCTGCGCCGTGCATGACTGTTGGAGTCTTGTTGCGGACGCGACACCCCTCTTTTCCTTGCACTTTTTTTTCCAAACCTTTTGCGGTGCTTCCCCACACGAAGAAGGTTCGCCTGCGAACTTTCATTCGTGGCTGGCTTCCTCCCCGCCTTTCCTTTTTATTCACATGATTGCGGGCTGAATTCGAAGATTCCCTCCCTCCCGTTGCTTTTCCGTTCTTGCGGCGCTCCCCATTCCCGCAAATATCCTTTTTCTTTCCTCTCCCAAGCCTTAGTAAGTCTTTGTTCGCATCAACCGTGGAACTTCTTGCACCCCGCTTTACCCCGGTCCCACCTCCGACTTGCCTCTTCCCTTTTTAGTGCCCACACTTCATGGATTCTCCTCCTTCCATTTTTAATGCCAAAACCCGATTCCTGCCCGAAGTCTTACCCTGCAATACCATATCCCAACCATCTAACCTCGTCCATCGCACCCGCCTGCGTGATGAACAACCCCGGCAGACGGTCACCCCCTCTTTTTGGAGGTCCCCGCATCGCGAACCGGCCCCAATTGAGTGTCCGTAGCCACCAAAGGTACCGAAAGCTGATCGGAACGCGGAGTTTATACCGTCCCCACAAACAGGTTGGGTCTTTTTTCCCCCTACCTTATTTTCCGTGGAGGGAGGTAAGCTGAGTTTCTTTTTTCTCTTGCCTCATTTTCTTTTTCAGGAGTACGTGTTCGTCGTTTGCCTACGAACGCCTCCCTCTCTTTGAGTTTCCTTAGCTTTAAACTCAAATACTTTGGAATGAGGCCGGAAGGACAGGGGATCTCTTGAACTGACGACCGATCCCAAATCTTTCCTATGAATTCATCCACTCTCCATCGCTTCATTCCAAGCTTTTTTCCCCTCTACTGCACCCATTTCTTCAATTCCCTGTTAATCCATTGAGATTGTTTTCCAGTTTGTGTCCCGTCGTCGTATTTTGCCTCGGACGCGCCCATACCCCTCCCCCCCCCCGGATTTGTGAATCCTCGGTAATGGGTGGACCACGGTGGAAATCCGACAACTCCTGACCCCTACGTCCCGAGCAGCTTGATTATTTTTTCGTGATAGCAATTAAACCATTTCCCTTTTTTCTCCTCATTTTGTTGTGGAAATTCCATTGTCCGGTGTGTTTTTTCGCCTTTCTCTTAATTTAAGGATCGTGCTCGCCACCACTCGCCTATTAATGCGTCCATCATTAGCTTTTCTTCTTCCGTCCAACTTTCATTCCCGCAGTTCACGGTTTTTTCATAACCATGCGATTTGCCATGTTGGATTAACCATATTGTCTTTTCCATTTGCTTTCTTTAGTGCAGGTTTCGCGGCCTGGTTCCCTGCCCATGTTTGATCTCTCGTTTTCCGCCGTGAACACCGTGGGTTTCCTGAGACTTTTTCTTTAATTGAACTTTTTGCCATGCTAGGCCCCTACCGGTACTGAATCCCCAAGAAAAACTTTTTTTACAATCTTTCATTTAATCAAGTCTTCTTTGTAACCCAACTGCCTAGTTTCCCCCCTTTTCCCTTGCTCGCCCTCTTTCCCGCAGTAAAAATTAGTCTCTCCATTTTCCGCGGCCCCCCTGCAACTGTGACTTTTTTTTTTTTTTTCTTTCTCTTCCTTTCGATATATCCTAGGCAGGTTTTTTGCAGTGGAAGTTCCATATCCTGGTCAACTTAACCACTAGCGCGTCGTCCTTTTAGTTCCCCTCCTTTCTGATCTTGATTCCCGCAGGCTTTTTAAACACCTGCGTATGTACGATAGCTTCTCTCTTGTTTTTGGTATCGCGATTCTTTAAAGTTTTTTCTCTCCCTCTGTTCCCCGCTTTTTGAAATACCTCGCATTGTTTCCCAAATTTTAGTTTCGGAGTTATTGTTTTCTTTTCCCCTCTACCGTTTATGCTTCCCCTCCTTTTCGACCAGAGGCTCGTCCCAAATTCCCCCTACGAGGCCCCCCGCGGCAAAGGTCTTCGTAATCGAGCGACCCCCGTCCCCAGAGGTTCCTTGACCCCTTTTCTGTTTACTTTTTTGAACTGAAAAATGCTTCGGGGATTTTCCGTGCCGATCAGGTAAAAGGCGCCCCCTTTTTGCTTTTGCGTGTTGTTGTTTTGTGGCGCGGCCGGACCCGTTCTTTTCCCCTTGGAAACAGGGTTCCAACTTGATAGAAGCGCGTTGGATCCGCTTACTCTTCTCTGAAGGTCTTTTCGAGGCGATATGACGCCTTTCTTGCCTTTCGACCTAATCCGGGAACTTTGCAGTTTGAAATCAATCAAACGCACAGGTTCTTCTTTCCCCACCGTACGGACCAGACCTCTTTCTTCTCCCAGATACCCTGAGGGGGGGAGAGAGATTCGTTTGATTTGAGACGGGGCGTCTTCGCGGATGGGGAGGTTGAGTTTCCAAAATGCCGGCAAGGGCACGACTGGAGGGTTTCGCCCAAACCCAACAAAACACCCACACACAACCCCCCACACCCACACAACAACAACACCCCCCACGCACCCACCCCCCCCCCCACCACCCCCCCCCCCCCTCCCCCCCCCACCCCCCCCCCCCCCCCCCCCCCCCCCCCCCCCCCCCCCCCCCCCCAACCCACCCCCCCCTTCCTCACAGAGGATTCATATCGTAGGCGTGAAATCCCTTGCGACTCTAAATCAAATTTCAAAGCTAGGAATTTTTCCAAGTCGATTCTCGAATCCCCGTCCTCCCCCCCCCACAGACTGGATATGAGTTTTCACTATTCCATCGCATAAAGGCCCTCCACCGTTCAGAGTTCTTCCTCTGTCCGCAAGTGGTAAGGATGCGGGGGGGGGTTCTTTTTTTTTTTTTTTTTATGGGCCGTGGCTTCCTTCCCAGGATGGGAGCCGTCGACGTCCTTGGACCTGGATTGTGAAGCAGCCCCTCTGTGCCTGGATTTTTTTTTATTGACCGCATCCCACGTTGGCACAGCCCTATTCGCCTCGCGAACACCCCCTCCCCTTTCTCCACTTTCTTTCCCGTGGGGAACCGAGCGCAGAGAAACCCTTACATCCGATTAGCTTCTCCCAAGCATCTCTTTTTATCGTCCACTGTTTTGTTCGCAAACTCGACGGCCTCTCACCATTCAAGCCCCTTCGTTTAACGCACTAAAGACCTGCCGACTCTTTGAGCTGACGTGGACCAAGTAGTACTTAACCTTTTCGCGCCGGTGCATCTGGGACGATATATCCGATGATCGCGCCTCCCTGCCCGAACGAATTCCTTTGGACGCGGAGGACCGAAGGTTGGTGGAGGCAGTTTGAATCTTGCGCAGTCTCTGGTTCCCCTTTTTGCATCTCAGTTTGTAAAATATTCTTGCTTCTAAATCCCCTTCTTTTGCCCCCCGTTCTCCTCCATGTTTTTGATTCATTACCGGAGTTTCACCTCCCCCCCTTTTTCCACGATTAAATAGACTTCTCCCGGTGTTTTCGACTCTATAATTGGCACTTCAGGTCCCTTTCCTTAGCACACCGTGCACCCCACCCCAATGTGACCATCCAGCTTTCTGGATATTTTCCATTTTTTTTCAACTCTCATAATGACGTATAGCACTTTTCCCGGCTGCTTTTTACCCTTGCCTACAGACTCCGAATCGATTGTGCCCGCACCCATCGTCGGCTTCTTGGGTCCCCGTCACGTCACTTATGACACCGGAACTCAACAATCCCCCCCCAACTGTCACTGTTTATCCCGGAGACTGAAATACGCGCTTCTTCTTTTTCCTTCAACCCGACCCTTTCTACGGCGGCTACGGCCCTTCTTCCCTCTTGGGTGAGTTTTTCGAGTGACCCATCCGAAAACGGGATAGCATTCTTCATTTTTATGGCTCTTCCTCCTACGCGACTTTCAATGGCCGCTTCTGGCAACGTTCATTTGGACGCCTTTTGATCTTCTAGTTAAACGAATTGAACTCTCGGTGGACTCGATTGACTGCCCTTGGGCGCCGTCTTCCTTCCCTTTTCGTTTCCAATACCAATACTTGATTTCCGCCGGAGGAGTATCCCCCACCTCCAAAATCGTAGTCATTCTTAGTAGAGGCGCAATCCCCTTTTTGAATCCGCGCCGCCTCTCCAAATCTCAGTGAAACCCTTCCCGCCAAATCCGTGAGTGGGTATTTTCCAACTTACCCACCCCAACCGTTTTGGGTTCCCCCCCTTTCACTAATGGATTCTGCAAGATTTCGTTATTTTTTTTCTATGGACTACTGTACTGTTCGCGCTGATGGCACTTGAGTTTTACCTTTAGTGTTAGAGCACGCAAGGCGCGTGTCGGAGTTTTTTTTCCCGTATATGCTTTTCTTGCCATGATTGGAATCCCCATTCTTTTTTTTATCTTTGCAATTTAAATTCCCCCCGGGTCCCCCAGTTTAAGCACTGATCAATGAACTTAGAGCGGTCCTCCTTTTGAGGAGAGGTTTCCTTTTTTTGTTAAATCCTTTCCCTGGGTTTCGTTCGCCGCACAATCTCGCGCGCTCGAGTCCCTTATAAGTTGCCCTAAATTTTGACTCGCGGCCGCCAGCGAGGATTTCGCCATTTTTCCCCCCTTTGCGTCAATCGGTTTCTATCGTTAGCCACTTGTGCATTTTTGGGCGGCAGAACACTTCCGCCCCAGAGCCTTCCTTTGTTCGCCCCTCTTCTTTATTTGCGGCGTGAGGCGCCACTTCGAGCAAAGTGCCCTAATCTTTCGCCACCCAGACGCGCGCTTTCTGGGAAATAAACTCTGCATGGTTTTTTTTCTGCAAGACTTATCTTTTCGCGGAGATGTTGTCTTCGGCTTAGCGCTGAACAGATTTCCCTCTTCTTACTCCTACTATATTTTTTTGGTTGATCGTTCTTATTCATTTCCCGCAGAGGGAATTTAAGCCTCGTTTCGAAATCCTGTATGCGTCAGCAGCGCGTGTCTCTGCACTTAATTTCACACGCCGCGATTCTCTTCTATCTCTCTGTTCCTTTTTGTTGTTTTTTGAGAGAGCGTCATCGTCGATCGCGTCTGTGTTCCAATTAATTTGAAGCGGCGCGTCTTCATTGAATCGTTTCTTTGCAACTGGCGTCGGCCCTTTCTTTGGCCGTCCTCAACCGCTGATCGCGGATTCCCAAAGCGGCGGCTCGAATCTTCTGTCGTTCACGCTTCATTGACAAACATCGCGCTTTAACAGCGCGATAATTCCCTGGGTCTTTTCTATCTGCGCTTCGATTTCTTCCATGAATTTCTCGATTGTGGTTGTCGTCGAAACCCCTTTTCTATTGAAATTGATAGAGCCCGCAGCCATCCGAAAGAATACCCCCTGCGTGACCTTCCTAGGGCTGTGAGTCCATTTTCTCGCCGCAACCTGTCGATTCACAGTGCCTCCTATTTTTCCGTTTGGTTCAAACTCGCTCCGTTTCTTCCCTTCTGCGCTCCTTCACCTTCCTAGGTTTTCAAGATCGGCTGGAACTTCTCGCGTACGCATTCGCTTTCGTGTGAAAAGCAGACCCCAGGAACACAAATGACAAAAAAGCAAGTCCCCAATTGCCTTGTCTAACTGTCTCCTCTTTTTGCCCGCAACTTTGAGATTTCCTTTACGCCTTTTTGCAATACATCCCCTTCGCCGTAAGTCCAATCCATTTTTTTCAATCCACAAACCGGACTGACATGACTCGACAAGAAGTGTTCCTTTTTTGTCGACCACCTCGTATTAGCTGGTGACCCCGGTTCGCGTGTTTAGAGTGCTACTCGAGTTTTCGTCCGTTAGCCAAACGCCCAAGATGTCTGAAGCGGAACTTTTTTAGTAGTCCTTTTAACACAAAGCTTGGTGGTTATTTCCTGTTTTTAACTGTTGGCGAGATGGTAAGTCACTTGTCTTGAGCGCCCAGGTTGGACTCTTCGAGGCAAGTGTTAGTGCCGCCTCCTACTTTTACCAGAGATTTCTTTGTCCGAAGGGATCTCTCGGCGGAAGAACCCTCCCCTATTTGTGATTGCCCTGAGTTTCCTATTCATCCGTGAACTGGCGTAATTCCCATGGAGCAAACATTCCCACCTGCCCCGCTTGATCCCCATGCTTTTACCGAGCGTCCTTCTCCCCCTGTCAATGCGGCTGATCCCTGGCCATCCGTTGCTTCGGTTCGTAGGATGCTTCCTTCTTTTCCCAGATACCACCATCGCTGATAATCCCGTTCGGACTGTGATTTTTTGAAACTGCCCCCCCTCATTTTGTGGATGATCAACGACGTTGTTCGCCGCGGGTTTGTTACTCATTGGTGCGTGATTTCCTCAAATCTTTGTATTTCTGGATTTTGTGTGTGGAAATCCCGTGGTGTGTGTGAGTTGTTGAAATGTTTGTGTCGATTCGTGATTTTGCTCGCCAAACCAAGATGAATGCCGATTCTGCGGTGCTTCACCCTGTCCTTTTTTCCTGGTAAGTGCCGCTCCCTCGCCTTGACACAGTTTTTTTTTTCAGATAATTCCTTTTGCCATGTTGACCTCTTCATACTGCTGGGCTTCCCCCTTTTTTCTTCGTTGTGACGTTGTCGAAGTGCCCTCTTTTTTGCCTGTGATAGAGATTTTTTTAACCCACGCTGGCCGGTTTCTATTCATCGTGATCGAAGCCCTTTTTTCTCACTCCGTTTCTCACCCCATGAATCCGATCTACAACCCGTTTTGGAAATCCTTTTCATTTATCCCCAATTTTAAAACCCTTTCCACGGTTAAATGATCCCCCTTCTCTTTCTCTTCCCGTCCCTCCGACACCCCCCTCTTCAGGTCCTGCCCATGAAGTTTTTCAAGTCTTTTTCTTTTTCATTTCCTTATACGACGTCCCCATCTCGGTGCATCTTCTGCCACAGCGTTTTTCACTCCCACACGCCGTCTCCCCGTCGGCATTTCTCAACTGAAGTGCTTAACCATGATTACCCTTCTCTTTTTCACCGCGTACTGTTACGTCTCGTTTGATTTCCTATTTTATGAACAGTTTCTTGCCTTTTCGTTCACCCGCCCTTGGAAATATAGATTTCCCTTTATGCTGGGCCTCTTGCGATCGTGCCCTCCGCGGTCTGTCCCGAAAGAGACCCATCCATTCAGAGGCTGCGTTTTCGGTAGAAACGGTTACCTCCGGGAGCGATCCTTTCTCGAGCGAATCACGTCTTCCTCCTTGGCATCGAGCAATTTTCAAGTTTCCTGTCACCGTCCTGTTCTTTTCCGTTGGATACTATTGGTCTTAAAAGATTCCCCACGTGTGTTGTTTTTTCCGGTATGCGAGGAGAATCAATGAATTCCCCTTCTCCCCGGCCTTTCTGACGCTGATGTTGTCCGTATTTCTTTTCCTCCTTGGAAGTTTTCCTGCGCTCTTGCCCCGCCTCTCGGCTGAGCGCGGCCCTATTCCGTTCACTTCTCGCCTTGCATTGGACAATCAAACGCACAGGGAATTTGGCCCGTCGTAAATGACAGCATACTCCCCGCCTAGCTTTCACTATTCTGGATTAAGACGGGCCCTTCCGCATTTTGTGCGTTTGTCCCATTCCCCGCTCGTTCCCGGAATTAGGGTCGCTTTCCGTCGGGAGCCCGGCGTAACGGCAGGCGAAGTGAGTCTCACGCGGTCAATTACAAACTAGCGTACTTCTCCCCTCGGTTCAGTTGATTTCTTCCTTTCCTCAAAACCAAAACGCTGGGTCCTGCACTCGAGCGCGGAGCTCGGAATCCAACGCTCTCTTCTTCCCCCTTGTCCCACTCCCACCTCCTCTCTTTTCGCACCCTACTTCCACCCTCCCTACTTCTCGCCTCTCACTCCTCACTTCTCCCATTTTTTTCCCGACGCCCCCTCCGCTCGTCTCCTCTCCTTTCATCCCTTTCCTTTTTCTGAGCATCCTTTCTCCCCCCCTTTTTTACCCCCCCACTCTCTCCCCCTCCCATCTCTTTCATCTTTCTAAAAATCCACCGGCGAAGTTTCCACCCTGATGCCCCGCCCCCCAGTGAGTACTGGATTCTCCTGGGACGGATGGCGAAGTCCTTTTTTGACGCACTCCGTTTCGGCGGGCCTTCCAGATGGGACCTATCTTCCTTATTTGTAGAGTGCGTTAAGCATCCACGGCGGATTTGCACAATCGCTCCGGACGAAAAAAAAAAGAGAGTCCTCGATTTATTTCAGGGGGTTTTTGGGGCCGTGGGTGGGGGGCGGGTGGGTTGGTTGTTGGGGGGGGGGTGGGGGAGGGTGGCGTTTGGGGGGGGTTGGGGGAGTGGGGGGTTGGGGGAGGGGGGGGGGGGGTTTCGGGGGGGGGTTGTTGTCGGGGGGTTGGGGTTGTGTTGGTTTGGGGGAACAGAGCAAGTTCCCCCATTTCGATAGCGATCATCTCTGGATGCGTCTCGTACGCGGTTGAGCCCCTGTTGCCCTCAGGACACCCTCCCCGCCTCGGGACCGCCGAAAGCACCTTTCGTTTGAAAGGCGCTCTTGGAAAACGCTTTCGTTTTTTGGGTCGACCCGTCTCTCTCTTTTTTTCCTCACACGAAGCGATTTGACCACCCCTTTCATCGCCCGCGGCGAAGAGTTTTGGATTTCGTGTTTGAAGGCGTTTTCGTTTCGTCAGTAAACCCGGGAACCGGCCATTAATTTTTATTACATGAAAAGGATGCACCTCCTTCCCCATTTTTGCTTTCAATTACGGAGTCTACCTTCTGCGGTTCTCTTAGAAACCGGGCTCGCAGGGCTTACGTTTCCCTCTATCAAAATGGTTCGTTTCTTTCACGGTCACTTCGACAACCTTTCCCCGTACTCAGTTTTACTCCCAGCAATGTTATGGACTCACACTCTTTCAATCGCTTCTGACGTATTGACTGTGTCCAAGGCGAGACCGTGTTGTCGTCATTTTTTTTTCAAGTCTCCCCCCCCGCCCCCCTTTCTGAAAGCACCTTCACTCGTTCGGTCAATTGCGGGCTTTGACGGCCTCACGTCACGATCCCCGGAACCTAACCATCCCCACAACGCCCGGGATTTCACCGTCCCGACGGTACGTTTCAACGAGATAGGTCGCTTTTTCTTTCCCTCCCAACCCCTTCACGGCGGCTCCGGCTTTCCACAACCTGCGGGGAGGTGCATTCAACCGTGTTCCGCGGGACAGCAGTCCTACGTTTCCTTTTCTTTTGTGCTCGTCTATTTCAGCCGCCTTCCCAAAAGAAGGAGCAAGTATTCTCACGGCGGAATTCACGTCATTGAGTGACTCCCCCCCGGATCGGTCAACGCATTTTCCTGACCTCTCTTGTTCCCTCGCTTGGAATGTTCTCTTGTTCTTCGCTTATTTTTCATCCTTCGGAATATTCCTCTTCTCAACACAAGTCTGATTGCGAGGAGTCTTCCCCTAGTCCCACAAACGCTGAGCCATCGCCCCACCCGAACAAGTTGGCCTCCTTCTAAATCCGCCTGCCCTTTCAGTGCCTCCCCTTCCCGTAACTCCAAGTGCGTTTTCTTTTCCCGTGTTTACCCACCCCCCCCTTTTTGCTGGACTTAATTCCCTCCGACGTTCCGCTTCCTTTCCCCCTTTTTTTTTTTTTTTTTTTTTTTTTTACCCCCCCCCCCCCCCCTTTTTTTTTTCCAAGAGTTTGCCTGTCGTTGTTTCTTCGTCCTAACGAGGGTTCCACGGTTAATTTTTTTCAGAGCCGGTTTTTTTCTTGGGTAGTTCAGTTTTCTAACTTCCCTTTGACTGGTATGCAATGTCTTTTTTACACTTTGTGGTGTATTGCCCAATTTTAAAGGAGTACTTTTCGATTCTCTTGTCCCTCTTAAACACTGAACTTCAGATCCCCCCCTGGCTCCGTGTTCCACGTTACTGGGTTCTTGCTTTTTTAAGAATGCGAATGTTCGCGAGGTCAGCAGACCTCCATGTTTCTTTTGAGCTTGAGCCAGCGAGGACGTGAGGCAGCCCCTTTTTTTCTTTCTTAGGAAAACAATTCCCCGGTAGCATGTGTATTTCTTTTTCGGCGGCGGAGGCACTCTCCAAGCACAGGACCTTGAGTTTTTTGTTTCACTTTTTGATTTCGCGGGCAAATTCGCTGCGGCCAGTTGTCCTTTTGCAGTTTGTTTTTCCAACCGATGTGGTGTTTTTTTTCTCTCTTTTATGGAAACTCATTGCATGTTATTTGCGCTGTAGGAGGTTTTTTCTTCTTTTTCGCAGAGACGGTCTTCTTTCTTCAGGCGTGTTGACCCCCTTCCCTGATTTCTTTTTCGCCCGCCTCTTCTCTGTCATCTTTTTGCATCAGCTCGCTTTCCCTCCCCCGCCCCTACAAAGTCAGAGCCGAAGTTGACTAGGCTGTGCCTTTGATTGAAAACACCTCCTCCAAGTATCGCGCTTCCTTTTCCTGTGTTTTAGATATATGAATCGATTTCTTGGTCCTGTGAAAAATCTTGCGGCGATTTCACTCCTCTTTGACCTCCCCTGTCTCGTCGAAACTTTTTTTTTTTTCCATCGGTGAGGGATTCTAACGACATCCCTTCTAATCCCACTCGGCGTAGCCCAGAGCCGATCTTGATCCAACTTCCGCGGCTCTACCCGCCGCTCGTGCTCCCCCCCTTCCCCTGAGCCTCACTTTTTTCGCTGGCTTTGCTGCCCGGTTGAAGATTTTATCCTCTCGCCGATTGTTTTTTTTTGCTTGCCTTTAACCCCACCCCAGCTCTTTTCCCTGCTTCTTTTTGCGGCCTGCTTTTCATCCCTCACAAGAAGGCGAATGAGCACTCGATTTTTTTTTTTTTTGGGCTTTTCTCCATTTTTTTAGCCGCCGAAAACGCTCTGTTCTGGAGGTTCCGTTCCGACTTCTGACGATCACGTTGCTCACTCACGTTTCCTTTTGAGGGGCGCCGCACTTCCCCCTCCCCCCCAATCTCTAAATATCCTTGCTTGACATTCTCTAGCATTTTTTTTTGTCGGCAACCCCGGTTACGCTGTCACCGGCCCCCCCTCCTACGCAATTATTTGTCCCTTTTTTTAATTGTGTGTCCCCTTGAACAGCTTCTTCAATTCTTTATTTCCCCCCATCCTCAGACCAATAGTCAGTCCTCCTTTACTTTCCCAAAACAAGACTTATCTTAACTCTTTTTCTCTACAACGGCCTGTTTTTTTTCTCGACCGGGGACATTTTTTGAGCTTTTCCCGCCGTCTCCCGGAAACTTGACTCGTCGCCCATTTTTCTCTACGGGCAGGACGCGTTACTTCCTTCGTTACTGACAGGCCGCCACCAGTGTTGGGTGTTGTAGCATTTTTTCACCACACGACTTGGAGTTGGAGGGTTTGAGAACGATTTGTTTTTTTTTGCAGGAGGAAACCTTTTTCTGTTCCGTCCCTTAAAGCCATGGATTTTTTCGTCAGCCCCTTTTTTCTACTTGGCCTGAAAAATTCAAACGTGGGCCGGTGGGAATAGTACTCTTTCACGACTGAATCACAAATCTGGTTTCAGACCCACTCGCCGTCCCCACCTTGGTTCTTCCCACTTTTTCTCTTCCTGAGTCCCTGATTCAGCGTCAACCCTTTCCATGCCCATGCTCTCCTTTTCAATATGCGTGAAAGTCGTTTCTTATTTTCCTCGGACCCGCCCCTTCACCCACCGCCCCCGTTTCGTTACCATTGTGTCCCCACGTGAACATCGCCCCAGACCAACTAACCTGGTTTTTTTTTTTTCCTCACGGCCCTTTTTTCTTCATTTCATTTGTTTCGTGATAACCTTCCCCCCCTCCTTAGGTTTTCTTCCTCCGTTAGGGGAGGTTTTTCCCGTGATTTCTTTCTTGAAGTGGATTCTGCTGTGACAGTGATCGTTCCTTCCCAACAAGATTCCCTTTCTCTTGTGGCTGCAGAAATCGTCATTGTGTCCGGACTACAACAGGTTTGTTGACACAGTTTTTTTTCTCCCTTCTTTCCTAGTTTTCCCATGTTTTCCCGCATCCAGAACTCTGCCATTGTTCCTCGTGTGCGGTTGTCGGTCGATGCTTTACATTTATTTCTAGAATACTTCCTTTCCCACCTGGTTTCGTATCCCCGTTCTTATCCGTTTCCTCCTCCGACTGTGCGAGCACCGGTACTTGCCCCACCCCAAAACCTTTTTTCTCCTTTTTAATCCTCCAAAGCAGCCTTCAACCCTTTTCCGGTATTTTCCTTTTAGACCCTCTCTCTTCTCTTTCCTCGTACTCCGCCCCCCTTTCCTCCGAGGCCCGCCCTGAATCTTTTCCTCTTTCCTAGCGTTCTTTATATATCTGTACATCGGGCCGGTGCCTTGTGCGTTTCCCCTCTTTTTCAATTTTTTGGTCCACTCACCGAGCGTCGGCCTTTTTTATTTTGGTTCATCTTGTGAGTCATTGTCCCATTCATAATAGTGCTCCCCCCCTCTCCGATCGCACATATAGGTTCTTTTCCGCTATCGTTTTTTTCAACATTTTGTTTATATTGCTATCCCCGCCCTCCCAAATTTTTTGCATTTACGGTTGGTTTCTTCCTCGGCAGTCTTTTTCCGACCATTCCCTGCGGTTGCTTCTTCCCCGAAACTTCCACATCCATTCAGAGATGAGTCAACCCCCCCTCTTTGCCCGCAGTAGGCCGTAAACGGGTTTCAGTCCGCTCCCCTCCCCCCGTCCAGAGCGCATCCCCCTTCGTCCTTTTTCCGTTCCTCTCGCCCCAATTGTGACGTACCTCCCTTTTGGTGTCTTTCTTTTGCTTTACGAGGTCCTAGGTAAAAATGGAGCTTTTCATGGGGTTTTTTGGTCCTTTCTTCCTATCCTGGACAACAGGTCGCGATAAAGCGCCTCTTTGACCCCGCGTACTTACAGGGTAAGTTTTCACGCCTTTCGATCGTCTCCCTTTCTCCTCTTTCGCGCCCCCCTTTCCCCTGGAACTAGCGCCGGGCATTTGAACCCCCCCTCACTAATTCGGACTGGGCCGTTTTTCCTCATTG
>Ga0179593_1652834_pt1 | contig 15658 bp, 20 predicted proteins | sample CZODoug2_1_08_16_FD_185931 | JGI IMG/M metagenome (GOLD analysis project Ga0179593, IMG submission 185931) | Vadose zone soil fungal communities from Angelo Coast Range Reserve, California, USA - CZODoug2_1_08_16fungal (PacBio error correction) | ecosystem: Environmental > Terrestrial > Soil >... | reverse complement strand
CGAGCTTTTCCGAGTTCCTTTTATTCTCCCCCCCCTTCGAGAATTCGTTTCACCTCCTACCCTTCAATTACTCTTTTTTCAGAGTTCCTTTCGGAGACCATTCTTCAGCAAGATCTAAGTACCTTCTTTCCCAGGGAAAGTCTAAGCCCCCCCGTATCTCAGATACTGAATTTTTCTTTTTTTTTGTGCCCCTGTTCAAGACGATTCCGCGCTCTTGTCCCCTTAGCGTGGTGTGTTATTTCTTCTCTGATGCTTTTTTTTCCTATTCGGGTAACTTCTTTGGTCTAATGCCTTGAGTGTTTTTAGTATCCCCAGACTTTTCCTAGACGCTATTTTTTTACAAGAGTTTGAACTTCTTTTCTTGATTCCTTTTCGTTTTTATACATAAAGATTTTCTCCGCTCCCGTTGAACAAGTTTCCAAATCATGATGAGTTCTCCTTTTCTGCTCTTCATAGTCCCCCCTTAAAGAGGAGAAAGTTCTTTCTCACGTTCTCTTAAAGGCGATTCACTTTTTAACTCTCTACTTGATGGACTTCTCACACTGAGCCTTCCATCTCATTTCCTCGACCTTTCTGAGGACGTTTCCCCTTTCCTCTAGTTCCATGGCGTCTTCGATTCGGCTAGGTAGACACTAGTTTTTTTTAGCCTCTCTTCCCGGAGTTTGGTTTTCGAACTCTGCCCCTGTTTTTTTCTTGGTAGTACACATTTTTCTCACCAGGTTTTTCTTCATTCTCTCCCCAAAATTTCTACTTCTTCCTTTCTCCTTCCCTGACCCCCTGACACACACTTTTACTCCTTTCTCCAGAGTAAAGATTCTATGAATTCCACTCTCTGCTTCTCTGACTTTCTGCCCTCTTTGGATAGTCTTTTCTTTTTTTCCCGATGAACCCTGCACCTCTTTTTTCCCAGACCATCCTCTCCGTGCGCAAATTTTATCCCTTCCCTATATATCTCAGTTTCGGCACGAATTTCCCGATCCCTTCTCTGGTTCTTCCAGATTCACCCCTCCCCAGCTTGAGGCGCAGATTTTTCTTGGTCGTACCTTTCCCCTTATTAGAGTGCTGCCTTTTACCCTATGTTGGCGCGCTTTTTCCGAAAATCTCTTTAGAGTGTTCTTTCTTTTCTGCTCAAACTATATTATATCTTCTCCCTCTTTTTGTTTCTCTCTCCTCCCCTTAGAGCTGAACCTCGCGATTTTCCGCCTATCCTCTTCGCTTCCTGTTTTCAGCCCGCATTAAGTCATCTAATCTTTCTCCGCTACCCCACCCCCTTTTTTAGCGCGCAGAGTTTCTGAGAGGTGACTCGGGCCCAAACTCGGTTCTTCCGGGCGACTAGTTTCACATAGAGAGTGTAACCCCCGCCTCCGACCGACCTTTCAATCTTCTTCAGTGTTTTCTTGGATCGGTTTCTGAGTTTTCTCCCCCTCCTGGATTTTTGGTCCCCTTCCTTCTCTCAATGCTCCCCCTCCCCTTCTGTTCTCTATCTCAATGATCCGGGTGGTTCCTTATGGGAAGGTCCTATCCTCGCTATCCCTCAATTGGTGCTGTTGAATTCCGGTTTTCGCACCCTCCTGTGCGTTCACCCCCCCGACTCCGTGCCCCCCTCCTTTTTCTTACCCCTGTGTTTTTCAGAGCCGCCCTGCGACGATTTTTCGCCTGGAGCCTGTTCCCACACGTCCTTTTTGACTTTCTAGGCCTTTGGCCAATCGGACACCTTTCTCTCCTTTTCCGGTCACCTTGTGACCGGGGACTCTTCCCTCTAGGGTTAGTGAGCTCGTTCTCCCCCCGTCGACGATGTGTCTTGTTAGAGGTGGCTCCGAGGTTTTCCTCTTCCTCGGAACTGCTGGATCGATAGTGTGAACGTCCCTGATCGGAGGCGGAGCCGTCTTGCAGCTGTGAGACCTTTCCCTCTATAGGTGACGTTCTGAATTCACCGCTTATTTTGAATGCTTCCTTCTTTAGATCTTCCATTAACCCCAAGAAGGCTTTGTGACAGTTGTCGACGATGCAATGCGCGTCAGTAGTGTCCCTGCTCTTGTCGTTCATGCCCACCCCCCGATCCCTTTCATTTAAAGCTTCGTAGTCCTTCGTCGTGAGTTCTAAAGTTCTCAACTCTACGTCCTAGGTCGCACTATTTCGACTGATTTATTTTTCATTCTGCGTCCCTACTCCTCCGATGAGGTATTGTAGGCTTTTCGAACTGACTTCTACGCCCTAATTTTTGGTGGTTCTATCCCAAGGACGTCTTCGAGCCCCATCCCAATCAGATCTAGAAGCCCCCGATAGTCTTTTCCGTCAATTCCTTTTAAGCGCTCTTGACTGGCTTTCAGCTCTTTCCTTCCAGATTTCCCCCAAAATCTACCCCCCTTTTGCTCGTGCTCCTTTGTTTCCCTCGACAGAATTTCTCGCATGAAGCGTCTCCTCCGTACTTCTTGGTCGTGGTCCTAGACACCTTTCGGAACTCCTTTTCCTAACCTGATTTTTTTCTTTAAGCGTACTATAGTATCCCTAACTTAATTTCCTTCAGTTGAAGCCGACTCCCCCCTAGCCTACCACATCTAGAGTTTCTTTCGACTCTATCTTTTATGATTTGTCTTTGGTCAGTTGAATTCCCTCCTTCTTCCTATCTCATAGGGTTCTACTTTCTCCTTTTCATTTTTATCCTTTCTTACATTTATTTTTAAGGATTCTCCCGAGATCTTGTGCTTTAGAGTTTTCTAGGTTCTATCCGACTTTTTCTCAGTTCTTTTCTCCTTTTGACTCTCCTTCTCAGCTAGTCATCGAGGCTCTCAGGTTCCTCCCCCTTTAGCCTTATGGCCGCGAGTTGAAGTCCCCTAAGCAGGTCCGGGTTCTTTTCCTATCCTCGTTTTTTCTGAGATCTTCTCCCCCCTGCCTTAACTTTGCCCGCTCTTCTTCAGGACTTTTTGGCTTCTAGAATCCTCTCTCCTTTTATCGCTCCGCCGAAATTTTTTCTTTTTCCGATGATCCCTTTTTCCGGAGTCATTTTTCTCCCCCACCTGAAGGCCTCTTCGTTTTTTTCTGCTCTCTTTACTTCATAGACTCCTGTTTTCATTTCACTTTTTTCATCCCAAAAAACTTCTTTGAGACCTTTTCAGACCGACTCCTCCTCTCTGAAGCTCCAACCTCTCTTTTAGGCTCTCTTTTTTTTCCGACGGCTTTTTTCCTTCCTCTGATTTCCTTTTCGCAGCATCTTTTCTGAATTTTGTGCCCCAGTCCCCTATTCTCCTTAGTCCCTCCTCTGTCCTACCCTGGACTCGTTCTTCTTTAATTCTCCTCTAGCTTTCCCTCTAGTCTTCTCCCCTCTTTCAAACTGGTACCCTGACTAACATACGAGAAGTTTTTTTTCCTTTTGAGTCTTCTTTGGGATTCCGCCACGTCTCCTCATTTGATCTCTCAAAGTTCTTTTCATCGAATTACCCATTTCGCAGACTCGATGTTTTTTTTCATTCTCCCCTTTGTGACTTAAGTCATTTTTAGTGCTACCCCCCCCCTGGAAATCTCCCGAGCCCTTTGTATGGGATTAGGAGGACCCTTCCAGCACGCTGACATTAGAAAAGTCTTTTTAGAGCCTCTTAGCACTTTTCATAACTTTAGGTTTACCTGTTTCTTCGGTTTAGGACAACAACCATTTTGACCCCTTTGACTCTCCCTCCAGTTTCTTGAATCCCTTTCCCGGCTATTTTTTTTTTCAGGAATCATTCTTCTTTTTTCCTTAGTCAAAATGTAGTTTTTTTGTCGTACTATACTTATCTTGAGATCCTCACATCTTTCCCTCCAAACTTTTTTTCTTCTTATCCCTTATGACCAGGACCTTCGATAGATGTCTTAGAAGTCCTTCTCTATTGATTGCTCTTACAAGACATTCTTCCCCTGGAGTTTATGCTTCTTGCAGAGCCCTTCCAGTCCTTAAACTCCCTATTTCGCCCGGTTCCCCGGTTTAGTGTGAAGGTATTCGAACATCTACCTCTTTGCACTTTTCTTTCTCAATTCACTACTTTCCTCCCCGGTGCAGATTCGGTCGGCTTTTTTTATTGAGTACCTCGACTTGATGACCTTATTCACTTTTTGCCTTTTGCAGGACTCCTTCCTAAAAGCCTGCTCTGGCTTATCGGACACTATCCCCCGATTTTAACGTTTTCCGATTAACCTCCCCGGTTTTTTAGGGATTCGGAGCTCTCACCCCTTCCACTTCATCTCGTCGTTTACCGCCGTTCGTGCCTAACGCCTCTTTCTGGCGGACCCCTCCTCTCTTTTTCGGCGGAGACACCCTGGAACCTCTCTTCCGCGGACCCTCCCTCGCCCGCAGCTCTCAATTCCTTGATTTTTTTGGCCCCTTCATTCTCTCACCGATGCGAGTGAACCCTGACCCCGCATTCCCCCCGGTGGCCATTTGGCAAGAGGGGCCCCCCGGACAGACATTTTTTTAGCTTTATTTGAGTTAGATTCGATATCCTTGGCGTCCTATTTCCCTTTTCGAGGCCCTCTTTCTGCGCATAACTGCAATCTTCGGCGCGCGACTTCTAGTGCTCGATGTCCACTACTTAGATCCTGTGTTGTCTCCTCTCGTGTTAGCTCTATAGTCTCCCCAATCGTGCGACCGGTCCCTTCCCTTCCAGAGAACTTCACCCGCATCTTTCGCCCTCAAACCCCCCCCCCCCCCCACCCCCCCCCCCACACCGCAGACCCCGCGACCTCCCGACTCCGAGCTCCTCATTCAAGCCTATGGTCTCGCCGACTCCTCCTAGATGTCCCCCGAATGCACCCCTTTCCCACCAATCGTTCCTCTGTCTTTATCTTTTAAACCTCTCCTGTTTCTCCCTCAGACCCTTCCTGACGACGATTTGTCTATTTTTCCCCGTAGTGGTTTTTAAGGTTCCCCTATTCCCCTTATGCTTTTTCTGGACCTCCTTTCGGCCCGATCTCTACGGCGGTTACGAAATTCTTATATTGTTGGGAATTTTCTTTGGAATTTCCTTTTGACTTCTCCCTAGACGCCAGTTCTTGTTCAGCTTTTTCCCTTGGTTCTCCCTTTCTTGATAGTACTCAGTCCTCTGGTGCGTTCTATTTCTTTACGCTCCTGCCTTGCTCCTATTTTCTGTACTGATCCTTCACGCTCTGTTCTTTTAGTCCCTAACATCTGGCCGGAATGGTGATTAGCGTACTCAAAGAGACCTTTCTTCCTTTTCTTAGCGATCCGGCGATTCTTTGTTGCTGCTTGTTTTTCCACTTCTCCTCAAAGCCTCGCTTTCTTCTTCTTCTTTTTTTAGGACGTTCCCTTCCTTTCGAGTATCTATGAAGTCTATCCTCCCTATCTCAATTCAAGGTTTCTTGTGTCTTCCTTTTTTACACGGCATTTCTCAGCTTGGATCTGTATTTTCTTTCTAGTAATCTGAGCCTAGACGTTAAATTGTGTGTCTCTACCCCTTATGAGAACTTTTTTCTCCCCTTTATCCTTACATCCTCACTTAAACTCTTTTCAGGATCTTGCAAACCGTTTTTCTCTGATTGCCCTATCTAGCAGAGCGACCTTTCCTTCTCTTAGTCTTTCCCCACCCTTTCGTCCTTGAAAAAGAGCTTTTTTTTGCCGTCCTGGGCGCACCTGGATCGATTTCGCGCGCTCATATTCATAGCCCCTTTTTGGGACGCCTTGACGAGATGTCGGCGAACGCTGGCTTAGGTAGGTCGTTTCTTTGTAAACGCTCAACTTTGCAGCCCCTTTCCTCGGCGTAAGTGTTGGTCGCGTTTTTGACTATTGTGACTTCCGAGCGGAGTTCTCCGTCCCCCTACGCTTCGTCTTTAATTCTCCGTTTTGCACTCGCGAGCCAACAGTCTCTCGGGCGTCCGCCTGGTAATCTTTTCTCGTACTCTCTCAACTTCCCCCTCCCCCCGGGTTTTTCTCTTACATTCTCCTTTCTAATACGCTGACTTTTTTGATTTGAGATTCCTTTTCCCTGTTCTAGTTTTCCTCCGGCCAGTCCCTTACTGGTATCTTCATCTCCCCTACTCTCTCCCCCCTCCTTCCCCTTTAGCCTCTTCCTCCATCAGGAATTTTTTTCCTTTAATCCCCCTGTCTGAGCAGAGCTTTTCCCCCACACCTCTTTGTAGCATCTTTCTCGCCTTCTCTTTTCGTTGGTTTCTATTTAAATTCTTTTCTCCTGTATATCTTTTCATTTAGTTATCTCGGTTAAGTTCTTTTTTCTGGCGAGGATTTTTTTTCCTCTTATCACCTAATAGGTCCCTTCTCGAAATTCTCTTCCCGATTTCTCTTTTCCACGAGCGAGTTGAGCTTTTCGTGTCGTCTATCTATGTTTTCTCTTCATGTCGTCACCCCCGATACCTGCTCGGCCTTTTTCTTCTAGAGGGCAGTTTCTCTCGGTAGCGCATACCCTAAGGTTTTTTCTTTTTAGCCTATCTTCCTTCTATGCGATCTTTTTCTGTGCCGGGTGTTTAGATGTTCGGATTCCATTTTTCTCTTTCCCTTCCCGCGCTCTTATCTCGAGGTTCTTCCCTTTTTTCCTTCTGCATTTCTCAAGAAAAATGTCCTTTCCCTTGACTCCCCCCCCCTTTCAGGTCTTATAATCGCGCATATTTTCTTCCGAGAAAGGCAGACTCCTGAATTTTGTTTTCCAGTTCTCCGACGCCTGACGTTACACACCAGCATCTTCTCTTCCCGGCCCCCTCTTTGACGAGTCGGTTTCGGGATTTCTTCCCCTTTTCCTTAAATTTTTTTCACTCTCTATTCCTTCTTTCCTTCTGCTTAGCTTTACCAAGTCTGACTTATCTGAGATGCTTCTCCTAGTACTTGGCGCTGCTCCAAAACGGTTTGTCTCTCCTAAGTGCGGGCCCTCCCTTATAGTCGTCTTCCTATAAACTGGTACCTGCCTGGAACCCCCTACCCGGTTTTGTGAGGCCTTTATTCTTAGAGTAGGGTCTATTTCTCTCCAAAGATCTCTTTTCGACTTTATCCCCCGATTCTCAATTTTCAGCTCCCAGCTCAGCACTCCTTTCAGGCTCTTTTTCGTCTATGTGACTTCCTGGCTTTCGAGTTTCAACTACGGAAGCAAGATTTCTTTTTTTGTGCTTTTCCACTTCCCTCATTGCACTATCCGTCAGTCCCTACCTTTTCTGGGCCCGACCTTTCTTAGTACCTCTCGCTAGATTCTATCCCTGGGGCCTTTGTCCGGGTCCTCTTCCCACTGATAGAATAAGCTCTCTGATCTTCTATCTCCTTCTTGGCGTCTCTATTATCCCTTCCCCTGTCTCCCTCTTTGTTCGGAACTCCCCTTAGACACACATGTCCCCAACTTTTGAGGTCCTGCCTCTTTTAGCTTTCTCAATGCTAGATTTCTTTTACTGTTTTTCCTTCCTTACGGCTATTCTAGTATTGAGTCCCATAACGCCTTTACAGGACTCAATATCCTATCTTTAAGATTTTCTTCTCCTTTTGGAGATTTTTTTTTTTCTGAAGAGATCGCGTCAAATCCTTTCCTCGACCTCACTCTGAGTTGCTTTTATATCCCACTTTTTTCCCCCATATAAATTTCACTTATTCCTGTGACTGATATCTCAACCCCAGATTTTTTCCCCCGTGTGCCTCCCTTTCTAATTCTCTCTTTTGAGATTACTTCACCCATTCTTGTAGCCAATCAGTCGCTTCAATCTCCCCTTTCGTTCCTAGCGCTCCCAGATTTCTTCTTTGGCTCTCCTCCCTTTTTTTCCTAACCCCCTTGGGCAGAGATCAACACTTTTGAAGGCCGCCATAGACCTTCCCTCCATAATTCCCCCACCTTTCCTTAGATATGTCGTCTCTTGATCCTACACCTTGTCTCCCCCATTCGACCTTCTCCTCTTGGCCGTTACCTTCCTGCAAATGTCCTATAGTGACCCAACTTTCCCCCTAGGAAGATTTCCCCCGTCCATTTCTTCTCATTCCCCACGTATTAGTCTTCTTCGGGTTTTATAGTCCTTCTTCTCAAGACTCTTTTAGAATTCTCCTTTTAGCCTCTTTGCATTCGATCCGCCTTCCCTAGGACCCCTTCTTCCTTTCTCTGAAGCTCTTTTCCCGGTTCTGTTACCCAAGCTTTTTTCTTCTGGACGTCCTCCTCCGTACTGACCTTCGGAGCTTTCCGAATCCTTTCTTTTCCTAGAGCTTCTGGACGCTTTCCGCTTTGGGTTCTTCTCCCCTAGAGCTCTCTCTTTCTTCGTTGTTTGAGATATCAGATTCTTTCAGCCCTTTGTCTTGAATCCGCTCGCTCGAACCATCGAGTTTTCCCCTACTTTCAGCCAGAGCTCAGAATGCTTTCTAGTTCCTGACTCTTCGAAACAGTAATCTCCTGAGAGCGCCGTCCCGGGCTTTAGGGGGTCCCCCTGTTTCAAGGAAACTTCTTGCTCGTCTGTTTGTTCCCTCAGACTTTCCCCTTTTCCGTATTCCCCTTCAGACGCTTACCCGTTTTTGGCGAACTTTAGTTGAGTCTTTTGTCGCTTGCTTTTTCGGAGCCATTTTCCTTTCATCTTTCGGATGTGCCCGAAGGCTCGGCTTTTCTTTCCCCTTCGCCTCCCGCCTAGGTTTTGCTCCCATGCTCTAGTTGTTTTTCCTTTTTGTTTTTTTTCCTGAATTTTCTCCTCCTTCAGCCCGTTTGGTGGTTCAGCCCTCCCCTTTTGCAAAATCTTTTCGGACATTCTTCCACATCGGTTTTGAATCCTCTCTTTCGCAGGCCTTCCCCGAGTTGGCCCCCTCTTCTTTCCCTTGGCGACCCCCGCCGCTTAGTTCGGTCTCCCCGCTGAGCGACCACTGTGCAGTCCGGGCAAGCCCCTCCCTTCCCCCCCTACGTCTCGGTTTCTCCCTAGGGTCCGCCTCCCGAATTGTTGGTAGATGGACGTCCACCCGGGGAGAACGTCCCGGGATCGTGGTCCCCTTATGGAGCTTTTTCTCCATTTACCTAAGAGTCCGACTTTCCTTGTTCAGATGCGAGTTCTCCTAGCGTGGTGAGCTGTCATAGTTCCCACCCGATTTTTTCCATTTAGCCGTCTTCCAGGCTCCGACAATCGGTTTCCGCCCTCTGACTCCAAGACTGCTCTGCCAGTACATGCCGCCGACCCCCTCCTTTTTCCCAGTCTCCTCGAAAAACTCTTCAGCCTGAAAAGTAGCCACTGCCCCAGCCCTAAGAATGCACCCCCCCCAATCTTAGAATGATTTCCTTCCTTGATTCGTTTCTTACGTAGCTTTTTTGAGTTTCCGACCTTCAGCGCTGCCGCCCCCGATTTTTTCCTTAGAGCCTCCCGACTTCGAACCGCCTCTTCGTCGTTGAGAAAAGTTATTTTTTACCTTCCTGGGGTCTCCGTGTTGCAATCTTTTACTTTTCCCCTTCGTGTATTCTTGCTTCCAGTTGCGAATTCCGAGCTCCATGAAGGACCCCCTTCTTCTGAGTGCTCGTTCCCCCCTTGTAAGCTCTTGAGCTCTTCTCTCCCTGTCGATTTCGTAATAGCTAGTGTTCCTCTAGATCCCAGGACCCAGATCTCAAGAACCCTTTTTTCTTTTCTCTTGAGTTTGTTCAAAGTTTCCTCAGCTCTTTCAAGAGATACGGCCCTTCTGGAGACCAGGTCAAGCACCCCTCCCAAGACCCCTCAGTCTTCGTCTTTTCAGTCCGAAGACATTCTTCCTACAATTATGAAGACTTCAGCTGTTTTATTCTAACCGGCCCCTCTTCTTACAACACCTCTTCATCCTGACCTCTTCTGCCGCACTCTTTTTGGCTGGGAAGTAATTCTTCCTGCTCTACGTATAGCGCCGCTCCCCGGTTTTTCCTTTCTATAGTTGCAAACTTTCTTTCTTTCCCTCATCCGGTTTCTTCCCACCCTTTATCTGAAGACGCTGCTCTCTCAGAAGCACCTCCCTGGAACTTTCTCTGAATACGATAGTTCCTTTCTCCTCTTTTCGATGTCCAGAGATCTCCTGAGCAGCCTATTCATCTTAGATACCACGAAGAGTCTTTCCGCTGGACGTTCCCCCCCCCTCCTCCGTCAGGGTTTCTTCTATCTCCCCCGAAGTTTTTTTTTCTTTCTCTCTCCCCCCCTAAGGGCAACCCTCTGAGAGACCTCGGCCTTCCCGGTTCTTTCTTTCTTCTCACAGTTTCCCTTTCCCCCGAGGGCTAGCGCATCTTTTTGAGCTACTCAAGAGAATAGTAGTTATTCATCCTCGATCTGCTGCTTCTCTTCTTCAGGGAGAGTAAACTCTTTCGCTCTTCTATTCTTATCTGAGGGACCGGTCCTAACCTCTCATCTTCGTCTATCCGTCGAAGAGTCCTTTAGAATTCCCTTTCCTCAAAACTCTCTCGACCTTTTTTTCCTACGAGGCGGAATAGTGGGTGTTTTTCTTCGATTTCACTTCTCGGTCTCTCTTCTCCTTCCCTGTATCTCCTCTCCTTTCTTTGATCCGAGGGTTGGTTCACCTATTTCCTTAGTGCAGCTCTACCCCGTCTTTTCCCTTTCTCTTGGCCCTTCCCCACCACCAACGTTCCCCTTGTCATGCGTTCACCGCTTTGCCAACCCTTGCCCCAATGCCCCCATCTGCTCCCTACCGGTGTCTTCTTGCAGTATACGGAAGAGTTCTTTCTCCCCGATTGAGTACTCCCCTCAAACCCGAGTGACTCCACCGACGTTCCCCCCCTTGAATCTTTGAAGCGGATGACCCGGCTTGCGAGAAGGCCGATTGACCCTTCTCCCTTTTTTCCACTCTCTGCCAGTCTCTCTCAATTTTTTAACCCCCCTTTGTCCCCTAGTCTCAGCCGACATCCCTGGTCTAAATCCTTCGCCGTCCCTTTCCCACGCCGGCTCCCCTTCCGACGGGCGCGCTCCGGGTCGCTAATCCCTCCCCTAGTTCTGAGCCTTGAGTAAACTCTGTCTTTGGTACTCTCTAGATAGCCCGGACCGCTTTTGCGGCTCCTTTCCCCTCTTTGTCGACCTGACCCAAACTGGGTCAGGAATGTCTCCTCTGATAAGAAGCTCTCGGAGCTTCGACCTTCTTAGCCCTTCGAGAACGAGTTCTTTTTACTTCTCTCTTCCCCCTCAAGCCGGGCATCCAGTCCTCTCCTTAGGCCGCGTCACTCCTATGATGATCCTTTTTGAGCCCCCCCTTTCGCGGCCTTTTCGCGCTACTCGACCCTCGGTTGAGTCTCCGCCCCCCGGAGATGTGTTTTCCTACTTTTCCTTTCCTGATAACCCTCTCACCTTCGGTTCTCGACCGGGCCTTCAAGACTCCTTTTTCGATGCACATCCCGTATTTGAATGCCTTTGTCCCCTTCTAGACCTCGACGCCCTCCACTTCCCCCCCCTTACCCCTTCCTCTTTTCAGATCGGACTCTTGAGAACCCCCTCATTTGCCCCGTTTTGACCCCACTCCCCCTTGTGGAGTCCCCCTGGGCCTCCACCTTCGGACTCCAGGCCTTCCCTTGACCCCCAGGCCTCTTTTTTGTATTCTATCCCGGCCTGAGCCTTGGCGATCCTCTGACTCTGTCCCCTCTTTAGGCGGCCACCGAAGAAACCTTCTTCCAAAAGCTTTCTCCCCCCCGTGCAGGCCCTCGTCCCCAAGACGCGCTCCAGACCCCTTTAACAATATTCTAGTCGGGTTTCTAAGAGAGACTTTCCTATCCGCCAATATCTAATCATTTAGATTTTTCCCCTTGTCAAGGGGATTATCGCCTTTTGCTTTTTCCTTGCCGATTTTGGTCCGATCCTTCTTGGTGTCGGCTGCCCCAATTTGATACCTTAAGGCGTCTCCTTTTAGTCTCATCTCCCTTTGGTAGATCCTTTCCGTTCGATTTCCCCTATCCAGTAGTCCCCCCAGCTATTTACTTTCTCTTTCCGGCTCTTCCTTTTGGGTGATCTCGCTCGTGGTAGTCTACTACTAGACCTCTTTATCTCCCCTGATGACCCGACCCCTTTCGACTTGACGAATGTTACTCCTCCGCCCGGAGGCTGTCATAGAGCGTGACTGTCCTTTCCAGGACTCTTCCCCCCCTCCCCTCCCCAGAGCGGCCGGTGGTTCTTTTTCGTGAAGCATGCCTTTGGGAGTTCGATCCGTTAACGTTTGTTAAGTTCTTCAAGGTTCTAACCCTCCTCCCCTTCAGAAGATCTTCTTCTTAGCGAGCGTCCGGTGTTTCTTAAGGCTCCTGCGGATATCACTGGTTTTTTCTAGAAGTGAGGCGTCTTTCCTAGCCTTCTTAACTGCCCGTCGATCATCACCCTCTCCTTCCATTCTCACCATCGATCCTCTCAATCCTGTGACTTTTTTTCAATGATCTCTCTTCTTTCTTTTTTTCTTCTGACTTCCCGTCTTTCCCGACGACCTAAACTCAAGCTCTCCACCCTCTAGTCCCCCGTCATGACTTACCATTAATTCTTGACAATATCTGGTGCTTGAGGCTCCCTTCATTTCCGGTTTCTTTCCATGGAGCCTTTCCAAATCTTCCTTTCGTTTTTCTCTCCTCACATCGGCTTCTTAAAGGAAAGCTCTCTCTGAAATTTCCTTCTTATGCTTCACTTTCTATCCGATTCGATGCCGATCTCTTCTTGCGCTGTTCTTTTTACCAACGCTGTAGCCCCCCTGCCCCCTTCCCCCCAGTCCTCCTGGAAGTGAATCCCACTCCTCCTATGAAGTGATCGCGCTGACCTTCTTCTCAATATGATGGGTGACCCCTCTCGGTAACCCTGAAGGTGAGCCCTGGTTCTCTCTATGATCAGGATCTAGAAGTCCTCGCCCTTTCTTCCATCCTTTGTGTGTTCTCCCTTGATCGTCTCCCTCTCTCATGCTTATCCTCTTCTTCCTAATAACAACCTCCCTCTCGTTTTTGTTTTCTCGAAGGGAAAAACCGATTCCGCCTCTCAGAGCGACTCCTCAAGAGCCTGATCTTCTCCCTCTCCGCCCCCAACCCTGTTCTTGACCTCTTCTCCTCCTGTTTTTTTTTTTTTTCTTTCGAGTACATTCCCAAACTTGTCTTCTATCGCATTTTTCCTCTGGGTCTCCAGCTCTTTCGCTAGCTAGATGTCTTCATCTTCCTCTTCCAAGCCAGTGATGATCTCCCTCTGACTTTTTTCGCAAGCCCCCCGGTTTCGGTTTTCGATTACTCCTTCGTCGTTTTAGTCTACCATTCCTCCTCCGCGAGTAGTATCTCTTTTTTTTGTTCAGGTCTCTTCTCTTTGCGCCGATCCCCCCTCTCTACCGGTTCTCTTGACCTTGTCTCCGTTCCCGAACCCTCTTTGATAACGTTCCCCAGGGTAGTTTTCCAGTTGTTCCCCCTTGGGGCCGAGCCTTCCGTTTCCTCTGCATAGACTTCGTCAGGCATTGTTTTCTTCCGCGCTCTCCCTTTCTCGTCAGATCTGCACGAGTCTTTTCCGGGTGAAGTAAAACGGTCATCTTCCCCAGGACTGGAGTTTTCCCCCTTTTGCCTATCACCGCGCGCCTCTTCCAACACCCTTTCTTCTTGTAGACTTTTCCCCTCCCTCCTGCGAGTCTGGTTCTTTCTACCCCACGTACGGCGGACTTTTCACTTCTTCGCGATGCAAATCTTTTCGGTATCCCTTCTTCCCCTTTCTGAGGTTTGAAGAGTGTCTCTTGATACCCCACTCCTTCCCTGAGGACCTATCCCTTTAGGCGATTCCATCTGGATATGAGAGATCTTTGCTTGTTTCCCCCCGAGCCTCTGGACCTTCTCTCATCTCAAACTGTTCCCCTCCCCAGGTGCGCTCGCTGGTCCTCTAAGTTCTTTTTGTCGATCTCTTTTTTTTTTTCCTCCCTAGTCTCCCAGCTTTTGACAGAGCGCCTCCCCGATTGCCGGTTTTATCGAACTGCCTCTCGCTGATTAGCGCGGGTTCTCTCCAGCTTCGCGCTGCTCCCTTGTCCGCAGTCTCAGACGAGCCGTTGCTCTTATAGCCCTCCTTTTTCCTGGACGTTTTTTCGAATCCTCTCCGACGTTTCCCCGTCCTTTTTTTTTAAGAACCCGCTATTCGGTTCTCCAGGTCCCTTAAGAAGTTCTTTTCACTATTCAAAACGCTCGATTTTTCATTCCCTCTGAGGCGACCCTCACGGCTCTGTGGGTTTCTATTCTTTGCGTTTTCGCGGCAAGATTGCGCCCCCTTCATTGTTAAAGAGTGTGTTTAGTACGTCCCCTAGACTTTCCTTCCTCTTGAATTCTCCCATAGGTACTGCGTCCCCTTCCCTCCTGAACCCCGAAGGAAGTCCCAGACCCCTCTTTTCGGTTCTGGCTTTAATTTCCACTGCGCTCCCCCGTTCGGTGCGTGTCTTCCTCGGAGAGTACTTGCTCCTCTTCTTTCAACGAGACTCCCTAGACACAGGTTCTTCTTCTCAGGCGACATACCTCGCCCTTCTCGACCTTTACAACGGAGGGCTTATTTGATCGGTCTTGAGTCCGCATTTCCCCAGACGACATTTCCCCAATTTAACTTTTTAACTTTCCTCCCTCTTAGGGCAGAAATCCAATCTCCCTCCTGTGCTGCACGTATTCCGTTGGCTCCGCCACTTCGACCCTCTTTGTGCTCCAAGATCTATCGAGGAACTGGTCTAAGTACCGTTTTTTGTTCCCTCACGATCTCTACGTCTCTGGTTGAAGTGGTTTTTTGGAGTGCGTTTCTTCAGTCTCCGGCCTTTCCGATCTTTCCAGTATGAAAATCCTTTATACACTTCCCTCTGCCCTGGTTGTGTTCGACTGGCAGGATCTTCTCTCTTTTTGCGATCCTCCCGTCTTCCACACCTCTCTGAGAGTCGGGACCTTCCTTTTTTATTCGAGGTCCTCTCATCTTTACCTCAGGGCTCACCTGGCAGACTATTTCTCCCTTCTTATCCCCACTCTCTCTGATCTCCCGGCTCCTTCGCGAGAGCCTTCTTTACTGCTCTCTCATGTCAAGTCCCTTTCCCTTTAGTCCTCTCCTTCTTTCCCCCCCCCCCGTGACCTCCTCCAGGTGACGGACGAGTTAAGACCCCCCCCAACTGGAGCCCTTCGTTCTTCTGAACCGGCTCCCCCCCCACCCAGAAGAGTCTTTCTATCGAGTTCCCTTCTGCAGATGTGGCCCGGCTCCTCAAGCGTTCTTCGTTCTTCTTAGCTTCAATCGGCTCCGGCTCCCCTCGGCTCTTCTCTCTTCCTGTCAACCCCCCCCCCCATGCTTTTTCGACCCCTCTCCTTGCGAACCCTTTTTCCTCCTTAAAGAACCCTTGGTTCCTTGTTTTATCCGTCTTCCCGACCCCAGGCACTATGAGATCGACATTTTTCCTCCGCCCCCCTCGTCCTGAAGGCAGCGTTCCCTCTTTCCCCCCCGGCGGCCGCCTCTTCTTAGTTATTTCCCACAGATGGATTTAGCGGACCCCCCTCCCCCCCTTTCTTTTTTCCCAGATAGTTCGCAACCTGATTCTCTTTTCCTCAGTCTTTCCCCTCTTCTGATGTGTCCCAAGCCTTCCCTATCCCTCGCGATGATTCATTTTCTTGTTCCCTAATATTCAAGCTCGGTGGCGGCGTTTGAATTGTTCTGGTCTAGTAGCTCTTTCTTGAGGCCGCCTTTCCTTATAGCGGCTCTGGCTTCCTCAGGTTCCCTATCGCAGCGCGAGTCTTGAAGATCGAGCTCTCCATCT
>Ga0179593_1387709_pt1 | contig 15659 bp, 31 predicted proteins | sample CZODoug2_1_08_16_FD_185931 | JGI IMG/M metagenome (GOLD analysis project Ga0179593, IMG submission 185931) | Vadose zone soil fungal communities from Angelo Coast Range Reserve, California, USA - CZODoug2_1_08_16fungal (PacBio error correction) | ecosystem: Environmental > Terrestrial > Soil >... | reverse complement strand
TGAAACCAGTTTTGCCGTTTTTCCACCAACGTTTTCCCCTTTTGGCGGAGTTGTCCCGTCCCGTTATTTTTCCTTTTTGACCTTTTTTTTTTTTTGCGCCGGTTTTTGAACCATTTGGGCCCCCCCCCTCCCCAGAAGTCGGGGCTATTATGGATTTTCCCTAAAACGACGAAAAAGTTGGTCCACCCCGAAAAACACCCTGGCCCCACCTTTGCATGTTCAAACCCTTGCTCTGGCTTTTTCCCCTCGCGGTCGTGACGTTATTAAGGGGTTGTTTCCTCGGAACAATTTCTCTTTCCAAAACTGTTTGTTTCCCCCCCACCAAGAAAACCTTGCCCTTTCCCCACCTGTTTTCTTTCTTGGGTTTTCCCCTCTTTTGGCCAACCGCCGTCTTCGGATTTGGCCTTTTTGACCCCCCCCCCCCCCACCCGCAGGAGGGTCCCTTGTTTTTGGCTTGCGCCGCTTGAGGTGCCCCATGAAAGCTGGCACTTTTTTCCACAACCCCCATACCACTAACTTTCGCTTGGCGGCCCCCCTTTTTTCTTTTCCAAATCACGTTTGGAACTCCCCCGGTCTAATCGCCGTGCCTGACGGAGTGCCCCCAATCCGAAGGCCGCCCTCCTTTCCAACTTTTTTTGTTGACGAGGTGGGGTTCCCTTTCCACCCCACATCCTTGTATTTTACCGTGGTGGTCCCTTCACGTTATTGGTTTTCCAAAATTCCCCTCAGACCTACTTTTTGCACTTTTTCCAATTGCCATTTCCCCCCCCCCTCTTTTTTTTTTTCCTGCGGGGTTGAAGGTCGGAAAGGGGTTATCCCAGTCTCCTCGATTTGGGTCACCCCCGTTTGTCCCGGTTTTGATTGTGGTGTGCGTTTCACTGGTTTTTATTCAATCATGCTCTTGGGGTCCATCAGATGTCAGCCCCTTCCCCCCCCTCTTCTGATTGCGTTATTTCAAGTTTTGAATTCAATGTCCTTCTTCCCTGAACAGTAAATTGCAGCTTTTTTCCTTTTTGGTTGTTTCTTTGCCTTTTCTTCCCCCTGTCCGGAGGAATTCAGTGACCCTTAGTTTGACAGGTTTATTTTGGGTCCGCACTGTGGGGGGTAAGCCTTTCGTAGGCTCTCCCCCCCTCCCCATATTTTATCGTTTTGTTTTTCTGTTCCCGTCGGAACCTTTTTCCATGCCCTTCATTCTTCTCTTTCAGTCCGGTCCAGGGCTTTTTCCCTTGTCCCCCCCCTCCTCAGTCAATGTGCTCTTTTGATTTCCCGAGGTTGTCGTTGATTGGTGTCCAATTTTTTTAAGTGGTTAGTTTAGTCCCCCTGTGCAACCGGTTATTGTCCCTTTCTCCCCCCCTTGCTTTTTCCTTCTTTCCCCTTCCCACTTCATTCAGTCGTCTGACGCCGCCAGCTTTTTCCCTTCCAATCGGTCTTGGGGCAGGCACCAACCACTCGCCTTCCAGGAACAACTTTGTTGTTTCAGTAGTTCCACCCTCTTTCTTTCCCCACAACCCGAAACCCTTTCCCTTTTCTCTCCCTTTTTTCAACCCTCTTACAACGGCTGTTTTTGTTGCCTGCTCTCTTTTTTTTTACTCTTTTTTTACACACCGGTCTTCCTTTGTTGGTTTTCCTCCGCCTCTTGAAGTTTTTTCTTTGTCCGTATCCCCAGCGACCCCTTTCGGAATTTTTTTCTCTAGCTTTCTGTATCAATTTCGTAAACGGCTGTGCTCGTTCGTGATTTTTCCTCTCCTTTCCGTGACACGTCCCCTTTCCTTTAGTACAACACGTTTCCCTTTCTTTTCCCCAGCGTGTCCCCCAGAGTATTTTTTGGCCGCGTTTTGCAGTTGCCTCCCCCCTTTTTATTTCCGTTAGGAGGTTTTGTTTGACCAAACACGCTTTTCCTTGCCTGTTTTTCTCTTGATTGTGTTGAAGGGTCTCCAGTTGTCCGGGCGTGGTTGGGTTTTCTGGCTTGGCCGTGTTCTTTCCTGTGAACTTCAACTCTTTTCGAAAACGCCCTTTGTTTTCCTTTTTCCGTTTGTTTTTTTTTGAGGCCCTTTTCACCCCCAGCCCCCCAAAATTAAGCTCTTTTCTTTTTTTGAAAAACAAGACCACAACGCTTTGACTTCGGTTTGCGCCCACCCGCCTTGCCTTCCCCCCCCCCTTGATTTTCCAAAAGTGTTCTCTGGTTTTTTGAATGAACTTTTTTCCCGTTCCCTTGTGACAAACGTTTTGCGTTCCTGATTTTTTCTATCTATCTCTATTTTCTCCCTTTTTGTTTTTGTTGTTTGCTCTCAAGATGATACTCCTTGCGACCTGTATTACCGCTGCGGACTTTTTCCCACCTTTTTACTGCATCCAAAAAAACCCTTGCTTCTCCTTTTTTTTTCGTCAAGCGTGTGGCGGCGATTTTTTCCTCCCAGCTTTTCCTTTTTTTTTCCCATATCAATGCAAATGGGTTAGTGCTCCCCTCTGCCGATCGTCCGTCCTCCGTGCTCTTTAACTCTTGTTCCTTCTTCCCTTTCCCTTGCAATTTCCCCCAGCGATCTGGATCCCCTTTTTTTCGCCACAATCTGGATACGCCAAAGGGCAGGCTTTTTTCCCCCTTACGGAACTACTGGGCTGACACTGCGGCCCCCTTCCTTCTTTTTACGTTGCACCCCCCCCCTTTTTGCCTTTGCACTCACACACCTCTCGTTCCCTCCCCCTTGAGGCCCGTGCGCGGTTACAGCAGGACACGAGGTCGCACTCGCATGCGCCGTGTGCCGACGTCCTGCGTGGAGCGCGCTGTCTGTCTTGGAAGACTCGCCAGCCTCAGTGACTGCATACGGGAGGGAAGTCCATTACCCAGAGAAGATGATTATAGTCATCTCTCTTTCGGCGCGTTGCTGTTTCGCTGCATGTAGAACAGGATTTCTTCGTCACAGGGAAGGATCGGAGGGACGCGGACGCGAAGCCAGCGTGGGAGCCGGCAGTGGGAGTGCCCGTTTACGGGAGAATAGGGTAAGAAGCACCGCGGCCGAAGTGTGCAGTTCTTGTATTCGGTGTTCCGAGCTTTCTTCTCAGCTTTGTTTCGGCCGGATATCCTCTTTTTCTGTCCGAATTTTTTTAAACCTTACCCCCCCCCCTTCGTTTTTTCCTGGTCTGCGAGTTGTTTCTGGTCACCTGATTTAACTGGTCCCAACGCTGGCTTTTCCTCCTACCTTTCTGGCCCCGTCTTCCTTCACGTCTTTTTTCTCTTTTCACCCCCTTGTTGTGCGGTTTGGATCTTCGCGTTCCCACGCGTTTTTCCTAAAGCCAAATTAGTTTTTTTTTGGAGCCTCGGCTTGGCACCCCATGATCTGCGATGTTTCCCCGTGAAAGCCTTTCCTTTTCCCCCGTGCTGATTTTTGGTTCAGTTAAACGGTTCCGACTTTACCCCCTACCCCCACCTGTGAGAACTTTCCACCCCCTTTATGGAATTTTTTCGCAATCCCTTGTCAACCCCCCTCCCCCCCCCAATTCCTTCAACCCAGAATTACACACCCTTCTGAATCTTTTTCCCCTCAACATGTACGTCCAGAACCCCCCCCCCCACCCTGGAAAATTTGACCCCTAATCTTCTTCTTTCGGTTTTCAGGCATTGCATTCACACGCTTTCCCCCTCTCCTTTTCCTTTTTTGAACCAAGGTTGACCCATCTTTTCAGTCCCATATCGAATGATGTGACTCACCAACCCCCCTACACGCCCCTCATTCAAAAACCGGTCTCGTGTTTTTTTCCCCCCCGTTTTTTCCCACTTTCCGCCTGTATCTTCAACCGTCCTCCCCTCCTTTTTTTTTTTTTTGTGAATTGCATTTCATTTGTTTCCTCACCCTTTTTTTTTTTTTTTGTGCTGCTTTGCCGGCTCGGAATTTTTTTCCCCATTTGCGACATTCTGCCCGGTACCCTACTTTTGATTTTTGGGTCTTGCCCTTCCTACGTCAACCCAACTCCCTTTGCGTGCATTATCACTGACCGTCGGCCCGTTGCGATTGCTCCCCCTGGGAATGTTAACCCAAGTTGACTGTTTCCTCCTACGTTGTCCTGCCCTCCCTTTTTTTTTTTGACCTTTAGTTCACAGGGCCAGTCCCCCCCCTTCTCCTTTCGGAAAAGAGTTACCAACCCCTTTTCCTGGCTTTTCGCCATTTCCCGGTTTTTTTGCCGGTGGTGCAACTCTTTTCAAAACTTTTCATCGGGCACTCCCTGGTCAGTGTGAGTTGGGTGTGGATTTTTGGACCCCACGGTGCAGTCACACACTTACGTCGGCAACTCGTTAGTTTAACAGCCCTACCCCTGTGCCCCCCCTTCTTTTATAAGATCGTTTTGCCCTGTGGTTTTTGCTTTTCCCGTATGTGTTCCATTCTCGGATCCACCGATTCCTTTGCGGGTACCCCCCTTTTCCCCACCTTCTTGCGAACAGTCACCGGGTTTTTTTTTCAATCACCCCCGTAAAAAGCTTTTTTTCCCTTGCCAAATCTATCGTTCCTTCCTCGTTGTTTTTTTTGTTGATGAGACCTTTCTTTACGACTTTCCCCAACGCTTCCCTTTTTTTTCTTTTTTTTGCAGCCCACCCTTTCTTTTTGTGTTCCCCGGTCCCTTTGCCTTTTGGGTTCAAACACCCTTGCCACCCCCCTCCCCCCCCTCCTCTGGGGGGGACTCTCTTGATACATTTAAACTTCCCTTCCCCCTTGGGCCCATTGTTTAACCCCAAGGTCAAACGCTCTGGTCAACCGTTTTTAAACTTTTTCTTTTACAGGTAGTTTCTTTGTTTTACACTTCTTGAGAAGTTGTTGGCCCCAGTCCCCTGCTTTTTTTGGAAGCTTTCACTTCTTTAAATTGGTGTTCCCCCCCCCCCCAACCCAATAATGACTTTTATGGCTCTGAGTTTGTTTTCCCCCATTGTTCCACCGCCGGTTTTCTTCCTTTTCTTTGTTTTCCTCCGTTGTTTTTTTTTTTTTTTCTTTCGCTTTATCTAGCTCCAGGCAAATGCTCTTTTTTCCCTTGGTTTGCAAACACCCCCAGTCACTCCCCTTTTTTGGCCCCCTTTTTTTTTCAAACACACCCCCCCGTTAGGAACCCCCGGCGGTCCTTCTCCCTTTGCTCCGGCCTTTTCAAACTTACTGCCCGTGAACCTTTTTTTCCCTTCTTTGGTGTTTGACCCCCGCCCCCGACCACATTCGGTTCGATGTTAGGGCCCAATTTCCCAGCCCCCTTGTCCTCTGCCTTCCCGTCCCCCCGCCGTCCACGCCTTCCATTTACCTTAGATTCAAAATTTTGTTTGCCACTTTTTAATTTTTCGTTTGACTTTTTTCTCTCCCTTTGTCGAGGCGCCACCTTCGCGAGTTTTGGGTTACCTTTTTTAATTGAGGCTGTTTTGGGTCTGCAAGGGTTTCTCCCCTCATGCGATATTGGTTCCCTCTCAGTCATTGCCCGGGGCAATCTGTTTCTTGTGATTGTCTTATTGCATTCACTTATTCCCTCCGTTCCCTGCAGCTTCCTTTTTGTTCACTTTCCAGGTGTTTCTGGTTGACAGGTTCTCAGCCCATTCAGGAAGTTTCCGAGTTTTTTTTTTTTTCATTTTGGGGGGACGTTTTTCTTTTTCCCTGTAAGTTTTACGTTTTGGCTCCATTCCCTTTCTTTCTCCGGGTTTGGTCGGAGTCGGAACCCGTTTTCCCTGCCCCCACCTCTCTTTTTTCCTTTCCAGGAATTTTTTTTTTCCCGCGGTCGCTGATAATTTGATCCTTTTGATTCTTCAGGGCGATGGTTTGTCGTTGATTTTAAAAACCCTCTTTTGAGCCCTTTTGGTCTTCCCTGCACCCAGGTCCACTTGTTCCCAACGCTCACCTCGTGAATTGATTCCCGGTGCCTTTTTTTCCCCCTTCCCTTACGTTTCTACCGTCCCATCCAGGTCTTTTTTCCTTACCCATCGGGGGGGGCCCTGACCCCCACAAACTCGCTTTTAACCTTTTGCTTTTTTGAACCGCCGGTTTGTGTTTTTTTTTTCCACTGTAGGTTTGACAACTATTTTGCCCCACAACCACCCTTTTTTCTATCCTGTCCGCCAAACGACGACACCGTTTCTTGCGGGTTGCCCCCCGCGTTTGAAACACCGGGACTTAATTGTGCCTTTTTTGTTCAAAGAAGTTTTCCTTTTTTCCCCTTTAATGGTGTTTTGTCTTCAAAGCGTTTGGTTATATTACCCAGGTTTTCTCTTGTATCCTTCGTTATGTTTGTTCCCATTCATCTGCCTTTCCCCTTCTTCTCGTTCTTTTTTGCCTCACTTCCCGTTTGCGCACAAACTTTTTTTTCTGGAATGTTTCGCGTCCAAAAACCTTTCGTCCTTTTGCCCCGGCGGGACAACCGGTTTTTGCGGTGTCCAAGCGAAGTGGCCGCCCTTTCTTTTTCCCCTTCGAGGTTTTGAAAACCCCAAAATTTTGCTTTTGAAAACCGGTATTCGTCTTGGTTGGCGAAGGGTTGGGATTTCCAGATATTTTTCCGTTGTTTGTTTGTGGATGTGTGATTCCTTCTAGTTTTTCTGAATTTCACCATTTAGTTTGTCCCCCCCCCGTTGGCAATTTCGGCACCGTCTCCTTTTTGTTTTCCGTTCTGAAGCTTTTCTTCCTCACCCATTCTCTATCGTTTGGGAACAAAAAAACTGCCAGGCGTTTTTTGCCTCTTTCGGGCGTCCCACGTCCTGACCTTCTTTCCCATTGGATTTTTGTTTGTTTTTTTCTTCCTCGTTCCCTTTTTGTGCAAATTCCTCCCCTTAGTTCCTATTTTTCGCCATTCCCCCATCTCAACTCTCTTTTTCTCTCCTGTTTGGTGGAAGTCAGATATCGGGAATGGTTCCCCCCCCCCCTTCCTTGAACGTGCGGCCTTTTAACCCACCGTGACGGTCCTGGGGTCCTCCCCAAAAACCCGCGATCCATGTGACTTTTTCCCCTTTTTTTGGCGGGCAGCGGTGGGCTGTTTTGCCCGATCTCACCACAAAGCGTTCTTTTTCACCCCTCTTAGCGAATGGGTATTCTCTCTATGTCCCTTTCACACCCTCCTCTCGTGCCGCCCGTTGTTTTCCCCCCTTCGTAATGCTTGGCCTCCCAGCCGGTCCAAATCCCCCTTCACCCCACCGGGCCACCCATGAATCCCCTTTCGCCCACAATTTTCCCTGATTTACAAGTTTTTTTTTCCAGGTCCCCTAAGTGGCACTTCCGCTTCCCCCCCCCAACTCGGGTTTCGCTGGCCCCCTTCCTCGGTGGCGAAAACAGGTCCTGTTTCGCACCGAGTGCCGCTCCCTCAACAGTCACATTCCCTTTTTTCCTTTTGATTACAACAATCGTATTTTTTCACAATTTCCCTGCCCTTTTTATTTCGTCCTTAGGGCCGTTTTTCCAAACCGGTCTTTTCCGGCTTGTTTTGCTACACCCTGGCTCACCCCTTGTTTTCCCCCTGATTTCCCTTCCTCCTTTTCACTCTGTGCGGAGTGTAAAACGCACGTTTTTTTCCTTTTTTTTTTCCTCTTTTGCCTCCCGCGTTTTCCTGTTTCCCTGTTTTTTTTTTCCGGGCCAGGCGATAACTGCCAACCTTGGTCTGGCGGGGTTTCTGTCTCGTCTGGGAAGGGCACGGAGCCCTTTTCCCATTCAACCTAATTTGTGAAGGCTTGGACCACCACTTTTTTTTTGAGGGGCCCACAGCGGTTTTTCCCCCCGACATTCGTAGGGAGTTCTCCCCCACCTGTCTCCCTGCGCGGTCACAAATACCCTGCTCCCTCCTGCAGCACCCGTGAAAAGCAGGTCCCTCCTTTTTTCTGCCGCCGGTCCCCCCCCTACACCCCCCCCCCCCAACTGTTCTTTTCAACGCCCATTTCTGTGAGTCGTGGCATCCTACTTCCACACCAAACGGACCTTACCCCACTCTGTCTACCTCCCCTTCACTCCTTCCCCTTATTTTACTCCGTATCTTTTTTTCCCCCCCGCGCACCCTTTCCTACCTGTGAAAGTGTGGCAGATGGACCCTTTCCTTTCGGGATACTGAGTCACTACATCAATTAAAATCTTCCCCTTCGCATCAGGCTATGCCCCCCCCCGGCACTTTGGTTTTTTTAAATTCAATATTGCCTTTTTCCCCCCCCCTTGCCTTTTTTTTTTGCCTTTTTCTTTTCCACCACCCTTTCTCGATACCCTTTTTTCCTCCGTCCCTCACTCTGATCCTCCCAAAGTTTTTCCTAACAAGCTTCTTCATTCAATTTGCATCTAATGTGCCCATGGGCCCGGCTTCCCTTTTTTTTTCCCCTTTTCCCGGCCGACACTATGCCCCCATTACATCCTGTCCCCTTGTGGTCGGCGGCACCCCCACCCCCTCCCCAAAACGTTTCATTTTCTTTCTTTTTTTTTGCACTTCGGGTCGTTACGCGGATTTTTTTCTCCCCCTTTTTAGTCCCAGTCGTTTTTTTTTTACGTACGGTTTCTCCCAACTCCTGACGTTTCTTCTGGGTTTTTCCCCCCCCTTGCCCAGCCTTTCCCTGCCCTCTTTGCTTCCCCCCCGCGAAATCCCCCAACCAAACCCTTTTTTTTTCGCATCGTTTTTTTTTTCACGTTGACTTCTGCGCCCCCCCCACTTTCATTTTTTTGTGGGGATTGGCTTTTTTTGGCACCACCCCTTTTTTTTTTTCACCCGTGGTGCTTCAACCCCCTCCGTTCCCTACTGCGAGGGGTAACACCCCCCCCTCCATTACTTTAAGTCACGTTTACCTTTTTTCTCAGATCTTTTTTCCTTTTTTGTTGATTTTGCCTTTTCTTATGTTGCCACCCTTGTCTCCCCGCTTATTTTTGGAGGTGTGCCCATTTTTTTTACCCTTCGCGTCCCCTTTTTAATACTGTTTGTTCTGCAAACCAGTCACTTTTTCCTGACCCAAGTTTTTGGACACCGGTTTCCCTTCCTTTTTTCTCTTTTTCCTCCTTTTTTTTGTTTTTTGGTTTTCTCTCTATTTGGTCACCCCCGTTTCCAAAAAACGTCTTTTTTTTGGTACCTTTTTGCCGGCCACCCGTATCTCTTACTCCCGCCGCCCTGGTTGGACCCCTTTTCCAGAACTTGCTTTCGTTTGGATTCCTGTTATACTTTGAACCAACCAAACGGGGTGCCACACGCACCAGGCCCCCTCTTTATTGTATTATCACCGTTAATTGCGTCCTTTAGTTTTCTTGTTTTTTTCCCCTGCTCTTGCTTTTTGTTTTTGCCTGGACGTATTTTTTTTTTTGGGTGGAAGCTTCCCCCCCCTTTCGTTCCCAAATGGGTGTTGTCCCAAAAAACCACCAACCACCTACAAAATAACGCTTTTTCTCGAATTGGAAGTGGTTCAGATTTCACCCCCGTTTCGTTGGTCAGATTTGCTGACCGCAGTGGACACCTTTTCTCCCCTTTTTTGTGGGTAATTTCGCTTGCGTCGATTCGCCCGGAACAAGCGGCCCTTTTTTTTTGCAAACCCCCAGAACTAACGTCTGTCATTTTTCCCCTGCCCACTTTTTTCGTTTGCTTTTCAAAACTCCCCTTTTTCCCCAAAGGTTAGTAACACCTTTCCCGTTGAAGAACGGGACCCTTTTTTTGCAGTGCCAAAGTCTTCCCCCCGCCCCCTTTGCCCAACGTTTTTTGACGTGTAGTTGGTGTTTTTTTGACTCCTTTTCCCAACCTTGATGGTCCCCCCCTGGCAAGCCGTTTTCCTTGCAAAAAATTCTTTTTTCCTGTTTTCCGTCGGTCGATTCAACTTTCCCCCCCTCCCCCCTTTTTCGCGGTTGGAGCAGCCCTGGGTGCGGTCCCAGTCGCTTTTGAAAACCCCGTTTTATCCGTCGGTTTTGCCTTTCTTCCCCGTTCAAGTTGGGTTTTGGATTCCTCCTTTTTTTATATGGCCTGTCACGTCAGCACGGTGTCCTTTTTCCTTTCCTTCTTCCTGGATGTTGAATTCAATGTATCTCTTACTTCCGTCAAAGTCCATTTTTTCCTCTTGTCACTTTCCAGTGTGTTTTTTCTCCGGACAGGTCCTTCTATCAATTTTTCCCACACACTCCGGGTTCGGTTTTTTGAATGTTTTGGAAGGTCCTTTTTGCACGTTACATTTTCTCCCATAAATGTATTTTCCCCCTTTTTTTTGTTTTTACCACCGTCCGAAACAACCCTTTTTCCTCCCAAAAACACCTTTTTTCACTTTTTCGTTTTTCCAGGACTTTTCCGCAGTACCCTTTCCTTTTTGAGGGCTCCAGTCTCGTTTCTTGTTTGAGTCCGAGGGTTTTTGCCTTTTGGCCCAACCGCGTTGGCCTCTGCCCCTTTCCCTGCCCCACCCCAGGTTATTGTCACAAAACACAACACCCTCCTCCCCCTTTCGTGTTTGAATTGTTTGGCCGTGTTCCCTTTTTTACGATGGAACTCCCCCCCAGCTTTTTCCCTTTCCCAATCGTCTTGGTCCCCCGAACAAACCTCTTTTACAGTTTTAAACCCCCTTCGTTTGCTGAAGTAGTCCACCCTATTTTTTTTTTCCGCCACCCTTTTGCCCCCGCCTTCCCCTTCGTACACTTTCTGGTTTTGGAATCACTTTGCGCGTTGGTCACAGGCCCTCTTTCCCCCTTTGATCTTCTCTTGTACTTAATTGCCCCTTTTGAAGTCGTTTTCAATTACTCCATCTTAACCCTGTTAGAATTGTTCTCCCGTCTTTTTTTTTGTAATTTTTTCCTCCCCGTCACGTCTGTAAGGCTGTTCGGTCTTTCTTCATCTGAGTTTTCTTACAAATCCTTTTTTCTTTGACCTGTTTTTTTCTCCCCCCCCCTTCTTTCAATTGTGCCATCCTGACTTCTTGACCCCCCCCCCCCCCTGTGTCGGTTGAGCATTTCCCTTTCCCTAGAGGTGTCCAAGTGCTTGTTTTAATCCAAAACTTTCGATTTTTCGTTCCCGGGGGCTCCCCTCCACCTTTTTTCTTGTTGGTCTGGGCTTGCCCTGGTTTTTGGTTTTTTTTTTTTTTTAAGTCCATAGTTACCGGGTCCTTTTGCACGATCGTGCCGTTTGACGTGGAAGAGTTCTCCTTCTGCCCCCATTTCGTTTCATTTTCCTTTTTTACAAGTACACCGATTGTTTTTCTGTGAAGTAATCCTTTTTCCCACGCTTCCTCAAACCTGATTTTCCCTTTGTCATCGATGTTTTTTTTTTTTATTGCCCCCCCTGCCTTTCCCTTTTCCCCGTCCCTTTTGAGATGTGTCGCCCTCCCTTTTTTTCCCTTTCCTCAGTGTTTTGTCTCAGACTTGTCTCTTTAATTTTTGGGTGAACCCCAAAAGATGAACCGCTTTCGGTTCCCCATTTTTTTCCCCCACCACGGTTTTCTTGTCCCCATTCAAAAACCCCCCACTGTGTCAATTCATTTTTTTGCGGCAGGGTTTGGGGGGTTCCTTCCACCTGCACCCCAAACTGTTCTTTTTTTCCACCGCTCTGGCGATGGGTGTTGGAATTCCAATATGAGATCTTTTTCCCACAGGCAGATTCGTTTTTTCTCCCCCCCTTGTTCGTTTCCTCACACTTGGTTATTCAGCCCCTTTGAAACCTTTTTTCCTCCGCACCCCCCCAAGCCCTTGTGCCAAAATTATTCTTTGGATCCCCTTTTCGCCACAAATCGACCCGTCCCCCGCAGATGTTTTTTCCTGTCATTCCCCCCCGTTCTTTCCACTTTCCGTTCAATACTTTCTTTTTTTTTTTTTTCCACCAGGCCTTTTTTGAAGGGTTTGTGAGCCCAGGTCATGTCGAGTTTTTTCCCTCCCTCTCCCTTGACCTTGATTTCCCCTAACAGTTTTCCACATTTTTGACGGTTGCGTCCCCTTTTCTTTTCAAACCCTCCCTGTATTTTATTGCCCAATCTGGGATCCTCTCCTGGCCACCCCTTCCCATTTACTGATGATTCCCCCCCCCTCTCCCCTTCACTCGGTGGTTCAAGGCTCTCCCCCACTAGACTTTGTATCGTTTTTTGCTCCCTTCAAATCCTCAGACTCTTTTTCCTTCTTTTTTCTTTTAAGATAGTTTGTCCTGGTTCCGCCCGATTTTAGGAAACACCTTGCTTGTCTGCGTTTTCTCTACTTCTTTCCGTCCTTGTGTCATTACCCACGACGTTTGTCTTTTTTTCTTGGACCCCCCCCGTGGTTCATGTTTGCGAGCCCCATCGGTGTTTCATCCACTCCCCCCCAAATCAGTCCTGCGGCCTTTCTCCACTCTTTCGTTCCGTTCCTGGGACAACCCCTCCCGACTCCCTGCGTTAAATGTACCCTCACTATTTGATTGGGTCCCCTTTTAACTTGTTTCCCTACGGTAACACCTACCACCCTGGAGACCATCCTTTAATTGTGGCTTTTTTTTCCCTCCCCCCCTTCAAACCCTACTTTTCCCCCACATTTTTTTGCCCCCAGGAACCCCTTTTTTATTCCTCCTCTACCCCTGTACGCGCAAGACACCCTGTCCCGTGTCCCCCCTAAGGCTGGTTACCTTTCCCTTTTTCCTGACGGTTTTTGAACATTGCATTTTCCAATCCCTTTTTTTCCTCTCAGTTCTATTTCCGGTCTTAGGCTTCCTTCCCCTCTGCTGATGTGCCTCAACCTTAACGCAGCCCCCCATCAAACCCGGTCACTGCTACCCCCTTTTTTTTCCTCCTCCCCGCACGGCATCCTTCCAAACCCCCGCGACCCAGCGATTTCAATGGACTTTGAATCTTCAGGCTTTGCTTTGGTCCTTTTGGCCGGCCTTCGGTTTAAGCGTTCACCCTTCTTCCTGGTACCTTACCCTCCCCCTCATTGGTCCTTCTTAACCCTACCGTCAACACCTTTTTTTTTGCGGCCTTCTCCCAGCTTAGGGCTATTTTCTCGGGAGTTCAACCACTTTGTCTTTGTCCCGCGAACTGTTTCCCCCTCCCCCAACTTCATTAGTTTTCTGGTTCCACCGGGCCATCCCTTCTTCGTTCTTGTCAGCCTGCCTCCATCCAACCCCCCATGTCTTTCCTGCGCGACATAAAGACGTTGCACTGACTGTTCCACCCCTTTCCATTTTTCCTTTCCTTGTTTAGTGGAAGTTTGGTTTTTCTGTACCCCCACGTTGTTTTTTTCTCCCCCCCCCCCCCCGGGGCCTCTTTCCCCCCCCCCTTCTTCCAATTTCAGCTTGGTTCCCCTCCCGACCCTGCTCCGTGAAATGTTATACGTCGAGTTTTCCCCTTTGGTGCATTTGCCCCCGTTTCTTTATGTGTTGCATCTCCCTATCCCCCCCTCTCGGTTTTCCTTTTGGCATCGTCGCATCACTACGGTTTTGATGCCACCCTGCACCTTCAAGCAGTTTGAACACTTCTTTCAATCTCTTTTTTTTTCCCCCCTTTTTTTCCTTCCATTTTTGAGAGCGATTGTCCCAACTTTTCACGTTTTCCTCGTTTCATTGCAGCCAACCTTTTACCTAGTCTGTTCTCGTCAGTGGGTCATGGTTTTCCCCCTTTTTGCCCCCCCGCCCCTCCCGGGTGATCCTTTTTTCCCATAAGACCCAAGTTTTCCAAGAACCCCCCCTTCAAACCGCTCTTTTCCCACGTCTTTCCTGTAAGGTCTTCGTTTCTTGTTTTTTTACCGCTTCTCTGTTTTTCGGTATTTTTTTTTTTGGAAAGCTTTCCCGTTCATTTTTCCCACACCCTGGTGTTCCACCCCCCCCTCCTTTCCCTGTTTTTCATATGCGCATGTCAAGTACCTGGCACCTCCCTTTAGTGGGGTTCTCTTCAGAACGCAGGTGAACTCCCTTTTATTCGCTTTAATCTTTGCGGCAGTTTGCAAGCTTGGCCCTTTCCTGTGTGCAACCCCCCCCCCTCAAAATAACGTTTTCTGTGTTTCCGTCCCCCACCTGTCGCGTACACCCCATTTGACTTTTAGGTTTCACTTTCCCCGGCCCGCCCCTTTCCCTGCTTTGCCTCCCCGTCTTTGCACCACCACCGAAGGCCGCCCCCTGTGTTTTTTTTTTTGTCCCCCCTTTTTGCCTTTCTTTTTTTTTGGAACTACCGACCACACGTTGCTACCTGTTTCGCATTTCATGAACGCATTTTTTCCCCAGAATGTTTCTGTTTTTTAATGAAAATTTGGCTTGCCCGCCTGAAATTTCTTAGTTTTTCTTCGATTCAACCTTGCCCCTTACTTCTATGTTCAGAGGTGAAATGTCTTTTTTTTTTTCTCCATGGGTGCTCCCCCTCCTTTCTTTCTGTGAAAACCCCCCTTATCCCCCCCTTCTTTCAACCGTTTTGTTCCTTGCGGTCCTTCAGTTTTTTGTCACATCCTGCTGCTTTTGTCCTTCCCGACCCATTTTCCCCCGCCGTGCCATATTTTCTTATTTTTTTAACCCCCGTGTTTTCCTTCAATGTCTCTTTCTTATCCCGTCCCCAGCCCATGTTTCAGCTTGGGTCACTGTCCAGGTTTTTTTTTTTTTTTTTTTTTTCTTTCGCAAGGTCCCGTCCTTTCTTTTGTAACCATTCCCCAATTGTTGTCGTGTTCCGGTCTTTTTTGCCGTAGGATGAGTTCCTCCCAAAAAATTTATTTTCCTTTTTTCCTGGTTGTTTTTTGTTGTTACCTTGCACCCCGTTTCCTCCCCCCCCAAAGCCTATCGTTCCTTTCTTCTCTTTCCCCGCCTTTTTTTAGTGTGGCCCAGACATCTCAAGTCCCCCCATTTTTCCCCCTCCCTATTTTTTCGTTTTGTACTTTTGTCTCACAAACCGTCACAGTTTGCGCGTCTAATACCCCCTTTCAGTTGTCCCGCATTTTCCCCCCTTTTCTCAGGAATGGCTTCTGCCACTGCCTTCATGTACTATTGAACGCACGCCAGTTTTTCCTAAATTCCGGGCCTTTTTTTGACCTCCCCCCCCCCACCTGTTGCGTACCCCAGGAACCCCCTCCCGGTTTCCAGTTCTTTTCCAAGCTTTTCTCCAACCAACCTTTTCTATCCGTCCCGTCCCCACACGAATTTACACCCGGCTTGATTTTTACCTTTTCCCTCTTTCCCCACGGACCTAATGTGTGGATCGTGTTACCCTCAGCCTTTGAAGTACCGTTTTTGTCCCGTTTTTTTCTTTTGAAGGCGCTCCCCTTTCTCCTGTTCATCTTGGTCCTCCACTGTCTCACCTGTCTGTCTTGTTCCCCTTGAATCTTTCCCTGGATTGTGCGTACCCCATCTTCTTTTTTTTCTCCTGCCCACCGTTTTCCTGTTTTTGGCCCCTCTGACAACCCTCAGTTATTTTCCCGCAGTTTCCTCCCCCCGTATTTTCCCCCTCTCCTGGGAACCATGGCTGCTTTGTCACCTGTTGTTTATCTGTGTTTTTAAGGGGGATCCCATATATTTGGTCCTCTTTTTTTTGGGGTCTTTCTTTAGGTTTCTTTTTGTTCCTCGAACACCCCCTTTCTGAAGCAACTGGTTCCCCCCCCTGATCTGTTGCTTTTTTTTTTTTTACCTCTTTCCTATTACGAACCCACTTCTTTTTTGTGGTCACATCCCCACCGCTTTTTTCGTGAAGAAATCGGTTCCCCCTTCTGCAGAATCTTCCCAGTCCTTTCTCTCCCTTACTCCTAACACGTCGCAGTTGTTCACTGCTTTCCCTTTCCCCCCTCATTTCCTTT
>Ga0179593_1606425_pt1 | contig 15660 bp, 14 predicted proteins | sample CZODoug2_1_08_16_FD_185931 | JGI IMG/M metagenome (GOLD analysis project Ga0179593, IMG submission 185931) | Vadose zone soil fungal communities from Angelo Coast Range Reserve, California, USA - CZODoug2_1_08_16fungal (PacBio error correction) | ecosystem: Environmental > Terrestrial > Soil >... | reverse complement strand
ATCCCCACAAACACACACACCCCCGTCCGTTTCTCTATTTTTTTTTTTTTTTTTTTTCCCCCCTTTAGCCCCCTTCTCGGTGTCAACCCCACGCCACTCTCCCTTCCTTCCCTCTCACGACTGGGGTGTGGGGGGGACGATGAGTGAAAGGCTGATTCCGGATTTTTTTTTCCCCCCCAACCTCCGGATTCCATTCTATTCAGAAACAACCTTAGATGCACTCGACCCGTTGACTGCTTCTTCACTCTCCCCCCAAATCCTGGTAACGTGTGGTTTTCCTTTTCCGTGACGTTTGGAGTCAATTCTCCCCCCTTCAGCGAAAACGAGCAATTCTCCCCCCTCTTGTTTCCTTCTTGAACCTCAGTCCCCCTCTTCGTGCCCTCCCCTTTCCAGTACCCCCGACGGAGAAGTCCGACGTAGACTTTACTATGGCCTTCTGCCCCTTTTCCATCCCTCTCCCTACCTCTAGGGACCATACTCTTCTCCCATCTCTTCTCTCCGCAGCCAGCCGTGCCGAGGGAGTCATATCAAACTAACCCTCTCTGGCCTTACAGTTCTCCCTTCCTTACCTTCTTTCTTTCCACTCCATAGAATGCTTTTTCAGCGTTTCCCCTGATATTCCCTCTTCAAACGGCTCAACACCCGCACAGCTCTTTGGCACTGGAGTGAACCCTGTCCGCTTCCCCATTCCTGAGCGGATCGTCTTTTCCTTCCGTTGCTGGAAAGCTGGTTTTATTCTTTTTTTAATTTCCTTTTTCCTTCCCGAGTCCATAGCTTCAATGATCCTAAGTTTTTCGTTCGCACCCCGATTTTTCCCTGCCCTTTGGCCTGCTTGCCAATCAGTTGAAGAGGAATCCAGGCTCTACCTCTGGTCACAAACAACCCCCCCCCAACCTTTTGATCTTTTGCGATAGTTTATTGCGGGGCCAGCGCACTTGAGCTCTTCATTTTCTCAATACCCATGGGGGCTCGGCGGCGTCTTTTTTTTGTCATTACTCGTTACCCTTTTTTTCCCCTCTTCCCCCTCGTTGCTCCCCCTTCTTTTTCTCTGCTTTCCGTTTCCGGTTTTTTGGCCCCCCTTACTTCTGCCTTGGCGACGGCAAATCCCGCGTCCTTTTCCACACAATGCCTCGTTTTCCCTGCCGGTTGAAGCTCCAGGAGCCCGTCCCCCGTTTGTCCGCGCTTTGCTCTATCACTCCTTACCCCTCTGCGAGCCCAAAAACCGGAGTCTTGCTCGCCCATTCGTTCCCCTAACCTCTCCTCTTTTGTCTCAAGGGCAAACAGACCTCCCCGTTTCGCAATTCTGACCCGTGTCAGCCACTGAGAGGGAGAACATTGGTGATCATGGGGACTTGCACCCCGTCCCTTCTGCCCAAACTTGCAAGAGGATAGTACCAGTACCCCCAACATTAGAGGTCTTATCGATTTTTGAGACAGCGGATCATCAACTAGTCTTCTCGCAAAGAGTTTCTCAGCTCACCTGCACCCTTATGGTTCTGATGCTCTCTCTTCCATCCCACTCTCCTTTTTTTTTTTTTTTTTGTCTCCTATACCTTAGACACTCTTTTTAGGTGTGTGACCTAGTTGGGGGCCCGCCACTTCTATGTTAGGATCAGTCCGAAATACCCTCAAAACCCTTTTGCTTCCCTCCCCGGCCGGTTTAATTGTTTACTTGGACTGGAATTTCAAGTATGCCCTCGTTGTTTTTCCTGACCGTCCCTTTGGGGTGGGGTTTGGTGTTTCACCCCCCCCCCATCCGAGCACTGCAAACCGCTTTGGCGTCTCCACGTTTCCCTTGATCCACATCGTGAGGGGTCTCCTCCCAGGTGAAAAGCCAAGATTTCCTTCAGTGTGACCTCTTGTTACTGTTCCTTTCCTTTTTTGTGAGAAGCACCACATCTCTTTATTTTCCCCCCTGAAGCACGTCCCAATTTTTGAACAGCTAGACCCGTCCGGTGACCAAGTAGACCATTTTCACTTGTTTCTTTCGCAAATTTTTCCTGCTCCCTTTTCCACAAGAGTTCTAGGGTTTAAAACCGGTCAACGTAAAGCACAGAATCCTTCCCCCCCCCCCATGTTCCAATGTAGCTCCTTCCAACGACTACCTCGTCCCTTGAACACCCCTCAACCCCCTTATGGCCCCCCCCCGGAAGGATTTAAAATTGGCACCAGTTAATTCATCTTTTCCCCCCCTTTCCCCCCTCACTATTCGAAAATTCCCCTGGACTTGTTTTGCGTTATCGTGATGCCCTCTTCCTCTTTACCATTGTTACAGCCGTTTTGTTTTTTCCCTGATGACATCCTCATGACAACATGCTTGGACTACCTTTCCGATCTCTGTGTTTGTGGACTTGAGAAAGATGCTTTTCCGCTGGCGCCGCAACTGTTGCAAGACTCCCCTCACTAAGTTGCTAGCTTTCCTGTTTAATATGCTAGGCGGGCTGGTCGTTTTTTTTTTTGGCCTAGTTGGCTTGCCCCGCTAAGCAGGGGGCCCCCCCTCTGTCAATTTTTTTTTTTCTTTTTAAATTGTCCCCCCTGTCCGAGCCTCGATGACCTCTTTTAAGATTATCAAATGCGTTCCTGCTTTTTTTCTTTTTTTTCTAACCGTCCCCCCCACTTTTGGATCTGCGGGCAGAGATATTAGTTTTGCCCCGTCTCTCTCGTCGCTCTACCAGACTCCCCTTTCGAGGCCCCTGTCGACCCACTGTCGCCCCCATCTTTGCGTGGACGGGTTCACCTCTTTTCACCTCATTTAGAGTGGACCGTGCCAACCTTCTGAACCCCTCCTTCTTTTCCCTTTTTCGAGAAGGTATGACGGCGATCATTTCCTCAACATTGCAAGCGCCCCCCCCATTGGACCAGAAAACAGTCCTTACCTTCTTTTTATTTAGATTTTTCTTATAGTAACATAAGTGTAGCAGCCATGAGTTTAAGTTTTCTTCTCCCGTCCGGACCCCGTTGCTTTCCCTCCTTTTCCCCATCGGCGGCAAGCTCCGATGGTCACTGTTTTCCCAGTTCTTTTCTTCTTTTTTATTTGACCCTTTCTTTGGCCCCGCCTCAGGCCATGAGTCACGTAAGTCTGCGTATAATATTATCTCTTCTTTTTCCGTTTTTTTGTTTTGATTCTTCCTCTAGAGATACTCAAGCTTCCGTGACTCCAATCTTTCGGCGGTTGCCCCCCCCCCCTCCCACTTGTTTTGACCCTCCCTTCTTATTTTCCCCTCAGTCTCCTTCACGGCCGTCCGTTTTTCCCGAGCAGATTTTCCCGCAGTCTCTCGATTCAATTATCGCTTTTATAAATTTTATTCTTCTCCAAGACTGCCCTTCCGTCACGCCGGGTTTAGTCATTCCGTGTGTCATGGATTTTCCACCAATTCCAGCAGTAAGCTTTCAACCTCACTCCCATTATAGATTGTCGTTCAAGCATTCCAACACCTTCCTTTCCCCTTTTTTTAATTTTTCGGGAAATTCCCCTCAGCCCCGCCCGTGACAGTGAGACTAAGATTACTGTTAACCCTTCAGGGTTTTAGGGAAAATTCCGGAAGCTACAATGTGCAACGATGCGTTATATCAGAGAAATATAAGACCCCTTTGAAGCCTGGTATTATCCAAACCTCTTAGCTTCAAGAATATAACTCAAATAGTATTTTTTATACTCGAATTGCCTCCCCTCTCGACGTAATTAGTCCCTATGAACCCAAGAAAATGAAAAATATAACCCCCCTCAATTAAACTGAATGGGAAATTGAGAGATCCACTATTCCGGAGGAGGCGTATCCTTTATTCCAGTCACCGGGACCCAGATCTCTCCTTCCTTCCGTCCCCAACATAGAGCGAATTTTATCCAGCAGTTTTACTGTTTTCCCTCCCCCCAAATTGTTCTCTTGTCCGTTCCGGCGGGATCTCCCATATTACAAACAGACCCACCTTTCTTTTTTCTTTCCCATTTTCCTCCTCTTGAGGACCCGTTTTTTCGCCGGATGCGCTGCACCCATCCACCTTGCACGGGCAGGGTTTAGGTTTTCCCCTTTTCATTAAATCTTGATTTAATCAATTTTTTGCTTTCTTTTTTTCCGTTGCGGGTTAATTGCCTTTATGTTGCCAGGGAAATCACCCTTCTTCTCTCCAAAAACTTTTCCCTCCTTTTTCATTTTTTTTTCTTTTAATTCCTTTTGATCTTTCCCTAGATTACCCCCTTTTTTTTCCCTTCGTTTTAGAAAAGATAGAGATTACCGCTATCCAAAAACGGAGAAAGTCCCTAGTCTCCCTCTTTCCTCGGCTGGCCCTTTTCCCCTGTCTTTTCCAACCTTCCCTGTGGCTCACTTCCTAGCACGCCATGCTGTCTTCCTCACTCCGGTGTAGATTTTTTTCTTGATAATGAAACCCCTCAATCTTCCAGGTCACTCACCAACCCTTACCCCGGTCATCCCGCGCTTTTTTGTCAAAAGGGATACCCAAAAGGAAGGTTGTCTCCACCCCAGTCTCATTAAGATGTTTTCCCACTCCCCCCATTTTTCTTTTTTTGGTTTTAGTTAGATATATTATTTCTTTCCCCTGTCTGGTTTCTCTATCTTCTCCTTTTTTCCCAAGAATGGGAAAGTGCTGCTGCAAATCGCCTCTTTCCCTCATATTTTTCTCCCCCTCTTTTTTCCCCCCGCAGCAATGCCGTTTTTGCCTTCTTTTTGGGAAGGTCGGGTGGGAGGCTGGCGTTTTAACAACGCCCCTGGTTCAGTCGGTGGATTGTGGTGTCCCCCCCCCCCCCTCTAACTCGAAATGCGACAGGTGGCGCGGGACAGGGGTCATTCTACACCTTCCCTGGTCCTGTGTTCCTTTCCCCCTTCGCTTTTCCCCCCCCCCAAATGCAAGAGCGTTACTACATATCTTTCCTTTATTTTTGTTCTCCCTCCTCCGTTTTCCTATCTTTCTCTCCACGGAAGCCGGCCAACCCTTGGACGCTTAACGGCCCTCCCCCCCCCACGTTTGAATTTCATTGTTGGTTTTGCTCCCCCAAGGATCCTTCGCCCTTCAATGTGAGTACGGCCCCGGGTTTCTATACCCATTCCACTGGCAGCCAGCAGCAAAACCCAATGATAATGCAGGACCCCCTGGTTTCCCTCTCTTTTTACATAAAAACCTCAAGACGTTGAGGCAGGTGAATCTCGGGGTCATTTCTGCCCCTGAGGTCATAGGTTCCGAGAGCCCAGTTCCTGCAAGAGCCCACCCAGAGGAGACAACATAGACTCCTGGTTTTTCGTTGGCTGTGGAGGAGCCCGCTTCGTCCTCTTTCCTTTTCCCCAACGGCCCCATCCCCCTTTTTGTGGCCAAGTCCCTGAATCTCTCCTTCCGTTCCCCATGACAAACTGTGCCCTTTTCCCCTTTTCTGCTCTATGGTCCTTACTGGAGTTGACGGACCTTTCTTTACCCCGCATCTTTCCTCCCCCCTGCGGGGTGACTCTCCGCCTAGATGGGTGATCGTCCTCCCTTTAATCCCCTTCAGTCTTCCACTGGTGTCTCCTCAGTGGCCCTGGAAAGGAATTTTCTCAGTTCGATGTCCTTTGCCCTTCGTTCTGACCGATGAAGGTTTCCCCCCGAGTTGTCGGTTGAGCTTGCTTGATTCCCCCGGTTGTGCTTTTGCTTCGTCCTCGCTACCGAGTCGGGATTTGCCTGGAGGATTTGAATCATTCTTTGGCCGCGTCCCCCCTCGCCAGCCCCCTGGTCATATTTCTTCTTTCCCTTTTTTACGGTACCAGGTTTAACGTGGTTCCTTTTATTTATTCCAACAAACGATCCCTTGCCGTCGTTCCTTCCTTATGACGGCTTTTATCACGTGCACGGCCCCCTTCCCCCAACTTGAGTTGAACCTGTTGCAGTATTTGCTCTCAGTGGGAGCATGCGATGAGGTTTTCCTTTTTCTTCCCAGCTCCCTTCCTTCCATCCGCCTTTCTTTGGCCATCAGACGCACTTTCAGTTCCCCAGGTTCTTCCCCCCTTCTCTTTTGTTCTCCGGTTGGCGTGGGTGGAGGCACCCCGACGAAACTTTCCTCCCCCCTGTTCTTCACTTGTCAGCTTTTTTCGTCCTCTTCTATCTCTCTTAGTAGAGAGTAAGATATATACGACGCTTACCTTTCTTCATTTCTCCCCTTTTTGCTCCCCCGCACAATTGCTAATCCCCCATCTCTTCCCGTTTTTCCGAGACATCGCAGTGAGCCTTTGGCATTTCCCCCCGCGCACCCAGCACGGATTTTTAGAGTCATGAACCTTCTTTTTCTTGCTATCACTTCGCGGCCTGACTTAGCAAACCTCGCCCCAACGACGTTCCCCTCTTTTTTTCTTCCCTTTCGATGTTGCCCCCCTGTGGATCCCCTTCGCTCCCCCCTTCGTACCTTCGCGAACGTCGGCCATTTCCGACTTGTGTAATGTTCCCCTTAAGTTCCATTCGTTTACTTCCCGCTTTCCCTGACACAGTACCGACAGTGCTTTCCTATGGCCTGCAAAGATGTTCAACTCCCTTTTTAGCAGCCATATTTTCTTCTTCCTTCCGCAGCCTCCCGTGTTGTACTCCTTTCACAAGAAAAACTCCTCCTTCCTTCCTCTCGTGCAATCTCCTCCCCCATCGTTTTCGGGCACTTCAGCGACCTCGCCCTAGTTTCTCTTTTTTTCCCTTCCCCGGCGGAACACGCCTCCTGCAGTTGGCTATGAAATTTCCCCTTTTGTTTTTCTCACTCTGCTTCTTATTCTCTTTCCGCCTTTGATCAGGCCTCGAAGAGCTTCTCGTACGCTTCCCCACTCTACTTTAGTACAGATGTTACAGCTTTTCCTTTTCCCGCGATTCCTGTTCTTTCTGCTGCGTATTTTTTCCGTTTGAGGTTCGTCTTTCCCCGTGACACTGCCCCCCCCCTTCAGGGATATTTGCTTTTCTTTTGCAGAAGGCAGACTTGCTGGACATCTTTTCGCCCCCCTAAAGGCATCCGTTTTTTTCTTTTCTGATCGTTCTTTTTAGCAAGTTTCGTTTTTTTTTCTTTTTTTCTTTCCCCTGTTTACCTGGGCCATCACTTTCTTGGACGGCAATCCTTCCTCCACAACCTGTCCCTCTTTCTTTTGACCGCGGTCCTCGGTTTTTTCCGGATTCGTGGCTAGTATCTAGAGATATTTCCGCTGCGATCAACCCTTTCTCCCTGAACTTTTTCATTTTCTATCTTGGATGGCTTTGCCAGTATTCCCAGCTCCCACGGACAGCATTTTTTTGCTACATTCTGGAGCCATCCCTTCTCCTGGTCCCTCCCCTGCTGCTCGGATTTTGGGCTTGCACCGGATGACCCTACCGGCGTCTACCCTCCCCCCCGTACCACCCAATTCTCTCGCAGTATACGGGAGACAAGCCTGGTTTACTACACCACACTTGCCCGTTTCTCCCGAAGAAACCCCTTATTCAGTTGAACCTGCATTTCTGATGAGTAGTATTCTCTCTTTTTGTTTTGTTGCTATTACCCCCCATCAAGAACCGATTGCAGGTTGGACCATTTTCCGATGATTTTTCCTCCACCGTCCCTATCCGGGGGTCAAAGACAGAAACACTCGTTATCCTCCCGTGCGGTGAATTTCCCCCCCCACTGGATAAGCTGCAGATTCTTTCCCCCCCTTTTTTTCTCTTTTGATTACAGGTTCACGAACCAAAATTCTTAACTGATTATGTCGCCATTACCCTCCCGTGCGGGAAGTACCCCCGGTTTGGACCGGGAGACAAGACATTTTTTACGTGTGGCCTGTTTCCCTTTTTCAGTGACCAAACGAATGGAACGACGGAAATGAGAGAGCCCCCCTCCGGGGGTGAGACTACTCCCGGTTGTAACCGCTTCCTTGACCGGCCGACGGCCAACGATCCCTTTTCAAATCTGGACATCTTCAACCGGCCGGCCCAGTCCTACCCTTTTTGCGCAGGCTTTTCCTTTTGGCCCCTTCTTATGATTTTTTGGCCCAAGGTCGGAAACGGGACCCTCCCTTTCTTTTTCCCCCAAACCTCCCCTGCGACGGTTGTCTCTGTAAAGACCCTTTGTAAGGAAAGGACAAAAAACCCCCAGCTTTTTTTCTCCCCCATCTGGGATCGAAAAGTTATGTTCTTTTTTCCTCGTTCGCGCTCGTTGCCAAGCCCTTTGCCCCCCTCTTAGTTTCCAAATACTTTTCCCTACAGTGTGCGTTTTCCGGGGATGTTCTTTTAGCCTTTTATAAACGTCCCCCCTTCCGTGGCAGCAATTCCGTTTCCTTGAATCGGGACCCCCCCTTACAACACGTGTTTTGAAAACACTCTTTTCTCTATGTGTACGCGGGTGTTCCCGCCCACTTTTTTCCTCAAGGGATTTTGTTATGACGAGACCCAGCCTACTGCTTTGTTTTCTTTATTTAAAGTTTCCCCTTTTTTCCCCGAGTTGATGGTTTCCTTTGGGTGTTTGCGGGGGCCGTGGCCTTTTTTCCTCTTAGGTTTTGACTGTCCCACTGACTCTAAGTCCATTGGAGTTGACCTTGTCACGTCCCGCGTTTTCTTTCCAGATTTTTTAGTACCATTCCTGTTTTTAGGTTTATCAGAGCGGTATTTTTTTAGATTGCCCCGGGCTTCCACGGTGGATCTTTTTCTTTCTAGGACAGTTCCCTTAGATACTCCCTTTTTTCAAGGGAGTTTTAGCGGATGATGGATTTGACCCCACCCTCGGTCTTTCTCACTGTGGGGAAGGGTCGCTCGGGTACTCCCTCCCGATGCCACCTTCCCTCCCCCCTCTTTTCCTTCTTGTGGTTAAAAAAACCGAGAATTTTTCAGTTCTTTTTTCCTTGGTTCCCTTTCGAGGAAGGCTCATACGGCCCGAATTTTTTAACCCGCTGGTGAGTTTTTCGTTTCTTTATATCCCCTTAAAAGGTTGCTCATTTCATGCAGCGGGCTTGTACGGTTTTCTTGCTTTTCTGTTTAAATCCGTGGTGTCCTTTTTGCAACCCGGCAAACTTTGTTTCCCGCGGTGGGCCGTAGGCCCTGAGTTCTGTCTCTGTTTTCTTCGACCCTTTTTTGGAAGGCACATGAAAGGCCCTTAAATGATTTTTTTAAGATTTGAGTAGCCATTCCATTATCCTTACTTTGATTGTTTTTGACAGATTATGAAGCCACTTCTAGTGACTCAAGGTCACCCTCTTGCTTTTCCTTCCCCCAATCAACCCAGCTCTCCAGTTTTCGCCCTTACGACTTGTTCTCGAGTAGCCGGTGTCTTCGTGGATTTGGCCCCAGTCTTCCCCCGCAGGATTTTGGCAGTCTCGAAGGGTCCCCGCAACTCATCGCTTATCCTTTTTTAATTGCCGTTTGATGCTTCTTTCAATAACTCGCCCCTCCGTTACGATTTTCCCTAGTTTTCAACTGTGGATTCCCTATCACGCCTAGCGAAACCTACTTCTCCTTTTGCTTTTTTCCCGTTTTTAAGTCCCCCCTTTCCGCGTTTTACCTCGGACGTCTCGGTCTTTTTTTCGCCAGATTTCGATCCCGATGGCCTCTGCCACCCCTCGTTCACATTCGTCCCCAGCTAAGCTTTTTACCTCCTTGCCTTCTCTTTTAGACGCAATCTACCTGAAGGACGGGTAATAGAAACCCCCATCTGACACGTCCTCTGCCCCATTAACATCCTTTTACCTTTTTTTTTAGTGTAAATTGCCAAGCTTTGAAACGCGGATCGGTTCGCGACTGGGTCCCCCTTACTTCTAGACCGAAAAGAAAACTCAATCCGGCACAACCTAAAATTAAAGGACGAAGGGGGCCTTCTGTCTCCTTGGGCGTCAGTAGCACAAACATTTCCTGATTGAGTCGCACTACTGTCAAGCGAACCGGTGCCGGACCCCCTAAATGAACCTACTCTCTCTTTAAATTCAAAGAGCCCCATACCCGCCGTTCCTTTTGGTCCATACCGACGAAAGCCTTACTGGGTTGGTAGAAGGCCCCCTTTCTTTTAAGGGGGACATGAGTTTCTTTTCACACTGATGGAGGTTCAGGTCTTTCCTCTTGTGGATAGTTTCTTTTGTAATAGAGGGCGATACCCCAATCCCTCGAAAAAGCACGAATGTATAATTTAGTCCCTTGCTTGAAGTAACCCCCCCCCCCGCTAAGGATGCGTGTACCTTCTCCCTACCCTTCACCGGTCGCGTTTAGGTTTCCCCTTACCGTCGTCACGATGCCCTCTCAGTTGTATGGTTTTGCTGTTTTTGCATTTTCACTTTTCATCGTTGCCCCTCCTCATCTTCTTTGTGCCAGGGCAAGGCCCCTCTCTCAACCACAAATGTCGCCTTTCCCGTTGCACTTTCCATCGAGATATTTTTCCCCCCCCCGTGCGCTCACCCCATTTTATTTTCCCAGATTCGATTTTTTTTCACCGAAAGTCCTCCTCTCATTTCCGTTCCCCCTCCCCGCTGGTTTTGTTCCAGTCTCCGTCCCCACTTCCAGAAGTTCCCCCCCAGGTTAAGCCCTCCTTGCTTCTGGCGTCCCCCCCTGTCGGTAGATTTGTTCTTAAATGGGAAAAGGGAAGTTACCAACGAACAGGGAGGGTAGATCCCAAAAAACCAACCGGACCCAAAGCAATTCCGCGATTTGTTTTCTTTTTTCCCTGAGCCCGCTAAGTAACTCAGGTGGCGAGCCCATCGCTCTCCCCAGTCAACAACTGAACTTTATTTTGTAGATCCCTTTCTTCTTCCATCCCCCCCATCCTGTTGTTTTTGAGACTTACTCTAAACAAAGAACAACCTTGACGGGTGCACCCCCGTGATGAGATTCTCTTTACAACTGCCCCTTTTTATTCCGGGTTCCTCCCCAGCACCAACCTTCGTACCGGCGTTGACTGTTTTTTCCGTGGACCCCCTGAGAGGAAATGACCCCGTCGGTTTGTACGAGTAATGAGGGGTCTCTTAAACCTATTATTTGTCCGCAGTCCTTGCCCCTGCTTTCTTACAGCGTTTGGCCAACTGATTTCCCTTCCCGTGAGCCCGTGACAATGCCCTTGTACGGAATGTCTTCTCTATTTCTGATAAGGGGTTTTTACTTCCCCCCTCCCGCGGTTTCCAATCCTCTACTGTTACGCACGGGATGGGGCCCAGACCAGTCTCCTCATAGATCCACCGGAATTCCCCCACGCACACTGTTTTTTTTTGTTCAAGGATTTGAATATCCACCCCCCCGAAAGGTTATGAGGAGGTCCCCCCCACGGAAAGGGACCAGCACAGCAGAAAGAAGCCATCCCAAAACATTCTGAGGCAGACTCTGTAAATTCCTTCCTCGCAAGTCAAACCCCCACCCTGGCTAAGTGACCTTTGTCTCCTCTTGGCTTATCCGGCGTTCCTTCCAGAACCCCTTCGCCCTATTTTTATCAGGTTTCTTTTTTTCTTCGAGCCGCGTCGAGCGCTCACCGGACAGCCCGTGTCCCCGCCACCTGAATGCCTTCGGAAACTAAACTGGAGAAATCTTTCTTATTTTGTACTTGGACGGCTACTGATGCCTACAGACCCATCTCGGCCCCAGTGTAAAACTTCGTTACTACATACGCTAACTCTTTTTCGAGAAATTTTCTCCTTCCAATCATGGTCCTGGTTGTGTGGCCCTCCGTCCTCAGTTCGTTTTCTTAATGAGCCCGCTCCTCCGCCCGATGGAATTCCAAAATGTCATTTCAGTCTTCTTTTCCAGGCGTTACAGGCGTTGGGATTTTATATGCCTCCTTTTTAGGTATTGGAATCCCGAGAATGCTAAGTGTGCATTGGCCCGGCTTAGAGGATCAGTTAATGACCTCGGGGCCCCGAGGCATCGGTCCCCAATGCGGTCATGCGTCTCAGCGTTTACGGTCCCGGGTGTAAAAACCCTTCGGTGGGGCCGTCTGGAACGTTCAATTTTTGCCTTATTTCGAGAAGGTCGATGCCGTGGAGCTTGAACCACATTGCTTCCCTTTCGAAACCATTGCAGTTGAAAGTTTTGAGGTCACTATTTGTAGGGAGAGAGTATGTTACTTGGCGCGACGTGCATAGCTGCGTTTAAGGTGGCTTCGAAGACATGTTTTTTCCCTTCCAAGTTTGAGTCGACGGTCAAAACGGCCAGGTCTCCTTAGGGAATTCTTTCTTCCGTAGTCCGAGCGAACTTTTCTTCTCCCAGGCGTGGTTCCTTCCGCGTACCTTTGGGTTCACTCTGTCCTTCAGTGCTTCTTATCCCCTACTCCCCGGTGTTGTACGATAAGATAGAATATTTTTTCCCCTGACTAATTGGTGTTCCCCCTCGCTTTTCCACCCCCCCACTCCCATTTTTTACTCCCTTTCGCTCAATGGGACCCGGGCCGTGCCGTCCGGGATTTGGCCGTAAACCTGCCTATTTGGCATCTAGTAATAAAAAATCATTCTTATGCCCTCCTGCCCGATTGCCTGTAGCACGCTCAAATCCTAGGGTTTTGTTGTTTAGTCAAGGGTGCGTTTGTGCGGTTCCACAGCCGTCTCCTTTCTTCAACGTAGCGCAAGTGGCGCTCTTTTTTCCTCCAAGAATTAATCGTTTTACCTCGTTTTTTCCGTCCCTCTTTGACTGACCCCAGAATGCCCCGCCAGGCTCCTCTATGGCCTGATATTTTTTCCCCCCCAATCTAGCGCCTCCTCCCTCAGTCCGGCCATCCGCCTGCGTATCTCTTGCCGCAGCCACCCCTGGGAAGCCTTTGCATTGAAACCATCCGATCCCGGACCTGTCGTTCTCCTTCCTCGGTCTTTTAAGTGCTTACATCTGACTAAGTTTTTCAATCATTAGACCCTCCCTGCCAACGGATGCCCAAGGCTCCTTTTCAGTAAATGATGATTAACCTCGATCACCCCACTTCTTTTCTCGGAGTATTCCGGCGGGACCGCCCCAGTCCCCTGCAGTTCGTCGACGAAGGTCCGCTAGTCGTCGGTAGGACGAGAGAGCCGATGGACCAAGTAGGGGGTGGACTTTCGCGGGAAGGGAAACGTGCTAGGAAGAGCGGGCGGGAAGGTGCGGAGACTCGTGAGTTTTTTCTCCACACGAGAAAAAGTAGGGAATGGAAGGGACCGTGAAGAGGGAGTCTTATGCCAATCAGCCGTGAGGATGAGACTAGGGGAGTCGAAAAACGAAGGGAGACAGGCTTTGTGAATTTATCATAGTGAGGAGTTAAGGTCCTGCATGCCGTGCGTGTTTTGTTCCCTTTACTTCGTTATACACTTCTTGGACAGTGTGCTATTCCCACCTTCCGGGCGCGACCAATTTCAATGCATACTTCCCCGGCCTTTTAAGCTTCCATCGACCATTTGCCCCTGGACCCCGTGGCTTAAGAGTAGATCCCACAGAAACCGTTTCTACCAAAAAATTTGCAAATGCACCCTCTATTAAGTAAATTCCTCAGATTGCTTCACCCCCTTTCTTTCCAAGTTTTTTTAACACACTTCCCCGAAAGAATGGGCTTCCCTGGCCAAGTTTCCAGCCACTTTCCTTTGATCGCAATGCTTTTCATTTGTTGGCCCACTGATTCACCACAACCTTCACCGGCGTTTCCCCCGGGCATACCCCCTACGCCGGTCTGCCCCCGTTTTTTTTGCGTTGGGCTTTCACGCGTTTACTCCCAAAAGTCAGTTGGCTTTCCGCTCCATTCTTCTGAATAGGTTACACAGGAACACCTTCATTAGTGCGACCATCTTTTAAGGACCCATCTGTGTTTTGTGATCTCTGATCAACTACCGACAAAGTTACAGGCAGGGTGGGACCCGTGTAAGATCAGACTTTTTTTTTCCCACCCATTATTTCTCCTTTTCCGTTTCAGCCAAAACCCTGTATGCCGAACTCTTTTTGCCATGTGGGTCTTGGACCCTGTAAAGCCGATGTGCCTGTTTAATTGTGACTTTGCTTGGGGTTTTGACCCACCCCCCCCTAGAAAGAGCAAGCAAGGTCCGGCAAGACCCTCGGGAGGATCGTCTCCCCGTTGCAGGCAGTCTCACTTTTTTTTTCCACTTTCTTTTTTTTACGGTGCGACTTTCAATTGACAATCTTACTTCCCCCCCTGGAATTTACTCCTCCTTTATTCCTTTTTATCCCCAGAGCGACCATCCTCTTTATCTATACGTTTGAAGACTGTCCCCAATGGACCAGATCTCTTCCTTCCCTTCCCGAGGACCGTCTCATCATCTTGGCTTGCCCATTCTTTCATTCGCACCCTGGCCCCCCCCTCAAGTCTTTCTTAGAAAGTCCAACCTAGAAAGCCTGATGAGCAGACCGAATCCTCCCACACCCCTCCACTTTTGACAGTCCCGGTTTTATACCCTCTCGTCCCTGCCCATACCAACCTCTTCAACCGACTGAGCCCTTAGGACTTTTTTTGAACCCATTCAGCTCATCCTTGGTTGCTTTCCCTTACGCACCCCCCCACTTCGCAATACCCCTTTGAATGAATTTGCTGTATAGTGTATCCTCCTCTTCTCTCGTTCGAGCCCTTTTCCCCACCAATCCCTGCTTGTCCCCTAGTTTTGACCTGCAATCTCCTCCCCTGTCCCCCCCATGATGTTAACCTGCTCCTCTCTCGTTAGCTATCAAAGCTTCTTACGCCAGTTGTGCAAGCAACTGCCTTTCTTAACCTCCCCCCCCCGAATTGTGGAATTGGTTACCTTCAGATCCGACCCTTGCGCAGGCTTTCCCTGGTGCGTGCTTTTGGTCCTGCAGTTAGGATGGACAACATACAGTTCCTTTGCAATCGAGCCTTCCCTATTGGGGATTTATAATCGGCGTTCCGGAGCGGGTTTCTCCCCGGGAGCCACGGTCTGGATCTGTGTAGAGAAGAGCCCTTCCTTTTTTTCTTTGACAGGATGAGCTTCGGCTTGTTGAAACATCTTCGGCCTCGGCTCGCACTCTTCAATGGTCTTTAGTCCCCGAGGTAAACTCATTGTGTTTTCCCTTGGAACGGCTTACCCCACTGAAGTTATTTTCGTCCTTTAGGCGATAATGGTAATTCAGCTCTTTGACCCAACCCAGGGACGTGAAACGTCTTTGGCAGTTTTCTCTGTCCAACTTGTCGCTGAAGTGACTTCCGCGTTTTTTTTTTATTCAGAGACTGCCTGCCCCCAGTTTTGTAGCGGGGCCCTTTCCCCGTATAATCTGTCCCGGTCGCCCAGTCGAGGAGCGAATGGTATCCTTTTAATTGGCGTGGTTGAAGGAAACCGCGTTTCGAACCCATGAGTACGGGAATCTTTACTACTCTTCTCCTAACAGAGTTCCTTTTTTTTTGTTTTATAGATTACGCAAGCTTAGTGGTAATCGACTGGTTGCCTCCCCCCACGCCAAGTTTTCCCGACCCCAATTTCCTTTACTTTTTGGCTACGTTACCTAGCGTGAGACGGTGGACGTTTTTTTCCCCAGCAACCCCCGGATTTCCCCACCACAGAAACCTTAACATCGCGCTCTTACTCACTTTGGCCTGACTCCCAAATACTCTCCCCCCCTCCTTTAAAGCTGTTGCTTCCCTTTGCCCACTGGCCAATTTCTTTTTCCTCACTCCCTTCCGCGAACATTCCCCCCCCCCCTTTTTCCGATTTTGTAATATTTCCCCCGGCCTTTACGATTTTCCCGACCTTCGAATCCCTTCGAAAAGTGATCTCTCTCCCCCCTGCCCCTACGTTTTGG
>Ga0179593_1417213_pt1 | contig 15660 bp, 19 predicted proteins | sample CZODoug2_1_08_16_FD_185931 | JGI IMG/M metagenome (GOLD analysis project Ga0179593, IMG submission 185931) | Vadose zone soil fungal communities from Angelo Coast Range Reserve, California, USA - CZODoug2_1_08_16fungal (PacBio error correction) | ecosystem: Environmental > Terrestrial > Soil >... | reverse complement strand
AAAGTCCTCCCTCCAAGACCTTTGCCTGAAATCAGAGCCAAGCAAGACCAAAACTCCTAGCGGTTCCTTCGTGCCCCCCTCCCCATCTGGATGTGCTGACTCTACTTGCTAAGAACCCCCCACAAAATCTGATCTTGCGGCCTGACGCACTCCCCCCTGCGGCTTATCCCAGCTTTTCCAACCGACTTCTCCCCATCTCAACTTTCCCCCTCCCCGATAGGTAAAGAGAAAGCACCCTCCCTAATTCCCCCAAAATAGTCTGCGGTATGCAACGATTACCCCCATTCGTTTCCCCACAGTCTTTTTCAGCAGCAAGAAAAACCCTGTCTTCGTTCTTGAGCCACTTTCCCGATTTTCATCGTCGAGTGTCACGTCCGTGTCATAAAGGAATTTATCTTCTCCTTAGCCTTCGAGCTAGGTGCTCGCTCAGGAAGGGGCGACCCCCCCCCAGTCGCACCCCTTATCAACCCTTCTTCCCTTTCAGAGAAAACCACTTAAAATTTTTACCTCGCTACGCCCTTTCCCAGGTCCTTAATCCTTCTTGGGCTTTTCCCCACGTCTTTCGCTTTTTCTTTTCATCTTCTGTCAAACACAAGTAAGGTCCTCAGTGTTTCATCCCATTCCCCCCCCCCGGGCAAATAATTCCCCGAGCTCATACTTTCCTGCTCTTTCGGTTGTAATGGGTCTTCAGAGGCGAATAAACCTTCTCGTCCAGTTTGTTCATTTGCACATTTCCTTTCCCCCTCCCACACCTCGGATTTTTCGGATTCCCGCTTCTTCGCTTTTCTGCCCTATGCCCCCTTTCTCCCGCTTTGGCAAGAGTAATCGAGAAGTTCCCTAAAAAGAATCGGTCGCTTTTCATGCTTTTAGAACTTTGTGTCGCCTTGTTTTTTTCGTTTCCTCGTCTTTCCGAACTCTTTGTGCGCCTTTTTCCTCGATCTGCCCCCACGTTGACCCCCTTCGGGGTACCTCTTCCCAACCATCCCTTTTGTTCCCTTGCAAACTAAAATTTGCGTCGACAGCCCACCCAGCCCCCACGCTTCGCGCCTGGGCTTCAGACCTCATCCACGTCTTTTCCGTCTTCCCTTTCCGTCCATGATCAGTCCCTCGAGATTAGAACTCTATTGGAATTTCCCCGTTAGACGTCCATGCCACTTTCTTGCCTCCCAGACTTCCCTCTTTTTTCTTCTTGCGTCCTAACTGTGATTTGGATAGCGGGTTCCCATCCATCGTCCCTTAATGTATGTCTTTTAAGGTATTCGGACTAAGCCTTTGTCATCCTTCCCCTTGCAACTTCGTCCCTGACTGTATCCAAGCAAGATGTTGATCCAGTGACACCCTCTTCTTTTGAGCTCCCTGCTTATTTAGATAAAAGTTTCGCCCTTTCTCGGCTTATTGGGTTAGCTTTGCCTCCAAGCCACCTCCCCCCATACGTATATTCCTTTCCTTCTCCTCTTTCCCCCAGCCGTTCCCGAAAATTGGCCGATACGGCCGCCATTCTTGAGGTTGAATTGACTTGGACTTCTCCCACGATTTCTGAGCGTCAGCGGGGCAGGCACTGAGTTTCGTTGAATCACTCTTTTCCCCTGCTGGTTTTCCTTTTCAACTTTCCCCACGCGAAGATCGCCGGAAAGCCCAGGTGCTAATCGGTTCTCTTTTCTTCCCCAACGCACGGCTTTTTGGTAGTGCGGTCGTAAAACAGAGAGCTTCATCCCCAAACCCAGGGCTGATCTGGTAGGTTTTCTTCGACTATCCTTTACGCTCGATCACCGCGTTGCCGCTCTTTTCAGTTCGCCACTCCTGATAGCTCCTGGATGAAGACACTCGTTCGCTGCGCTTTTGTCTTTAGTCCCTTCCAGACAGGACTTCGTAGCTGCGACCGTAGATAGCTTATGGTCAATCTCTTCCCCCTCTCTCTGGGTCTCCCGATCCTGGCTCTCCATCGGCTGCTCTCTTTTTTCTTGTGTAATTTAAAGGGAGAACATCCTTCTTTCAATCTTTTGCGACCCTGGATTTCTGCTTTTTCCTTCCTCCTTTAGAGACCCGAAGGTTCCTGAATCCTTTAGTCTAAGGCGTCCTTTTCCCCCCCCTCCCCCCAACCTGGTCTTGGCGACCTCCCCCTGTTGGGCGTCAGTCCTCTCAGGCTGTAATTACGTCTCCTCTCCTTTCCCTTAATAATTTTTTTGTTGGAGATGACCCCGATTTACCAGTGTCCTTTCTTTCGATGCTTCCGCACCCCCCCCGGTTTGGGGTCGCCGAGAGCAAGCCGTTTTGCTGTGCGTCCTGCTAACAGGCCCATCATTGACAAGGAGTTAGATATGACTTACAGCCAGGGCCTTCGGAAAGAGTGTCGTTTCCCCTGTTCGTTTTCTCCACTCCTCTTTTTTTCCAAGAGCAGCTAAACTAGAAGACGAGGCCGGAGTTTATCCTTCATAGCTTTTCTTCCTCTTGGAATAAGCTCAACGGTCTCTAGTTTAAAGGGAAGTGTTCCCAGAGTACGCTAGTTCCGAAAGAAGTTTCTGACCCGCCCATCCCCAAGTAACCCCGTTTTTCTGAAGCGTCGAACCGCGTTCTTTCTTTTTACAGGATTCTGCGGCCTGAAACTCGGAGACCTCTCATACTTTTTTTGTAGCATCTCTCTGGAAACACTCCGAAAGCCCTTTCTCTGTTCAATGAATCTTCCGCCCACCTCCCCAGCTGGAGAGTCCTGTGGACTTGTTTAGCTTTAGAGGGGGAATGAAGTTTCTTTTGATTGAATGATCTCTACAGTGAATTCCAGACTTCGTGAGCCCCTTAAAAGCTTTCCCCCCAATTAAAGCAAGTCAATGTGGGTGCCCCCAAGCCTAGTGGTTACCTGAGGAGCTTTACCCTTCCTGCTTGTGGTTCGGTTGTTTCCCCTAGAGTTTCAACCTACCTTGCATAGACTCTAATGTCCGACCAAGAAACTTTCTTAGTCTGGTCCCTTCTGGGCTGAAAAAGGGCCGTCCCCCTAAGCTATCCTTCGGATGGAGGTCTACTCTCTGGTTCCGATTTTTCACCTGACCTCTTTTTTTTAGCGAATCTCTTACACATTCCGCAATCCCAATACATCAGGGAGCTCTTTAGCACCTCCCGCGTATCCCAGACGATTCGTCCCCTCCACAAAGAGTCTTGTCTTCCCCTATGGCAGATGTCCCCCCACCCTTCCCCGATCTCATTCCCCATCCCGACTATGGCTCGATGAATTTCTCTCCAACTGTACCCGCGTCCCATCCCGCACCGTGGCTTTTTAAGCCATGGCGCCTCCCCTTCGGCATGATTGACGCCACCCTTTCCTTTTTAATTGTACCCCAACCCTTGAACCCTGTTGGGTCCCCCAGTCGGTACCCGCCCTTTATCCGTCTTTTTGTGAGCTATCGAAAGGGAGCACGATTACGGTTCTTTGAGAACTTTCCCTGGCACCAAAACAAACCTTTAACCCGAACTATTTTTTACGAACTCCGTCCTCCTGCCTATTCTTTTGGTTTGACTAGCGTCCAAAATTGCCCATCGGGAGATTATTTTACTGCCAGTCTCCTTAGAGCTTTCCCACCTCCCTGCTTGTGTCTTTTCCCTTTTTGAAATTTGGGAGTTTAGCTGAAACTCCCTCAACTGGCCCTGCGCCTGTGATTTATCGCGCGGCGCTGACGGGTCCCTCCCAAGCGATTACAAGCCGTCAATTCCCAGGATGGATAGAGCTTTTACTTGTTGTGGACAATCGCATTTTCTTTACCAATCGGTTCAAAGGACTTGTGTTCCGCAGCGTCCAGTTCCTGAACCCCCGTTCCCGCGTATTACCCCCCCTTTCAAAGCCCAAAGAAAGCGGTTGAGCTTGTTACCTTTCATGACACCGGAAGGTGGTGTCTCTTGACCAGGCCGACCCGCTGTTGCCGTTTGGGTCGCCTTTTTGGCGGACCCCCCTCCGCTCGGTTTGAGCATTCCCTGCTCCTCCTCTCGATCAAGGTGCGTGCCACGAAGTTTTCAAACTCTCCCGACCCTCCCCTTACAGTGGACGCCTGAACAGAGAACCATGTTGGTGTTTTTTTGAATTACTGTGTCCGAATTGCCCCTCGATTGTCAATACCGAGAACTTGCTTGATAGGTCTTTAGTTGGCGGGAATCTCTTTTCTTTTTCAATCCCCTGTGTTGAAAGTAGGTTTTACAAAGCGGGTTCCCCCAAGCCGTCTCCTTTCGTCCACTTATCCGTGAATTTTTTTTTGGTTCTTCTCATGATGATAGAGGTCGCAGCCCTCCCAGAAATGCTTGTTTGCGAGAAGTAACCACAGATTTTTTTTCTTGGCCTTTCTCTATATGGGGTCCCTTTTTGGGCTGTAGGAATCCCCTCTTCCGCCCCGTGGTTGTTTTGAGCACCTTCTGCCCTCCCAACGCCGTCCCCCTCTTGGCCGCCTCCCCAGCAGAACACCCCTATAGCTTTTCTTTGGTCTCACATCTGTGGTTGGACTCCCCCCTTCTAATAATGGCCAGACCCCCAAAACTTGTTACCCTTTATCGCCCCCTCACCTCGGGTTATCCCCCCCGCTTTCAACCGATTCTCCCCCCGTCAGCAGGTATCCAATCCTGTTCCCAGCGCCAGGGATCCAACTCAACAATAAAGTGATGCCACCCCCCCCAATCGATGGCAGCAAATTCGGTCACCCATTTTTTCCATCCTCACCCCACAGGAAATTGTACTTGTTCTCTTTCGATCCACTTCCCATCTTAATAGTATGATGTTTTTTTTCGTTCATGTCGTAAGAAATCTACACGTAGGTCGCCCCTTGATCAGAGCTATCGTCTATTCGTCTCGGGCTTGCCTTGTTCCGAAAAACTTTTCGTCCCACATTTGACCCCCTTTTTGTATTTCATTTCAGCGAACCATCCCAAGTTTTCCCATTCAAGAGAAAGCTCCCATCGTGCATTTCCTTAATTGGGATGGGACCCAGCGTTCATCGCTCACGTGTTTCCCACCTTAGCTGAAACCACCTTTCTTTTTTTAAGACGTGAAGCTTAAAAAAAAAGATCCAAATTCCTAGCTTCACCCTGTCTTTGCCTCCCCCTTTCGGCTTGCCTCGCTGGGTTTGCTCCACTCTCCGCGAGCTATCCCTCCCTTTCTGGGGGTTGGGGGGTCTTGGTGGCCCGGGGGGTTTTCCCCTTTCCATTTCACCTCCCCCCAAAGAGGGCGGCTGTCCGCTCCGCTGCTTGACCTTTCTCCATCTCTTTGGTCCATTTTTCCTTTTCTTTTCAGCCCTCTCGTTTATAAGAATCTCGCTGACTTCGTTCTTTCTGATAGGCGTGTAGTCTATTTTTGCCCCTCGTAAGGTTTCGCAGCCCGAATTTGTCCTTTGAGAGCCGAAACCCCCCCTCTCAGTGTCCGGGTACCTCTTCCAAAGAATATTATTCTTCCCCGTGGGTCAATTCCAATTCCCCTGTGGCGTCCCGAAAAAAACTGATAATTAGTGTCTCCTGGTTACCCCAGAAGCAACCCTTTTAGTTTTTATTATCTTCTGTAGTCGTAAGCCTCGCCCTTCATCACTCCTCTAACTCGTTTGGGAATTTCGAATTGCTCGTCCATCTCAAGCAGGTTCCCCCTCTCTTCCCCGTATTTCCGAATAGTAAGATTTTGGATCCGCGTGTTATTTCCCCTTTCTTTCTTGCCTAATATTTTCTGGACTCAAGAGGTCTAATCCCCCATTTTGCGTCCCCTTAGTAGGCCCCATCCTCTTGTATCCCCCAGCAGAGTCTTTCGAAAGGAACCTCGGTTTTCTTTTTTTTATCCCCCATTCTTAGGTACGCTAGTTATTGTCTCCCCCCCCCTTATAGTGATCTCGCGTGGGAAAATTCCCCAAGCTTTACAACCAGAGCAGCGTTTCCGGGTCCCCCCTTCCTAATATTTCTCCTTCCCCCCCCGACATTGGTCCGTCCTCCTTTTGCCTCCATTTCGGGTCTGTCCTCATGGTCTTCAACGTTTTTTCCTCAAGTTCCGGGGCCTGACGCCACCGGTAGAAGGGAACCACCCCTGCGCTTCGAACACCTTCTTTTTGCCAATTCCCCACCGCTTTACTCCCTGCCGTCCCAGTTGCCAGCTGGTGAGCGTGTTCACCGTACTCTTCCCCTCGAACTGATCGGGTGTCGGTTCCACCGACGCTGATACAACATTCTTCGCTGTTCGGTTGTTTCTCCGCCGAAATCTTGTCCGCCGATCCCGGTTTCCCGCTGTTTCGCCAGCAACTTCCGGTGTTTCACTGATTTCGCCCAGTGCAGCCCCCCCCCACACATCGTAGTGTAGGGAGCTAGCGACTCTTTAGAATCGAATTGCTCGCTTATGATTATGCCCCCTTATTCTTTCCTTGGGTCTCCCGACTTTTTCATAGGGGAGTCCTCTTGTAAATAGACAGGCAGAAACAAGAACGCCCCCCGAGTTTTTTGCGCGACACAGTCTTTCATAATAGACCGGTTCTTGTACAAAGGGGTGTTGTGGTGGGGCTAGTCGCACCTCATTCCCCCTTCTAGTTAGTTTTCATTGCCGTAAGCGGCAACCACAGTCGTGCCCCCGGGGCCCTCCCCAAACCTTTTTTTTCTAAGCATCGAACAAGCACGGACACTGTCCCCGATCTCTTATTTCTCCTCCCTCTTTTTTTGTAGAGCTCTTTCTCCTTACCGGTAAGTTTTGACGATGCTTCCGCACAAACTGTTTTCTGTGTAGATTGGGCCCTGTGCCCTCAGAAACTGCGACTCCAAATTAATGGAACTGCAGTTTTTTCTTGCCCCCCTTTTCTGGGGTAGTTTTTTTTTCTTTTTTTTCTTCCCCTTTCATTTGTTCTTTGTATCACCTGTCTATTACCTTTGCTCAAGCCCTCTTTTTTCGCCCCTAGGTTTTTCTGAGGGGGACCGCATTCTGCTTTGCCTCTGTATAAGCGATCTGCCCCCGGGAGCCTTTGAGATACCGAGCCTTTATGTGGCGATCTCCCACCCCCCCCTTTCTTTCCAACAGTCCCCCCCCCGATGTGTTTCTAACTTCGCTATCACCCGGCCCGTGGCTCCCCCTCCCTTCTGCTCAACGCTTAGAGCGTTAAAGGATTCGCGCGGTGAAAACCTCTCTATAATACCCTTGTCTTCCCTGCCCCCCTTTTTTTTACGCCGAATCCGCAGCCATTTCGTTACTGTAAACCCCGACCCGATCCGCTGGCGCCCCTTGGGACTTTCCGCTATTCGCGTGGGAAATTTCTACCTTTCCCCCTTTTTTCCGAGGAATTGGATTCCTTACCGGCTGTCGATTCTGTCTGTTGAAGAATTATACTGCATGCCCCTCTTTCCCAGTTGCTTATTTCGTTCGGGAAACGGCTACAGTCGGTCCTTTTGACCCGTCCTCTGCTTTTAACCCGGGAAGAGTTCCAAGCCCCCTTCTGACAGACATTGACCCAATGGGTAGCGGACATAGACGCTTCCCGCCCCCGAGACTTTCCAGCATGTTTTCTTTTCTCCGCTCTTATTTCGACTATGTGGCGGGGGACTGAAGTTTTTCAAAAGGGATTTGACCGGCTTGCGTCCCTAATATCACATTCGACAGCCCCCAACATTCAGGGCTCTTGTCTCCCTGCCACGCGTATGCCTGCTTGCCTCTGCCTTCAATCAACAACTCGTTCCCTTTTGCCTTTCTTGTGCTTTTTTTTTGCAAAGAACGTACCCTCCCGAACGCGTTCGCCCACCTGGCGCCTTCGCGGCTTGCTGCAATGGACTTACATCTACCTCATGGGTTGTCTGAAGACCCCGATTCGCACTTCTTGATCTTTTTCCCTTTTTCTACGCACCATTTGAATTTGTAAATTGCACCCCTATGTGAAGAAGAAGATAGTTTCCCTCGGTACCCCCCGGACCTTTTCAAAGTTGAATTCTCTCGCAAAGTCTGTCCTGAGGTTCTCTGAACTTTACACCGGCCCCCCCCCCCCACAGTCTACCCAGACCATTAAGAAACTTCTTCGTCCTTTCTTTTTCTACTTTCCGATTGACTCCGCAAAGTGCCACCGGGCTGCAGCTGAGCCCTGGAGGCAATCCGCACCCTCTTTGTTTGGTTCCTTTCAGTTACCTTTCCCCTGGATAGTTTACCGGCTCAACGTACTGAGTGCTTGAGTATCCTTCGCCGCCTTACGTGCCATGACCAGCGATTACAAGCTCACCTGCCCTGGACCCGGAGCCTCGGTTGATTTCCCTTTTTGTGGTTTTTAATAGCGGCGGCAATGCTTTGCCAAGGATGTGGGACCATTTCCCCTCCTTTTTTAAACCCCTAGACGTGCTTGTAGAAGCCATGACGAATGGAGTTTTTGACTTTCGTTTAAATGGAACCCCACCCCACAAAACCCACCACCAACAACACACCCCCCCACCACAAAACACAACCCCCCCACCCCCCCCCCCCCCACACCAACAACCCCCACCACCACACCCCCCGCCCCCAAAACCCCAACAACCCCCCCCAACCAAACAAAACAACACCCCACCCCCAACAAACCCCCCCAAACCCAACCCCCCACACCAGGCCCAATTGGTTCCCTTTTTCTGAAATTCCAATTTGACGTCTCATTGGTCGACCCTGTGCTGGACCAGAGTCGGTCTGCATCCTATGCTCTATAGACTCTTGAACTCTTTTTTTAAAGGGTGACCAGACCTTTTCCGTCTTACCCCGTTCAACCACTCCCTTCAATCGGGTCCCGTGGCTCGCATGCCTCTCACCAAGACCTTTTGTGCGTTGGCGACAATACTGTGTGACTTTTCCTATTGGGAATAAAGTCAGAACTGCTGTTTGACCTTTTGTCTTTCATTTCTTTCCCCCCCCTTGTTCTTTGCCCCTGGAGTGTCCGGCTGACATGGGAGATAGTTTTGTCCACTCTTATATCTCAGGATGCATGGACGATTTTGTTGTTTTTTAGTTTGATTTATCTTCGGTTTCGTTTTTCCCAAGACCCTTAAACTTTGCGACGCAGGACCACGCTAGCGAGGTTTCTTGGTTCGATTTTCTTCCCCCCTCGTCGGTGGTGAGGGCTTTTTGGTTTGCAGGATTTTCTATATCCTTGTTGTTGTCTTTTGAGTTCTCTCCCGTACCTTTGCCAGACTGCCGCCCCCTGCCTGCTTGGACAAGGAAATCCAGCCCCTCCCCCCCGCTAGCCCAGCCCTGTGTGTCTGACCTTGTACAATGCTCAGTAACCCCCCCCTGATTCCAGAGGCGTGACGACCCATAAAGAGCCTGCATTTTTCCCCCCCCAACCCGCCTCCCATGTAGTCGAAATCTCCACTTGTCAAGTCGCCCTGCTAACCCACCTTCCCACCACCCCCGTTCCTTCCCCCTTTTTTATCCTTCTTTCCAAAAAGTATTTACTCCCCGCAACTGAAACATGTAACCTTGTTCTCTTTCCAGTCAACCCGATCGTTCCTGCTGTCAACAGTCCTTGTCATCTCAATTCAGTTTTTCAAATTTCTCTTCAGTAGAGTATCGAGCCGGGATGATACGACCATGTCCGCCCCCAAGTAGACAAACGTTTATCAACAGCTTCTTGAAGCCAAACCTTCCAATTTTTTCCTTACCCCACTGGAAAGATACCTTCTTGCCCTTTACTTCCTTTTTTTCAGTCAGACTCTAACGGTTCTTCCAAATTTTTTGCAGATGAGCCAAGTAAGCTCTTTTTTTTTTCCTCCGTGTCATCCTTAAACGGTCCCCCAGCCTTCCTCTCTGATAATCCTCCTTCTCGGATTGTAATAGCTTGTCGGCTTTATTCCCCTCGTTTCACATCCCCCTTGTCCAGTTTCCTTCCGTAAGCATAAGACCATTACCATCCCCCCCCCCCCAAGATTGGAGATTTTCCGCTCCTTCTCTTACGATCCCCCCCATCTCTAGCAATTGAGCTCTAATTACTAGGTTCATCACCCCCTCGTCGCTGACCTGCTTTCTTAGTCCAGGTTGTGTAGGGGTTTCTTTTTGCGTTCTTCCTTCTTTTTCCTAAGTCGTCCTCCCTTTTTTCCCGATATCTCACCCCCTGTGATCCTTGCTTGTACCTCTCCAAAAATCATTTCTTAGTTTTGTTCCATTTCAATTCCGGTTTCTTCTTCTGAAGCAACAAAGTAAGCCCCCTTTCTTTTTTTTTCTCCTGGATAAGCAGCATCCCCCGTGCTTTCGGAGCCTTCGTTCTTGCCAAAGGAATAGTGAGGCATCATCTTTCGAATCGGGTCCTTTTTTCTTCCAGTGTCCCTCCCCCCTTTTCTTCGTAGACCCGCTTGTTTAGTTGCGTTTACTCGCCGCTTTGGTATAAGTTTTTCTCCCCCCATCGTCTCCCTGTATTTTGGTCAGGCTATTAGGAATTCATTCTATTAGATTTTACCTCCCCATTTTCCTTCTTCCCCTCCATTTATACAAATCCCCTCTGTGAGACAGCGCACTTCTCTTTGTGCTGCATTCCCCTCGTCAGGTAAAACAGTTGCTTTCGAACATTTAATCGGGTAGTTTGACCTCCATTTTTTCAACCCCCGCAAGTCCTGTAAGCGGTCCGTTCCTTTTCCAAGAACCGAAAATGCCGATCTTGGCCCCTCCCAATTTCGTTCCATCCCTTTCCTTCCTATAACATTTGCTCGCGGAATCGGTGGGTCCTGTATGATTCCTCCATGAGCCGAACAAAGGGCTTTGGTTCTCACCACGTTTCCCCCCCCCGCGAGATCGGCAAGTCCCCCTGCGCGCCCGTCGTTAGCGTGTTAAACGAAAAAGATTCCTTGAACATCCTCAATGGGCTTGTCTGCGTTTCCAACCCCCCTGTGTCCCCTCCTAAAAAAAGGCTTTTCGGATTTGTTTCCCCCTCCCTCTCCTTGCGCTTTTCCCCGTTTGCGTCTCCTAGTCGGTTTCTCACGCGGCTTCCCACTTGATCGGCTCCCCTTGTGCAGAAACACTTGGGGCTGCCTCCTTCTCCTTTTTTCTCACTAGCTAAAGGGCTCGTCGCTCGCTGAACGTTTCCAGGCTCTTTCTGCTTGTATCCCTGGCTCGCCTGGTGCTTTTCTTTTTTGTCACATCTACAGGTGCGAACCCTCGAAATGACGTTTCGTTTTTTTCCCCCCCGTCTTTACCTTCCCTGCTGGTAAAGGCATCATTAGCGCAAAGTTTCCTGTCATATTTGTGGTCCCTGCGGCAACCTGGCTTTTTCTTCTAGGGCGAACCGAAAGTTTTGCGGCCCTTTCTCGAAAAAGCAATCCCTTGTACTTCTCCTCTCCTTTCCCCCCTTTTTGTCCCTCCGTTTTTTCTCTCTTATCAATTACAGGTCGTGCTTCTCGGGTTTCTCCTCTCTCCCCAGCAGTGCTAAGCTTTCCCCTTGTGTGGCCCAACCCTTTCGTTTTCCGTCTCTTTTCAAGCCCTGGCCATTCAGGAAAGACTTTCTCTTCCTTTTTCATCTTTCTTTTTTTGTTTCCCAAGAGCATTCAAGCAGCCGATTTTTCGGCCGAGTCGGGAGACCGCTTCTGATTTTTTCCCATTCATCTGCCTAGTAGTCTACGAGCATGTTCAAGTTCACTAGTCCCTTCGCGCAGAAGAGGGTTTTCTGACGACCCCCTTTTCCTTTTAAATTCACCCTCCCCCCCCTTGGTCCCCAATCCTTAGCCCTCCCTTTTTTGTGATCGCTAGCAAGGATTCGGCGGATTAAAAACTCCGGACGTCCCCTTCTTTCCCTTTTTTTTATGCGCTCGCTTTTTTCCTCCGACACTCCTCTCCAGGACACTTTCCTTTGAACACAGTTACCCGCTGGGTTTTTTGGCTCCTTCTTCTTTTCGCTTTTTGGCTTTGCTTCCAGACCATCCCTGGTGTGTGCCGCAATTGATTCCATTTCGCCCTCCTTCACGAGTCTCCGACAAGTCGTTTATCCTCCACTTTTCCGAAATTGCGGCAAAGGACCTCCCCGTCCAGTCGAGGTTGACCTTTGGAATGACCCGTCCTTCTTCTTGTTGTAACAGTTTGGAATTTTCCATTTCAAAGTTCACCTTCTCATCGCCGATAGTTCTGATTCCCCCTCCGGACCTCTTTTTCTGACAGAAAGGGCTACGGAAGATGTGTCTTTACTCCCCGCTGTGGCTCCCCCTTGCTGGCGACGACTGGCAAAGCGATTCTGACCGGCTTTTCTCTGTGCTCCGGACCAGTCTCCTCCCCCAAACTACCCCCTCGTTTGCGAATCCACGTTTCCAAACGGACGATTATTACGCACTTCCCCCCCTCGTGCTCCCCATTCTTTCTCCGGCCGCATCTCCCCCCCCTTTTTTTTCCAACTAACGAGTTCGAATAGACTTTTTTCCTTGCCGAACTGGCCTCCCCCGCCGAATACGTTTTAAGCCCTTGATTCTCATCATTCTCAGCACTGCTTTGAAGAGCTGGGTCGTTCGCCTCCCCCCTTTTTGAATTGAAATTGCACCACCCCTCTGTTGAAGAAGAGCTTCGGTTGGAAGAGGTCCCGCACTGCCCACGTGTTTGGCAGCTGCAACTGCTTCTTAGTTTTACTTATCCCGAGAAACGCATTCCCCCCACCCCACTCTTCCAAGACCTCTTTATTGTTATGGTTGACCTCCCTCGGAGTTTCCTTAAGCGAAAAATTTCGCGTCTCTGTCTTCCCCTTGCGCAGTTCTTTCCCCATCTTCCCAAATTCCGCGTTGGGAGGTGAAGGGAACATTTCTGAACTTGTGCTCCCCCCTGTGTCCTCAGGGAATCTCGCGTGCGCGACTGCACCTGCTTTCCGCCCGTACAAGGATAGATTTTTTGCTTTTTTGTTTACGGTTGTGTCAAACGCTTTTAGGAGGTTCCCCGGCTTCTTCTCAAGGACTTTAGTTTTGCAACGAATGTGTGTCCACTGAGCGATAACGTTCCCCATCCGTGAACTGCCGGCCTGAGGTTGCCCCTGTAAGGAAACTTGCTGTTCCCAGGCCAAGACTTTGCTTTTCTAAAACTTGTTGGTGAGTGACCCCTCCCGCGCGGCGTCCCCTCCTCTGCTCCCTGCATCTTCTACGAGAGATACCCTTGTTCCGACATGACGTGCTATCTACGTTCCACCTCGTTAAGACTGAAATCTGGACCGATGTGCTCGTCACGAGAAAAAGCACCTTTTTTCCTGTGCTTTGTCTCCCTCCTTGCGTGCGTTTTCCAATCTCTTCAGAACGGGTTGTGTCTTAGGTGATGGTAGATGGCTTACCAGCTTTCTTTTTTGACCCTTATGAAATGGGAGAAGTCTTTTGAAGTTTAAAGCCCTCACTTTTTTCTTTATTGACCTCGGAGTAATCCGCTTGGTTTCTTTTTTCCCTGATGCACTTTTTAGTCCCTCACAGACCAATTGATGTGCCGAAGAAGGAACTAGCGTGTTTCTTGTCTTAGCGGAATTCTTGCCCTCTTCGGGTTAGGAGGCTAATCCCTTTCTCATCACCCTTTCTGTGTTTTTTTCCCCGATCCGTTCCGCCCAACCTCCTACCTGCAAGAATGAGTTTTTTTTGCAAGAAATTTCGCGACGGCCCACCCGCTTTTTTCCCTAGTTACCCCCTTTTTTACTTGCTCTCCCTTTTTTAGACCATGCGACGAAACCCCAAAATCGGCAGAATCGCTCCTTCAGCATTCCACTGCGGCTTAGCCCCCCCCCTTACCCTTTTCCCCGATCAGCAGGCAAACAATCCACGCTCTTTCCATCGTCCCCTTTCCCCCCCCCTTCCCTATCCCCCCAGACCAGTCCTGCTTGCCCCATTGCGGACGCAATTCGGTCACCCCTTGCTCCCCTTGAAACATTCCCCTTGTCTATTCATGAAGGCTCCCCAATTGTCCCGATTCATCTTAAGGTTTTCCTCTCTCCCCCAAGTCCGTTTACTTTAGCATTCTCTCTTCTTTTTCTAGCGCTCATGGTCTCCCCCCCCACACCCGCCCACAAGTTGATAACCAAGTCGTATGTCCTTTCCCCTCTCCAACCCTTTTTTTCCCTTCCGTGTCCGTCCTCAAAGGGAAGGAACTTATTTTCTTCCCCCCTCAGTTGCTCCTTTTCCACATTCTTTTTCGGATCCTTGCCTTCACGCACATTCCTCCGCTCCCCCCCCTTTTTCAATCCCTCCCCCCCAGAAGAGTCTCATCCTTTTCCCTGCAATTTAGGATGCTACGAGTGGGTTTCCCCTTCCTTCCTCTCCCGATCCTACCACAGCGCTCCAGTTCGGCAAGTTCTCCCACTCACCCCTTAAAATCCACAATTTTTATTTGGAGTGGATGTCCTTCCCGAGTCCACGTGCAAGTTATTTTACCTTCTTTTCTTCATCTCATTTTTTTTTTCGGCACAGTTCTTTCCCCCCCCAGAATTATTTTTGCGTTTCTTGACCCTCGTTTTGATTTTATTTTTACCGTTCGTCAGAGTTCCCCAGTCGAAGATCTCGTTCCCTTTGCGTTCCTTGTTTCCCCCCGTTTGATCAGTTCTGGGTACCGCTGCCACCCGTATTTTCCCCCTCTTTTTTTTTGCCAATTTCCCTTCAATGGGGCGTCGACCGCCCAAACAAGCCCCCTTCCGCCTTGCTCCTCTTCTAAGACGCATCCCCCAGCGTTTTACGGGCTCTCTTCCAGTCGAGAGCCTCCCGAGCGCATCATCGTGTATTCGAACGTTCGAGTTGATTTTTTCCCTATTTTCGTTCCATCACTCCGCCCCACGCTGTTTGTTCCTCATCGTCCTACTGGGGATACGCGTGTTCTTTTCCACCGTTTCCTTTCCATTTCTTTTGTTTCGACGTGGACTTTCTTTCTCCCAGCCTGTCCATTAGATTTGCGCAATTCGTCCCCCTCCCCCTTTTTTGTATCACTCGCACGACGCTTGTCTCCCCTGCACATCTTCGGTTGCTTTTGCCTTGCGCCCAGTTAACGCCAGTGTATATACCCCCCAGTTTTACTTCCCCCCCTTATTTTTTTCTTACGCTCTTCCCCTCTACTTTCCAAACAGTTCCCCAGAACCGGTTCGGTTCTTCTCCTTTCTTACTAAGGTACAGGAACTGTACCCGAGTACTTTGTCCCCCTCCCCCATGGTACATCAGGCCAATCTGCCAGTCGGGGTAGGACACTGTATTTTGACTCCCCCCTTGCCTCTTCCCCCTTTGATTTTTGCCACCTCGAAGCCTCGGCAAGTCCCTTAGCGCAGGGGTATTCCTTTCACGTCACTCTCGTGTCCCAGCGACTGGCGTGCTGCCGCGACGGGAACAAAAACCCCTTTTCTTCTCTTTCTCCCCCAGGCGTGTGACTGAATCTTGTAACTCTCTCTGAGTTTCCTTTCGGGTCCTTTCAGATGAAGTTTCAGACACCATCGTAGTTTGCTCCGCCTTTTTCCTCCTGCCACTTTCCTTCGTCTCGCGACGGTAAGATCCCCTGCTCTCCAGCGACGCCTCTTTTCCTTTTTTTCCCTGAATCGAACTCGGTGCTTGAGCTTTCTCTTGTTTCGAAAGTTTTCCCTTGAACTCAATGAACGACGGTTGCGCTTCCACCTATTCCTCATGCTGGCTTTTACACTTCCTCCCTGTTTCCCTGCCATGAAATGTTAGTTCTCAGGGGTAGCGGCCCCCCCTGTTTTTTTCTCTTCTGCGGAACTCAACACGTTTGCGAAGCCTCGAACACTCCACTGTACTTCG
>Ga0179593_1444070_pt1 | contig 15663 bp, 17 predicted proteins | sample CZODoug2_1_08_16_FD_185931 | JGI IMG/M metagenome (GOLD analysis project Ga0179593, IMG submission 185931) | Vadose zone soil fungal communities from Angelo Coast Range Reserve, California, USA - CZODoug2_1_08_16fungal (PacBio error correction) | ecosystem: Environmental > Terrestrial > Soil >... | reverse complement strand
GCCGAGTGCACTGGGTCGTTCTCCTTTTTGAAGGGGTCTTTCAATTCCTTTCTAACCCTTTCCCCTTCCATGTCCTTCCTTTCTGGTTTGCTCCGGTCCCAAGGGTGGGTCTTTACCCCCTCCCCTCCTATATTCCCCCTCTTTCAAAGGATTTTACAAAAATCCTCCCCAGCCATGCACCCGCCCCTACGAGAGTAAGCACTTTTCAATCTCAATTGGGTGAGAATGCCCCCGACTGACGCTTAGTCAATTTAGTTCCCTTTTCCCTTACCCGTTACGAACACCCCTCTCACGCACTTTGCGTCTTGTTTTTTTTTTTTCCTTGTTGCTAACGTCCACGAGACTCCCTCTCCCTTGGCCTTGCTTCCCTTTGAGACTTTAGTCCGGGAGCTTAAAACTCCCATTGTTTTTTCTTTGCTTGCCCCCCCCCGACCCCCAGGACAGGTAAAAATGGACCGGCCTGTTGGAGCGGCCTAAGCCCAGATTTCCTGCCCTGCCCTTCATTTTGTTTGAACGTCCCTCAGGTCAAATGGCTGGAACACCCTGACTTTCAGTTTTTCTGAGTTTTTACCCCTTGACTCTTTCTTTCAATTTGTGACGCCCGTCGTAGAGCTAGACGGGCCCCGCGGTCTTACGTTCATCCCGGCGTACCCGTTTCTAGTTCATGCTTCCCCGTACTCTCTTCCCGCTCCGAACCAATAACATCCTTTCCACTTTCACCGCGTTTTCCGGGTTTTCGTTTTGATTCCCGTCCGGCCTTCTTCGCGAAGCTTCGTTTGCTATGACATCGTGCCCAAATTGCAACCTTGACCAACATCTCGTGTCCTCCCTTCGCTTAGTTCTGACTTCTATGGTGGGTACCCGCCCGTGTCCTATTCCAAGTTCTGACCACCCCTTCCCCCCTTTTTTTTAGTGCCCTTTAGAACCCAAGTGGTCGCCTTTCTTGCGTCGTTGGGCCCTTCCCTTACCACACTGTTTGTCCGCCCATGAACTTTCTTCCCCCACTGCATCCCTATTGTCAATTGATCCCCACTGCCGCTTTCGTTTTCGTGGTTCTCGTTGCTTTTTGGACTGATTGGTGGCAAAGCCTCTTCTCCTACGGATGGTATTTAAACTCCTCGGTCCCCCCATCTCGGTACTCTGCAGAAGAGCGGACGCACACCCTTTTTTTCCTTTTACTCCAGTGGGTCACGGCACTTCTACCCCACGGTCCAGATGCTTTAGCGATGCGGTTGCTTATGTTTCTGGCTTCCCCCCCCCGCCCCCTGATTAGACTTTTTCTCCCCCACCCCCCTTCCGGCGGAGCCCCAACGAGGGCTCGACCCCTGTCTATTGATCAGGCGAACTTTCATACATTTCCCGACCATCCTCCCCTCAGGCGGTCAAATTGGAAAGCTTGCGACCATTTTCTTCGGTTTTTTGCCACAGACGCACGTTTCTTTAGCCTTTTTCCTTCGAAACAATGGTTAACCAATGCCCTTTCCCCTACAAACCCGTACCCTTCGCATTTTTGTCTTTGTTGCCTCCCCTTCTCACGTAAAACCGCTTGCTTTTGATGAGCTTCCCCCCCCAGGTTTTTAAATCCCCGGTGGAAGCGTTATGCCCTTTTCGAACCCATTCATTTCCTTCTCGGTCTGTTATCCCACGTCGCGTGCCAGGGTTTGTATGTCTCTTTTAGATGGACCACTTCAGGACCCTTCTGCCAAGTCCCCTAACCCCCGCAGTTTAATTTATGTTTGAGCCAACGTCCGTCAAAACTAAATATAATGCCCTGCCGGACAGGCTTTCCGGATTCCGTGTAAATTCTCTTACGACTTCTTTTTTTCTCTGATCCCCGGTGTACTGTGTTTCTCATTTTTTTTTCTGACCCCCCCAGTTTTGCTGTTCCCCCCTTTAACCTGGCCACCACCTTGATGTGGCTGTCGTCGTCCCCTTTAGTCCTGAAGTTGTCCCTGTTCGTCCCCTTGCAGTGTAACCCCCCCTGGAACTTTCGGTTCTCTCCCCTTCCTCTCTTCTGTGCTCGCGCTGTTTCATGGGTGCTTATCCCCCCACTTCGGCATTTGGCTAGGCTTCAAGACCTGTTCGGACATCTTTGGCTTCCTTGTTCTTTTCTGAAGATTCCGATCAGGTGCTCCACGACGTGCTCCCCCTTCCTTGACCGATTTCGTAACCGCGGGCGGCCCCTGGTCCGTCCGCTCGTTTCTGGAAGGCACTACCAGTCCCCCCCTTACGAGGCCCTTGCCCTTTGATCCAATCGATGCCTTCCGGTTTTTTTGTACCAAACGTTGGGCGGCAAGGTTTAGCTCCTGATCATCCGTTTCGAAGAATATGGCGAACCCTCTAGTCTTTGGTCGTGTGTGATTGTCTTGAGGCCCCACTTGGCGGGGTATTCCCGCGCCCCCGTTTTTGTTCTTTCGCAATTTTTTGACGAGTTGAAGGTCTCCGCAAAAGGTCCAACCCCTCCAGAGACCGTAGCCCTCAGATAGGTTCATTCCTTTGCCGCACAAGCGAGGCGTGGTCTGTTGCCCTGCAAGCCTTGCCCCCTTGTTCAAACACTTTTTCGGCGCTACTAACAGCTTCGCGCTCCCTTTTCCGCTTACTCAGTCTACGTGGTCGACCCCCAAAACCCGCGATGGCCTTTCTTTGACTTTCCCATTTCCCCCCCTCCGCAGCATGACGTGCTACTCCCTCCCAAAACCCCCCCTCTTTTTGTTCCCCGAATTGGATTGACGCCCCCTGGGGAAAAATTTTTTTTTTTTGTCTGGCCGTTTAACCTCACGTATCCTGTGCTTATGTAACGGTTTCCGCCCCTGCCACCCCCCACATCGTTTTACACGGATGACGTTGATCGCAGCATGGTCGGCCTTTTTCACTATTTTGCCTTCCTTTTGTTTGACACGCTGCGTCCCTTCTCCCCCTTTCCACTCTAGCCCACCTCTTTTTTTTGGGGGTGCTCAAAAACCGATGGCTGTTTCGACCTTGAAACTTTTTTTTTCTTTTTTGTCCCCCCTGTCTTTTCCCACCCTTAACTGTGCTGCACATGACCCTCCGTTATTTTTTTCGTTTGCAATTTTGACGGCTGAGTTTCACAGGGGATTTTTACGTTACTTTGGCGTCTTTCCCGCGCCCCCCAACCAATATGCGAAGTTGTGGCCGGGCTTTGCCCCCCCCTTTTTCGTGCACACCATTAAAGCCCTTTCGCAACCTCCCCGGACTCTTCGTCCGTTTTGGTAACTTGTCAACCCCCATAGTGCTTGAAGCTTGCAGGTGCTTTTTCACACCGTCGTATCTCCCCTTTTACCCGGACGGGCTATTCTTGTGCCCTAAATACCGTTTTTCCTTCCATTGTTGTTTGTTTTTCGAGCAGTCTTTTCGCGTCTCCCCAGCATGCCGTTTGAAAAACTCGTGTTCCCCTGGTCCACTTCTCCAACACCTTGCAATTTGGCCGTTCATGGCCAACGAAGCTGCCTTGAGTGTCTCGCTTCCCTTTTTGTACCTAATTTTCATAAAGGCGACCCGTCGCCTATATTTCCCCTTCGGCGGTCCTACTTTTCCCAAGGGACTGTTGGGAAGCAAGTGTGTCCCCATTTTCCTTTTTTTACATAATTTTTAGGAGGGTCTTGCCCTCCCTGGCTGAATTGTCCACGGTCTGTTTACCTTCCCCTCCCCCACTCCCTACCGTCTAACCAGACACCATCGGTTTGATTCAAACCCCGCTCGGTTTTTGCTTTATCCTGTTATCGACATCAAGAGCTGAAGGGTCTTTGCGCGTTTTCCCTTTTTAAACTTACCCCCGTGGGGTCTGGCCCCAGCGAGTTTCTTTTCGCCCAATTGGTTCCCCTCCGTCCCAGCTTGTACCACGAGGTCTGATTTTTTTTCGCGGTGTGAGTTGAAAGCAATTTCAGACCCCCACCCCTCCTTTATTCTTTCTCTGCCAGGGCAGTTCGGCAACCACTTTGTTTTTGTTTGGCTATATTCCCTTTTTTTTTTTTGCGGAGGTTTGACTGGGGTTGTCTCTTGTCCCCTTTCTTTTCTCTTTGCCGTCGACCGAACTAAAATTTTTCCGGCTCGCTGTTTTTTTACCTGCTTTCCCCCTTTTAATTCCGTGACCGTCTGATGGCTCCCCTCCCCACCCCCCTGTTTGCCTGATGTCCCAAGCCCAAGACAGTGCAGTTTCAACCCTTCCTCATGATTGCTCTTGTCCCCAGTTTTTGCCCCATTCCCCCCCCCATCCCCCCCTCTGAATTGAAGGGAGGCTCACTGCGGCGCGGTTTCACAACCCCTTTGCGAGTTCCAAACCTTTTCCTTTTCTTACATATTTTCCAGTCCAAACGGTAGCTTGATCGATTTCACTTGCTCCCTGCGACCCGGAATCAATCCCAACCACCTCCCCTGGGTGTTAACCCCCCTCTTGTGTTGCTTCCCCTGAATTCTCCCAAGGGACGGTTCTTCTCTTCCCTTCTCCCTTTTTCCTCCCCAGTTTGTCCAAACACTCATCAACCCGTTACTTTTCATTTCATGGAATATCATTCGTTTTTGTAGTTCCCTTTTTGAGTGGAAGGGAAATTGCAGTGCCCCCAACCCTTTTCCTTTTAGTTCTCCGCTTTGAGGCGTTGAGTCACTTCACCGGCCTAGTAAAACCTCTCTAGCTTGATCTCCAAGAAGGACGATTCGAGCACTTCCGTGGGATTCTTTGCTTAGTCATTTCCAAAACCATCCTCCCCGTAATCGCCGAGGGACAGTTTGGCCGCGGTGCCCTTTACTCCTGTATGCCAGATCGCTTTCCCACACTCCCTTTTTTTTTCCCCCGGTATAAAGCGCCCCTGTCAAGTCTCTTCAAAGTCCTGCGAACGTTTGCGGCCCATTTCCGGTTTTAAGGAAGCCGTTCCCCATCGATAATGTTGAATTTTTTTGTCTACAGTGTTCTCCATGCTAGAACAAACCAGGACCCCCCCGTCTTTTAGCGACTCCTTCACCGAGGGGACCCACCTTTCGCCGAGTTGTCCTGAGTTGTCCGTACCCTTTTTCTTATCGGGGCAAATGTCTGTCAGTGGATAATCACAAAAAGATTTTGTGGTCTTCCCTCTCTTTGCCTTTTCCGACAATAGAAAAACAACCCTTTTCGTGTGTCGGCTTCGCCCTATTTTTTTTAGGAGGGCTTGGTTCTCTTCCTTCACAGATAGGGTGTCTATTGTCCCAAGGATCCTCCTCCCCTTTTCAGCTTCACTGAACTTTTTTGCCTCCTCAGTGAGCCCATTGATTGCGAGTTCTCCTTCTGCCGGGCCCTTTGCGGGAACCTCCCATGACAACCTTGGGCTCTACCATCGAGATACCCCTGGCCCCCCGAACAGTTCAACCCAACACAAAATTGTAGTACGCAGGTTTGTCCAATTTCAAGTCTTTGCCCGTACATAGAAGTCGGATTGATTTACGTTTCTCGTTTTCCCCTTGGAATTTGTTTCGTCCTTGTTTAGTTTTTTTGAAAACTTTCGAATTATAAAAAAATTTTGACGTAGCGAGATTGTCTTAGACAGTCATTTGGTTCCCCCCAGCCATGAAGTTATGGAACAGGAAAAAAAGCCTCTTCAGACCCCTCAGACTCACCCCTCACCCCCCGCTCGCCTACACCCGCACATTCCCCCCTCATACACCCTTCTCAACCAAACCCACCGCCGTCACTATCCGAAGTTGATGCTCAAACACCGAACCCTTCCCCACCGCTCAACCACTACAACATTCCCTATTTGCTTCACTAAAATCTACCCGCTCTCACATCCATGCCAACACACCCAACTCTTTTTCCAATTAAACCCCCTCCTCGTCCACATCAAACCCCTCACCACACATACCGATAACACATTTCCCGCTACCATGACCCCTCCTCCGCGACGGCACCAAACCACCCTTCCTTGCCAAAAACCACCCTACTTTTCTACAAGAAATCAGCCCTAACAAAACCTCCCCCTCCCTCATTCCGTCCCCCACTCATTCCCCCCCCTACGCAAAAATTCACAAATCCCCGCACCCCACACCGAAACACTTCATCCCTAGACACAAACACACCCACCACATCACTAACATCCGCCCCCCGAGACATCCATTCACGTTTGCCACTTATAGCTCCCACCACACCCACTCTCCACGCCTTATCCTTTCCCTTTCACACCTGGCCTACTTACCAAACACAATAGCATTCCAAAATAACATGCCACACTCTGAACCAAAACATCCCTCACTCAAAAACAAGTACCACCAACAAATCCATCCCCCCCATAGCTACCTACGCCTGCTACAACCCTCTACCAATCCCCTTCCCCCACTCAACCCTCCACTACAAAACACCCTCCTCCCCGGCCACTCCCAACGACAAAAACCCCCCCCAAACTCCAAGCCCACCCCCAAAAACCCAAAACACACCCACCCTCCCCCCCACTCCCACCTTCTATATACCAACCGCAAACCCCATACCTTCAAAAACACCCAAAAATACCCCCACAAAAGTTAAACACAACAAAACCCCCAAAAATTGGCATTACAACACACTACACCAACGAAAAGACCGATGTGTTACTCCTTACCCCACCTTTTCCCCCTTTTTTCCCCCGCTGACCCCCCTTTTTGCCGTGGTTTTTCAGAATTATGAGTTCGTTTTTGGTCAAGTTTCAACAGTTTTTTCCCTTTACTCTACGGTAGTACTCGTACCCGTCTGTCTTCCTTTTATTGACCCCGAGGGTGGGTAAGTGGACGCGACACTGGTTCTATTAACATCGTTTTTTCATTTTTCCATCGATTTCTCAGTCGTTACACCCCACCCAGACACATTAAACCCACGACCACCTCCCCGGCTGGGCGTTGAGAATTTTGGGATATAATACCCCTTTATGTACCCCCCCCCCCGGGAAATTTCTTTTTTGCCTGTTCAGGACCTTTCCCATTTTTTCCCGGGTATAGCGCGAGTGAAGACAACTCCCTTCTTTCCTCCAAGGCCCACTCCTTTGACTTTTGAGGTTTTCGTTGCCTTTCCTCGTGGTAAAAAAAATTTTTGCTGGACCTTCGGTGGTTACACCAGGTTTTTTTTGGACAGGCGCGTAAAAATCATTGTTCTAACGATCGACCCGAAGTATTTTTTTCAAGAGTGAGAGTTGTTCACGTGTTCACCTCAAGATTTCCCTCCTGTTTCCAGTTTCCACAAGGACAAGGCTGATTGTACAAGAGTCTTTCCGTACCGCACTTTTCACCCATAGGCGACACCCCCTTTCCCCCTTTTTTTTATGGCATCGTTTGGATTAGTAAGACTTTCCTGGTTTTTTTTTGGCTACAACATTCTTTCTTCTCTTCTTTTCCGGCCTTTCTACCCCTTTCAAGAATGAGCCGGGTATCCCCGTCCTTTATTTCCTTCTCTTCGTAGTTGACTCTCCGAAGTAGTTTTTCATTTCTCTTCTTCTTCTCCGGTCCACCTCTTCTGACGGACTTTTTTTTTTAACGTGTCCCAGAATTACTTCTTCTTGCTTACCTGCGGTTTTTTAATCCCTGCTTTCCCCCTGGCCGCTTGTTGGTACCATTATGCATGTGAGAGTTGCCCACCCCACGCCCTTTAACGGCGTTCCCGTATCGATTTTCGGTCCACCACCTGTGCAACCTTGACAACAACTTGGTGGTTTTTTTTTGAAGGCGACAAGCTTAAATTGAAAAGTTCCGACGATGTCCGATATTACTCTAAATTACGAAAGTAACGCAGACCCCCCCACCTTGAAGTTTTCTTTTCATCCTACGGTTGTTTCGCAGGGACCCAATTCCTCCCTATGACTGGTGAAACGCAAGCGGCATCAAGTACAGGGCATTTTCTCCCCCCCTTTTCCCCCTTTCTTCTGATCCTCGTACAAAGTTTTCTCCTAGCGCGGTCCGTTTTCATTTCCTTTTTTTTTGTATTCGTTTTTCGCGTTGCTGAAAGGACTTTCGCTAATTTTTTGGTAACGACCTTGGACGGTAATCCCCAATTCCCTATTCGTTTCCATTCGATTTTTTTTAGTAGGGAAGGGCCCTCCACAACCCCCCAGGCGACGACTTCCAGTTTTTCCCTTCCTGTCTTTCTGGAACAAGTTTTTGTTCCCGGCCAACCTCTTTTTTCTGCTCGTTCTTCCAGGTCTGTGACTTTTTGCCCCGGCATCTCTCTCCCTCCCCTTTTCCCCCTGTCTTTTTTTTCTTTTTGAGAGATGCGTTGTTTTGACCAATACGTCCCAGAGAACGAAGGGACCCTCGAGGTTTTTCTTTTTTGTAAAAGTCTTGAGACTGTTTTGCGGTAGTTCGGCGCCTTTTTTTCTTCAAACGTCTCCCCCCACCTAACAGTAGAAGCATAGGGGGATGATGACCCGAACGGCAAGGTTTAAACACTATCTTCTATTTTCATTCCCGGTTCGCTCATTCCAGCCTTCCCCTTCCCCTTCCTTTTTTTTTTCTTTTTCTTTTCAGGAACGGAGTTGAGCTTCCAATTTGGACCAAAGTGGGAGCCGTTTTCTTTCCACCATAATCCTGTCTTAACTCTTTCTTATCAACCTAATAGTCGTTTCTTTCCCCCCCCCTGTCCACCCCTTCTCTAAGCCTTTTTGAGTATATGTCCTGTCTTCCGGATTCGTTTATAGATCGACTGTTTCCGCTTTCCAAACCCGTAGACGGGTAGTTTCCCCCCTTTTTTGCATTTGCCTTGTTTTCCTGACTGATCAAATCAGGAAACGCTGGTTGTTTCCACGCCTGTTATGTGCTTTTTTTTTTTTTTCATGACAGATTCGGTCCCTTCACTTTTTTGAACTTTTTTTCCTCAAGGTGTTGCAACTTGCGCCCTTTTTTCCACTCCTCCCTTTTCACGATTTTCGGGACTGCCACCGGCTCCCCCGGGCCGCCCAGCCCCAAGGGAGGAAGAAAGCGTCATTCCTTTCGTCGTCCCTACACGGCGTTACCTCTTCCTTTTCTTTTGTAGTTCGATCCACCGTGAAACAGAGAGCCGGCCGGTTTTCCCCAATCTATTCTGCCTTCCTGAGTAAGTTCTTTTGATTTTTGACCTCTGGCTTTTTGAGAACTTCCTGACACCTCAGTACCCCCCTCTCCCCCTTCCTCTGCTTTGTCTTGGATTTTTGCATCGTGATTGAACCCGGAACCATGCCAACGAACAATAGCACGCTTCGTCGATTGATTTTTTTCTCTCCCTTGCCCCCCCGACTCAAAGCGACCCCTATATAGTTAGGAAGACCCATCCCCCCAGTCGGTCCTTCTTCCTAGGGATTTTCGTCCCCCTTTTTCCACTTTCTCCTCACCCTGTGACCAAGTTCAACATTGATTATGGAATACCCCCCTCTCTCCCCCCCCTTTCCGTTTCTTCACGTTTTTTTGCAGTTTTTTTTTTTCCCTACGTTTGTGCCAAAAGCTCTCTCCCGATTTTATTTCCGCTTTTTGGGCGTTCATATCCTCGGTTAAATGCGGGTAAATCTTTTTCTTCCTTTTCTTCTTTTTTCTCTGGATTTCCACACTTTTTTCAAAGTTGATGACCAGCCAAAGCCCCCTGCCCCTTCACCCCCCCCCGTTACTCGGAATGAGCTGGAACACCCGGTTTCTCTTTCATTGAACCCTCCTAGTGCACCTTGTTATTAACCACTTCCTTCTTTTAGTTTCCCCCCGCGGGCGATTCATCAGATAGCCACCATGCTTTCCTTTCCCTCCCTCCCCAACCCCAACGCCCCCGAATCAACAATACACAAAATTTCTGGACTGCAGTCTTTTTCATTTTTTTTCCTGGGAACCGGGACTGTCCCTTTTTTCCCCCGCCCTTCGTCTTTTTGTTGGCAATACCCCTTGACTTTTTTAGCCGGTGGCGATTTGCAAGTGTACTTTATTCCCCCCCTGTCCAATTTTTTTCAAATTCCCATGCCATGCTCCTTTTGATTCCGTTTCCACCCAACACCGTTTGCGTGATGGGGAGACATTCTAACAGGTCCGTCACCCCCCCTTGTTCTTCGTTCTTGCTAAAGCCCAATTCTTTCCCTGCTCTTTGCCCCTCGTAGGCCCCCCCCCCCCCCTTTCGATCCTGTTGATGATTTCTTTCTGACCTTTCACGTTTTTGGTTAACACCTTGACTCGGCCTCAACCCTGGAAAAGCCCTTTCCCTGACTTCCCTTTTTTAATTTGCCCCCCCCCCTGCTATCATGCGTCGTCCCCAGGTGTTGTTCACTAGTAGGCGGTTGTCACCTCCAGGCCCCGTCTCTTTCGACGTTTCAAAGGAGGTGTTCTTCCGAGAAAGTCCCTTTTCCCCCGGGGGTTCATCTTTTCAATCGCCCAACCCCGTCTGCGTAGTGGTTTCGTCCGTCCGTTCATTCCGTTTCGTAGTTTGGTTGACTTTAATGCCCTCGGTCGTTTTTTTTTTCCTAACCTTTTTTTGATCGGTGACCCAGCGTGAACTCCCCCCCCCCTATTACCTCCACCGTAGGGCAAGCGGCCTTTCGTGCGTTTTCACTTTTAAGGGATGTTCTGATTGTCTCGCTCTCTCTGAGTACGACATTTTTAGCCCTGACTCTGTCCAGTACTTCTGTGATTCCTTGCTGATTGTCTTGCTGTTCCAAAATTGGCGCCGGAGAAATACCCTTCCCCGTCCCCGCTGCGTTCAGACTTTTTTTTCCCTCTTACCCTCTCGGAGCCTTTTATACGATTTCTGTCATCTTGTTGGGGACAAAAACCTGGGGTCCGTTTCAACCCTTTCGACGTAGCCTTACCAGAAGGTTTCACTTTCGTTGATTTCCGATGGCTGCAATCATGTTCACAGGCGGTATTTTATTGCCTGCTCGGTGCCCCCTCCCATAGTTAGTTGCACTTATTTTCTTTCTTTCCCTTTCCCTCCTTGGAAGGTTCGTGCTAATTAGGTTTCCCCCCCCAAACCCCCCCGTTCTCCCCTTGTTTTCCTCACTTACGATCGTAAATGGTTCCTTTTTTCCTCACCCCTTCCCAGTATGAGTGCGTTGGATCGGTACGTTGACCTCCTTGCCCTTTCTTTTCACGTTCTCAAACGGGTCCTTCCTGTCTTAGGCTTTCTTCTGCTCCCTGACAGTAAGTTGCTTGATTAGGGAAGTTTCTGCAAACAAGACTGGTCGTCCTTTGATTTTTTTTAAATGCACCGTGGACCAGGGGGTTTACCCAACTTCCCCGCCCAAGTTTTCCCTTGCTTCCAGATTTTACGTCCGCTTTGAACCCTTGTTGCCCACAACTTTTGCAGGAAAACCCAGGGGTGTGTTCTTCTGTCCGCGCCGGTTTTTCTTTGTATTTGTTCACGGGGCCGACAAACTTCCCCCCCCCTTTTCCTTTCTTTCCAAGTGTCTTTCTTTTTTTCTAAGGCCCATCCGGTCACCCAGATCCCTGCCTCCCTTTTTGTCTGCCTTTTCCCGGGTTTTGAGCCATGAGAAATATTCCCATTTTCGTCGGCTTCCCCCCCCTCTGCAGGAGTGCGGCATCAACCTTTTCTTGGTTTTCGACTTTTTTTTCAATTTCCATTGTGACGGTTACCGAAACCTGGATTGAACCCCCCCCCCCCTATTTCCGCCCTTTTTCCCCTACTTCGGTGCCCGTGGAAATTTTGAAGAAGCTTACCCCCTTTTTGACTTTGTTCCGTTCCCTTCCCCCTAAGTGTGAAAATCGAGCCGTTTTTTATATGAAATTCACCCCGACCGACCAGCTGATAACAACCCACCCGGTCACAGTCCTTCTTCCGGTAGTTAAAGCCAGATTTTCTTTGAGTGTTCCCGTCTTCTTTTACCCCCTTCCCCTGAATACCGTTCACAACTTACGGGTGATTGTTTGGAGGAACGGTTGCTGAACCCCCACCCCCCCCCTTTCCCCCATTCTGTTTGGTGGCGGCCCAAAGAGCTTTAGTTTCGTTGGGCTTCCTCCCTCATGGAGGTTCGTTGTTGGTTTTACCCATTCAGTCAAGTTTACATACTTAACCTCCCATTTTGCAACCGGGATTGCCTTTTCCACTTGACTGCGAGAGGTTAAAAATGGCGGCCGGGGGCCGGTTGTACTTATACCGAGGATTCACTCGTGTGTGGCCCAATTCGTGCTACACCCTGAAATTTGGGAGAATTCAGCTACCAGTTTTTTTCCCCGCCCTTCTTTTTTTTCCCCCCATTCTAGGTCCTGGGAGTAACTCAGTTTCCCGCGTCCCCCCCCCCTTTTACCCCCCCTTTTTTTTTAATTGTTTGCCAACACATTCATTTCTCGTTTTTGCCCCCTCCGTTTCCCAGAGCGTTGAGGTTGGACGGTTTCTTTTCTTTAACTACCCCCCCCCTTCCCCTCATGTTGTTCGCTCTGCACCTTCGTGTGTTTTCTGATTATGTCCAAAGAACCTTCCAGTAACCAGGCTTCGATTACCTTGGGCTTTCATGGAGCTTTTGTGAGGCGGCACCACTTTTTCCCAACATTTCCACCAGTAGGTCCCCACTGTCGTCTTGCGTTGCTCTGACCACATATGAGATGACGGTAAGTAAGTTTCTCCCACGTCTTTCTTAATTTTTTTCCTTTCGAACGGTTTGTGCTGCCAAGTTTAATAGTTTCCTGCAACTCTCTGTTTTCTTCACTTCGTTTCGACGGCTTTTTAGGAAACCACCCAAAACCCCCTCTTTTCCCAGTCTTCTTTCCTTTACTTCAACAATGGGTTTTTTAAGTTCTGAGATGGTTTTAGATACCTGGGGTCCCGTCCCCGTCCTACTTTTATTGGAAATACACACTCAGGGTGATGTCCCCCGACCTTGCCGAACCTAAATCTAAAAAGAGCCTTTCGACCCTTTTTTCATTTACTTCTTCTCCCCCTTCCGTGTCGCGACAAATGTTTTTTGCCTCCTTTCAAGTGGCGTTTCTTTTGTTTGGCACGCTGCACGTTTCTTTTCTTTGTCCCCAACCACTCTCCTTTCTTTTGCCTGATTAAGTTCATTGGAGGAAATGACCACTCAATCTCCTAGGCCCTTCTCGTTCGTTGACTTAGGTTCACCCCCCCGTTTACCTGTTTCGCCCTTGCGGACGTGAAAATCTCGTTCCGCTTCCCGATACTGTTTTCCCATTAGCAATTTTGCCCGGAGCAACCTTTTGTTTGAAGGGTTACCACTTTCCGTCCCCCGTCACTGCAATACCACAATAATTTCAACACTATGTTTTTGTTGGCTTTTTTCATAGCCGCCCAGGAAAGGCTTTTATTCCCCCTTCTACTGTCTCCCCGCAACGTTTTTGTCACCAATAAAGCACTCCAGGGACCCCTCGATCTCACAGTGGCAAGGTGTTTAATGCCAATTGCGTGGCCCGTCGTTCTTGTCAACTGACCCTTTCATGTGGAACAAAGACGGGGTGAACTCCCGGAGCATGTTTCTTTTTTCCCCGTTCATGCCTTACCCCCCAAAGGCCAGCAATAACTTTGATCCCCGTCCCTCCCAGCTGGCGATTAGGACCTGAATCCTTTCTTTTTTTTTTTTTTTACTAGGTTTCTTCCCCGTCCCACCCCATAGTGACATTACTCTCCAGTTTTTTGAGTTTTCCCACAGGATTGATATGTTTTTGCAATCTTCTTTTTCCCAATATCGACAAAGATAAGCCAACTACCGCTTTTTTTTTCGGAATACCGGACCTAAGTACAATTTTTCTCCCTCTCTGTCCGCCTCTTTATGCGAAATTGCAGAAGAGCACAACTTTCCTCCGTTGGGGGGATTTGTTACTTGAAAGTGGGCCCCCTTCCCCCCTGGTTCCCCTGTTATGAACGACCCTTTTCTTTCCCTTTCCCCCTTTCCTACCCCACCCTACAAAGAGGGTTAAAAGGCCCTCCCCCCCATTCCATCCTCTTTATAGCGAACCCCTTAATTTCGGTGTCTTTTTATTTTTTTCCCCCTCTGAAAGATTCTGTTTTGACTGGTGGTTTTGCCTTAGACCTGTAATATGTGAAATAGTCACACAAACCCCACATTTGCGCTTTTGTCTGCAGCGCATATTCGCAGTAATTTTTTTCTGGTACTCCTTCCCATACCTGGGTTTTTTTCTCACATGATAGGAATACAATTCAATAACCTTCAACCCTTTTTTTTTTCAACATCAGATTCACCCTAGTGTCGCCTCCTACGGTCGTGGTAGGCTGTGTAGCCATTTTCCAATTTTTAAACAAAGTCATGAAATCCCTTTTTTAGATTCCCCCCCAAGCAACCAATGCTTAGGACCGACCCTACGCCCCCAAGTCGCATTCCCGTCTGTGGGAACATTTTTCAACCCCAATAGGAAAGGGTTTTCTTTTGTCCTTTTTCGTTTTTCTGCATCCCCAGTTCAAGGGATAAGAATTCTATCCCTACTCACCGAAACAATCTCTCAGTATTTTTTCTACCTCCTCCCCAGGCAACCTTTGTGTCCCCTTATAACCAATGCGCTGGATGGTTTTGGGGTCTCTCTTTGCTAGGCGTTTGCCACGTGGACTTCGGGACTTTTTTTTTTCTTATTCAACCTTGAAGTGGCTTTTCGTTCTCCCCAGAAGTTTTTTACTTGCTTGCATTCCTCCTCTGCCCTAGGGAGACCGTTTCCTTTCACCGTCATGTACCCCTCCCTTAGCGAAAAGGGACTTCTTCTCTCTTGTCTTTTTCGCACAAAAAAAGGTGAAACCTTTTTTCCAAACACGCCCGACAGGCCTCCTCATAGGGGCATGCAATTCGAGTCAAAATTGTTTTCAACCTTCTCGTGCGACATCTACAGTTGTTCATTCGTGACCCTTGTTTGGAGTTGGTGCACAAACTTCCCTTGGGGTGCCCTCCTCCTTTTTTTTAAGCATGTTGTAATTTTCCCCCTGCCCACTTTTTTTCTTTTTCCCCCTCTGAACAAACCTTTTGCTAAATCTCGTTTTTTTTCAGATTGTCGGGACCCTGCGGTACCTCATTCTTTTCTCACCTAGTGCAAGGAAGGGGTATTACAGCCGTGTTCGGCTGTATTGTCTCAACAAGACTGAAGGAACATCCTAAACGTCCCTTCTCTTTTTCCCCACATCTTATTCAGGGTGACCCTTTTTTACCAGTTTCACCCACCCTCACACCCCTGCCCTCTGACAGATTCTTTGAAGTTCGAGGTCGGGGCTCTTGGTCTCTTTTTATCACTTTGCTGATGCTGCTTTCCTTTGCTGATCTGTCCTCCCTTTTTCCCCCTTTCGATATAGACAGCTCCTTCCGCTCTTGCCCCTCTTTATTTTGGATTTGTCCTTTTTTTTTTTTTTCTTTCTTGGATAAATGTTTTTTTCCAGTTTTACGACTTTTCCCTTTTCCGATTTTACATGACTCCGCGTTTGAAGTCCAATTAGATTTAACCTTCTCTCTGGCCCCTGGGACCATTTCTTTATCGCACCTTTCTGACACCCATCATCGTTCCCTGTCTTTTTCGCTTTTTCTTTCTAGAGGTTGGCCAAAAGTTTCCTCCAATTTCCGCGTTATAATCCCGTTTGACGGGATCCTTGGAAGTTTTCATTCCCCTAACAGACCCAGATAGGTCCCTACTCGTGCTCCCTTTTCTCAAGTTTTCCCACCGAACATCTTTTTTTTTCCTCCTTTTTTGGAGTCGTTACAGTGGTCGGTGGGGACACGCCTCCTTCACCTTTTTCATTGAGTTTTACGTTGTCTG
>Ga0179593_1260386_pt1 | contig 15663 bp, 17 predicted proteins | sample CZODoug2_1_08_16_FD_185931 | JGI IMG/M metagenome (GOLD analysis project Ga0179593, IMG submission 185931) | Vadose zone soil fungal communities from Angelo Coast Range Reserve, California, USA - CZODoug2_1_08_16fungal (PacBio error correction) | ecosystem: Environmental > Terrestrial > Soil >... | reverse complement strand
TGGATCTTTGCAAACTCTTCGGCCTGGCGGGTTTCAATTTCGTTTTACGGACCCCCAACCCTTTTATATATTGGGCCCCCAAAATTTTTCTGGACCCCCCAGGTTTTTTTTCCCATCACACCCCGGATTAAACCCCCCCAAATGGGGTGGTTTGTTCGCGGCCGGGGGGAACCCATTTGGGGGGGTTTTTTCCTTTTGTTTTTTGGGTTTGGGGGGCGTTGGGTTTTTTGGGGGGTGACATTGTTTTTCCCGAGGAAGGGGGCTTTCCAGGGGGGGATTTTTTCCCCTTCGGGAGTTTTTTCTCTGTTTTGGGTGCCCGTTGGGGTGTTAAACACAAAGTTTTTGCGGGGGGAACGGGTGACATAGGTTCTGTCCCTTTTCCTTCCCCCACCACCCCAACACCTGGTGCTTCCCCCGCCCCTTCTTTCCCTTTTTCCCCCCCTTCCCCCCCCCCCCCACACAAACCAAACCACAAGGGGTGGGAGTTTGGTTGTGCCAACCCCAAAAAAAAACAACCAAGGCCGCCCGCAGGGGTTTGCCTCTTCTTTGGTTTTTTTTTTCAGTGGGGGAAAAAGGACGCCCAAAAATCTTGGCGGGCGTTTTTGGCGCGTGGAAAAAAAACCTTTTTCATTTTCCACCCCCCCCAAAAAAACTTTTTCGGTTTGGGCGGGGGTTTCAGTTGGACCCCCTTCCTTCCCCCCCCCCCTTGGCCCAAGGGCATCCCCCCCCGGGGGGATTGGGGGTACCCCCCAATACAATGGTGGTTTTTGTTGGGAACAAAAAAACCACACAAAACCCCCCACCCCCCCCCCCCCCCCCCCCCACCCACCCCCACCGTTTTTCCTTTTTGTTTTTTTCAAACCATAAAACACAGAGGATGGGTTTGGGGGTGGAGGTTGGATTTTATTTCTTTAAGTTCTTTTTTTTGGTTCGACATTGTTTGATTTCTGTAAAATTGTTTCATTGTAGGTTTGGGGCAACACCCAACCCCAAACACCCAACCCACAACCCCCCCCGCAAAAGCACTGGTGGGGGAGGGCCTTCACCGGGCCCACCCTGTGTGAAATGTGAGGGGCTTGCTTGTTTTTTCCCCGGCTCTTTAAAATTTTTTAGGGGGGCCCTGGCCTTATTTAATTCCCCATTTTTTTTGGATTCCTTTCTTGGCGGTAGTCTTCCGGCCCCCCTCCCTCATCTTTTGTTTTTATTTTTTTTTGTTCCCCAAGCGACAAAGGGGGCCCCGACCCTTTGCGGGTAAGGGCGGGGGGGGGGGGGCGGCCTTCGGGAACGATTTTTTTCATGGGTGACCTGGGGTGTTGATTTTTGGTGGCACCACCGTAATCCCCTTTCGGGAAAGTCCCCCCTTTCTTCCGATATATATAACGGGGTGAACAAAATTGGAGAGGACAGTTGCTGAGGGTTTGTTTTTTTTGTGGGGGGTTTGCAGAGGCGGGGTCCTTGTGGGGGGGTTTCCTTTTCCCCCCTTCCCCTTCCCATTTGTTTCCTTTTCGGCCAGGCGGGGATTTTTGAAACCCCCTTGGTCGTTGTTGCCAAACTTGTCTCTGGTTTTTGTGTTTGAGTTTTTTTTCCCCCCCCCCCCCGTTGGGTGGTGTGTCTTGTTTTGTTTTTGTGTTTTCGATTTTGTTTTCCTTTTATAAACCCCCCACCCCTTGACGCGGTCCTTTTTACGTCACTGGGTCAGGTTTTTTGTCACCCTTCGGATGGGCCGCGGGACCAACCCCGATTGGTGGGTGGGGGTTGGTCGGGTGGGTTTACAAGACATTCACCGGCACCGTGGTGGGGTTTTTGATTTTTTTCCCCCCCTTTTTGTTGGGGGAACCAAACAAAAATGTTTTTCCAGGTGGGGGTTGTCAATGTGGGGTTTTTGTGACTTGGGGTATGAACAGTTTTTTTCGCCTTTGGAGGTTGTGGGTTGTTGTCTTTGAAGGGGTGGGTTCCGTTTTGCTTTGACACCTCCAAACCCCGAACCCCCCCCCCACCGGGGGGGAGGGCTGGGAATGGGCTTGGGTTTAAAGCTGCCTCCTCTTTTGGCTGTGGACCAACCCCGCAATATTGCCAAACAGTGGGGGGCGGGGGAACTATTTTTTGTGAACGGTTTTTTTGGTGGGGAACGGGGTGGGGGTGGTTTTTGGTTTGGTGTCGTGTCCGAGGGCACCTTTTCCCCCACCCGGGGTTGGAAAAACCCTCCCCCCAAAGACCAAAAAAACCCTGGTTGGAACCAACAAGTAGTGGTTCAAAAAACCGTGGTGGGTTTGGGTTGGCTGGTGCGGTGTGGGTTGATTACCCTACATGTGCCGCTCGGGTTTGAAATTCCCCTTCAACCTTCATTTATGTGTGTTTTTTTTGGTTTTCTTATGGGGAGGGGGGTGGTGTTTTTCCTTTCTTTTGGGTTTTTTTTTTGTGGGTGGGGCGGGGGGGGGCCATTTTTTCTTTTTTTTTTTTTTCCCAAAACCCCGGAGTAGTGTGAACACCCCACACCACCTGGGGGTTTGGCCTTTTCGCCCCCCCTTTTCCGGGGGGTGTCAACGTCCCCCCCAGGGTCGTTGTCCAAACGGTGGATCCCCCCTGGGGTGGTTTGGCCCACCCCCCCCGCACCCCCCACAAAAATTTCACAACACATTGTTGGGTGGATTTTTTCCTTTTTGGTCTTTTGGGGTGGCCCGGTTTCGGTGATTCCCACCCCCCCCCCCACACTGGATTAGGGTGTGTGGGCTTTTAAAGTTCCAAAGCCTTACCCCTTTTCTTGGTTCTCCCGTTTTGGAGGGCCATTTTTGTAACGTGGGTTTTCCCGTTGAATGAAAAACCCAACAACCACGTTTTTTTCTTCTTTTTTTTTTTTTCCACAACCCCCCGGTGGGGGGGAACCAAAACACAACTGCAGGGACAAAAACCAAAACCAACCCACAATTTTGGGGGAGTGTTCCCCCGTCCATCCAATTAAATAGTTGCCCCCCCCCCCCCCCCCCCTTTTGGGTGGGGGACAACATTTTTCCCCCCCGGCATTTTTGGCCCCTTCCCCCCCCCCCACAACCCCACACCAAAAACCAACCCAACCCCCCGGTTTGTGGACCCCGGCGAAATTTCCCCTTCCCCCCCCTGGGGGTGGGGGGTTGCCCTTAAGGTTTTTTTCCTTCACAAAACCCCATGTTTTTCCTGGGGATAGGGTGGTGTCGGGCGGGTCGGGTTTGGGTTGCCCACCACATTTTTCCCTTCGTGCTAAAATTTTCCCAAACCCCCCACATTTTTCCCTGCATGTTGTTCCCCCCACCCCAGTTTTGTGGGGGGGTGGTGGCCCCCCCAACCAGTTTTTTTCTCAGGGGTGTTGGTTTTTTTTCTTTTACACCCGGGCCCTTTGCTTTTTTGGGGCCCCCCCCGTTGGGGGGGGTTGTTTGCGACCCTTTTGGATTCAGGAAAACCACAAACCACCCCCGGTCCCCCGACCCCCTTCTTTTTTGTTTCACCCCCCCCCCCCGGTTGGGGACCCAATATGGCTTTTCTCAAGGTGGGTTTATGTTTGGGGTGGCTGATGTGTGGGGTTTCTTTTTTTTCCTTTTCGGGGTTGGTCTTTTTCACCCGGGTTGGTTTACACCCACAACCCCCCCAGTGGTTAGGGCGGGGCGGGGCCCCCCCCCCCTTTTGTTTATTGGTCCCCCGGGGGGGGGCGTACTTGTTTCGGGTGGGGAATCCTGGGGGGGTGTGGGGTTTGTCCTGGGTGGTGTTTCCTCCGGAAATCTTGCTTCTGTTTTTTGGGAAAAACACCCCCTCCCCTTACTTCACGTTCTTTTGCCTTGGGGGGGTTTTTTTTGTGGTTGTTTTGGTTTTTGTGGGCGGGCCCTGTTTGGGGGGCCCTTTTCCCCCCTCCCAACCGGTTTTTTTTCGGTTTTGGTTTTGGTCCTTTCACAAACAACCACCCCCCAACCCCCCCTTTTCCCCCCAACATGTTGGGTTTCACCTCCGGAATAATCCCCACAGGGGGGTAACCCCCCCCCCCCCCTTACCCCCCCACAGGTTTGGGTTTCTTTGGTAGGGTGGCTTCCCTTTTTTTTGAAAAAAAACGGGGGGGGGGGAGGGCTGGAGGGGGAGGTGGAGATTCCATTTGATTGCCTTTGGTCAACTTTGGGTTTGGTCCATTTTTGGTTCTTTCTGGTTCTCCCTCCAGTGGGTTTAATTTCCCCTTTGTGGGGGGGGGGGGTTAGTGGACGGTTCACTTTTGGTTTTTCTCAAACCCCAAAAACTTGGACCCCCTTCGCCGGTGAAAAACCCTCGGGGTTCACGGACAAAAATTCCACAACCCCCCCCCGGTTTTTTGGGTAAGGGAACTATTGAAATTTTGGGTTTTGCCGGGTTTTGGTGGGGGCCTTTGCACAGGCGGCGTTGGTTTTTTGTTGGTTTTCCCGGTTTTTTTTACCCCCAAGTGCCGGTCGGACATGGGTGGGGTGGAGGGGGGCGGGATTTTTTTTGGGTTTTTTGGTGGGGGTTTTGGTTTTTTTTTTTTGGGGCGGTCCCCTTTTAACCCCACGGTCTTTTTGGGTTTGTAAAAGATTTTTTTCCAAACCCCTTTCTGCCCACAATTCGGTGGAAAAACCCCACCCCCCCTTTTTTTGGGTCTGGGGAACCCCTTGGGCATTTTTAACGGGTCCCTTTCGGTCGAGACTTGGAACCCTTTGGAAAAAGCCAAAGTTTCTGGGGGGGTTTGTTGGGTTTTGGTTTTTGTCCGGGGTTTAGACCCCCGGGTCATTGTTCTCACCACACTTTTTTCCCCTGTTTGGTTGATGGTTTTTTGGGGGGGGTCCTTTTTTTGGTTTTGGGGGGGGTTTTTTTTTTGTGGGTTGGGGCACCCCCGGGTGTTCTTTGCCAAATTTCCTTTTCCTGGTCCTGCCCCAAACCCTTCACCAAACCCCCCAAAAAACAAAACCCCCCCCACACTTGGTGGAGGATTGTTTTTTCCATTTGGTAGTCCCAAAAACCCCCAAACACCCACCCCCCCCCCCCCAAAAGGGGGTTCCCGGTTCTTTTCCCAACCCAGCCCATTTGGGGGTTTTGGGGGACCGGTTCCAGGGGACCCAAGGACCAAAGAATTTATTACGGGTGGGAGGAGTTTTAGTGCAGAGACTATTGGTTTTTGTCTGGGCGGGGTGTGCACTTTAACTGCTAGGAACTTTTTTGCCTTCCTAAGTTTTTAGCCCGTCCCCTCCCGTTAACAACTCCAACCCACCCCCCTACCACCTTTGAAAAACTGGGGGCCTCCTTTTTTTTTTTTTCTTCACAGAACCCATTGATCACCCAACACACACCCCCCCCCCCCATAAAAAACCACCAGTTTTCAAATACTTCAGACCCGACCCTCCCCCCCGGGTTGGGGCTTTATTACCTCCCCCCCTGGCAATAGAGTTTCCAAGCGTTCTGGTTAAAAAAACCTTGGTTTTTCACAATTTGTTTTTGTCCCCCCCCCCCTGACCCCGCCCCACCAAAAAAAAACCAAAAAAGTCGTGGGTTATTTTTGTTTGTTCCCGTTTCACAAACCACACTTTTTTGTGGGGCCCCCTTTTTAGGGTAGGAATTGTTTGGTTTATTTTTCCCCACCCGTGGGCGCGTTTTGGGTGGGGTTGGCCCCCCCCCGCGGGACAGGGGGGGGTTTTGGGGGGTTACCCTCCCCCTTTTTGGTCAAACACACACTTGTTTTTTTTTTTTCCCCCCTTTTTTCTTTTTTGCAAACGTTTCCCCCTTTTTTTTTCCAGGGACCGGCCCAACAAAAAACGGGGGGGGAAAATTAGTTTTTTTTTTTTTCTGTCCCCCCCCCCTTTTTTGTCCCCTCCCACCAACCACGTGGGTTTATCGGCCCCCTTTTGCGGTTTTGGGGGGGGGGGGTGGTTTTTTCCACGCTGGGTTTGGGTTTGTTCCCCCCCCTTTTTTTCGTTCCCCCCAAACCGTTGGGCCCGCCCCCAATTTTTGGTTCCCGGGCTCCCACCCCCATTTTGGGGAGTTTTTCAATGGTTTTTTTTATTGGGGTGTTTGGGGCACCAGGGTTCGGGACACTGGAGGGCGGGTCCCAAACACCATAGGGGTTTTGGACTTAGTTCCCTGTCCTTTCTTTGGCCGGTGGGGTTTTTTTCCAAGGGTGTGAAGGGGCCCCCCAGCTTTTTTGGTGTTGTTGGTGGTTTTCGGGTACAAGGCACGGTTGTTGTCTTTTCCCTCCTTTTCTTTTCCCTTTTTTTTCCCCCCCAACTCTCCTTAGGCTATGTGTTATTTTTTTTTTTTTTTTTTTTTTTTTTTCCTCTCAAACTGGAGTTTTGTTTGTTTGGGTTTCCTTTTGTTTTTTGAACTGGGTCCGTTTGTTTTTACCGGTTTTTTTTTTCCCTTGCCAAAACGGGTTTGAAGGCCACTGGAACCCCCAAGAAACAACTTTTTTTTGGGCCCCCCCCCCTTTCCCTCAGTTTTGGGGGGGGTCCCCTTTTTTCTTCCCAAACCACACCCCCATGTTTTTCCCCTTGTTCACCCCCCTTCATTGTACCTTTTTTTTTGGGGGGAGGGTCGGGGGTAGCATGGCCATTTGGGGGTGCGTTTGCCCTTTCCACCCTTCTTGGCATTCCCCGGTGGGGAACCACACTGGGAAAAGGAAATTCCCCCGGGGCACCCTTGTTTTATTTTTTTTTGGTTTGTCCTTCCCTTCCCCCCCCCCTTCCGGGGGCTTTGGTTTTATTGCCCCGTTTTTCAAACCTCCCACCACCCCACCCCCAACTAACCAAAACAAAAAAACCTTTTCCTCTTTTTTTTCCTGGGGTTTGGTTCCCCCCCTTTTTCCCTTTTTTTGGGTTGTGGGGCGCCCCCCCCCCCCCTCCCCTTGTCCGGGCCCCAGCCAACAAAGGGGCCGAAAGGGTTTTTTTGTTTGGTTTTTGGGGGGTTTTTGAGGGGGTCCTGCAAAAGGGGTGGGGTGTGTTCTTTTTTTTTTTTTCCATTTTTTTTTCTTTTCTTTTGGAAAAAAACCCCACCCCCCCCCCCCCACCGGGGTTTGGCCGTTCCCCGTTGGGGGTTTTTTTTTTGTGGTTCGTTTTTAATTGCCGCTTGTTAGGGGGTTTTTTCCCCCACCTTCGGGGGGTGTTTGGCCGTTGTTTTTTGTGACCCTTTTTGGCCGCACTCCAAGGGCCCCCCCCGGTTTTTTTTTTTCATGGGTGTTTTTTGTTTTGGGGGGTTTTTGGTTTTTTGGTTTTTCCCTTGTTTCCTTTTCACACAAAAAAAACCGGTGGGGGGGGGTTGCTGGTGGCGTTGTTTGGTGGGAAAGTTTTATTGAACCCAAACGTTTTTCCCCCCCAAAGCCCTTTTGTTTTGCCCAAACACCCCCCCCCCCCCCAACCAGGGGTGTTTTTTTTGGTGGGGCACCCATTCGGTTTTGGGAAAGTTTTTCCCCTTGACATTTTTTTTTTTACCACTGTTTTTTTTCTTTGCCAAACCCCAATTCAACTGGGGGGGTTTTCTTGGTCACCCCCTTTCTCCCTTTTGGGGAACCCCCCCCACCCCCACAACCCCACCCCCGCGGGGCCTTTTTTGGGACCTCCGTTTTTTGGTCAAACCAAAATAAAAAAAGGTTTTCCATCCCCCCCAGGTTGGGGGGGTTTTTGGGGTTGGGTTCTGCCCACACCACTTTTTTTTTTCGGTCGTTTTTCCCCCCCAACGGGGTTTTCGGCCGAAAACTGTCAGGGGAGCTTTTTTTCTTCCCTCCTCCCAAACCCCACCCCCCACCCCCCCCCCCCCCACACACCGCCATCAAACATTCCAGGCCGTGGGTCATGGCCCAGGGGGTCAACTTTGGCGTTGGAATGGTGGCTCTTGTTTTTTTGGTTGGGTGGTTTTTGTTTTTTTTGTTTTGTGTTTTTCTTGGAGGGGGGGGCCCCCACTTTTTTTTTGTCCAGAGGGCCCAAGGGGGTTTGGTGGCCTTTCCAACATTTGCTTTAACATTTTTCCTGAAATCTTCTTTTTTTTCTTTGAAATCCCCCTGGGTGGGGGGGCTAACAAAAAAAGGACCTTGGGATAAAAGGGTCTTTGTTTTGGTTTTTGTTGGGAGTTTTGGTATTTTTACCACCAGGGGTCTTCCCGGGGGACCCCACCTGGTGTGTGGGGTGTGCTGAGGGGGGGGGTCTTCGGGGGTCTTTGGGGGGGGGTTTTTTAAGAGGGTCCCTTTCGTTTTTTTTTTTTTCCTTTCTTCAACCCCCCCCCTTTGTGGCGGGGCAATTTTTTTTTCCCCTGGGGACAATGGGAGGTTGCTTTTGTCCTGGTGTCTTTGTCTTTTTTTACCCCCAGGGTACCCTCCCCCCCCCAGGGGGTTTTTTCGGGTGGCGGCCTATAAAAGTGGCGGGGGTTTTGGGGTTTTCCAACCCACCTGTTTCCGCCCCCCCTCTCTTGGGTTGGCTTGGGGGTTTTGGGGGGCCCCCCCCGTGCTCTGCCCCCTTTTAACTTCCAAAGCCCCCCCCCCCTTTAGTTCTGGGGGGGGGTGGATGGGGTTTTGGGGTTCCCGTGTTTCCCCCCATTGTGGTCTTTTTTGTTTGGGTTATATCCTGGTGTCTAACTGTGGTGGGGGGGGGGGTGTCCCCAAAAAAGGGGTTTGGCAAAAACAGCACCAGATTGCGCCATTTTTTTTTTTTTTCTGTTGTGTTTTTCCTGGGTGGGTTCCCCTTTTTGAGTTGGGTTTCAGGGGGGGGGGGTTGTGGGGTGGGGTGAGGGGTGCTTTTTTCTGTGTGACAGGAACACACCCATCCCCCCCCCGTTTGGGGGCGTGGTTTGGCCCCCCACAACTGGTTTGGTGGGCCCAGAAAGGTTTCCTTAGTGTTTTCTTTTTTTCCTCTTTTTGGGGTTTGTTCCACCAACCCTTTTGTGCCGGGCCGGCATTGTGTTTGGCCCCCCACGAACTTTGGTCACAATTGAGTGTTTGGTCTTTATCTTTTTTCCCCCCCCCCATTTTTTTTTCTTGGTTTGGAAGGTTTTGTTTCGCTCGCACCAAGGTTTTTACAAACGGGGGGGCGAAAAACCCTTGTAACCCCACATGCCCGGGGCCCGGCTTTTTATTTTCCCTTTGGGGGGGTTTTTCCCACCCCCTTATTTTGGTTCCTGGGGGGGTTGGTTTTGATCTGGGGGGGGGGGTTTTTGTACCCACAAAAAAAGGGTTTTTGGGGGTGGTTGGTTGGGGTTTTTGGGTGTCCCCCCGTTTTTTTGTTTTTTGGTCACCCCTTGCCACCAAGGCTTGGGTCCTTTTTGGGCTTTTTTTTTTTGGCAGGGGATGTGGGCTTTTCCCCTTTTTTTTCCCCTTTTTTCCCCCTGGTGTCCCGGTTGTTTTCCCCCTGGACAAAGGTTTGCTTCGTTGATATAGTCAAAAAAAGTTCAGGTAACGCCGGTCCATTAGGGGGCAGTTTCCTTCTTGAACCCATTTTGTTTTTGTCCCCCCCCCCCCCCCACCCAGGGGGCTGTGTACGGTTGGGGGGGGGGACAACAACCCACAAACCGTTTGTATTTTTTCTCTGTTTTTCCACCCCCCCAAAACCCGGGGTGGTTTCCCCCTTGGGTTTGGTTTTGGGTGGGGGGTCCCCGGGCGTCTTTTGGGACGTGGGGGCCTGATTTGGGGGGGTGCCCCCCCCCCCACCCCCCACCCCCCCCCCAGGCCCCCCCCAAACACGCCTTTTGTTGGGCGTTTTTGCACGGGACCTTTTTCTTTTTTTCCGGGATTTAAAAAAGGGGTGGTTTCAACACCTTGGTTTTTTGTGGTTTCCCCCCCCCACCCAAACGTTTCTCCTGTTTCCAAGGTTTCCCCGGGTTGTTTCGTTTTTTTTTGTTTTCCCTTGGGGGGGGCCCCTTTTAAGAATTCGAATCTTTTTGTTTTTGGTTGGTTTTGTTGGGTTGGGGTTTTTGGGCCACAACAAACCGGGGGGGGAAACCAAAACCGGCGGTGGGGGGGGTGTGGGTGGGTAAAAACAACCCCCTTTTGGGTGGCCTCAAAAACATTTCTTGGTACCCCCCCCAAAAAGGTGTGTGCTGTTCTGTCCCGGGACCACTTTTCTGGGGGGCGTTGGTTTTGGGGGGGGTGAGTCTGGCGGATTTTTTTCTGCACACGGTTCGTGATGGATCTCCACAAATTTCCAAAAAACCCACAGATCAGGGGGCCCCGGGGGGGGGGCTCGAGGGGCGGGGGCTCGGGGTGGGGGGATTTGTTTCCTGGGTCTTGGGGTTGCGGGTGCCCGGGAGAGGGACAAAGCACCCAATTTTTTTTTTTTTCTTTTTGGGTGGGCTGTGTTTTTCCCCGGTGATCCATTGGGGGGGGGGGGGTTTTGCTTGGGGGTGGTGGGACATTTTTGGTGGGGGGCCGGGGGGGTTTGCTTTTTGGGGGCCTTTTCAGGGGGGGCACAGGTACTTTCCGGGACATTTTGGGGTCCAACAAAAAAAATGGCTTTGCCCCCCCCTAGGGGGCGGTTTGGGGGGGGGGGGGTTTGACCCACCCACCCCCTTTTCCATGGGTGGGGTTGGGCCCCCTCACAAACAACACCAAACAATCCCCACAAAAAGGGGCGTGACCAAATTTGTGGTTTTTTTCTTTTCCGTTGTTTCTTTTTTTTTTGGGGGAACCCCCTTTCCATTTTGGTGGTTGTGGTGTGAATTAAGACCGCCCCCGTTTTTTTAGAACCTTGCACCAAACTAGCAGGGAGGGATTTTTTCAAGGGGGTCTTAGCCCCGATGGGGGGTGGGGAAACAAAGGACTTTTTTTGTGGGGTCACTTCTTCCAAAAGTATTCAGGCACCGGGCGGGCCGAACACTTTGCGTGGTTTTTTTTGCCTGGTGGGGGGGGGTTTTGGGGGGAATGGGGATGGTGGGGGTGTGGGGGGCCCCACCAACGGAAAGGGAAAAAAAACGGTGGGGTGAAGGAGGGGGGTAAAAGATGGGGTTTCTTTTGGGGGGACCCCCCACCCGTTTGACACAAGCCCCAGAGTACCGGGGTTTTGGGGTTTGAAGTGTTGGTCCGGCGGGGGGGTTTGCCGAGGGGGTTAACACACAACCAAAACCTTTTGGGTTTGGTTTTTGCGAAAATTGGGCGGCCCGGGTGCCCCTGGGGGGGGGTTTGTTTTTTTAGACCCAAAAACGTTTTTTTTTTTCCGTTGGAACAGAGGGGGGGGTTTTGAGGCCGTTTTGGACACAAGGTTTGGGTTTTTTTGTCCACCACCCACCCATCCCCCTCGATGGGGGTACGCGCAGGGCGAGTGTTTGACATTTGGGGCTTAAAAGCCGGTTTTTGGGGCCCCCCCCCGATTGCCCCGTTTCCTTCCCGGCCTTTAACGGTGTTGGGGGGGCGGGGTGGGCGGCGGGGTGGGTTTTTTGTTGGTTTTTTTTTTTTTGTTTTTTGGGCCCCCCAACCGTTCACGGGCCCCATGGGGGGGTGTCCCAACAAAAAAACCGGTCGCCCCCGGAAAAAAAAAAAACAACACCCCTTCACAAAAACAAAAAAAAAAACTGGTGGGGACCGGTTTTTTTTTCTGGGGTTTGTGTTTTTTTTTTTTTTTGGAGCCCCGTCGGGGTGGGGTTGGTTTTCCCCGGTGTTGCCCCCCGTTTTGGGAAAAGGGGGGTTGGCCGGGGTGTTTTCGGGGGGGTTTTGTTTTTTTTTGTTGGCCCCGTGGTTTCTGGCCTGGCCCCGCCGGTGACCCCCCCCCTTTTTTTTTTTTGGTTTTGCCTTTTCCGGGGTAAAAACACCCCCTCGGAGGTTTTTTTTTTTTGGGCCCGGGGGTGTCCAGGTTTCGCCCTTTTCCGGGCGCCCCCAGCGGGACAGGCGGCGGGGGGGTTGCCCCGCGGTTGTGTCCCCCCCCCGGGCGGTCTTGGTTTTTTGTGTTGTTGGGGTTTTCGTCAGTTTTCCCCCCCCCCGGTGCTTGTTCCCTTTTTGGTTTTCGGGCGGCAGGGTGGGGGGGGCAAACCGGGTCCCGTGGGTTTGTTTTTTTGGGCACCCCCTTTGAACTCCGGGGGCGAGCACGGGGGGCCCAGTTACCAAATGGGGCTTGTGGAAGTGTGACTCCCTTGGTTAAGGTTTTTTTTGACTCCCCCCACCCCCCTTTGTTCATGGGGGGGGGTTTTGGGGTGTGGGGCGGGGGCAAAAAAACCCCCTTTTTTTGGTTTTTTTAACCCCCAACCCTGGTAGCCACTGGTCCTTTTTGTGTGGCCCCACCCCTGGGGTTTTTTGGGAAAACTGGGGCGGCCGGCCGGGGGGGTGTTGGGGGTGGGGGGGACACCTTTGTTGGGATGGGGACGGCCTTTCCCGTTTTTTTTGAAACAAAAACCCGAACACAAAAAAAACCCTTGTGTTCGGGTCAAAAAAAACTCTTTTTTCCAATTTTGGGGTTTGCCCCCCCCCCAAAAACGCGTTGGATGGTGGCGGGGGGGGTGTGGGGTTTTTTTGGGGTTACCTCGGGCCCCAGGTTTTTTCGTGTTTTTTGTGTGTTTTTTTTTTCCGAACAAAGGGGGGGGGGTCGGTTGGGGTTGCCTGGGGCCCCAAGGGCCCTTTTTTTGGGGGGTTTTTTTGTGGTGGGTGGGTTTTCTGCAGGGGGGGTTTTTCGGCTTGGGAAACTGGGGGACACAGGGTTTCCTGCGTTACATTTCCCTCGGGAAATGCACCCCCCCCCCCCCCCCCCCCCCCCAGGGGGGGGGGGCCGGGGTTTGGTGGGGGGGCCCAACACTTTTTTTTGTTTTTGTAAAAACGAAGCCGGTTTGGGTTTTTTTGGTGGGGGGGGCCACCGGTTGGATCAAAAACGGTTTTACACCACGGCCCCCCTTTTTCCCCCCCTTACCGTCGGCCTTTTAGGGGGGAAACCTGGTTGGGGTTTAGGGGCCCTTTTTTTTTTTTTTTTGTTTTTTTTTTTTGGTGGGGGGGGGGGGGGGGGGAAAATTTTCCCCCGTCTCCTCCGCGGGAGGGTTTTTTTGGTGGGGGGGGGCACGGGGGTGCCAAGCCGACCAAAAAAACCCACAACCCCTTTTTTAGTGGGGGGTTGGTTTTGTTGCCAGGGGTCCGGGTCTGGTTGGCGGGGGGTTTTCCACCGAAGGCCGGGGTCTATGGTCCCCACCTTAAGTCCGGGGGGCAAAAAGGCCTTTGAATTCTTTATTGTTCCCCCCGACCCCCATTTTAAAAAAACGGCCGCCCCCCCCCCGCCAGGGGGGGGGGGGGGTTGCCTTTGGGGGTGGTTGGGTGGTTTTTTGGGGGGGGGGGGCGGGAGGGGCTTTTCAAACGTTGGGGAGGGCATCCCCAACGGGGGGGGTTTTTTTTTTTGGGGCCCGTTGTTTGGGTTGGGGCGGGGCTCCCCTCCCTGAAAAGGGGAAAGGGGTCCGTTAAAACCCCAGTTTGGTCGTTGCGGGGGGGGGTTCCAATGGGGGGTGTTTTGGGAATTTTTCTTCCACCCCCCCTCCGGGTGATGGTCCAAAGGGGGGCTTTGGGAACCGGGGTTTGTGGGTTGGGGAAATGGGAAGGCTTGGGGAAAACCCCCAACCCTGGCCGGTTTTTTTTTGGGTGGGGTTTTTTAAACAAAAACAAAAACACAAACACAACTGTGGGACCCACCGGGGGGTGTTATGTGGCCAACCCCAAGGGGGTCCCTTTTTGGGGGGGTTTTCGGTTTTTTCACCCCGGGTGGGGGGATTGTGTGGCTTTTGGGGGGGTTTGGGGGTTGGGGGGGGGACCCCAAAAAAATTTCATTTTTTTTTCCCCGTCCCCCCAGGGTTGGAACTTCTCCGGGGTGGTACGGGGGGGGGGGTGGGGGGTTGACCCCCCAAAGGGGTTTTCGGTGCACCGGAATCCTCCCCCACGTGAAAGGGAAGCCCGATGGAGGGACCCCCAAAACACCCCCCGTTCCCCTGGGGGCTTTTTCCCGCTCAACGGGTTTTTTGCTTTTTCTGGCTTTCGGGGGTCCCAGTTCAATGGGGGGGTGGGGGGGGGGGCGCGCGGGGGCCCCGGTTGGTTCTGGGGGGGAGTTTTTCCCCCCCCCCGGTTGGGGGCGGTGTTGGGTGGGGGGGGGCCCGTCCAACAAAACATTGGGTGGGGGGGGCGGCGTTTTTCTATTGCACAAAGCCCCCCCCCAACACGGGGCCCCAACATTTTTTTGCGCTTGGGGGTGGCGGCCCTTTCCCACCCGGCGCCGGGGGTGTGTGGGCCCCCAGGGGTTTTCTGGTCCCCCCCAACGTATTTGCCCCGTACCCCCCAAAAACAAAACGCGGTGGGGGGAGGGGGGGCAACTAACCACCTTTTGGGACTGGGCCCGCACCCGTCGGGTGCCTTTTGTTAATTGGGGGGGGGCCGTTTTTTGCCGGGGGGGGCCCTTCCCCAAACACTTTCCGGTTGTTTTATCTTTTCCCTAAAATTGATGGCCGGGGGGTGTTTTCTTTTTGTTGTTTGGGGGGTTTTGGTACCGCTACCCGGGGGGGGTTTGTTGAAAAAACCCGGTGTCAGGTGGGGCTTTGTTGGTCTCCTGGGGGGGCTTTGGTGTTTCCTCTCACCCCCCCCCCCACCGGGGGGGGCATGACGTTGCAAGAGGGGGGGGTCAAAAAACTTTTGTTTGGGCCCTGTTTAGGCAAGACGGTGCGGGGGGTCTTTTCGGGGGGTGGTCAACAGTTTTCGCGGGGGGGGAATCTTTTAAAATAGGTTCCAACCCCCCCCCACCCCCCCCCCTTTTACAACACCCCCCCATGTTTTTCCAGTTTTTTTTGGGGGGTTTGGTTTTGGGGTTGTCTGAGTTAAGGGGGGGAGCAAACATAAATTTTTGGGTTTTCCCCTCCCCCGAGGGTGGGTTGTTCAAGTCACTTTTTCCCCCCACCCCCCTTTTTTCCTGGTCCCTAAGTGTCGAAACCTTTTTGTTACCCTTACCAGGGTGGGACACCAAATACCGTTGGGGACCAGGGGGACTGGACGGTGGGGGGGGGGGGGGTTGGGGAGGATGGGTGGGGGGGGGGAAACAATGGGTGACCCTTTCACCCCGAACGGGGTGGCAACCCGTGGGGGGCCTTCCAAGTTGGATGGGGGGGGGCCCCCCCCCCCCCTTGGTGTTTTTTGTTGGGGGGCACCTTTGTTATTGTTTTCGAGTTAAATCCGTAGTTGGAGGGAACCTCTGTGTTTTTACTCCTGCCTCCGGCCCCTCCCCCCTTGCGATTCTCGGCTGGGATTCCCGATCTGGTCAAAAGGAGCTCCCGCCCGTCCCAAGAAATGCCGACCTCGGCCGTATGCCCAACCCCGAGCGCGGTCTTTGGAGCGTCCCGGTTTATAAGTCGGTCCTGGGCTGGTTTCCCTGGGTTCATGGCCGATCGCTGCATGGCATGGAGATCGGGTCAAGCTGCACTTACACGTCGTCGGACCCCCTAGGCGTTTACAAACCCCGTTTTTCAGCCCGTCACCTTCACAGCTGTTTTTGAGATTTTCGACCGCCGCCCCCCGTCGCCTTGCTTCGTGTTGTGTCGCGCCTCGGCTGTCTTTCGGCGCCGGCGAGGCGCGTATTTGCTTCGGTCGTTCGCTGCACTGAGGGAGTTTGGCGTTGAATTCTTGTTTTCCTCCCGTTCTCCTTTCCCCCCTTCGGTTCTGGTGGCTCGAGAGAAGTCCCGCCCTTTGCGTCTTCCGGGTTTCGCTTCGCCACCCCCCCCACCCCCCCC
>Ga0179593_1704117_pt1 | contig 15664 bp, 26 predicted proteins | sample CZODoug2_1_08_16_FD_185931 | JGI IMG/M metagenome (GOLD analysis project Ga0179593, IMG submission 185931) | Vadose zone soil fungal communities from Angelo Coast Range Reserve, California, USA - CZODoug2_1_08_16fungal (PacBio error correction) | ecosystem: Environmental > Terrestrial > Soil >... | reverse complement strand
AGCCTTTCTAAGCCGAGTCACCTTTTTCCTGAAGTGGTCCCCCTTTCCTCAATGGAGAAAAATAACCTGCCTCTTTCCCTGCATCTCTCAATTCTCCACACCCCTTTCTGTGCCCTGCTCCCCAAAAGCCCATTTTTGTGCCACCACTCCCCCTTTCCCCCCATAATTCCCCACGTTGAAAATGGCCAGAGAAACTTGCCAGACCTGCCTTTCCGGAATTTCCTTCCCAAACTCCCGGTCCGTTTAATCCCCCCTTAGGATTGTGAAGGACGGCCTCTCACGGTTGTTTCTCTTGGGTCTCTCCGTCCGGCACGATCAGTTTTCACCGCTCCCCCTGTCCGCCCCAATGGTTTGTCCCGATTTTTTCCAGTCAAACGTGTGTCTTTTCGGCACCACCCGTACCAAACCGCCGCTCCTCCCTACCACCCCGCCTCCGTTATCTAAAGGATTCTTAAAAGCCTGGCGACGAAACCCTCCGTTCCTCCCCCCCCCCCCTTTTATGTATTTTATCATCGGCAGAAATTTTGGCTCCTGCACCTCCTTCCCCTCACTTCGGTGACGCGACCTCAAGTAGATTCCAGGCTCCGGCATCTATAGTTTTTTCCCCTTTTTTTTTGTCCACTCTTTTCTTTGCATTCCCCATTCCAAGACTCCCCCAACTTTCTACTCTTCGTACTGCCGGGATCTGTATCATGCTTCCATCCCCCCTTCCTCCCCCCCAGTTGAGGCCACTTTTCTACTTTTTTAATCTAACCCCTTACACCGACCGTTTGGCCGCTGTTTCCCCGCAAACCCCATACTCCGACGAAAAAGACGGATACCTTCGTTTCCGGAGAAATCGGAGTTTTATCGGGCTCCCCCCTGTCCAAAGTGGAATTTGCTCATGGCCAGTTCTTTGATTTCTCTCCCTTCTCTTCCATAGTCTTTTTTCCGTGACTGATCGTCCACCTGAAGTTGATAGTCCTACAGCCGAGCCTCGACTTCCCAACCCCACGCACCGTCGTCCGGCCAGAAGAACTAACTTCCGACCCGGTTCCCCGTATTTTTCGATCCTCCTTTCCGGTGAATCATCCTGAATAGTCATCCCCTCCCCTTTCCCTCCCAATGCTCGCTTCTTTTGGATGCTGTACGCCAAATCAACCCCCCGGACTTCTCCTTCGTCCCCAATTTTCACGGTCCCCCTTGTTCTCCCCCTACATACCGGGAATTCGACTGACAACCCCTTAATGACGCTACCCTTCTAGCTGACTATGATTTTTCTTGTAAGTCACCTCATCGAGGTTTTCCCGTATAAAGCCCCGTCCGATCCCCCCCTTTGCTTCCCCTTTCCCCCTTGACTTACTTCCCCGCAGAAACATTATAGAATTTTTCCGTTCCTTTCCTGTTCGGGACCTCTCGTGAAGAGCCATCCCCCCACAAGAAGGCTCGTGATGGGTCGACCGTCCTTTTCTTTCAATGCTTTTTTCCTTTGTGCCGAATACCTTTTTTTCACTGCCCCTCTTGGCCCCTTTTCCAGAGCACCTTCTCGAATTCTTTGTTAATTACCTATGGACAATCCCCCTCTTTTATGTCTCCCAAGCGGGGAATATGGGTGCGTTTCTTCAACTCTAGATTCAAATCCTTTTGACCGTTGGCTTTCCAAATTCGACGAGGACATTCCTGTGGACATGTAGGATTCCCGCCCCCCTTTCCCTGAGATGCGCGTTATCGCGTTTAATATTTCCTCGTTTTTTTTCACCTTGCCTTTCAAACAGTATCTCAACCCCCCCCCTCTTGGCAGAAGGATTTGTATCCGTTCTTCCTATTTTTAACTTATCCCCATCTTTGTGTCACTTCTTCAAACCATGACCCTGAGAACTGTCCCCGAATTGTCTTGGCCCCAGAGTATATATGGGCGTTTTTCAGTGTATCCGCTTCCAAGGTGTGAAGTAAGTTCTCCCACCCGCTTGTCTTTGAGCTTTCCTAGCGAATCTTTTGGCTTTTGATTGTCGCTTTTTTTTAAATCCAGTACCCCACCCCCCCCCCCCCCCTAGACGCGAAACTGAAGACGCTAAGACTTGTTGTCCAATTAACACTTAACTCTCCGGATCCCTCCCTCCTTCTTCACGCGCCTTTTTCTTCTCATTACCGGGGCATCCCCCCCGAAGGGTCCCGATGGCCACATTTCTCGTAGATCTCACCCCTCTGTCACCCCTTTACTTCACTTCTGCTGAGAGATCCCCTAATTCCCCCTCTGTTGTTGTTTATTTGAGTAGTCCTCCCCCCCTCTTAGTCTTTCCCGATGTGAGGAATTCGCCCCCAGGGATTTGATTACCAACGACGTCTTCTCCCGCGACCCTCTGAGGCTTTTCTTCATGCAATCCGTGTTTTAGTTTTTCTCCTTTAAAGTTTCGAGCGAGGGCAGTCTGTCGCGTTTCCTTCTTCTTGTCCCTTCTCCACCAGACCTTTCTTTTTTTTAGTATCCATCTCACGAAAAAGACGGGTGGACCCAACCATTCCCCCCCCTGAATTAGCTTATAACACTTAAGACCCAAATTCGTATTCTTTTGAAGTCCCATTCGTGTGGAAAGTCCTTCTTCCAATTCAGCTCCCCCCTCGATTGGGTTAAGACTCCCCTCCTTCTTGACACCCACCCGAATTGCCCCTTCCCTTTTGGTAAAGGGTTTCTTTTCCTCTTTTGAAAAGGAGGATACCCCAGGTCGGAATCTCGCTGCCCTCCCTCTAACCTCTTCCTCCCTTTTCTCCGTAGGGGACAAAATCCAGCCTTTCCCCTGGAATTTCCCTTTTTCCCTAATTTGGTGCCCCCCTCCATTTCCTCACCCGATATTGTTTTTTTTCCCAAGCCCTCCTCCGTCCATTGTTTCCTTGAAATGAAGAGCTTCCCTTTCGCTTTGGCAGAGACAAGACCCCGAGGGGCCCCTTCTTTACCCCCTTACAGTCCACGCCCACGAAATAACGTTTTTTTCACATACTTCTTTTCCCTTGTGCTCGTCTTTGTGAGCAGGGAGATTTGTCCCCTCTCTTCCCCCTTCTTTTTTAAGGACTTTTCATCCGCTTGTTCGAGCAACCAAACTTTGTTGTTTCTTTTTTCCTGCGCGTTTCGAAGAGGGCACGGGGCTCATACTGCGGGCTTCCCCCCTTTATGTACCCTACTGGAATTCTCCTTGTGAGGCTTTTTCAATGGGCTTAGCCCTGTTTTGATATCTACCTTTTCCTCACACAAGAGGCTGATCCTCAAATTTATGCAGTCGTCTTATGTTTCCTTCAGGTCGCATGGATTTCCCCCAGAGCTCGTTGAATTCTCCTGGACTGAGGCCTGCACGATTAGTTCCTTTGCGTACCGCATACCCCACCTCCTCCTGCAGATTTTCCGAGCCCCGCTTCCCTGCATTCCTGTCTCCCGAGGAAATTCGTCCTTCTTTTCCCTCCCGATTTTTTCTCCTTTGCAAGTTGTCACCGTGTTTTAGGACGGTTTTTTCCTCTTTCTTGGCCTTTTCCCGGATTGTTGCGTGGTTTCTCGCGGTCCTTTTCTCCTTGGCCATTTTTCGTGAAGAGTCCCCTGGACATTCAAGTTCTTTAGTCCCCATACTTTCATCGGCCTGGATCTGTGGCCGTCCTTTGAATGATTCCTCCTTTGACTTGCCACTCGCTTCTCATGACCCATCTCATTTATTAGTTGTTCAACTGTTCCTTTTGGTATGAAGCATTTTCCCAAGCGCTCCGACTTTTTTGTACTGGGATACCGTGGTTCCTTCATTTCTCCCCCTTTCTCCGGGGGATGAATTTGATTCTTCCACTTAACAGATCCCTTGCTGAACCTCTTCCGATTTTGGGACTTTTCCTTTTGAATGGTGGAGAGACACCCCTTTATTTTGTTAACTCTTTTTTTTTCCCCCCCCCCTCTTGAAGGGCTCCTTTTTTTTTCTACGTGGTGGTGCCACTCTGAGCGTCACCTCCGTCCTTTCTGTCTTTTTCCACACTCTTATGCTAGGATTTTTTTCCCCTTTTTATTAAGTGGATTTTCCTGCCCCCCCCCAAGTTCGTGAGCCCTGCGTAGCCGATCCGTCCGGACCCCTTTCTTGGTGAGTTGTATGCCGATCCTTTCTTTTGTTTTTTCAACTGGGCCTGTCGGTCCCTGAATCACCGTTTTCTCCTTTTTCGATAATGGATTACCTACGTGTGTGAGAACGTTCCCATGTCGGTCCTTTCTATTCTCCTTTCCCCCTTACCCCCCGTGCTGTGGACGTCTTCAACACTCCTTTTTTCACCTTTGCTGACCCCGTTCCTTCATTTTTTGCACTTTCTTTAAAGTTTGCTTCCCGACCCCCTGTGGTTTTCTTTAGGGTTCTCTTTTTCCCTTTTTTACGTTTTTCCCTTGGGATCCATGGCAACTATCGCTGGGTTCCTTTTATCCTTTTTTGACTCTCTGCGGTCTTCTCATTTCGATTTTCCGTCCCTTCCTTTTTCTCCCTTGAATTTTTTTGGCGGTGTCCTCTCTCTCTAATCACTCCGTTGTTTTTGTCCGAGTGCTCCTAATAATGCCCCCTTTGCGTCGATCTCTTTTTCGATCAACCCTTGCTCATGATGCCCCCGACCTCCCCCGGCCCCCCCTCTCTTTTTTCGCGTCTCGCAGAAAAATAGCGATAGTGGCCCTCAAACTCCCTTTTCCCCTCTCTTTTTCCAGCCCTTTTCCAACCATTTCGATCCCACAAACCTTTCCCTTTTGCCACTCGCATGGCCCGCCCGTTCCCTTTCTTCTTTCAGCATAGAACAGTCATAATCCGTCCTCTGACTTTCCCCACTTCGGATCCCTTCTCTTTCAGTGGTTTTCGTAATAGTCTGGCACGATCCGTCAATCCTCCAAACGCCTCTTCTAATTCCCCCGCCCCCCCTCTAGGCAAACGGTGGATTCGGACGAAGAAGGAACTTCACCCCCCTTTTTCACGATGCTCGCGCAAAATCCATTCCTGCCGCATTTGATCCCTTACCCCGATTCCTTTCGAAAACCGAACGTTTTGTTAGCCTTTCATGGTTCGACCTCTTGGACTTTCATATCTTCCAATATGCGGTGGCTACGACTCCGAATCAAGCCACTTTCCCGCGACCTTCCCTGAGTGAACAGGCCCTTAAGGCATGATCTTTTTTTTTTTGCAAACCTTTTCCCCATTTGATCAAACCCCTTTAAAGCCGGTCACAGTGTTTTTCTCTCGGCGCTTTCCCTTTTTCCTGACATTACGTTGTACATTCAAATCATCCACCGGCGACCCGGCACTTGCATTGACCGACTTTTGTCCAATTTTCTTTCCCCGTTCAACCTCCCTCTTTCGGAGGTCTTTCCTCGAAAAATGCTTCCCTTAGCTGTTGGATTTCCCTCTTCATGACTTTCTTCGCCTCGGAGTGGCAGCGGGCAAAGACGACTTGGCCTCCCCCCACTTTCCTCTTGGGTTTTTTGGCCTCCATGTTTTTTCCTTAGTTATTCCCCCCTCCCGTCGTTTAGGATAGACCCTGCTTCCACCTTTGAATTCTTTCCCGACCCCTATTCTGACCGTAGGAGACCCCCGACAACCCTTTCCGGACCCTTTCCCTACACGAGACCCAGAACAGGACTGTTGGCAACTTATCCTTGGACTTCCCCTTCATTTTAATCGGTTCCTTCCTTTTATGAAGGTCTGTCATCGGAACCCTTCTCCCCCTCTTTTATTCTTGGGCCTTTCCTGCCACACTCCATCGTTCTCTTTCCCCTTTTTCCTTTCCCAGGAGCATTTTCACCGTCTGCAGCGCGGTCCCCCTCCCTCTCCATTCGATGACGCATAATCGAAGAATTTCTGATCTGCCTTGTTGGACTTCTTTCTCACTTTCTTTCAAAGTTATTTTTTAGGAACCGACCCATTGACCCCCCCCCCTTGCCCCTTTTTTTCCCGTAACGAAAATTCCCTTTTGGCAGCCCTCCATTCTTGCCGTGGCAATCTTTGTTACCTGCTCCTCCCTCCACCCCAAGACGTTTTTCGTATTGTTGTCTCCCAGCAGCGTATTCTTTTAACCTCCTTTTTTTCAAATGTCGGCCTCCCCCTCAAACGACCCTCCTGAGGGTCCCTTCCTCTGACACGGAGAGCACATTTGCGCAGCCTCTTTGTGCTTTTCCCTCATTCACCCGAGTTCCCCCCCCCTAGCTTCCTCCCCTTTTACTCTGGGTCCTCAATTAGCCGACAAGAATGTCTTTCCCCCAAAAAAACTGGTGGGGGGGGGGGGGGGGGGGGGGGGGGGTGGGGGGTGGGGTGTGGGGGGGGGGGGTGGGGGGGGGGTGGGGGGTGTGTGAAAATGTTTTCCCAACCCCCCCCTCTGATTCCTTTTTTTTTTCCCCCCAAATCGCCGCAGGAACCCAACGCTGCGTTCTTTTTATTCCTCCGCAGAGAATTTTTTTGTATTGCCTGTTTCTCGTTTTTTTGGTATCGCTCCCCCCCCCTTGGCCCCTACCGTTCAGGGGCTTTTCAACGAGGGTACCTCATTTTTCACCCCCTTTTTCACTTTGCACTTCCGGAATGTTCGAGTTTCCCTATTTTTTTCTTTTGAACCCTCGAGGTGTGTCCTTTTGGTCTTCTCTTTTCACTGAAACATTGGTCCTGGCAAAGCCCCCGATCCGGCGACGCAGAGATTTCTATACTTGGTCGTTTTTTCTCTAATGAATTCTGGACTTCAGTTTTTTTGCCCCCCCCCCCAATCCCGGTCTTTTGTGTCGTGTCTACTCTCGCGCCGCTTTTTTCGAGGCATGCTCCATTCAATGCCTTCTTAGCCTCCCCCTTCTCCGCTGGAGGGAGACCCAGTTACCTCGATTTTCTACCTTTTAATTCTAAAGCTCGTCATCGAGCTTAAGGGTTGATCCATTTTTCCCTTCCGTCTTTTCCAATCGGCCTTCCTAGCGAAGTCTCCCCAATGAGTAAGAGATGAACTATTTCTTTTTACTTCCTCCTTTGGGTTGTTTAGGAGCAACTTATCGAGCCTTTTCGGGGCGATGGGGCCCTTTTCCCTCTCACGTTCCATGGTACCCCACATCCTTTTTGGCGGCTTTCACCTATGCGTTTGCGAGTGCACAGCATTCGATGTTTACTGAGTAAATCGAGGGTGAAGGGTTTCGCCCTCAGGCGGCTTCTTTTTCAGTTTCGCGTTTTTAAGACGGCATTTGGCCTAGACTTCCCCCTCTCTGCCTCTGTGTAGACCCTCCCCGGGTTTTTTTCAATTGACCACCCTTGCCTGGCTTTAAACTCTCTTTCTTCCCCAATCTTCTTGCTTCGAGTGCAGCCATGAGTGTGCCTCCCCACACTTTTCCTTCCATACTCTAGCCCACCTTTTAGACTTCCCCCCCCGCAATCTTTAATCCATCGCCTCATTCCCCTTGAAATGACAGGGTTTTGGTCATTGAAAATTTTTGCAATTCCCGCTTTCCTTTCCCCGATTTCCCCCCTCCGCTCAACGCTTTTTCGTGGCGGAATAAACTACGCCTTTCGGTGTACCCGGTTTTTTAGCTTTTTTCTGCCTTTCAAGCAGCGAAAGCAGATTTTTGTACACCCCCCTCTCCTTTAATCTAATCGTGAAATTCCGCCAGAGGCCCTCCAAGCCCTTTCGAGACCCCCCTTACCAGATTTCCCCTTCCTTTTACCACGGTGCATTAAAGACAAGAAACCTGATGGACCCTCCCCGCCCTTTTATTTGATCTTTTGTGAGGGGAGAGTGAGAGGCCCCACCCAGTCTCCCCCCTTTCATCCCTTCTTCGGTTTTCCGATTTTTTTTTTTTTGGACTCTTAGGCGCGATCCTTTCCCTAGGCCCCGGGTTTTTTTCCTTCCAAATTGTTATGTATGTTTCTTAAACTGTCACGTTGGAGGTATCCAAGGTTTCGGCCTATTTTTACCTGGGCTCGACTGGGTGACCCTCTTCGTCATGATTCCCCTTTCCCTCATAAAATTTCTCCCGGTCATGTATGGTTGGAATTCTTTCTATGTCCGAGCCCCGTTGACTTGAATCAGGTAACTTACCCTATTGTTAGTTTTCCGATCAAGACCTACCTCCAGATTGGTAGTGCTCCTGGTCGTTCCTTCCGGTTCCGATTACTTCTTGAATCCCGTTCACGCGTCTTTCCCTTTTGGAAACATTCTTTTTTTTTGGACTTCTCTTTTGGCAGACGTATTGTGCGTGGGTTTCTCTCTGGTTTCCTTTCCCCCCTTCTCTGGGACCCTTTCTTATCTCTGAACGAATGCTGCCCTACCACTTCATTGCCCTCTCCCCCTTTCACCATTGAATTGATTCCCCCGGCTTGCCCCCCCTCTTTCAGTCCCTTATAGTTTTTGGCTTGGACGATCCCGTTTCTTTTTTTTTCTGTGTTTCCATGGTCGGGGATCAATTCTTCCGGCAGGGCATCCTTTTTTTGCGGTCCTTTTTCCTCATTTCCTTTTCCCTCTCCCGGCGTACGCTCTTTTTCATGTCCTTTCCTTTTTCTCGCCCCCTTTCTGGTGCGACGATTTTGAAGACCCTGTCCCTTCACGTTCTTTTTTTGGTTGTTTTCCCCCAAGACACCTTCCTGGTACTGGAGGCTTAATTGAATTCTTTCACCCTTAAAGATTTTCCACACCCCCTTCTACCTCTTCTTCTTCCACCCTTTTCGCTTCGCCAATGAGAAACTTCCTTTCTCCTCTCCCGCCCCTTTTTTTTTGCCTTGTAGCCGTCGTGCAGTTTGTTTACCCCCCCTGTTCTTTAGACGAATCTTTTTTGATTTCTGACGCGTGCGATATTATTATTCCTCCCCTGCGTTTGCCCGGTTTTTTTTCCATTTTGGAATTTTTGATATCGCACCTTCCTCGGTGGCCGTTCCCCCGCCTGTTTTCAGGTTTGATGACTTTTTTGTTCTAGTTTTGCTCCGGAATGTCCCTGAAAAGGTCTTTCTGTGCGCGGCATCTTTCTTTCCTTGTTTTTTTTGCTTGAGGGTTTTGGCGGTTCCTTTCTGTTCACTGTTCCCTTCCTCCTCGCTATTTCCGACGGCGATGGGCCGAGGCTGATGGACCCTGATGCGGTATTTTTCTCGTTTTCCCTCTCGATTTCTGGCAGTTTTTTCTCCCTCTATCTATTTTTTTTCGTGTTTTGGGTTTTTTAACACTTCTTTCCCTTCCAACTTCCCGACCCGAGGAAAATTGGTCCCTCTTAAATCGTCCCTTTAGTCCTCTCTTCCCCACGCCGTCCCCCACCCCAACATAGCTTATTTCCTCCCCAACCGCTTTCTTCGCCGTTTACACGGCAAACAATAAATCTCCCAACACGTTGCACTATGTTCTTGCCTCCCCGAGTTTTTTCGGCCCCTCAAATAGAACAGGACTAGCCCTCCCTTTCAAGTTTGGACCCGGCCATTTTCCTTGGTGCGACGTATAAGGGGTCCCCGCCTAAATTTCTTGACTTTCCCGTCGCAAACGCGGCTTTATGGATAATTTTCTTTTTTTTTCCGTACAACGGCGTTTGATTCGGCGCCAAGGCCATTTTCCCAACCTCCCTCTCTGTCCTCCACCCCCCTTTCCTGCCGGGATTGTCCCCGGACCCCCCCCGCGTAATTTTTCGTTTTTGGCCTCATGGTAGCCGTGAAGCTTGGTGACGCGAAATCTTCCTCCTTTGGACTTTTGGTGCTACCATGGCATATCTTACACCGTCTCCCTTTCGGCTTCTGAGTGAAAAAAGGATACCTTCCTTATTTCCCTTTTTCGTTTGCCCCCTTCCCAAGTTTTCTTCTCCCTTTTTTTCCATTCCCCGCCCTCCGGGACCCTCTTTCGCCGCTTTTCCCTGTACCCCCCCTGACATCAAAATTCATCAACCCGCGAACCAGTTGATCAAATTGCAGGCTACTTTTTTTTCCCCCCTCCCCCTCCCTAGAGCTTTTGGGACTCGCCAACATGCTTTCCCCTACCAGATCCGGGCACCGGGATATCCCTGGACTTTCTTTGCAGCCGGAAAATCAAGCCACTTCAGAATTCCCACTTTCCCGGTATGCCTTCTGGACTTTTTCGGTTCAGGCTCTCCCCTTTCACCTGAATTTTTCTTAACATCCCTCCTCCTTTGACGCTCTAGCGCACAATACGGTTTCGGGCCGGCAGTCCTCCCCCCGAGCGTCTCTTTAAAATTTTCCACTTCGGGTAACGCATCCTTTCTTCTGTGAAGTCCCATGAAGGAGCTTCCCCGCCCCCCCCTTCGGAGGCGGAGCGTTTCCCTCCCCCAAAACGGACTTTCCCGGTTTTTTTTCCGGGCACAGTCCCACGATGATCTTTTGACATACCCCTCTCATTGATTCCCCTTCACCTGACGCCTCCCCCCTGATTTGTTGATCTGCCTCTTGTGGGTAAGTTTTTTCCTTTCCAAACATAGGCCCTTTCCTTTGAACCTCTTTTAAACCTTTGATACCTCCCCCACTGACAGTCCTGACCGTCCCCCCCTCTCCCCCCCCTCCAGGGTTCCCTTCCGTGACCCCAACGCTCGCCTCCTACCCCTTCTGTTTTTTTTTTCTGCTCGCCGCAGTTATCTGTTTAATTTATCGTTTCCCCCTGGGTTTGCATCCCCGACCTTCGAGGGCAGTCATCTGTTTTTTTTGAGCTTTTTTTTTCATTCTTTCGTGTGTGAATGTTCACCTCTGATTTCCCCCGGCGTAAAGTCCTTTGCCAAGCTGGAGTTTTATGGTGTCCTGAAATTTAAAATGACTTTCTCGGGCTTTGCCCAACGATTTTCTTTCTGCCCGTCACTCCGCCCTTCTGGGTCCAGTTCCTCTTTCCTTCTTCGCTTAAGGTTCCGGCCTGTAGTTGGTCTCGCGGCGGAAACCTGCTTTGACCTCTTTCTTCAACGAAATAATACCCAGGGTCCACCCAGTTCCACGAATGTTGTAGAGTGATGAGTCCCCTTTCTGGACTTCTTTCCCCCCCTCGTTTTTTTTCTTGGAGGTTGGAACCTGAAACTGGCGCACTTCCGCCTTTCGTGAACTTCCGAATCTTTCTCTCAGGGGAGGTCCTTTAGGCAGTTCCCCCCCAGTGCAAGTCAGTTTTATGGCCCACTCTTTATTTTGATTTTCCCGAATTCTCTTTGGTTTCTCCGGACCATTATTCCTGAAACTCTTTTTTAATTTTCTCGATACCTCCTTTCGGACTCAACCCTTCCCCCTCTTCGCGCGGTTTCCCTTTTCTGGGAACTTTCTCTTCTTTTCCCGGGGATCCTGAGTTCGTTTTAATCGGTGCACGGATAGGCAAGGTTCCCACATCGGCCACCCCCTCATAGCTTACTTATCTTTCCCCCCGTTGTTTTGTCGATTCCCATCGATGAAGAAGTTTTGGCGATGTGTTCTCCCCGTGAAGTCTTTTTCCACCACCGCCTTCTGATGTCTCAAAGGGGGTCCCCAGACTGAGTCTCCAATCCCCTCCCGTTCAAATCGAGTTGCTCAGTGGTTGAGGAGAACCTTCTGCTCTCGCTGTTCCTTCTTTTTTAATTCCGGCGTGCGACATCCCATTCGTGCGCGACCGAGTCCCCCGCCAAGCGCGGGTTTTGACAGCACCCCCGCTTTTTGAAGCTTCCTCATCTTTTTCTCTCCTCTCTGCTTCGCTCGAGCGGGCACAATTCTTGGCAGTTCTTCCCCCTTTTTTCCCCCTCCAAAATCTTCAGAGTCCCGCCCCCTACTCCTTCTGCATCCCCCTGAGTACCTTTTTCTGCGGTCATCGTTGACTTTTCCGGCCTCTAGGCCTTCGCGAGATGACAAATCGCCGATAACTTCATCTTTCTTTGTTCTTTGGGTTTAATAACCTCCTCTGTCATTCCTCCCCTTCGTATTTTGGAACCCTCCCTTCCCATCCTTTCCCCGCATTTTTGGACACGATCATCTTCCTATTGCTTCTCCCTCGATACATTCCATTGGTGGAGAATTTCCTCCCGCCCCTCTTTTCTTTCTCCAGATTGCGTTTTTCAAAATCCTTCCTTTCTGACCTCCCCCTTTTTTTCCACTCCTTTTAACAGTGCGATGATACAATCGGGATTAGCAGGATTTTTCCCTTCCCAGTCTTCGGATTAACCCCCCGCCAATACGCTGAGCACCGACGACTTTCCCTTTGTTTGAGGCTGGCCTTCTGTGGAACTTGTGGTGGGGTCTCATTTGTTCAATCTCTTTATGCTGACCCAGTAAACCTTTTTTTTGAAAGTGGTTATTTATAGTTTTCTTCATGTTTTTTTTTTAAGGCTTGGGAATATCTTCCTTCAGCCCGGAAAACCCTTTTTTTTCCTTCCTCCCAACTGCTTGAATTAGACCTTCCTTTTTTCAGTAGAATTTGGTATTCCGCTTACTTTTCCTTTTTTTTTTGAATTCCCGGCGATTTCTTTTTGGGTCCGTCCATCACTCCGGTTCGGAGAATTTTCTCTTGAAAGATTCCTTTCCTGTCTTTCCTCTGGTCGCGAGGAGATTTGGAAATTTGCCCCCCTTCTTTCATTCCCCGTTTTCCTGTTTTTCACGATTGTGCGTGGTTTTTTTTTTTTCCGCGTCCTTTTTTGAAGATCCAAGGTTTCATCTCCCTCTATGAACAGACTGCTTTTTTCAATACATCCTTTTCCGACTTTTTTCCCGGGCTCTTGCGTACACTGCACGCTGAAACTTTCTTCCACATTTTCATCTAGGTTTTTTTTTTCTGGTCAGCCTTTCGCCCGGCTCTCGCGTCGGGGTACTGGTGGGAATTTTTTCCCCTTCAAGGGTTGGTTCGGTTTTTTTAATTTGACTTTTTGGACTCTGTAAATCTCCTTTTTTCTTTCTAGGCTTGCGTGCTTTATCATGGGGATCAAAATCAAATTTGGTTTTACCTTTTTTCCATATAATTCGGACTGGGTTCCCTTGGTTCCCATTTTTTCCTTTTGCCCCACTTGGCCTTTTCTTCTTATTGAACTTAAGTAGGCCACTACATTCCGATTTCAAAAAGGATTCTCTGCGACAGCTTTCCTTTCTGAACCACCCCCAGCGAATCGTTCCTTTATTTATGATTTTACAGCGAAGTTTTTGTCTTGGGTTTTGCGAGAGCGATTTTCATTCCCTTCTTCCTCCCCCCAGCCCTGCGAGTTTTTTTTTTTTCTATATTCCATGGTCTCTCCCTTTCCCTGAGGAAGATATTATGGATACTATTGGCCGTTCTCCCCGACTTGTGAAAGTTAACTTGCAACCTTCCCTGAACTGCGGCCGGATCTGCTTTTTAGCTGAAAGATTATTTCCCCTTTTCTTTGGTGTCTTATTTGGTTTTCTTCTTAGACGTTTACCCATTTTGTGATTTTCACCCGATATATTGTTATGAGGACTTGTTTGTCGGACGATGCGCGGTCTTCTAAATCATTTTAGACTTTCCTCGACTCTTCCCCCTTGAATCCTTTGATTGCGGTGCAAAATATCGTTCTTCCCCTTCCCTGGGTTTTAGGCTTAAGCAGCCCAATCATTCCCCCTCTTCAAGAAGCGTCTGATTTCCCTCTTTTGATCCTTGAGACTAACCTACCGCAGTCCAGCATGCCCTTAGCAAAAACCCTAGCGCTTTTTTGAGGTCCCAATGTCCCCTGCCGTAGTCCCCCCCTCCCAACCGGAACATTAAATATCCCCCACGTTCCTTTTTGAGACTGCCGTTCTTCTTTTAAAGAACTTCGCCCCTCATTTCCCGTTCTCACTTTTCTTTACGGCCCCCCCGGCTCGAGTCTGGTTCCAGAATAGAACCGAAGGCACGATCAGTTTCACCTTTTTCCAATTTGCATGGCTCCCTTTTTTTATCACGATCGCTTCATTTTTTCTATTTCCAGGTTGAACCCCAAACTGAAATGCTCTCGTCAATCACCCCTCCCAGGCCCGAGTAAATAATTTTTTTCCCGGATGAGCAGTTCCTGCCCCCCCTAACGTTTTTTTCTGACTTTTTGCTTTGGGCTATGGCTTGGCTACGGCCTCCTTTAGCCTCCCCCCTTCCCCACTTTACGACCTTTATGCTAGTTGCCCCTGGCTCCCCCTTTTCCTTGATCTAGGCCCTTTTAAGATTGATTTCCCCATTCCCAAGAAAGCCCGTCAACATGATTCGCGACTCGTAGTACCGGTCTTTCCCCTTGAACTAGTCACCAGGTGACACTTGCCGGTGCTTTTTCTTGCAAATTCCCCCCCCTCCCCTTCCCCGAGCTTTCTTCTCGGGACTCCTTCCATTACACTCTGCCGGAAACTCGATAAATGAGATTTTATGACCCCTACTGCTTTTTCCCAGCGAAAAATTTTGTCCTCCCATTCAATTTGAATGGCCTTCTTTCGAAACTGTAAGGAACTCCCCCCTTTTTTCCCAGAGAGCCTATTCCACGAATTGATCTACCCGTTTTCCAACTCTTTTTTGAGGGAAAAACCACCCCCCTTTTTCGCGGCAAGATCCGAGAAAGTCCGAGCCTGTTTTCCTCCTCCCTCATGTAATCGGGACCCCCTTCATGAAGGACCTTGTCATCACCCTTCTCCCACCCCAGCGGTCTTCTTGTTCTTTGCCTGCAAAATCTCCAGGCAATTTTCCGTGAGTCCCCCCTTCCGGACCATAAAAAGTATTAGATGAAACACTCCTTACCCCCCCCCCCCCCCCCCCCCCCCCCCCCCCCCCCCCCCCCCCCCCCCCCCCCCCCCCCCCCCCCCCCCCCCCCCCCCCCCCCCCCCCCCCCCCCCCTCCACCCCCCCCCCCCCAGATTTTCGCTCTTGTGGTTTCCTCTGTAATTTCAAAACTTTTTCCAAGCCCCACCCTCCATTTCCCCCGTGAAACCTAACCTTTGACAGTTACGGACCGCACATACCCCTAGAAATTGTTTCCTAAATTTTGTGAAATCTCTTGTAAACTTCAGATGCCTTTTCCCCCCCCTTAGTATTGTTGTCAGGTATCTTGCGCGTTCTGAATCCGGTAAGACTGTTTAGTTCCCTGACCCCCCTCAATGGTCGAGCATCTCTTTTCCCGGATGCCTGTTCCTCCTTCTTTTAATCCCCCTTTAACCCCCAGAGCGTTTCTGTTAGAGAACCCAGATTGTGGCCTTTCTCCCTTCCTTTTACTCTATCCAGTCGTTGTCCCCCCACCCTCCCCCTTTAACTTTTTGACCTGAGCAATTCCCCAGTAGGGAACCCGCTGTGTTTTACTTCCCCTCTCTTACCTTCCCCTTTCTAGTGTCGTGGAAGACGAGAGGGAAGCCGGCCCGACCCTTCCTCCGTGTGACATTACCAACCCGTTTTCCAACTTCCTGGCAATGCATTTTTTTTTTAGGATGCCTATTTGCTTGGAATTCTGAGAACCTCGCTGTGTGCCCCTCTTCGTTAACAATGTTTTTCCAAAACTTGGCGAAACTGAACTTTCAGAGCCGAAGGAGCCAGATCGATCTCCTTTCAAGGGTTAGAATCTACTTGGTGTTTCCGTAAGAGGGTCCACCCGCTTTCTGAGCTACGCTTGCTCCCTCGGCTGATATCGGCCACGTCATCCACTCGCCCCCGACTGGACAAATGCCGATCTTTTTTTCTCCTTTTTCCTTGCTAATAAACTCTCTTATTTCTCGGGGCATTTTTCTCCGAGCAGGATTCTTTTCACTGGGCCCGAAGGCGGTGGTGGCCCACCCCCTGGATCGGCTCCTGCTGCTCCGTCGCTG
>Ga0179593_1405747_pt1 | contig 15664 bp, 15 predicted proteins | sample CZODoug2_1_08_16_FD_185931 | JGI IMG/M metagenome (GOLD analysis project Ga0179593, IMG submission 185931) | Vadose zone soil fungal communities from Angelo Coast Range Reserve, California, USA - CZODoug2_1_08_16fungal (PacBio error correction) | ecosystem: Environmental > Terrestrial > Soil >... | reverse complement strand
ATCTGACGATCCCCAGGGTTTTCCGGACTCTTCCCCCCCCAATTGTTTGACGCTCCTTCTGTTTTTGCGGACTTCCGACCCCAGTCCTTTCCTTTTCTTGCCCACTACGCGGAGTTTTCCCCTTCCTTCTCTTTTTTTTCTCCGCTTGTTTCACGCCCACTTCGCTCCGCGTACATCTATTGGATTACATGTGAACGCGGTGATAAAATGGGCCCCCTCCTCTCCCCGCGCCCCCCTTCAGACCCCTCCTTCACATGACCCCTTGTCTGTTAGGCGAATCATCATCCTTTCAATGTAGTCAGCTGTTACCGAATTTCGGAATACACGTTGGATTTTTCCTATTTTCCCGTTTTCTTTTGAATCATAGCAATTTAACCAGGTTCTATTTGACTGTCGACCCCCCACCCCACATAGTAGGTTTCCGTCCCCCATTTAATACCACGCCAAGAGTATGGTTCCCCCCCTTCCTTTTCTCTTCGTTTTTTTTTTTGTTGATTTTCCGAATTAACTGCTTGTCTGCATTTGACCTCCATGTTCTAATACCTCCCCGTCCCCCCCTTCTTTTTTGACGCTATTTCTCCCTCCCATAAGATTTATTGGGGACTTTTTCCCCCCCCCCTTTTTTCACTTTGCTTTTTTCTCCTGCCATAAGGTCTGGCCCTTCCGTTCCTCCCACCCTGCCCGGGATTCGTTAACCCTTAAGGCCCCCAATCCCCCCCTTCCTCCATAACTAACCTGTTTTATGACCCCTAGCGGGTCTTCTTACTCTTATTCGCAGTGACCAATCTTTCCTTCCTTTTCCTGGCTTTTCCTGTCCCTTACTTCAGTCCTCAGGGCCCCCGGTGAACCAGTTCAAATTCTTTTCCGACTGGACGAAAACCAAGTTTCCTGCCCCCTAGCCCCCGGGTTTCAGCTCTCCACTTTCCCCACTTCCGGAACCTATTACAGGCTTAAGGACCTAAAGTCTTGCCTGCATGCTTTTCCTGCCCGTTAAGAATTTGACTTTTTTTCTAATTTAGTATTTGACTTCCCTGTCTCAACCACTCGAATCATTTTCCCCGACTCGTTCTTGATTCCTAATCTGTTTTTGCAATTTTCCATTTTTTTTTTCAAAGGCCTGTGGCTTATCCAGAAGAAAGAACACTCTGGGGGTCATGTTCCCCCCAATAGACTTTCCCCAAGTCGAGGTCTTTTCTTCATCCACAAGGTAGTTCTTTGATTAAAAGCTGACCCAGATAGATCTATAGGACCTTCTCCTCTTATAGGATTTGTTCCACCACGGGGTTTATCCTTTTGTTTTACTGTCTAACTTCTTTTCTCTTATCAAACCTATGGAGTACTTATAGTAGACTTATCCACTTTTTTTTTCTGGAGGCTTTGTCCTCAGTTACGGGAGGTTTATTCCTCTGCATTCTTTGTTTGCCCCCCAGTGCTTATGTGGGTTTGTCCGCACAACTCCCTTTGACCTCTGTGAATTAACCCCCCTCCCCATTCCCCCCCTCAGTACCTCCGTTCGTTTTGTTACTCCCCATGACTCTCCTTCCAATTGGAATTGTCATGGATCAACTTTTTGCCCTTCGTGACCTGGTTCTTTTTGCTAACCCCCCGTTTCGACCCCCCGGTTGGCTTATTCGTATCCCAATTGTCCCCATTGACATTTCTCTCAGGTGTTCCAAATTTTTCTCTTTGTGCATGGTTGCCCGTATTTGCTGTTTCTTCCCCCCTCCCCCCTTGCCTTTTTTAAATGGACTTCGCAGCTGCAGACCACCGCACGTCTCTTCAATATATTATTCGCTTTCCTCGGCTCTCAGCAGGTCGATATACTTATGACCGGGTACCTCCCCCACTTGTTTTCCCCCCGTGTTTTCTTATTATCCGAACTTTCGCTGCGTTTGCTTTGGTGATGAGTTGGTGGGCCCGTTCTCGGTTCCCAAAATTTTGAGGAAGAACGTCAATTCCTTTTTCGGGATGTCGGCTTCCCCCCCCATCAGTCGATTAATACGGTCATCACCCACTCCCCCACCGCAGAACTCCGGTGGACTTTCTCATCTCCTGTTTGCGCCGTAGACGGTGCAAAACTAAGGTCTGACCCTTTCCCTTCCGTCTGTTCCGAAATGCGATTTGAAGTTCACGCGTGTTACCGTTTTGAATGCCTTCGTGAATCTCTTCCTTTCCCCCAGTACCCAGCAGTTCAGGTTCTTGGATCAATGTCCCCCCCGGGACTCATCGGGCTTTTTGCAGTTTCTTTTTATTCCCTATCATAGCTGTTTAATTCTGAACCATTTGTGTGAAATATCTCCTGGAGAAATGTACAGACTTTTAATTACCCTGTGACCCCTTCCATGCCTGCGGATGCGGGAGGGGCCTGAACTGCACAGTGTCGAAACCCCCCACTGGCTGAACTTTTTGATTCCCTTCGCTGGGAAAAAACTTCACCGCCGATGATTTTCCCCCCTGACGTCGCGTAAATCCCTTGTTTCTTGTCTCTCTTCTTGCGCAACGGAGGCCTGTTTTCACCCACACACCCTTCTAAGGATCCCCCCTTTTTCTTTCCCTTTGCATCTAAGGCTTGAAGGCCTGTCTTTCGCCCCCATGCCCATGAATTGTATCGCGCAGTACTGTCCTCCTTTCCTGACGTTAACGGAAGCCCAATTTCCCCCGTCCAACCCCAGACGGAGGAAGCCCAGAAGACAGGGCCCTTGACACGATCTTTTCGCTGCACAGGTTTACCCTTCTTCCCACAGATGAGGTCTCTCGTTCCTTTACCTGGAGATTTTTGGTTTCTGGCCTGAGCAATCCACCTTCCTTTTCCTCCCCGGGCTTTTTTGGCGTCCATGTCCTTCTGCTTTTAAGGAAGAATTGTTGCTTAATCAAAGTCCTTTTCCCCCCCCCCGCGTCTGTCATTATGCTCTCTTCTCCTGCTTTGCATCTCGATTCAAGACCCCGTTGAGCTTCCCGACTCCGTCACCTGAGAGTACCCTATTCCCTCTTTGAGGCCTTCCCCCCAAAAATTTCCCCTTGACTCCTCCCTGGTTCGTGGCCGGTGTTTGCTGCGATTTACGTGGAGTTAAATTTTAGTCCTCTTTCAGAACGACGTCCCTTTCATTTCTGTCTGCCTCCTTGTTGTGCCTGGTCGCGTTTGACTCATCATGACCTCAAACCGAATTTACTCCAAGCCCTCTTTTATCATCTTTTAATACTAATTCTGGTTTACTTGTTGATCTCGATAAAGAAGTTCCTTGCCCTTTCAGTTATTTTTATTTCCCTGCCTCTCCCTTGTTGGTCAAAATCGGATCTCCATCAATGTATAGATCAGTTCCCAAATTTTTGAACGCCCTTCCCCTCTCTACCACTCCTCCAATGTGCAGTTCCCTCTTTGTTAAATTAAAGTCTACCTTTCTCTATTCTTTTCTCTCCCTGTCGTCTAGTAATCTTTTCCTTAAGAACGCCTGTTCACGTGTCCCTTAAGCTCTCTCCCTTAAGCAAGTCAGTTCCTTCCCCGGCGAGATTATGACAGACTGTTTTTCTTAAGCACGCCTAATTGCTTCCATCTCACCCTCTACTGAAGGCAGCACGCCTCCCCTGGTTTCAGCCCCCCAGGCGGTGGATTCTCCTCTAAACCCTTTTTTTTTTTTTTCAAACGACCTCCGTCACTTGCGCGTTTAATTACTTTTAACCTTCGCTACCATATTCATGTCCTTCGTCCCTGTTCAAACTATGTTTTTTTTCCCATACGGCTTGATCTCCGCTTTTTTACTCGTCCTTCGTGCAGGTTCCTCCAGAAGAGCCTTTTATCGTTCATCGACGGACACGCGTCGAGCTGCAAGAAGTCTTCCCTACACAACTTATCCTTTTTCTTTCTTGCTTTTCCCGTCCCCCTAAGTGCAATGCCTGTTACACAATAAACCCATTTCCCGACGTGTGAGCCCCCTCTTTCCTTTGAAACTCGCCTAGAGCGCATGGTAGACGGTGCCCCATCCTGTTTTTTTTTTTTCCTCATCGTCTTCCGAATTCTTCCCCTACCTATTCTTCTAATGGCACTTCCCGCAAGCCCCTTTGTCCCCTATTCATGATTCGCCTCCAGCCCAGGGATATTTTTCCTTGCCCCCTTCCCCGTTTCGACGTTCTCCGTGCGACGTTCCCGTACCCCAAAACGCCTGTTTACTTCTTTTCCAGTCCATAACTGGACTTTCGTCTGGGCTTTCCCCTTTAGTTTGACACTTCTTAAAGGACCCCCCCTCGTTCCTGCTCAATGTGGGTCCCCCGACGCTTCCCCCCCGTCATCCGGGCTGTTTCCCTCTCAACCCCTGTAAAAATCCCCTCTTGTTCGTTCTTTTTGTGGCTTCCGTTTCCCACCGTGCTATTTTTGGATACCGATTCCCCACGACAGTATTTCGTGAGTCTCTTCAACCCTTTTTGTACTTGAACCCCATGAAAAGAATAAGTTTACCTGCCCCCGATCACGTTCTCCCTTAGCATTAGAGCGTTTCGCGCCTCCTCCGCTTCCCCCTGACTTTTGATCCTCCTTTGTTCCCTTTCGCCGGAACGGAGCTTTTTTAAAGGACATTTTTTTTTTTGGCGATCCGAGCCCTGAATTCCGCCTTACCGCCGACCGTGCTGTCTGCCCCTCTCAACTGTCACTTTTTCCCCCCTGGGAGATGCACATCAGCCTATACCGACGCACCTTTTTTTTTTATTTCCGCAAAATTCCCTTCAGTCTTTTCCCACCGTGGGATCACTTACCGATAACACATCTCTCCGGTCTTCACTGATAACCACCTCCCAAGGACCGCAACGTGGGTTTTAATTGTTGGTTACCCCCCTCTCGCATTACCGTGTTTCTCTCTCCCACCATGCACATTGTGTGCTGCTCTCCCCCACCCCCTCATGTCTCCTCCTCAGGACCTGTCCCTGGATTATCTCCATGTTTGTACAAACGTTTCGGAGTAATTCCCCCAAGTCTGACACCCAAAGTTTTGCGCCCATTTCATTACAGAATTTGCCACCCAACTCCCAGTCTACCCCCACTGAGCCCCCCCCCCCCCCCCCCCCCCCCCCCACGCTCACCCTTGTGATATTTTCCTTTCCAGGTGCAGTTCAGACCCAGATTCCTTTAACGGCCCGTTTCCGAGTACCCGCTCTATTTCTGCAACTTCGGCGGAATCCCCCTTCCTGCTGCGACCTTCACCCACCACCCCACATGGTTAATTTCCCTTTTTTGGTCTCCTCACCCCTAGTGAAGCATTTCCAGTATTAGTTTTTTTCCCCATACCGAGGACCCCGACGTGAACGACATGATTCCCCCAGGCTCCTTCTGCATTTTGAGTCGCTTGATTTCAAAGTTTCCTGTTTCTTCCCTATTCTAGAGTGTGAAAGTTCAGTTTTACCAGGTTGACGCCACCCCAGGCGAAGTGGTCCCCTTCCCTCTCCTTTTAGTCAATTTAAATGAATTTTCGTCTTTCTTTTTTCTATTTCCCTTCCTCCCATCCCCGTTAAGACCCCTGATTCCCACCCTTCTGCTTCAGTCAAGTACCCTCCCCCCCCTCGTCTTCAGCCTGCCTTCCTTTATTTTCTTCCTTTTGATTTTATCCGCTCTGTTGTACGAAGTCCTTTTTGTTTTTTCCCTGGCCTGTCGTTTGCCCTTTTCACAGACCTCCTTCAAAACCCTTTGGGCCCAGACTTCTTCCCCCAAGACCCGTTCCGTTTGCTTTTGGAGGTTTTCTTCGTAGAGTCCCCCAACCCCCCTCCGTCACCTCCGGCCTTCTTTCTTCAAAAATGTCAGTGGCCCTTACTTTTTCAATCCACCCCCGTCTTAAAGGGGAACCATACCTTTTTTTTTCGTTCATATGATTTGGTTTGACCTTCCCCTCCTTGTTTTCTCCCCTTCGTTCCCTGTCAACTTGCCGATTACCTTCCCAAATCCCTTTTTTTGGCCCATTAAATCCATTCTTTTCGACGCTCTCCCCATTGTCCCTATTATTTCTTAAGACAAGTTGTCGGGTAGTCTTTCCTTTTGCGCTTTGCGCGATCGCTCCCCATTTTATACAAAGTTTTCTTCCTCCTGTTTTAGCCCTTTCCTCGAGCCTTCCGTGCGTAACCCTTTTAAACCCCCTTTCTCCTTTGCTTCAACGCACGCGCTATGCCCTCCACCTTATCGTCTTTTCTTGTTCCGCCCCCACCCTAATGATTACTCCGCTTTTCCATCGGGCAGCGTTCAACTGTGTCTGACAGCTCTTTTTTTCCCCTCTGTTTTTTTGTTGTCTTTCCTTTGGTAAAGATACCCCGAGCCAACCATCGGCCCCTTCTCACGATTGAACTCTCCTTCTTGTTTCTTCCCGGTCAATAAGACGAGGAAGGATATGTGCTTTTTTCATACTCTTGCTTTGCCAAGTTTCTGTCTCTTTTCGGAGTTTCGATCTGGTTTTTTTCCCCCCGCCCTGGCCTATCCTCCCTATCAGTACATCTTTCGTCCTGCACCTTCTGTTCGTCCCCCCAGGGTTTCTAGCTCTCAACGTCGCCCTGCCGGAACCGGGACTCCCGGACCCCTTGATCTCTCTTGGCCTCCCTCTTTGCCCAATGCTGTTCAGAGCGGAGTACTTTCGAGCACAGTGACTCCCGCGCATCCCTGTTTGGGGTCTTCAAGGGTTCTTGTGTGTCCTCCTCTCCCATTGCAAGTGGCCGAATTTTTGAGACCCCCATCTTTTATTCCCACCACCCATGTAACCCATTCCCACGACCCTCTTGTCGTTCTTCCCATTTCGAGGATGGTTATTTCAGAACGCTCCCGTTGACTGCCCCTTTGCTAAGCGCACTCCTTGGTTTTGTTTTCCGCCTAGTCTTCCCGAGGACTCCACTCCTCTTTTGATTTGCGAATGGGGTCCCCAGTGTTTGACATGGCACTTGTGGATCCGCCCTTACTTACCCGGCCTTCGGCTTCAATCCCCGACCCCCTTTGGATGCGTCCAAAGAGGACGGCGCCTCCAGGGCTAAAAAGTCCCTACGGTGTTTCACTCTCCCTCCTCTGGGGTATTTTAATTTTCTACTTCTTTGTCCCCCCGGCCTTAATAATTTTTGGTTCTGGGGTTTCTGTCCAGGTAATGGACCAGTCCTTTTGGGCCTTTTCTTGTAAAATGTCTTCTATGTCGTTCTGACTGACCCCGTATGATCTTGTAACTTCCCTTTCCAGCTTCCCGGTAAAATACGCCCCTCTGAAGGTCCTTCCAACATCTCCCCTTCTTTCTTTCCGCTCCTCCCCCAGGCAGAAGGTTCCCCCCGTGGTTATCAGGTCTTTCTTCTGGTCCTTCTTCCCCCCCCCCCGAAGAGTAAAGACGTAGATATGGTAGCCCAGGAAGCAATTGACCATTTGTTTCTCCCCGCTTGATCCAGCCATTTTCCCCCTGTTTTGCCAATAGTCCGGTTTCCCAGAGTTATTGCACCTGGTCTCCCACCTCGATTGATACTCCTGAAAGATAGATCTCCAAGCTTCCGCCGCCATGTTTCTCCCGGTTTTGACAAGTCGGGGTGTGTGGTACCCTTGTTCCCCCCACGTGGGTAATGGTACTAGTAGCTTCCTCTAATTCTTTATTTGAGTTCCTGACCCTTTCCGGTCTAGTTGCACATGTTTGGTTTTTGAGCACATACCCCTAAGGTGCTTGCGCGACCCCACCCTCCTGGCCGAGGTTCAACCCCCCCTTTTTCCTTGATTTCGTCCTGGTGCTTGTTATAAATGTATGCTCCGTACTCCAGGTGAGGGTATGGGATTTTATCTTGTTTAGGGAGCAACACAAGGGTTCAAGAGCGTGTTTCTTTTTTGTATTTTTCCCTCCAGTTGGTGTTTTTCTCGGCTGCTGTTCGTCCCCGGTACAACCTTTTCCCTTCCTGGAATTAGTAATTTCCTTTCTTTTTAAATCCGTGAAGTTTATAGCTGAGCTCTTTCCTCCGGTCCTTGTGCAGGAACGTTTGAGTCTCTTTCGAAAACACCCTAGTCTCATGCCCTTCTCGGTTCGCGGGTTCCGCTGCGTTATTTCGCTTCGGTTGCATTCGGACGCCTTTTTTTTGTGCCAGTGAGTTTGCAACGTTGTAACATTTTCTTCGTCCCTTCGGACAGTGGTTTCTAGTTGTTCCCTCTTTGTCCGTCGGCCCCCACCATTTGTTGAGTCCCCCCCCGACCCAGTTACTATGCCATCCTTCTGGATGATCTCCCCCTTCCCTTTCTGTTTCCCGGCCGCCCCCCATCCAAACACGCGCCCGCGGTGAAAGCGAAGGTTGTTGAGCCCGGATGACGGTCCGTTTCTTGACCTTTTTTCCCCCCTTCTCAGGGAACGCCTGTGATTTTTTTTAACCGTTTAAGACTTCTGTTCTCTCCGGAGTGCACTCACCAGACCCGAATTTGACCTTGATGGTACTGTTAAACCACCTTAGGTCCAGAATTGGCGTTTTTTTTCCGCCGTCGCATAGCCAAGAGCAGGTGTCATTGTTGCAGAGGCCCTCTACCTTTTGCCCCCTACCCCGAATAGGGACTCTTTTTTCCCCTTAACGCTTGAGTGAATTGAATGATTGTGTTATTTTTTTGTCCTTCTGCACTTTGCGTCTCCTTCCAACCCCCTGGCTGGCCCGTTCCTGAGTTTCGCCCGGTGGGGAATGTTCCACTTCCCGTGTCTTGGCGAACTTTTTTAACCTTGTTATTTTCCCCCTTGGCTTTTACAACTTCTGGCCTATTAATCCACAAAGTCTTCCCTGACCTATTCTTTGTCTCTCTCCTTTTTATCTTTTTAAGCGACGGACTGTCTCCTCCCTTGTCACGAATATTGAGAAGACGTCCGCCGGGACTTCCCTCATTTTTTTTTCTTTTTTTTACCGCCCGCGGACCACCCCGCAGTCGGAATGCTCCCGACATTTCCTTATTTTTTCGCCGCACTTTGTTCCACCTCATTTCCCCCTCCCACAGTGTTAATTTATGGTAAGTTCCCGTCCGATCTCCTTTGATGGTTTTTTTGGATGAGCAAGTCCCACCTTTTCCCTGGTCTCAACGGCGTTGCGTTTTTTGATAGGACGTTCCTTACTTTGCTGACTTTATTTGGAAGCCACGATCGTGGTGAAAGGGCCCTGTTGCGTAACGGCCAGTTTAGTATCTTTGCGGACTCCCCGTTGCATCCCTTTTCTCAACACCCCCATCGAGACTTTTACGCCTTTCCTGACCGTTCTGGCGAAACTTTCATTCAGTATGAGACGACATGGAACCCTTCGGATCTGAGTTTTCGGACGTTGTTGTTAGCGAGTTTGTTCCCCCTTTTCCGCGAGTTTGTGATCTGCGACAGACCAGTACGGCCCTTCCTTCGTTCGCATTTGCTTGTTTGCCTCGAGTTTGAATAACGAACTGAGTCCCATGTGAGTTCACCCTTCTCCAAGTTTTCCTTCCTTGTCTCTCTTCCTCCTTGTTGTTTGTGTTTTTTTTCTAGAGATTACACCTTCCCGTTTTATTTTTCGGAAGGCTTCCAGGCCGACTTTTCCAAACCCCCTTCCTCCAAACCGTTTTTGCGCCATTTTAATTTTTTCCTTTCTTCTTCCAGATCAGGTCAAGGGACCGCACTTACTCGCCTTCCACCTCAACCTCTAAGAGTAAGCTGTTTTTCCTTTTTCAGTCTTCTCCGTGATTTTCGGGCATGGCGTCTTGTTCATAGGTTTGACCCTGAAGATTCTTTTGCGGTCCTATACGGCCGATCGGCCCTTCACCGGTTTTTGAAACAACTTTTCTTCCCTTTCTACCTTCTTAAATTTCATTTTCCTTTGCCGGCATTGCCGCACGAACGCCGGCAAGTCGGTGGCTGCATCATCAGAACCCACCCCATAGACGCTGGGTTTGAACTTAACGCAACCACCCGCGACCTTGTTGTTTGCCTGAAGTGGTTAGTTTAACACTGTTTCTGGGGAAACATATTCCTTTCCCCTTTTTAGGCCGCCATTTTCATATGCTTGGTTGTATCTGGCTGTTCTTCTAGTCGAAGTGTATTGCGCGCGTTTTTTTTGCCGCCTTATAACTTCGCGGCCAGGGAGTAAAAAGGCCGTCTCATTAAAGGCCCGTCTTCTCCAACCTTGTTAGGCCCCCTGATTTTTTTTGGGTTGTCTGCCCCGTAGCGCCAAGCTCTCCCGCAACCGACCACCATTTACCGAAGTCAACTAATCGGGTCCCTCTACACCTGAGAAGGTAAGCTTCCGACCCCTTGGAGGCCCCCCGGGGTTTGAGGCCCGCTGCCCTTCAGGCTTCAAATAACTCATATTAAGGTTTCCTCTGGACAAATTATTCTATTCCTCGACCCCCTTTTCCGACAAGGGTTCGATTTCGCACCTGACCTTCCTTTCGTTCGAGGCTCCGGACTTTAAAAAATGCCTCTACTTATTCTGGGTGGACCTGCGACCTTTCCCCTGCCACTTTTTTTTTCGGGGTTAACTGAGCTCTTCAACTACTTATCTCTCAACTGTAACCAGGGTTTCTTCTATGGTCTTTTCTGGACCATGCCTGTCCTTCCTAAGTAGTTGTATAGTTCGCCACTTTCCCCTTCACAATCAACCCTAAGTGCGCGTGTTTTCTTTTTTGTTGCGTCCGGCACATCCAGAGTTTGTGGAGCGATCATCCCGCCACCGATTTCTTTGTCCTCGCCGTTCCCCCCTGGGGTGGGCCAGAAATATCCAACCCGCAAGCACACCCTCCCTTAATTGCACTTTCACAACGCGTTTTCACCTTTTGATCCACTGTCTGCCGAACGTAGCGCCTGCTTACCGTATAAGAACCGTTTCACTATTGCTTCTATCGGTGGTAATTACTCCGACTCCGGACCCACCCGCCGGGGGAGGGTTGAAGACGCATCCCTCGTCTAATTTCGATTTGCAGAAGCAGTTTTTTCCTCACCTTTCCATCGAAGGTACTTGGGGCCCCGGTCCTTCCCCGCCTCCCCCCCCTACAAAGCGGACCTTTTTGGTCGCCCCCACCTCCACCGGCACGCCTATTGCACCCCAGGGGATCCCCTACTTGCTATCCATCCACTTTTTTTAACAAGCCACCAGGACCGAACGCTCGAATGGTTCTTTTTCCTCTTTTCCAGATGGTCTCTCCCCCCCCAGACCACCTGTGATGCCTCAACCATCTGCCTGCGCAGCCTGAAGACCGGCCCGGAATCATCCCTTGACCCCCCCCCTGGGCTGTACGTTTTTCCCTCCTAGGGAATTCCCCCGGCTCTAATTACCCCGTTACAGTGTGACCACCCGCTTATAAAATGCTTGCTCCCCGCCTTTTTTTGATGTCTATATGGGTCTTTTTGTATCAGCGAATGGTGAGGCCGTCGACCGCGGTCACCCCCAGTCCTATTGTCTCACCCTCACATTGCGGTTAGTGCTGATCTTCCGCTGGTTCGATGTACCAAACCCGGTCACGGCCTCCCTTGGTTTTTAATACCCTATGTGTTGGGATGCTTCCCCCCCCGCTTCGAGTTGGTTTTTTACTGCCGGTGTCCCCCAGAGTCGTCGACTTACACACCAAAGGCTGACCTTTTGCCCGTTTGTGTCTCTCCACCCTAACGATTATCCGTGGGCTACCGACTTTTCCTCCGCTTGGTAGACAGGTGAACTCAATCGGCCCTTTTGGGCGTTCACAGTTGGCTTAAAGTTTGGTTCACTCCTAGAAGCCCCGTTTACCTCCCGTACAGGACCCGAACCTTTAGAACTTTGGCCCCTTGATGTTCCATCACCTTTGGTTTAACGGGCTTTCCGGCTCTTGGGACATGTGATCACGACTACACACAGAAACTTTGAGAGGTTCAAGATGTTTTTTTCTACAAGTTACCTGTTTCCCTTACGGGATTTGATCTCCTAGTTGTTTCAGTCTTCCATTTTTTCTTTCTGTGCTCCCGCCTCGTTCTGACCTTTTCTATCCACCGCCTTTCACACACTGGTCCCACTACGTTCCGCACCCCACTCCATCTAGTCTGAGTCCCCCCTTCACTTTGCGAGCGCAACAAAACAGTCCTTTAACTTGCGCTCCTTTTCTCACTGCAGGCCATTTTCTTGAACCGTCAACACGCCCCGCGAAATGACTTCCCCCCAGACCGGTTTCTTCCCTTTTACTAGGAACCTGCGTTGCCTTCCCCTACTCGCGGGTCTCTTCCTTTAATTGCGTTATTCCCCAAGCCACAGTGGCATTCCTTAATAGTTAACTGCCACCTTTATTTCCTGACTCCTTTCGATCCAATTGTTCATTCGTTTTTCCTCACGATCACGGTTGTCTTTCTTTTTTCTTTCGTATGCTTGCCGGAGGTTAGATGCTCACGACAGTTCTTTCAAGCCTTTGGCTTGCCCCTCTATTTTACTTAGCTGTCTTGGGACCACCTACTTCCTTTCAACCCAAATAGAAGCTTTTTTGTCCCCCAAAGGCCAGCTTTGCCGTTCCCCCCCCCGGGCCTCGTGAGTCATACCCACACAAGAAGGATCCGCGAGTTGAAGGTCATGATGGTTACTCGGGATCTTGACCAGATCGATCCCCATACCTCCCATTCCGTGTTGTGTTTTTTTCTAGATCCTTGGCCAAGATACCTTCACAACTAGTTTTGCCTTCCTGACTACGTCTTTAGTCTCCTTATTTTCGTGCCCTAATAAGCACGATGAAGGATACTGGTGTTTTTCGTGTGCCCAGAGTTGCTTTCTTTTCGTTATTTTGTTAGCAGTTTGTTAAGCCCCGGTCCGAGCCAGTCCATAGGATGCTCCACATGCTTATCACCAGTCTTCCCCCCCTTTCCGAGCCAAGCCTTTTTTCAAAGAACCGCCAAAGATTACCTGTTACCCAGCTTTCTCGCTAGAGGTCTCCATCCCTTGTCCATTGTCCTGACTTCTCTTCCCATCCGGTCTAACAAGGTGGATTTATCTTCGTGTTTCTGTTTTTGCATAATCGACACTTTTCCCTCTTTCACGACCTTTTGTACCAAATGGAGGTTGCTTCCAGTTTTCTTCACCCTTCTATGTACACGGCAAGCCACGAGTCTGGTTTGCCTTTCGCTGACCTGTGTGTTCGTTGAATCCACTACCGGGTCCTTATTTTCTACCCTCTTTTTTTCGAATTTTTTTTTTCGATTCGTTCTTTAGAGTCCCGTGCCCGCTTTCGTTTCTTCGCTGGTTTCAGATTTTTTGGAAATGGAGGTATTTCCGCACTCATAACGTCCTTCTGTCTTGGGCAAAACAACACTGAATTCTCTGTTGCTCCAATTACGGATTCATCCCTCCGAATATAAATAACTTTTCTCCTTTAGGACCGCGCGTGGGTTTACTTATTTATAACTCCAGAGCGTCCAAATAAGAATCTGGTGGACTTTTTCGAGACAGATAATCCCGTCTGGGCGTGGACGGACAACTTTTTTGCCGCTGCGCGGCCTTCCCAACTTTGCCTGGTTCATTCCTTTTTCCAGCTCACGGCCCCGTCTCAATCGAGGTCAGGGTCGAATCACACACTCTTTTGAAGTCTCCGCCATTAGGAAGGCGCCTTGGTGAATCATATTCGTTGGGCTCGTCTTTCCACCCCCTCGACCTCTGGTAACCCTCCCACTCACTTTGCTAGGGGAGAGGCCCTTTTAATTCCAATGTTGTAGTTTGTTCTCCCTTGTCACCTTTGTGCTGGACCGCCGCCGCTGTGTTGGCCGCCCCTTCCCTGTGCACCGCCGGCGTGCCTTATCCCCCAGTTTTGATGAGACAAGCCTGACCAGTTCTCTCCCAGGCGGTACGTCGTTTTTTTTTGAGTCTTCCACTTCGGGGTGCTTTAATTTCGGCGCCCCGTTGTCATTTTCCTCTTAGCAGTCTCCTCGTTGGTTTTTTGCTGGCATGTAATTGAATAGCCGGGTTCTTTCTCCTCTTCCCGCTGGGTATGCCATTCACGGTGGCTGTGGGCTCCTAACCATAGGACCAGGGTTATTTGATTCTCCCCCCCACCATTCCGTGTTCGTGCGAGACTTTGCTTGTCTCCCCCAGGGCGAGATTTTTTGATCCCCTTTTGATCGTGTAGCCTCATCAGAACTGTGCTTTTAGGGGTATCCCCTGGGCACGGCGTCTTTGGCCGTTCTTTTGATTTGGACATAACCTTGGCCTTTTCCCGGTATTCTGATGTCTTCTTTCCACAGGTACCACGCTTTTCAATTTTCCTGACTTGTGCTGCCCATTTTTCTGTTTGCGGAGGTCTAGCGGTAATTTATCTCTGCTACTTGATAACAACCCCCTACGCGCTGGCGGAGGTGGAACTTAGTAGTTCCCCCTCCTTAAGAAAAACATCGATGCATCCTCCGCGTTTTCGGGATACCTAAGACCACACTTTTTGCTCGTCGAATTGCCAGGCCCCAACTTGACAAGCTGTATTCCCGGCGTTGTTTCTTTTCTTTGGCCGTGATGCCCCAACCCCGGTGGTTGATGTTCATTTTGACTCTGAAGCCATGTCCGGGATTGATCTGTACCCACCTTATCCTCGTATTGGACACCGCGCTTCCACCGGCCCACGCCTTGTCCTGTTTGGTTTGATTTTGCTCGATACTTTTTCGATCGAGTGCCATACCTACGGACTTTTCTTTTACGGCTTCGTCTTCCAGCCCCTTTCGAAGGAAGCCGTCTTTTTTGGACCTTCCCGACCCCTCCCCCCCTTTAGACCTTAGTGCTTTCCCCTGCGCTCTTCCATCCGCTCATTTCCGGGATGGTCCTTGCCACACAGAGTTCACGACGACTTTTTTGTTGCCTTCCCCCTTTTATGCCTTCCGAATTTTCACCCTTCTTTTTTGCTTCGTCGTTTGCATCTACCTGGCTCCCTAGTTTCCCTTTTTAATAGGAATACTTTGCCCGGCTTTGACGATTGGCGGACCTTCGGTAGGTTGGCCTCGTGCCCCTCGTCGCCCCCACAAACCCCCGGTCTGGGTTTATCTTTCGAAGTTCTTTTGGAATGGAACTGTCCGGCCCGCTTCTTGCGCCGTGGTTTTCCCTGTTTTCTGGAGATCTGAGTGGCACTGGGCCCTTCTACAAAGCCTCGTTCCCACTGTTATTTGCCCGACCCGTGAGTCTCCCGGCACTGCGTCCTTTTCCCGTGCACGGTATCTCTCGACTCCTTCTTCACGACAGTTCTTTGGAGGCCGCCAAGTCCCTTGCGGACAACCCGGGCGCCTGCCTCAGTGTCCCTTGTGTCCTTCTGATATGTTCCGCATGTTTTTTTTCCCCCCACTCATTTGCCCGCGATTTCTTGCTGGTCATTCATTCGCTTTTGCGGTGAGCATGAGCCCCTCCTTGGCTCAACAGGCGTGCGGCGCCATTGCGTTTTCTTTTACTAGCGTCCTTTGAATCGGTTGTTCTTTTGTGAATGCCACCGATCGTTTTACTGGTCATGCGCTGCTCGTTCCGTCGTCTCTTGATCCGCACTTGCTTTTTTTCATTTCACCTAGTATGAGATCCGATCTATGCGGCACCTTGGAGTACACCCATTCAGCCGTGTGAATTTTCTTCTTTTCTCTTGAAACTGACCATTCCTCTTGTTGGGCGGTTGGAGCCGTTCCGTGCGTTCCCTTCCATCTCTTAATTCTTACAAGACGCTTTCCTGTCCAGCCTTTTTTTTTTCGCGTTTTTTCCTTTCCGCTGAGACTTCCTCACCGCTTGTGGT
>Ga0179593_1338603_pt1 | contig 15664 bp, 20 predicted proteins | sample CZODoug2_1_08_16_FD_185931 | JGI IMG/M metagenome (GOLD analysis project Ga0179593, IMG submission 185931) | Vadose zone soil fungal communities from Angelo Coast Range Reserve, California, USA - CZODoug2_1_08_16fungal (PacBio error correction) | ecosystem: Environmental > Terrestrial > Soil >... | reverse complement strand
CTTTTTTTCCAGGGTCTTTCTCACCCCTATGTAGCACATCATTTTTTCGTTACTCTTTAGCTGAGTTCGTCTTTCCCCTTTTTTCCTCCTTTACTTGAAACAGTCCCTCCGGTTAAACCCTCCAAACAAGAAATTTTTTTAGAAGATACGCACCCCCAAAGGGGGGTGTGAAAAAAACCCAAAATACAAACACAGTTTGTTTTTGTTCCCTAGAAACTTTATTTAGGGCGACGTGGCTCTGGGTCCATGGGGTTTGCTGCAGGAGGACGTATTGAAACCTTCTAATTCCCCCTTCTGGCCCGGTTGTTTCCCGGTGTTCCGCAGCTCCAAACGTCCCCTTGTCTCTCTCGCTGTGTCACTTTCTTTGTAGGGTGATGGTACAGCTGTACTTTACGTTTTTCTCCCTTTAGATATTCAACTTTGAAGAGCTGACTATTTCTCTGCCAAACAGTTCGTGTTACTGTTAGGGTTTTGTTTTCCCTTTCAGATCAAGAAATGAGGATGTCTGTCCTTTGTCCTATGTCACGGTTTCCTCCTCCCTGTCAGGGTGAGCAGCGGATATCTTCCAGTAATTAAATTTCCCTGATTAGATCCCATTAATACCCTCTTCAAACGGGCCCACTGGTTCTTCTTCTTCTTTTTGGTAGGCACTCCCATTCCCCCCCCCTGCGGTCCTTTTTTTTTTTCTTTTTTCCCCTTCTTCTCAACCCCCCCCCCCCAAAAATCTTCGGTATGGGGCCTCCCACCTTTTTTTGGTCTCACCCCTCACTTACTCCTTTCTTGAAACATGCTCCCCTTTCATAACCCCCATGATTGATTTTGTAAGGGTTGATACTCAAGCTCTTCTCCATTGATTACGCACCCCCAACCACTTGTGGCAGCGGTGTTTGTTGGGCAGGGAAGACCCGGTTTTTAAGACCGATGACCTTTTTTTTCCTCCCCCTCAACCGTATCTTTTTCCTGTTATAGACCCGAATCGATAATCCCCCTCTTCCCCCTCTTTCACCAAAGTAGGTTGAGGTTTGGGTTTCGGCAGGGTCTTTTTTCCTTCCTGTAAAAATTCATTACCCCAACGACAGGTTCAGTTTCTGTAGTCCAGACCATCTTTGCCATGTTAATCCACCGTATGGCTTTTCTTTTTTCTCCTTTTTTTCCCCCCCAGAAAACATGTTCAAACTTTAACCCTTCCAGTGGTTCACCCCTCAGTCCACACATGCATTTATCTTGTCCGATTTCCCGGTGTTGACTCTCAGTGATCATTATTTTTTCTAGGTTGGCCTTTTTCTCGTTTATAAGAACCTGTTCTATGCACAGCCAGCGATATCCTCCCCAAACCACTCCCCTTTTTCACCATGAAAGGTGTTCAAACATCCTTTACCCCCTTTAATTTTTCCCCCCCCCGGTTTATAAGAGTGCCAGAGTCCAGCAAGGGCGACCCCCTTCCCCCCTTCAGGCCGTTTTTTTCCCCCCTGTTTTCGATGGCGGTCACTACGGCTTTTACTTTTTAGTTCCGCTCCCTACTTGTTGTCCCTTTTGTCACGAATTCCTTCTTTACCTTTCATGTCGTCCAGAGGCCCAAACTCACCACCTTCACCCCTTGAGTGTATTTCTTTTTTTTTTCTGATTTCAGCTTCGGCTCCGTGAGCCACCTCGGATCTGCACCAAAGTTCCCCCCCATTTGGGTTTTTCCCCCCTCTTTCCCCAACCACTTCAGATGGGGACTTTTTCCTCTTACACTTCGGACCCCCCCTTATTCTAGTAGTTGTTTTGTGTTTCGTTTTCGGTTCTCCGGGCGCCTTAAGCCGTTGGTTTTATGTGGCGTGGTTCTTTGTCACAAAGTTCATTGTCGTGGCCCTCGAGCAGCGCTACGGTTTGGCTTTCTTTCCCCTTTGGGTCACACTGATCATCCTTAGTCACGAACCCTTTTTCCTTCTTCTCCCCAAATTTCTTGCAAAACGTGAGATTTTTGAGCTTTTCCAACGTATTTAGGGAGCTTCATGAAAACCCTCTCCCAGGAACATTCTTCCACATTTCGTGAAGTCCCTCCCGTGTCGGGGTTGGTTTTTTTTTTTCCTTTCCTTCTGCCGATCGACCCCGCGCTTTCCCTTTCGTTTACCTCTTTGGATACCATTGAGTTGCACCCTGACGTTCTATTTTTTTTTTTCGCAATAGCCTGCGGTTCGTTTTGGAACGGCGCAGGATTGTACAGTGTCCCCTTTCTTTTTTTAGCCAATCTTCCTTTTCTTTCTTTCCACGAAAAAATTTCCCCTGAAATCCAGAAAGGTCTTGTTCCCTTTTCGGACCCTGTGCGCCGCCATGATGTAGCTGTTACCCCCGATTCTATACCGGAATAATGCTGCTGAGCATGGGCCCCCTACCCGGCTCAACCAGCCCCTCCATTGGCTCGGTGGGTTGATGCGGCACCATTTTTTTTTGTCATCAGCGGTTTTTTTTTTTCCTTATCTTCAGTTTTTTCCCCTTCTTCCAATCGATTGGCGGGATTAAGGCATTGAGCTTTCTTTTAATTTTGGTACTTTTTTTCTGGTTGGGTTGTATTTCCCTTTCGTACCCATAATGTTGTTCCATTGTTTTGATCCCCCTTCCCCTTTGTGAACGCGCTCCAATGAAATTTTTTTCCTCAAGTGACTCACCTCACCTTTTATGTAAGTTGACTTTGGGGGCTTTATGACTACTCTTCTTCACCTTCTCTTTTGACCCCTTCTTCCAAGCTCTTCCACCGATTTCCCCATCGTTCCCCCTCTAGTTTTTAATCGTGTGGCCTTCGGCTGAACTGACCGCCAACACCCAACTTTTTTTCCTTCCGTATATTTGTCTTCAGGGCAATATCTGAGGCTCTGTGTTTTCTCTCTCCCCCAAATTTAACCCCCCCCTTGTCGGGAAATCCCATCCCCACCTTCAGCGTGCATGAAAAGGTCATGGTTTTGCATGTATTCGTCAGGACGAGCTGGATAAGTGTTCATGCTCAAGAATCCTTTACCCCCCAGTTTCCCGGTATTTTGCCGTTCGTACTTACTATTCCCCCCCACACTACCTCTTCGGATACCAATTTCTTTGGGCTTTTGGCAAAACTCAAGGTTTTTTCCTCCACCGAATCATTCTCACGCACAATCCCACGTCCCCCTTCCAGATATTCTTTTTCAGAAAAAGGACCTTTCCGAAAGATTCTTATATTTTTTTTTTTTTAAGCTTTTTTCTTCTTTTTCCATTAGGCCTCCTGCCCACTCCGTTAACAATCATTTTACCCTTAGTTACCGACCCAGAATCCATTTCGTTTTTTGGACCTCTTGCTATCTACTCTTTCTTTTTTTTTTCTTTTTTTTATACTCTATTAATTTTCCTCCCTGTTTCCAACCACGGGCCTGGTTCTGATTTCTTCTTCGTTCTTTTTTTTTCATATGGTTTTTTGACCCCTTTGGTGTGTGCGGTGCCGTCGGTCCCCCCCTTTTTTCCCGTGAGAGAGGACCTCTTTCTTCCGGATGAAGGGCCCTCTTTCTTGAAGTCCCTTTGTACACGCAGCCGGATTCGGATTTTTCTTTGTATGTGTCTGATCTTTTTTCTTCCCGTGTGTTCCCCCAATCTCCTTGTGAGGTAACGACTCCCGGAAAGGAATTGTTTTCCTCCTTTTCTGGTTGTTCCCTTTTTCTTCTTCATGTACGGAAATTCACACTAAGGTCCGTGTTTTTCCCTCTGTTTAATGCATTGGAACAAGGTATTCCAAGAGGGATCTTCTTTTTGCATGCTCACCCCCCCCCTTGGCACCCCGTTTTCCCCCCCCCTTGGTTTTTTTCTTTTTCTTTTTCAGAAATTCCTTTTGGTTGACCGATGCCAAATGAGGCATCGGTTTTCTTTTATGGCACCACATTTCCAACGAGGCGCAACAGACAATGTTTGTTCTCGGCAGGTCGCCCCCCTTTTCCCGATTGAGAAGTTTTTTCCCCACTTCGACCCCCTTGGTCGATTGGTACATTTTATCTAAACTTTACTCATTTCCCCAAGTCAATGAATTTCAGATGTCTTTACCCCCCAGTTTACACTTCCTACCTTTTTGAGGTGTCCCTTTACACGGGTATGGCGCGTGCGTCCCTTTTTTTCTGTTTCGTTCATGAGGGTTTTTCCCCTTCGGGATTCCAAGTCAACCGGAAAATCTGGACACCAAACTTCCAGAGAATGCCCCTTTGATCCGCCCATCTATCAGGCGCTCTTCTCCCTTATGCTCCACCGGGTAATGAACTGTTTCTTTTGTGCCTACGGTACTCCCACTTCAGCATTTAGTTTTCAGCTCTTTTTCCATGCATTTCCATTCTTTTTCCTTTTTTGTGCACACCGAATTTTACCGCGATCGAGGTGTTTATTCTTTCCCCGTCAGGAAACTTCCTTTCTTTGAGGATCTTGCTTTTTTTTTCAGAATAAGCCCCTTTCCCCTCTTTTCAAGATGACCTGTCGTGCGATCACTCCGACCCTTTAGCATCTTATGAGAGATTTTTTATGTCTTCCTCCCTTTACCTAAACCACGTGAGCCAGTTTTTATAAAGTTTTACCAGTGCCTTTCTTCACATCCCCCTGCCCACTTCTATGGCAACACCAATCGCGTTCCTGGAGATTTAGGGGAAAGTGAGGTGGCACGCGCTCACCGTGTTTTCTATTGAACTTTACCTGTGCTGTTTTTTGATAGGCCAGGACCTTTTTCGTGCCTAGTTGCCTTTTTTGGACCCCAAGGGCCTTCCTCCGGCTAAGGAGCTGCTTCATTTTTGCACAATTTTTTTTTTTCCCTTTTTTAATTTAATCCTGTAAGCCCCCCCCCGGCGATTTTGCGAAGCGTTTTCCCCCCGCACCCTTTTTCTAATTGCGTTTTTTCAAAAGTTCATCTTTGCGTTGTTCCCGCGTTTCACACCCCCGCCAGCTGGGGGAAAGTGTAATTTTTCTCCTTTTTTACCCACATTGTTGGGACGACTTTCGGCCGAGTCTCGTGCCCTTTGAATCCGCATTTTTTTCATGACGGGCCCTCTTTCTTCCCCCAGACTCCTTCGTGGACAAGAATGATTGATGGACTAATGCGTGAAGAACGTCCTCTGGTATTTTTTCTTGCCGCCATCAGTGGCCCATGTTTGGCGATGTGATTTTTTTCCTTTACGGTTTAGTATTTTTGCTTCCCTTCCTCTTCTTTAATGAGAGTGAAGGCTACCCGTGATGAGGACGTTACCCTCCTTTGAATGTGTTTTTGGTGTGTCTTCTGGATGGCAATCGCAGGGCTTTCTTTCCCCCAAGCAGATTCAGAGAACTTCTTAATTCCTCCTTACGTTAGGGCCCTTCTTCATTCCTTTTCGTTGAGTGCCTTTCTATTGAGTTTGTTCCCTTTTCTTGAAATGCAAAGATGAAGGTTTTGAACCCCCCCCCCCCCACTGGCAATTTTCTTTCTTTCTTTGTCTTCCATGCCCCTGCCCGTGCGTTTGGTTATGATTTTCGCCGTGTCAACTCCAGACCGCACCAAATGCCTGCCCCCTTTTCGAGGCGTTCTCTATTAGGTTTTTTTTTTATAACTCCCTCCTACATTCATTGTCCCCTTCCCGCCTGGTTGCGGCAGGTATTCGCCCAATGGAGGCCACTGTTGGCCCCTGAGCTGATGTCTTGTTTGGTGAGATCCGATTAGAGTCGTTCACTCACCATTCTCATGGGGACCCCCTCTTTTAGCCCTTTGAGGCTACATTTGCACAATGTGGACACGTCGTTTTTTTTTTTTTGGGTGTTTTATCCTCATCCTTTTTTTAAGTATTTGTTTCCCGGCCCGCCGCTGGTCTGGCGTACACATTTTCCCCCTGACAATCGCCGTTCGGAGCGAACGTCCGTTCGTTTTTCCCGCGGGCCTTTAATTCACTCCGCGAATACCCCCCCCCCAATGGCGGCTAACACCCTTGTGAATTCCCAATAGTACATACTGACCGGCATTGGGTGAAGGGCGTCGGTCTGATTTTTTCCCATCCCTTCCTGTTTGGCCGAACGGTTGTGAATCCCCTTCTCATCCCCCCTTTCATTTTCGGTTAAGCTCACTAACCGTTTTTTCTTTAACCCGGTTAGGAATATTCGTCAATCAAAACCTTCGATGAGATTATTTGGTCTTCAGCTTCCCCCCCACCTTTCCCGGAGAGTGCAGATTTCCAGACGGTCCTGCTCTGAAATAAGCAATCTTGCGTCCCTCAACATTGGCGCTTGAGGGCTTCCTTCGTTGAAGAGGCGTTCTCCCTTTTCTTTTCCAAATTAATTGCGTGGATCAGAGGATAACCCCAAAGTTGTATTTTCCTCCTTCCTTTTTCCTTCCTGCACCTGCAACAGGCTGCAGCAATAACGACTCCAATATAATCTACTCTACCTACGTTCGTGTTTTGACTTAGAGATTGTGTAGTTCCCCCCTCTTCTCATTTTTAGTTCAGGTGTTGTCTCGTCGTAGTAGCTTAATTTCTTTACATGTGATCACTTTTCAAACCCCTTTTTTCCCCTTTCACCTCCCCAACCCAGTCGCAGCTTCTTGCCACGCGAGCGCCCCCCTTTTTAGGTCCTTTCCCCCTATGACGAGGGGGTCCTCTCCTTCTTGGTCCCCGTAAAAGGAAACTTTCTTATACCGCGGGGAGAACTTTTTGCCGATCTTAACTATCTTTTATAGAGGGTGATTTTTCGGTTCTTCTTTTACTGATTCTTTCCTCTTTTTTCTTGTATCTTTTTTTTTCTGCTACTAGATGATCTTATTACAACCGTCCCCTCCATGAAAGTTTCTGGGTTACATAACGGACTTCCGGCTCCCGTGCACCCCCCCCCCCCTCTTATGCTGCTGCTTTCGTAAGCCTATTGCTCCCGCCCATTTGGGCTGTTTCAGAGATCCCTCCATAGTTTGCACACTCCTTCCTCTTTCTCTTTCGACTCCCCCGGTTCGGCGGAGATTACGTCCGCACGGTCCTGTTGGTGAGTCTTTGACCCCCTTCCCAAACAGGGGCCTGGCAAACAGTGCCCCCCCCCCCCCCCCACAAAAGTCGGGGATTAACGCGGGTCACACTGCATGTCGCCTGCCACAATGACACCTGTCCCTAGCTTTATTGGCTTTTCTTCTACTTCATTTTGTTTCATTTGGATATACCACAGAAGGGCTGCACTTGGTACTTATTTGCCTTTTTTTCGGACAGTTTTCCGGGAACCCTTTCTCCCGTCCACCTCCCCACTTCCCCTTTTTTATTTCTGTTTTTCGTAGACAAGATAGTCTGAGTTTTTTCCGAAATATTTACTCGACCCAAGTAGAATAGTGTGGATTGGTGCGGCGTGGCGGGCCTTTTCTCCCCCCCTTTTCTTCATACCCCAAGACAGGTAGTTGGCTGGTAACCCCCCCCTTTTTGAAAACTTTCCTAAAAACCTTTCCTACGGAGCATTTGCCCAACCACCTCTTCCCCCAAAATATCCGTCCCTGTAACCCAATCACCCTATATGACATGCAGTGTTCCTACTTTCCCCCTTGATTATTGGCTTCGGTGCTTTTTTTTTTTTTTTTTTTTGTTCGCCATCTTGACGTTCTAACGGCCATCAAGAAGGTCGCTGCTGCAGAAACCCCCCCCCTCCAATGACAAATTTAATTGTGTCCCTTTTCCCTGCCATTTCAACGTTTTAGCCTTTTCCAAATCGGGCTTATGCGCCTGTCCTCTCCCTACGTTAAAGTAAAACCTTACCTTAATAGGCCCCCAGCCGTTGCGATTGGGGCAACCTCCTCGTTTCCTCTTGTGAATCCTTTTTACCTTGTTTTTCATGTTGTTTCGAAAATACGTACTTTTCCGTTTTCCCCTCCCGAGGAACAACTACCTACCCCAGGGCGTTCTTGATTTCCTGTATTTCCTTTTTAAGCTCCTTTATTCACCACAATGATCCTGAGATGTAACCCCTGTTCCCAGATTCGGTCACGTGTTTGGTTGCAAACTCCATGATGACCGCTACACCAAGTAACCCTCTTTCTTCGTGTATTTTGAAGACGTATGCTAAAGTCTTCCCTTGGTCTTTTTCTTCCCTTGTTGAGTTTTTTGATTCCATTGCGTTTGTAGGACTCCCCGTCTGACAGCGTTTTTTATCCTGGGGCTTGCAGGATGGCCACGGTTTTTTACCCAACTACACGTTATCAGCCTTCTTTTTCAGCCTTTTAGCACAAATAACTTGTCCCCCTTGAGTGCTGGTTTTTTTCTCCTCTTTTTCCACCTGTTTCAGTCGCAGATGCCACCCCTCCCTTCAAAGTACCTTTTCAAGTGGACCAACTCTCGGTTGTGTTGCATCCTCGGCGGGGATGATAGGTTTTCCCCCGCGGTTAAAACCTTTCCGTCCCTCCCGTTGGCTCCAGTGTGTGAGTTTTCGCGAGACAGCTGCTCTTCTTGTCCTCCCTTCACTTTTTTTATCGCGACTGTTTTCTGTAACCACACACGCGGTGGTCCTTTCCGGGCTTTCCTTTTCCGGTCGAACTCGTTAATGTATTCATATGTCACCTCAATCATCCATTCCCTTCCCTTTCTTAAGTCCCTGTCTTGACCCACTCCTTCTGGTTTTTCCTTTCTTTATGACTCTTCCGGTCCCCCCGGCTCCTGGGAGCAGGTGCCCACCTTTAAATTACATTTGGGGGCGTTCGTTGGTCTTACCGCCCCCCAGAGATTTGTGTACATTTCCCCGCACGTTTTGGTCATCTTTTCTCTGAGAAGTTGTCGGAGCAGGCGCCTATTATATCATTTTTGCCCTCTTGCCGTTTGCTTTATCCCGAGTACGTTTCCCCCCCTTTTCTCTGTGTTTGTGTTCAAAAGGGCCTGCCGTGAGAGACCCTTTTTACACTGTTTTTTCCGTCGAACTCCCGCGTGACATTGTAGTCATTGTTTTTCCTTTTGGCCTCCTATATCTTCACTATATTTTGTGAACCTCCTCAAAGTAGTATCCCCAAGCGGTCCAAGGAGATTACCCCTCCGTTTCCGGGGCATTCCTTTATTGCTTGCTCCCCCATTTGTCCTTTTGCGGAACTTTACCTTGGTTACCCCCAAGCTTCCGATGAATATCATCGGTCCAAGGGCAACCTTTCTTATTCCCAGCCCCACTCCCCCCCCTAGCGGACAAAAACATGTGAGCATGTTCAGTAATTTTTTTCCTAGGACTTGCCTCTTTTTCCTTTTCTTTTTGTGTTTTCATTCGGCCTCCCTTTTGACACCACTTGGCCTGTTTTTAGATCATGGAAACCCCCTTCCCTTCCTCTTCTAACCAACTCTTTTTTCCTGGCGTGCGCACTTCTCCCCTTTTTTTCACCAATGCATCGACCTTCAGTCGCCTTCCCAATAACGCCCACCCACAACCCCCCCCCCAACAAACTTACACCTCTAGGCGGAGTACAGTAAACCCAACTCCCTTCGGCACTGGCTTCTTCTCCGTCAGCCGCTATACTCGCCATCCCCCTTTACTCTTCCGCAACGGACCAGGTCCATAAGTTCGCGTGATAAGAACACTTGGGCTTTTCTCCAGCAATTCTCCCCTATGCTTTTTTTTTTTCTCCTTCCATTTTCCTCCTCCCTTTGGTTCGTGTTTTCTGCCTAGATTTTCCGTTTTCCAGTTTTGAGCTCCAAAGGGTTTTTTTTGCGCGTCTTTTATGGGGGCCCCCATGGTTTTTTTCCTGTACTTCCCCCCCCGTTTCCATGGCGGATTAGAGCGGCTGCCGGCTTTAAGAGCGTGCGTTCCGGTCTTGTCGTTCAAAATGACGCTGGTGTGTAGGTTTTGCTTAGTTCGAGTGGCGGGTTTAACCCCTTTGACTCCTGGTGTGGCGGCCCACTCCACCTGGCCTCAGACTTTATCCTGGATTGTCTTTTGTTCATATGTCGTCAGTTCCTCACCCACTCACCACACGGCCATGGTTTCAGATTTGCTGACGCTACTGACCCCCCGGATTTCCCCAGTTCTCCTGGTCGATCTGCTTCACCAGTTTCAACCTCCTCCTGAAAAGGTTGTGGATTGTGGCTTCGACAAGGACCGTTGGAGGGATTTCACTCCTACGTTTAGTTTGATGTTGCCCTTGGTAAAGCCCTCCCGACCCCACGCCCAATGGTGTTTCTTTTTCCGCCAACGCCACCGACCGCGCGCAGGCGCCTTTTCTCTTGGTACCAGAGGTGCACTTTCCTAGTTAACCCTTCAGGTTAGGACCTCTGCAAGAAACTTTTACTTCGGCGGGATTCCACACCGTTCCCCTTTCTGTCTGCGTTACTTTTTCTCTTGCAGGGAGGGGGTACGGGTTACCTTGATACAATCCCTTTTTGGTGCCAACGTGTTTGCGTTGCCCTGAATTGCCCCCTTGCGATCCGCACTGATGGTCGTGATTTTTCGAGCTCCACCCGCGTGTCATGCATGTTTTTGCTCGTTGGTGCGCTCCTGGGGGTCAGGGTCCTTTATTCAGGTGTACATGCTCCATTGTATCCTGTGTGTGACCCCCTCATCCCTTCCTCTTTTTTCTTCCCCGCGATCGCCGGGCTTTTCGTTGACCCAAATGCTGGATGAGTTGCTATTGAAGCTATACCCTACGAGTCTTCTATGTACCTTACATAATTTTGACCCCGAGCGTATGCTGGACGATCCGCTCGATAGCCATTTTCTTCCGTTTTTTCATACTCACTGGAGACCCGACTAATACCGTTCCGCCTTGGGATTAATATCCACCACTTATATGGCCACAAATATTTTTCCTGTTAAGATTTTATTTTTTTTAAGGGCTGGCCCTTCGAGCCCCTGTTTGTGGCAGGCTACAAGATCTTGCGATGTTGGGTACGCTTGTCCTTGTTAGTTCTTTTTGATCGGTCACAAACGCAATCCCTCCCCCCCTCCCCCATGCTACAAGAGATGCTATGCCTTCCCAACGGCAGGTAATCCACCCTCATGATCCCCCCCCAGACCAACCTGTTTGCCTTCGCCGCGTGTCAAACAGACCACCCCCTCCTTTGCTGCCTTGTTTTTTTTGTTTGTATGATGAAAGGTTATCTGTCGTTTCCGCGGTGACTCATCTTTTGGCAAAATTTTTTTTCTTTTTTCCTCTTCATTCTTCAATGTGTCGTGACGGAGCCGAGCCTGTACATATGAACTCAGCCTTTGTGATGCTTCGTGAATAGTCAGTCACCTGGAATAATTATTCAGTGAAAAGAGGCCTGACTTCATCTACACCCCTTTATTCCCCTCTTGTCCTCCCCTCCCACTCTCACCACCTCCTCCTCCCCCATCCCCTATTTTTCTACCCCCCCCCCCTTTCCTCCCCCCCCTCCTTCTCATCTCCCCGTATGCCCCTTCCTCCTCTCTTGTTTCCTCTTCCTCCCCCTTACCCACCCGCCCCCGCCTTTCCCCCCTTCTACCCCTTACGCCTACTTCCCCCTCCCACTTTTCATTTTTCCTAGCTCGGAAGTTTTTTCCCTTTTCCTCTTTTTCCTCCTTGAAGAATCGTCCTTCTGGAAGATTGTTGTCCCGTTCAGTTTAATTCTGCTGGCGCTTTTTTTTTTCTTTTTAAGACCTTTTATTGAGGCTTTCCCCAGGTCTTGGAGTCCACACTTATGGATTGCGGGGGAGGGCTCGGATTTAGTTTTTGCGCTTTTTAAACTTTTTCTGAGAACCTCAGTTGAGCGCCCCTCTGCCTCCGTTGATGAGGCCTCTGCCGCCCTTTGTCAGCTTTTTTTTCCCATGCCGGAGATGCGTTGGTAAGTTGGCTTTTTCCCCCCCCCTCTACCAACAAGGTTTGGTCAATTTTTTTTTTCCCCCCAGCTTTGTCTGGCCCTTATTTTTCAGTGGGTCCCTTTATGTTGTGGTTTTATGGATGGTATAACTTCCCGCCGTCCCGCCCCCTCCCCCCGACTTGTTCGGGCCCGATTTCTCCCGTTTTCTAAAAAGACCCACCCCTTTTCCCAGTGCCCTGACTGCCAGGGATTCCCGTTCCCCTTGTCCATGCCTTCCCGCTGCATCCGTTTCCAGTTTTTTTTCGTATCACTTTCTCAAGTGTCAGTAACGGAAAATGCTTTTATTAACGTTTTCCCAGTTCCCCTTCCACCTTTTTCTTTTGACCCCCGCTTTTTAAAAAGATTTGGTTGGGGACTGCTGCAGCCTGCAGGTAGACCCCCTTTACGATCTGCGGAGCGCAATTCCGTACCATCTGTCCTTTGAGTTTCCCCCCCCAGGCTTTTCTTTCTTTGTTTTGCACCGGCATGGAACAATCGCTCCACAATACCCTCTTTGTGTAACCCCACCGGCATTGCTGACTTACCCAGCCTGTAATTACCTTCCCCCTTTTGCCCTTTTCTTTTGTCGTCTGTTTCCCCAGCGTGGCCTAACCGTTTTGGCAAGGAAGTTCATTCAGTGAAGATACCCCCCTCCTCAAGTACCTTCGTTAAAGTCTAACCAGTGCCCCTTCTAGGAGCATTTGTCTCCCCTTTTTTCTCCCTTGTGGAGTTTCTCTGAGATATAGTTTCATGCCTTCTACCTGAGCGTTGTCCCCCCCCTCCTTAGTGCCTTAAAACTTGGATTGGACACGCCTCTTTCTCGGAATACTTGACCTTTTGCGTGACTTACCACCACAAGTTCTCCTAAGAGTTTCTCTACTCCCTCTTGCATTGATGTCTAAGATGAAATTTCTCTCTCTTTCTCTGTGTTCTTGTTAGATCTTTTTCCCGTTTCGACTTCGGTTTTTAGTTTAGAAATTTCTCTTTTTCTGAGTTTTCTCCCGGTAAGAGGTGTCCCCCTATTCTCCTTCTTCCCTTTCTTAAAAGAACAGAAGGTGCACTTTCAGTCCCTTTGAGTGACTGATTCCCCCCTTCTTTGTCCGCACACACCACTTTCTGCGGTTTTTCCTCTCCTTATTCCCGTCATTAAACTCCCAGCGGGGATTTCCATTTTGCCCAAATCTTTCTTTTTTCCCAAGATGTATCCGAGTTTTTTTACCCTGCGTGGGGGTTTTTTTTTCCTGTAAAGCTTTGTATTCTGACTGCGAAACCCCTTCAGTTTTCTCCTTCATTGCCACCCCCAAACCGTTTTCGGTCCCTTGTGCCGATGCGGGTTCAGACATTTCCTGCCCTTGCCCCTAAAGCACTGGTCGCTGTTGATTCGTATCCTTATCCTGAGGTGTTATACCTCAATTTGCGGGTTGGAGGAAAGGGCTGATATTAATGCCGGGTGTTCCCCAATATTTTCCCTCTTTTCCGCTTAAGCGAATGTGGATGGCGGGCTTTACAGCACCCCCCCTTGTTGTTCTCCCCCAGGTAGCGGCCTGGTTTTTCTTTACGTTTCTGCGCAAAAACCCCCCCTTCCCAAACCCCCTTTTGTCCGGCACGGGTTTCACTGGCCTTTCTGCAAATGTCTCAATTGTCTTTCCCCTGCTCACTTTCGTAGGCGTTCGTTTTTATTTTTCTTCTCCCCCCCCCACCGACTTCTGCAGTCTTGGTTCTGTTGTTTTTTTTCCCCTCCAGGCGGACTGCTGCCCCCCTTCCCCCCTGTCCAAGTAACTTGTCTCCCTCTCCACCTTTCTTTCTCACCATCCTTCTACTTCATTCCTTGTCCTTTCTGCTATGCGCCTGTTTCCCCGCTGTTCTATCCTTACCCCCTTATTCTCCCTCTCCCCTTGCTCCCCCCTCCTCCTCTCCCCCCCCCCTTCTCCCCCCCTTCTTCACCCTCCCCCCCCCCTTCCTCTTTCCTTTTTTACATGGGTCTTTTCTAAACCAGTCCGTCGATTTAAATGCCCTTTCAACACCCCCGTAGCAGGGTTCTTTGGCGGCGGTTTCAATGCGACCCCCCCCCGTCTAAACGGCTTTTTCTTGGTTTTCCCATGAGCCCTCTCCCTCCTTGTGACTTCCCACCGTTTATCGTCGAATTTTCCAAGCCCCTGATCCTTAATCGGTAACCCCATCGGCCCATCAATGATTCATCCCCTTTTTTTTTCTTTTGCAGCCCCCGTTTGGGGAGTGCCGCTGGTTCCCTTCTCATTTTTTCGTTTTCTCTTCAATGGAGTATTTTTTTTTTTGCCTGCAGAATGCCGACACCCCCCATGCCAAATGGAAGGGGCTCTCCCCTTCAAACTTCCTTTTGCCCTCATTTGTTCTTTTTTTCCAAAGAGTGTTATTAGTCCCACGCTCCAGTGTCAGGCACTTACCTAAATGGACCGGGCAATTTTCCCCTCTTTTTATATTCGGCCAAACCTGCCCCCTTCGTCTATTAGATTTTAAACTATTTCAGACTCGTCAAAGAAGGAAGTCTGTTAAGGTAATTCGTTCACCTAACTTTCCCCCCCCTCCAATACACCGCTGGGTTGAGTACCTCCTTTCAATGAGTCTGGCTCAGTCACTAACCCTTCCTGGCTTGGCCAACAAGTTACCCCAATTTTTGTTCAAACAGCGGGTAAAAAGCCCAAAAGAGTTCCTTTAATCCCAGGAGACCGATCTTTCGTTATGTTGACTTTGCCGGAAACCGTTCAAGTTCCGTTTTTTTGTGTCTTTTTTCCGTTGAGGTGTATTAACTAGTGGTACGGTCCTCTCTCAGAATCGAAGTGGGACTTGCATGATCTTGACTGTGGTACAAGAGACTGCCAGTTTCCCTCCCCCAAGGGCTCTAGCCCCCATCGCACCACATTTCTCTTGAGTGCCTTCCCCCGTTTTCTTCGGCCCCCTGACATTCTTTTCTCCCCTTCTCCAGGAAAAACTATTATTTTTTGTTCCAGATTGGCGGTGCGAATTTCCTGCTCCCCCCCCCCCCTTTTGCTTTTACAGTTTGTCCCCTGTTTCATCCTTTTTTGGGTATGCCTGAAGTCAGAGAATTTTTTTTTTTTTTGTTTTTGTTTTTTTTTTTTTTTCTTTCGCGTGACACCTCTGGAAGGTTTACGGTTTTGAAAGCGATTGTCCTTCCTTGTAGTTCCAATCTGCCTCCTTTTTTAGGTTCATTGTGCAAAATACAACTCGGCATAACTTCCCTTTTTGTTACTTTTCAACCCCTTTTTTTTTTTTTTTTTTTTTTTCGAGACGCGTTTTTGCGACAGCCCCCCCTTTTCCCCACCCCTTCTCCCTCTGTCATGGAAAACCCATGACAAGGATCCAATGATACCCTTTTTGCTTCGCGATTTTCGACCCAAAAGACTGCTTCACTCCCTTTTGATGAATTCTTCTCCCGCACTCCAATCGTCTTGTTTCCTTATTCTGATTCCAGAAATGTCATTTTTTCCGCCTTTGGTCGTTTGATTTCCTCCTACCCTTTTTTTTTTCTTATACGCTCGCGTCCGCATTCTGAAGTAGCTTCCCGACCAACCCTCTTTCCGGTCAGTGAGCGAGCCGCGTCCCTTCCCTTGTCACTCTCACGACCATTTGTCCCTTCGCGTGTCTTCCCTTTTTGCTCGCTCTCTTGTCTAGGCCCCAAATCATGCTTTTCGAACTTGTGTGCTTAGCCTCCTTTTTTTGAAAGGTAGAAGTTCGATCGATGTTGGTTCTTTTCGACCAGCTCTTTTTACTGCCCCCTTTCACCATCCTGTTTTTTGGTTTCGCAGGTTGGTGCCATCGTTTTCCTTACTGGCACTTTCTCCGCTACACACACCACGCTTCCTTCCGCGTTCTGTGACTTAGACTGTCCCGACCTCACCCCCTGTTTTTTCAGC
>Ga0179593_1264923_pt1 | contig 15664 bp, 10 predicted proteins | sample CZODoug2_1_08_16_FD_185931 | JGI IMG/M metagenome (GOLD analysis project Ga0179593, IMG submission 185931) | Vadose zone soil fungal communities from Angelo Coast Range Reserve, California, USA - CZODoug2_1_08_16fungal (PacBio error correction) | ecosystem: Environmental > Terrestrial > Soil >... | reverse complement strand
AGATGCCCGTTTTACTGTCCCTAGGCCGGGATTCTAACTACTTCTCCCGTTCTTAGAATTCCTCAAAAATTGCGCAAGGCAGCCCTTTTTTCCGAATTATTTTTTCAGCATGCAATATCGCCTTCGTTTTTTAGTAGCCCGTTGACCATCTTGGTGAATTTTCTTGGTTTTAGATCCCAGACGGTGCCTCGTGCTAACCCCTGGTTGGAGGTTCGTCTCTTTGCTGCACCCGCTCAGTGATGAGCACAATTAGCGGACCGAAGGTTTATACTTTCCCCCTCAGGGGACCGTCCGTCCCCTTACGCAAGCATTCTAAGACGAAGACGTCCTTTTCCCTCTCCTATCTTTCCCAGGTGTATCCCGCGATCCTTGACCGTCTACCGTCGATCTTTCCCCGCTTACCCCCGACTCCTGAACCCTGGCGTTCCTTCCGCGATGAAACGATGAGTCCAGGGCCAAGAAGAATTGTCCAAGCAGGCGTGTTTCAAGAATTGGCGAACCCTCCCCTCCAAAAGGATGGACAGAACTGCCTCTCCACGGCCAAGTCAAGTCGTGTTTTTCATTCAACATTTAACACGTGATAAACAGGCCCCCGATTCCTTCGAATTGATCTAGGTATATTTTTTCAAGGTTTCTTTCGCACCAAAAAGGAATTTTCCTCTTCTTACCTGGGATCGAAGTTTTATACTTTGAAAGGTTCCCTGGACAGGATTCCCGGATAACTTTTCAACAAATATTTTTTTTTTTTACCCCCTGGCATCACGGCATTAATGTCGCTGGGCCCGAACCACCACCCCCCCCCCCCCCCCCCCCCCCCCCCCCCCCCCCTAATTCATTTTTCAAGTTGAGGGAGTATTTTCTTCCCCCCAAAAGCCACGGGCCCACCCTTATGTTGTTCCGATGACTTTTCTTCCGAAGTGGAACGACACCCGTAAGCGGGTTCTACCCGTTCATACTACAGTCCAATTGCTGCGGTCCACTCTACCGCTTTCGGATGGCTGCGCGACCACAGATAGAAAGTTTCTTCTTCCGCCACCAGAGAGAGCGCAGTTTCCTCGCGACCGCCCTTTTTTCTTTGACAGTCGACGCTCCGGACTCCCAGCAATGCGTTCCACCTAGACACGAATCCGTTAATGGAGAAACCGCCCCTTTTTCCCTCCGAATGATCAGTTCACACGCCTTTAGCTTTTCGTGCGCGAATTTTATGAGGAAGGACGGTGAGTATCTCTCCCCCCCCCCCCCCGATCGTCCTTGTTCGGCATTTCAATTTCTTTTTGTTTATTCGCCTTACCTCGGCCTTTTTTGCGTCGAGAATTGGTTTTCAGGGTTCAACGAATTCGCGGCGAGGTGATTGATTTCTACTTTTTTCCCTCGTCTCTCCTTCTCGATTTCGCCTGACAATCCGACACGCTGCAATATTTTTTTCCCACGGTTCCAGTGGGATCGGACGTCGAGATTTTATTCGATTCGAGCGGGCTCTCCTCCACCTTAGAGTGAGGATCTCCTTGCTGTTCTTGTCGTCGCTGACGAAGGTTTTCTTGCTTTTGTATTATTTTTTCTCCCTCCAATTTCCACCATGATATAATTTAACCCAGGCCTCCCCCTGATGTGGTGAATGCCATGCTGGATAAGTTTTTTTAACAAACACATGTGCTATTTCTGGTAATGCTCAGGCCGGTTTTACGAAGTTGTGGCACAGGCGATAACAAAATTTCCCGCCCCTAGATGCTTGAAATCGTCGTCCCCCCCTCTCCCGCTCGATGCTGACTGACTTTTCTGGTCTTTTTTTCCCCCCTGCGGCACGTTCTGTCAAACCTTCCTTTCCATCTTCTATCAAACTACTATTTGTTTTGTGCTTGGATGATGGATAGTCGGGTGCTTTCCCCCTCCAGTTTTTTAGATTGGCGGTCGTTAGTGGTCCCATTTCCTGACTCGTTTTTTTATTTTTTTGCGCTTGGTTCTTTTTCTTCCGCCGGTTTACACCACAAGCTACGGGAGTTTGACAATCGTCCCCCAATAAAGGTTTCTGGGAGCCACCTTCCGGCCTTTTTCCCAATCGTTGTTATGTCCCCGGTTTGCTGTGATTCCTCTTGTTTTCTGGCGGGCCTACCTCTTTCCCCGTGTCGAAGTCGCCAGTGCGTACAGAAGTCTTTTCCCTTTTAACGTCCCGGGTTTTCCGAGCCGCGCTCTCCCTCCCCCGAATGCATTCCCCGACGCCTTCACTTCATCCCTGCATTTCTCCAGGATGTTGCGCTGGTCGGATTTTCGACGCTCTCGTTCCCTCTCAACAGGTGCTTTCCTAGACCTCGAAATAGACCCATCTTTTTTTCAGGGCTTCGGTAAAAACCCCCCCCCAATTGTTTTCTCAATCCACTTTTTCCCCCCTTTGCGCCTCCGGCTCCCGTTCCCATTGATGCCGACCATGCGTCGGGTGTGAGTGTATATTAAGGAAGAGAGGGGCTTCAGTTTCTCTCGCCCCCAACGGGTGAACGTCCTCCATGGGATGCGGCCCCGCGGTCGGGAGGGGTCGTTTTCGTCTTTTCGCAATTGCTTTACGCCGACTGAGCGTCGGGCCTTTGCGCAAGGTTCGTCTCGAGGAAGAGTGGCCTGACTCGAGGCAATGGAGTTTGCTGTCTCTGCACCAGGCTCCTTGATTTCGGCGCGCATGTGCGCGTACCAGTGAGGCCCGTTTTCCGCCTCCCCTTTGAGCAGTGACTTTCCCGGTACGCCTGACCTTCTCATGAAACGTCTATTCCCGTCGCCTCCGTCATCGGAACCCCCTCTAGGTTTTTTGACACTCCACCTTCGACTCGACTTCCCTGTGACATGCCAAGTAGGGATCCCCATCTTCATCGTGTGCCCGTGTGGGTTGCAAACTTTTCTTTGCTGCTTTGCCGCTTACTTCTTTGCTACCTCCTCCCATAGACTGGATACATCCGTGTCACGCTGAATCAGTCCCTACGCGAGTGACCCCCATGCCTTTGTGTGATCATATCCGTCTACAACTAACCCTATCGAGATGAAAGGACGGTAATTTCCTTTTTCTCCCCGTTTCCAAAATTTTGTAGAGTCCATTTGCTCGTGACCTTTTGCGGCGGCCTTGTGGCCATTGACTTTGGCCGTTGTAGTTTTATTGTTCCTGAGATTCTTTTCACAGGGATAGCCTTTCTTCTTTTTTTCTGTGCGTCACTTTCGTCAGTATTTGCGCCGGATGCGCCCCCTTTATTTCCGGTTTGGTAGTTTATTGCCGGTTACTGTCAGGTTCTCGGTGATGCGTCCAGCAGTCTCTCCGATCGCGACCTCGATCTGCGTCCTGAGACTTAGTTTTTTTTTTTTTTTCTTCAGTCTGAAAATGACTTATTGCGCCAGCACTTTTTCCCCCTTTCCTCCGCCCGCCACCGTGGGGGCTTTTTCACGGTCCCCGAACAAAAACAATCCCATTGCCTACTTTTCTTTTTATATGCTATCTAGAGTAATTCGGAACTACCGGTATGCCGGCCTTTCCGGTTTTTTGAATCTTTTCCTTCCTTCGTGTTCGATCGTCGTTCCCCCCCCCGCGGCCAGGGCTATCTCCTTCCTAATAATAAGTTGTGATTTTCTTTCCTTCTCCGACTTTGAATGTCAGGGTCCCGTTGGATCGGAACCTACTTCCAACCGATTCCTTCCTCAAACCCCGTCCCGGTGTACCGGGTTTTCGAATCTCTCCTCTGATAGGCCAGAGGAGACGTCGCCCGATCTTTTCTTTGTTGAAGTTTTTTGTTGTCGGAGCGTGAACCCGTGCCGGTCCCCCACGGTGGTTCCGGGCGCGACGGTGCTTCCGATTTCTCTGCACCGCGGTCCCCGCTGGTTATAGCATTAAGTCCGCCCTCCCGCCCCTCCTTCGCGAGAAAGCCGGCTTCCGTCCTCCTCACTGTGTTTTAGATAACTTTACCTCTACCCTCCACGCCGACCATTTTCCCCCTTTTTGAAGAAGGAGTTTCGTCACGGCGTTGCCGCCTTCCGTCCTCCGAGCGCAGGCCGCCAAGAAGGAAGAGGCTCCGAACTGGGTTCCCCATCGCTCCTGTTGAAGATCCGAATTGACAACCCTAAAAGTTCCCCCCCGAATGGCCGCCCTTTGCCCCCCCAAATTAAGAGCAACCAGCAGTTTAGTTGCGCGGTCACAAATTTGACCACGACCCCTTTGCAATTCCGCCCCAAGGCATTGATCTAGAGATGTTTGTGAAGGTGCCGTTGGTTTTCCAAAAGCAGTTTGGTTGCATCTCATGTGTCTTCATCTGGCGTCTCTTGGCTCACGTCGTTATTCGGCGTTCCCGAAACCAACACCACGTGCGTTCAGAGCACCCACTGGTCCCCAGGCCTAAGTCTTTGTGCACCCGTCCCCCCATACTGTCCCCCCCCCCAAGGGTCGAAGTTCCTGCGTGAATCAAAGCCAACCTTGACGCACCCTATCGGTTTTTCGATCCGCCTTCCGAAGAAAACCTTGTGTACGCCTGTTCCTTGATTCCCGGCCTTGAGTCAAAACGGAGTCAAAGTGGATCTTGTCACAGGTTAACTTATAGAGCTCTTCTCTTTTTTTCATTTCCCCCTTGACAGATAGGGGCGGACATCTTTCCCCGCACATTTTGAGTGCAGTCTGTGTTCTGACTACTTTTCTAGCTTGGCCCGTGTGATACATATTCGTAAAAGCCCCCAATTGCGCACCTCTGCCACAAGGCGGGGCAACATACCAGCCGGCTGTCCCATCACCTCTTCGGCCGGACAGTTGTTCTTCGTTACGGAGATGGACAGTTACCCCTCTCCTTTGTTTCTGATAGAAACACCACCCTATCGGCATTTTAGCCGGCTGAAGTTCTTCGCCGGAAACTCTGATCTGTCTTCGTCGTCAGCATTGGGGCTTGGTTGACCCAAGCATGCCAGTCTCGGTTGTTTCTTTTTATTTTTAGATGAGTTAGTCGAACGTTCTCCCAGGCTTCGGCTGTCGCAAAATCACCTCTCCACTCTTGAGAAATGCTTTTTTCCTTTTCTTAGTTCTGCACTGTTTTCATCTCCCCTTGTCGATTGCTTCCCCTGCTTTTTTTGGTTAGTCTGGTCCGTCGCTTAAGTTTCGCCTCTGGAGGCTTTTCTATAGAATCACCCCAACAATTGTCCGCACCTTCTGGGGGCCCCACTAAACTTCTGTTGGGAGGTCTTGCTGTGGCTCAGCTCCCTACTTGATTGGCGGCGATGTTTGCTCCATGAACGTTGTTCAACGGAGGCCACTAACCCCCCCCCTTCCGAGCTGCTGCTCGCGCAGGTCACATATATGAATCCCTCTGCGTCTGTCTTCACCTTCCGAGCCAGACGGAGGCTGAACCGCCCTCACTTCCCTCTTGTTCCCTTCCCTTACCATGGTGGATGAGATTTATGGCTATGTCGTGTTCGGCATGTCAGCGGCGGCGATTGAGTTCATCATTCGTCGCTTGTTATCCACCTGCTGAGGGATCTCTGGAGAGTTTTTTATTTTTTTTCCAACCCCTTAGTCCCCGTTCGCCCTGTGACCCCTCGCTGCCCGAATTCATGGATCCCCCAAATCATGCATCACAACCCCACGGGCCCCGCTTGTCTGCCGAGAATATTGTTTTTATTTCTACCAATCCCCTAAGAGCTTCCCCAGTTCTCGCCGACCCTCACAAGAGTCGTCAGCACTCGTCCGGCGATGAGCCAGAATAGACTGCCTCTCCCCTCCATTAAGAAGATTTTCCTCCAGGATGTTGCGCGCTGTCGTCCGTGAACAGGTTTTCCCCTTTCCTTCGACTAGAATCACCTGCCGCGCGCGGCCGTGGCCAAACATGGAACCAATCTCCTCCAGCCTTCTTCGCCTTCCTTCCTACTCCATTTAGCGACCCCTTTCCGTCCGTTGGTGATTGTCCTCTCCTGTCCCCTCTGTTCCCTTTGGTACCTTCTCGGAACTTCCAACGCTACGGATTTAATGGCGAAAGGCCCTTTTTTCCCGCGGTCGTTGGTCGTGAGAAATTGTTTTAGGTCCGCGAGCTCCCCCGGACGTCCCTCCTTTCCGTTTTCTAGGACGTGGTTTTCTGCGCCCCCAATTCGGTGTTAGGGGTCTCCCCATATCAGGGTCTCCGTTGCTCCACTTGTAGAAATAAAATTGGCAGTTACCGCCTCCCCTTTTCTTCCTTTTTCCTCCTCGTTCAGACCGGTCGGTCCTCCTTATTAGTGCCTCATTCGTCATCGGCCAACCAAGAAGGTGAGGAAGTTCACCTGACCTCTCTGACCTTCTACCTTGTACGGCCCCTCAGACATTAAGGCCGGGATTCCAGGTTGGTAGATTTCTATTTCTTTCCGGGATTCCGTTTCTTCCTCCTACTCCTTGATAGACTCAGTCAACGATGATACCTCCCTTCTCGCTTCCAAAGAATGTTTTCTCTTTGTCACCGTCTCCCACGAATTAGATTCCTTACGGATTTCACTTTAAAATTCGATTGTCTTTCCTTTTTGTCGTCATTGAGGAGTCTGCCTCAGCTCTTTCCAACAGACTTATTTTGCTCTTCTTTGCTCCTGTTTTGAGAACGTTTTAGTTCTCCCCGACTTCTTCGGAGATTCCTTGGAGATGAAGTTATCCCGGTGATTTTTTCCACATTTCCAGTCATATTTCTTTCTACTTCTTGATAGTTCGTCACGTTCCCGTATTGTGCTGCAAGACTTCTTCCGCAACGCGTCCCGCAACGGTTGGGCGTAGAACCACAGTTCCCCTCCCCCCCCCCCTTCCCAAGATGAAAGATTTCCTACTTCCGTCGAGATGCCCCCATCTCTTTTTTCCCCATTTTTCCCCAACTACCGGCCCAAGTAACCAAATTTCGAATCCTTTGTTTCCCGGCCGCTTTTTGTTACTGCGAAAAGTTTAATTCCTTGCCTCGGACAAGTCAGGCCGGTATCCCTCGCTTTTCCTACATTCGCTCTCTAATCCACGGCAAGTTTTTGACCCCCCAACACCCGGTTCTCGACCCGCAGGATTAACGAATGTCACCCCTTTCCTTTAGTACCGGGTTTCTTCCGAATTCTTACTTCCCCCTAATCTTCGAGCCCTTTTCCGTCGTGACGGACTAGTGCAGCTGGTGAGTTTTTTTTGGTGACACCCTGTTCTCGGCGCCCCCCCCCAACTTTTGTCGGTCGCGCTTTTGTCCCGGCCCATCCCAATCACAAGTGAGGGAACAAGTTTTCTTCGGCAAGCGCTAGAATCGCCTCCATGTGGCCCTACACTCCTTATAACGTGCTTCGTCATCACCGAGATCCCCTGACCACCCTCCCCTCAACAGAAGAAGTAATGGTTCGCTTTGACTGCCGTAGTTCCCAAGGCCGCCAAGTCCTTGATGACTGCCCGCCAACAGATGCGGTTGCCAGTACTTTTTCGTCCAACTAAACTCCCCACCCCAATCCAAACTCCGCAAATTTCCGCCCGAAGTTAGTTCGCTCGTTTTCCAACCTTGAAAATGAGCAAAGTTAAGAGTCTATCCGATCTTTCGGTGGATTTTCCCGGGATAGCCCCCCCCTGCCAGGCTGTTCATCCGTACGGTCGTGACCCCAAGCTGATCTTTATACAGGTATTTTTTTATGGACGCCTACGTTATTATTACCCTCGAGTACCTGCACCACAGGCCCTTCCCGCTTTCCCTTCATTGCACCGACCATTCCCTTATTCTAATTTTTTTTGTGGCCCCCCCCCCACCTCACCGTATCGGTTGTTCGATGACGGCGGATATCTCCCGGGGACGAAATTGAGTACGCCGGGTCCGATCCCTTCTGATTCCCCAAAAGCCTCCCGAGGAGTGAAACGGCATCCTTTTATTTTCTCCTCTTCCCAATGGCGGATCGCCGCCCACCCTGACCTCTGTTGCAGTACATTAAAGGCCCGTCCTCGTAGGCTGACGTAATCGCGATTATGAGATGAGAAGCGTACTCTCTTAAAGTTCAAGCGCTAGCCACTACCGACAGCTCGTGAATCACCTCGGCTCACCCACCTCTTTCAGGACCTTTTTCTCCTTTATGCGTATGACATGATACCGCGAGGTGTTCGTGGGTTGTGGATATAACCATCCCCCCCCGAACATGCGGAACTGCTTGAGCCGTCTTGCAGCAGGTTTGTCTTGGGTTTGTGTTTGGCCCCTGTGCTCGCATGGGTGTCTCCTAGTTATACATTGCATTTTTACTTTTCGGCCTCTCCTTTTCACATAAGACTCTTGTGATCATTGTACATGTTTTCTGCTGACTCGCTCGAGAGTTTTTGTAATAGTAGGATTTCTTCCGCCTCCCCCTTTTTTTCTTTTCTCTGAAGAACTGGGCAGTCTCCTCATGCTCCTCCAAATAAACACCCCTAGTCTTTCTTCCCGCAAACGCTGAACCCAAACCCCCTTATGTTTGTTGGATTCCTTTTTTTCTTACCCCCATTTTCCATCAAAAACCTGCTTGAGGCGATTGTCCCTTCTCCCCCCCAAGAAGTTTCCCAAGGCGGCCTTTCCTGCCGAGCTGTATCGTTCCTGCCCCCCCGACGCCGTGGTGTCCCCCGCGAAAGCGACTCTGCCTTTCTTAACCAGAATCGCCTCATCACTCCTTTGTGTTTGCCTCTCTTTCTGTAGTGTTCGGATTCAGCCTTCGTTGGCTCCCTTCGGTAATCATCTGATTGGCTTTTCTATAATTTTTCCGCGCGAGCCAGAAGCCGGGCGAGGGGAATGTTGTTAGTTTCCACCCACACAAACCAAGTTTCCCTTCCTTTAAGCAGTGCATTTCCTCCCCTTCCACGTTTTTTTTTGCTTTGTTCAAGCAGGGTCATCCCAACACCAACATCAGGTTTTCGGTTTCTTTTGGGATTTTTTATTTTCTTTCTCTTCCACGCTGTCCCCCCCTGAGCTAACCCGTTCTCTGGACTCCAGACGCTGCTCTCTCTTGAGTCAAGCCTTGTTCCTGAAAGTCTCTGTTCCGTACTGGCAGCACCGTCATTTCGGAGTTGCTCGAGTCCTTCTTTGGACTCTTTCTGAAACCGTTGCTTTGAAGTCGACCTTCGCTACATATTATCACCGTCCTTTTAAGAAAATTTTCCCCAACGAACATTCCTGTCTCCTTCTTCCCATCCTGGTGATGAATAAATGCGGGTTATTTTCTCGATCATGTCCCAGTATTGTTCAGCAATCTCGAGAAAGTCCCCTCGACCGTTTTCATTAGAGTTTGTGGCCGTTGGTATTTTAAGTCCTTGGCCCTTTCGTTTGCGAGTTTCAATTTTTTACTCCGCGAGACCTCGGAAGGTCCGCTCCCTCCTTTCGGTATCTTAGTTCATTTCTTCTCTAACCGGGGTCCTGCCCCATCTCGGTCTCTATGTTTGCTGGCCTAAATAAACAATAGTGTCCCCCCCCTTTGGAGCCTTTCCCGTTCCCAGGGGAAACGGAGTACCTTCTCTTCCAGCTATTCGGCCCTCCGTACGGCCCAACGATACTGTGCTTCTTTTCCCGGACCTTCAGAGGGGGACACAAAACCCCCCCCCCCCTTTCTCCTGGCTTCCCAGGTCCAAACACCTCCTGGTTCTTCCAGGTGGTGCCGCGGGTGCGTGATGCCTAATTTTTCCGTGATAGAAGAAACAATTCTCCCTACTTCCCGTTGACTCCCCGTTTTTTTACTCTCTTGAACCCGTCCGTGTTAGAAACCCTTACTCCCCCACTTCCCCCCTACTCTCTAGCCCTTACTTCACGTGGCATAATCCACCCCGTTTCCCATTTTTGAAGTTTGAGCCTCTTTATTTTTCTCCTTTTTCCCTTTTTTCCGTCTGCATTATTGGCATGCGATGTTGGCGGAGGGTTTCTTATCCTATCCCTTTTAAAATTTGGAGGCCCTTCTTCTTTTTCCCTTTTTTCGATCGTTCTTGCCGGTTGACATTTAATTAGAGTCGCTTGCCTTCCGTTATCTGTTCCATTCGGTTTGATTTAGACAGCCTTCTCTCGTCGATATACTGCCCGCGCTTTGCGTTCGATCCTTAGAGTTCGCTTCTTGCTTCTGATAACCTTAGGTAAGAGCTTTTCACCCTTTTTCCCGACCAACGTTTCTCTCCGCCCGTTTTTTCGTCCCGCGCACCTGTTCCCCTCCAAGAACCCCACCCAAGCTCCCCCCCCCTTTTAGCTGCCTTGTCCGACTGAGGAGGGTTACTGCCTTCGTTGATTAATGAGAAATAGTTCCCTTAGTGTTCCCGATCCCCATTCGGCAGTCCGGTGATTTTTTCTATTCTTTTTAAGGTTTTGTTGTGACTCTAAGTCATTGAAATCTCCGAGCAGGGATCTCCCTAAGAAATCCCGATTTTTTCCTCCACACGGGGCAGGATACTTTTTCGTCCTACTTGATCATAGAGATAGCATTTCATTCTGCCCCGATAGTGGATGAGCTTTTCTTTCTTTTGTCTTCTTGGAAAATATTTTTGCTTTTTTTCCCCCCACTTTCATTATCCCGGGGCTCCTCCAGTTTGAACTGGCAACGTGGCCGCCGTATAGAATTCGAAGCTGACCTTCCCCCTTCCGCGCCGCCAAGCGGATAGACCTATTCACCTTTCCCAGAGGATCTCCGTAAGGCAATTTTTTTCCCGTCCTCCTTCCCTCAGCTCCCAGTCCTTTCCTCGCCCCAGAATTGTGATTTTTCCCAGGTACCGCCCGTCATGCTTAATCCTCCTTCTGTTCCCTCCTTCGTCAACAAGCCCGCATTCGCTTCCACTGCTGCGACAGCCAATCTTTTCCCCCCCAACCCAGACCTATGGAGGAGAGTCCCCAAATAACTTTCAAAATGAACTGCTTCCTTCAAGGAGTGTCATTTTTTCCTGAGGATCTTTTCCCTTTTTCCTTATGGTCCAAAGGAAGGGTTATCGATCCTGTGCTGTTTTGAGTTTTGCCCTTGAGACAAGGAGTCGTCGGCTTAGCCCCTTTCCCCAATAGAGGTCAGAGCCGCCCCCCTTCATAAGCCCCCCAGGGAACCTCCAGCCTTTCTTTTGAAGTTAGAAGGTCTTTTCTTTTTCTTCACCCCTGCCCACGTTCCTTCGTATCGTTTTTCCGAGACGGTCGTCGCGACCCTTGCCTCATAGAAGGACGACAGATTCCGCCGTTAATTCTTTCCCCTGGCGTCGTCCCCCACCCTTCCCCCACCTTTGTTCGGCGGTTTACAAACGGCCCCTCTTTTTATTTCGCGATATGTTTCGCCACCTTCTCCCGTCTGGCCGGACTTCCCCCTGACACCAGACCGTTATCCTCCCGTCTTGGTTCTCTCTCGCAGGCTGAGCTTTTGTCGGTCCCCGAGCCCGAGTACCCCAAGCAATTACAAAGACTCCTTCCCTGGGAACTTCCCCCAAGACGGATGCATCCCCACTTCCTCCCTGACCATCCTTCGCTTTATTGCTTTTTGGCCCCTTGGACGTGCTCCGATCCCCCCGCTCACCATCCGTCTTTTAGAACCCCTTTGCTTGAGCCGTCTTCTCCTGATCGGGGTCGGCTACGTCGAGTGTGGGAAAGGGTTTGGCCCCCAGAATTTTTTTTGTGTGATTTTTCTCGCTTTCTTTATCGCGTCCCCTTTCTTCCTTCGGCCTCTCTTCCCCCCCATCCGCCATCTACAAATGGAGCCTTGTCCCCGTGGAGCCCCTGGTTTTTCTTCCTCTTTCTCTTGGCTCATAGCCTGAGTTTTTCCGCCCTTCCGCTCTCCCAGGTGGGGGCGTGAAAGACCCTTGTTCCCGGCAGCCCTCAACCGGCTTGGCTCCGGTAGCCCTCAATAACCCCTAGGATTTCCCCGCCCCCCCAAGGCTCCCCATTACCACAACTCTTTGTTTGTTTTGATGTGGATAAATGATACATCACCCGGTTTATGGGCGTCTTGTTTCCAAGATACTGAAGTTTTATCGGGGTGCCACCCCCCCTTTTCCTACCCCCCATTTCCAAAGAAAGATGCATATCTCCGGTTTTCCAAATCTATTATCCCTGAAGATAGGATGACGCCCGTCTTTTTGTCGAGGCCATCTCCCTTTTAGAATAACCTGTCTTCCCCCCCCTCAACTCCTCCCCCGTTTTTTTTTTTTTTTTTGGAGATGCCTTCGTGTCGGCTCCTTTCCTCCTCCCGCCTTTGTCTGAGGGGTCTACTCTGCTCTCTCTTTTTTTTTTGTCGAGAGTTCCGCAGCTTTTTTTTTTGAACTTTGGTTAGTAAGCTTTACCCACCCTTTCCCGCCTTCTCTCTCGTCAACCAATTTGATTCCGCGGTCTTCCACTCAGTTCCACAACCCTCAGTGGTTATTTTTCCCGCGTTTTTTCCTACTACTTTTTAGTTATGTTCTACCTATAAATCTGTTTTTTAGTTATCCTCCTACTACCTACTTACTCTCCTCTTCCCCTTCAGCCTAGGTTATGCCATTTTCCTTTCACCGCTTTCTGATCGACTTTTTACGTCCAAGTCGAATTATACAGGATGGCTTTTCTTTTGCCGGCTCCCTGAGAGCAGGTAACGTTCTCCAGTCTCTTCAACGGAAATCTCCATAATCAACGAGTCTTTCCCGTTCCAAACATGCACACCTTCCGACTCCTTGCCGTAGCTCGGGATCTTGGATTTTTCCCTACCCTTTTTTCCTTCCGACATTCCCCCCCTCGGGGTGTGCGTTCTTCCAGGCAACGTTTTTTTTTGGCTCAAGTTTTCCCATCGCTCCCCGACAGTCGTTCTTTTTACTTCGAATGTTGATTCGGATCGTAAGGGTACTTTCCCACTGGTAGTTGTGTCCTGTGCCAATTGCTTATTCCTCGAGTTAAGGGCAAGCACTCCTTTATGTTCTTTTTTTGAATGCCGCTAAGAGCACTTTTTATTTTGGGACTCCATATCCTTTACATGTCCTGGAGGCAATTCGGAGAAATCCCCCACGAGGTCCCCTTGTTTCCTCCTTTGGATCCTTTTTTCACGGTCCAGGGTACTTTAATGTAGCACTTCTTCCCGTACATTCGGAAAAAAACAGTACAAGGTGCTCCTTTTTTTTTTGCACGCCACCCCCCTTCTCACTTCTTACCATTGTCCCCCTCCCGTCTTTCCCCCCCATTTCCCATTTCCCGACCGGGATGCCATTTTTTACCCTTCTTTTACGAGTCTCTTTCCTGGACTCCTTTCCCCTCCCAACGCCTGATAAAGAGATGCACCGTTTTCCTTGTTACGCGATGACCCCCCTAATGACTTTTTTTGAGCCCCTCTCCCTTCTTCCCCATTCAATCTGAGAATTCCTTGAACTTCGTGGTTGGGGTGGGGGTGGGTTTTCCCCCGTGGTGTGGGTGTGTTTTTTATTAAATCTTTCTCCCCCCTACCAATTTTGAACCTCCTTCACTTTCTTGTTTGATCTTTCTCTTTTTTTGAACCCTTTTTTTTTTCCCTTCGGTCGAACTCTTTTGCAATCCCTTCTTTTCCTCCTATATGGATTTCTTTTTCTAATAGGAGTACCAGTCCGGCCTTTTCTTTGACCCTATCGGTTTTAGTTTTTCGTTTTGATCCTTCTCGTCAGTTCTATAGGTTCCCTTTTCCCTTTTCACGTGACGTCCTCTCTCTCCTTTTGCTGGCGCTCAACTTGTCCTTTTTTTTTTGGCGATACCCTCTTTTAAGAGATTTTCCCCCGGCGCCAACCTCCTCCTCGCCCCGTGGTTTTCCTCTGCACCTGGGGTCATAGACACCCTCCTTTTCCCCCCTTCCAGCCCGGCTGAAGTCAAGTCTCTTCCTAGAGGAAACTGGACTCCGGTATGTCTTTTTTAGGGTTGATGAAGGCTCCTCGTTCCTTTACTTTCGTTTTCTTCCTTTACCGTCCGGTCTTTCTCTTTTTCATCCTTTCCCCCGTTTTTTTTTGTTTTCTAAGTCCTATCCCGTACCTTGCTCCTCTTGCTTGCATTTTCCCTAAGGAATTACCCCTCGTTCTACCCCAAACCAGGAGATACAGCCGTCAGTTCCTCTTCTTGTCCGATCTTTCTTCTTTCGGCTAACGCCAAGGCTTTGATGGGACTTGTGGTTGCTTCTGTTACACGGTCTTTGCTCGGTCCCCCTTTTTTCCTAGGGTGATTTCAGTTTCGGGGTCCGTTGTCTGCCGACAACTTTCCTAGTTTTCTCCTCCCCCGCCTCTCCCGCCGCAATAATTTTTTCCCTCAGGAGAGGATATCGACTCTCTCTTTTTATAGATACCCTGCAATAACGGCCAAGCCTGACCCCTCTTCTTGCTAAGATCCCCTTTCCCTCTCAGGATCGTTCCCTCAGACGAGAGTCGCCCCTTCCAAGAGAATTACTTTTTTCCCTCAGGTCTTCGGCGCCTCTAAGAAACCCCCGCCGCCACCCCTTTTCTTTCCCTCGCCGCAACTGCCTCGCACCAAAAGAAGCTTGCCTTCCCTCTTTTCCCCTTTAAAAGTGTGACAAGTCCTCCTCCGTCAAGGGAATGTCTCCCTATCGCTCTTGTTGACCTTCTCCGGTGCCTGGTCCCCCACCGTCCAATGAGGCATAGCGTAACGGGCCTTGTCAGCGGGTTGCAGGCGGATCGGTACCCTTAAAGGCTATGGCTTTCCCTCTCCCTTGCTTCCCCCCTGTTCCCCCATCCCCGTTTTTCATCACGGACCCCCAACTTTTTGCCCCAGGATCATTGGGCACCCCCATACTTTATTTGCAATTTCGGCCTTTTCGTGGTCTTTTTAGTTGCCCCCACCCTACCTGGGTCCTCACCTTTTCGGGTCTATGACGGGGCTCTGTCAGAAGGTGTCAGGGTATGACGGGTCTGATGAAGGAGTCCCCAACGGCCCCCCCGGGTTCTTCGCCGGAAACTTCCTCCTCTTTCGTTATCGCACATTTTCCGTCAAAGTCCCGATGGTTAAGGCCATTCCGTCTGACCTTCCTCTACGGGCAAGTCCTCTTTCCTAGAGCATTTTTTTAAGGCTGCGCTTGCCCTGAAGACTCTGAGGCATTAAGAAATTGAGAACCAGAGAAACCCTCACTCTGCATCGCCTGAAAATACCCTCGGATTCCTCTCTTCTTCGCAGCAGTCCGTCGCGTTCAGTCGATGGAATTCTGCCCCCTCCGAGACGGTTCCTTTGGATAAACCCCCTTAGGCCTTTTCTTCCTCCCTGTTGAGCTTTCTTTTGCCGGACTTCTTCTGTCTTGACTTGGAGAGGCCAGGGTTTGGTCACCTTCAACTCGCGAGCGGTGAGTCTTTATCTTTTTGAGTACGAGAAATATCTTCGCTCCCCTCTTTATTTCCCCGCATCGGACACTTTTCTCATGCTTCTCCTGGAGCTCTTCCCCCTCTTTCCCATCGCTTCTAGGCGTCCCCGGGAGTGTTCAGACTCGCCGCGTTTTTCGTGAATGCTGTTGAAGATGAGTTCCCCTTTTGCGGTAGAACAAAAAATAGTCTGTTCGTCCCCCTCAAATCTGGGACCCCCCAAACCCTAGGTGGGTGTGTCTGGTGTCCCTCCCAAAAATGATTGCGTCGCTTTTTCCCTTCTCCAGTTGGACGGACGGGGGTTTTCCCCCCTTCTTGTCTACCCAAACAATTCCCAACCTCCTCTCTTCCTCTCGCTGCATGACCCGAATCACCCTAGCATGGAGCGCCCGCCTCCCTTCCCCATTGACCCTGCGTTTTACAGAACCCTCCCCTCGCAAT
>Ga0179593_1663795_pt1 | contig 15666 bp, 16 predicted proteins | sample CZODoug2_1_08_16_FD_185931 | JGI IMG/M metagenome (GOLD analysis project Ga0179593, IMG submission 185931) | Vadose zone soil fungal communities from Angelo Coast Range Reserve, California, USA - CZODoug2_1_08_16fungal (PacBio error correction) | ecosystem: Environmental > Terrestrial > Soil >... | reverse complement strand
AAACAGTTCCCTATTTTCAGCGGCTCTCGGATCCACAGGATTACTCCCCTTTTGACATCTCTATTGATATTTCCCTTTTTGCCCTCTCTTTCCGGAGCCTCCGAACTGGACTCACGGAGCGCGTTTAGTTTTTTTTCCGCGCGAGCATTAGGGAGATTCCCTGCTTTTCTGCTCCCTAACTACTTTTTTCCGAATTGTGAAAGCCGGATATTAGAAGCCAGCAATTAGCTGCTGCGCGAGCTTTTAATCCTATACTTCCGCTTCTAGCCCTTAAGCGAGCCGTATCCTAAGATGTTCGGTCGACTCTTGTTTCGTGGCGTATATTCTTTTCCCTTGAGCCCCCTTCTTGCACTTTGATGTAGAAGAGACTGAACCAGGGTGGGGCGTTTTTTTTTCCCCTTCCGATAAAAACTGCTTGATTCGGTGGCTCTCCCTACAACCGCCGGTTCTGGCGTCCGCCAAAAAGGAGAAGGTGACCCTCGCCTTTTTCCCTCTGCTTCATCTGCGTACGGTTGCTATGATCGCAGATTTTTAGGTTCTCCCTTTTGCGGGCCCCGCTCCTCCTGGTGGAGGTTTTTGGAAGGACTTAGTAGTGACTTCTAGTAGGACGGGCACGATGTCACAAACCGGCCCCCTTTGACCTTTTCTTTGGGAGAGAGGCTGCCCGGAGAGGAATTTTTTTTAGATGGCACCCTTCGATCCTTGTGTATTAGAGAGCTGAGATCCAAATTCCTATAGTCTTCATCTGGCGTAACTCTGTACTTTTCAAGAGTCAGAAACAATAGGGGTGACCCGACTAGGCGCCAAAATGAAAATAGCACTGACGCACGCATCTGAGGATAGGCCCTTCACCGATAAAGGTGTGTGGGAGTGTCTGCTCCTCGAACTTCCCCCCCCGGCTGATATGTCGTTAAAGCGCACTCTATTTTACTTTTGCGAAAGACGAGCCGAGCCTATCGCCGCGTATTTTCTCTTTGTTCCTTTTCATCCATACCCGGAATAGGGCCCCCCCTTACGATCAGCCCCCCTTCCACGCAGAAAGACGGTCTGGTTTCTCCGCCTTCGGTATTACTCTATAGAACTGCCTTCAGCCCCCCCCTCGTTCCCCAAACGATTGAACGAGCCCCCCCATCGGCGAAGAGTAGGAGGGGGAGGCCTTCGCCTAGACCACGAGACGACAGGGCCGGTGTTTTCGGTAGTCTCTCTGGAGATTACTATCTATTGGTCCCCCCTAGTTTTAGAGTTATCTACGCACGAGCCTTAATTCGAAGTCTGAGAGTCGATATTTATGTCTTCGTGGCACGATTCAGGCTCACTGAATTAAGGGGTTTTTCCAGAAGATCGACCCATTTTCTTTTTGCCGAGACGTCGGACATTCTGACCCCGTTGTTTCCTCCGCCTAGAAATCGGCGGCCTGCCGCGGCTCTGTAACCCTTCTCCACACCGGCTCGGAGGAACGCTTGCCCCTTCGCAGTAGCCGAGTCTCGACGTTTTTTTATGCCTCCACCTCCCCCAGAAGCTCCGAGCGTTTTTAAGCGCAAAATAGGCTCCCTGTTTTTAGTCTTGGGCATAATATGCTCTCCGAGTTCTTTCGAATCCTCTGTCCCCCCCCTTCCCTCTTCTTCAGCAGACGCACACCGCAAAAACGCACCCGCACCTACCTCCGCGTTCCTTTCGATGGCTCCCCCTACGTTCCATCATCTTGAGAAGGAACCTTTGCGAAGATAATTTCCGTTTGGCTGATCGAGCGTTCTCAGGTCTGCCTCTACTTTTTAGCTGTGCCCGCGACCCGACCCTCCCCCGTGGTTTCAGAATCGACACAGCTACGCTTCCCATCCCTTTCTCTTGCACATATGCCCGAGGCCCACCCTGGTTTCAGCTTGGCCCCTCCCGGAGATTCTCTCACTGCGAGATCTCCGAGAAGATGATCCCTTCAAGCGCTCTGCCCAAGGAAAGGGTGTGCTCATTACGCCGACCGTTTCCTTTTCGTCGCTTCCATCTGATAGACCTGTTTCTCATGTTTTTCCTTGAACGACAGAGGTTTGGGGTATACTCGACCGTCTTCCCTGATTCTTTCAAAGACAAGGCTCGTGAGATCTTTAGCGGAAGCCCCTCTATACCCCGATCCCCCAACCTAGCGTCTTGTCGTGAGTCCGAGTTCTTTTTACGGATTTCTTTCCTAATCTTTTTGTTTTTATATAATCGCCTGGTACCGAGAGTCAAGCCCACGCGCTGAGGTTTGGCGATAGAGTGGATCTCCTTGTCTCTCCGATCAGAGAGCGTTCGAGCTCCGTTTTTTTCTGCATACGGATGATAGAGTGTCCGTTCGACCTGATACACGTTATGGGGACTATCCTTGACCGGTCTCTCCCTGAGCGAGGTCGGTTGAGGCGGCGACGGCTCAAACACGTTCCTTGCTCTCGAGAATTGAATTCGCATCTGATCGGGCGTCTACGTAGAATTTTTTGATATAATTTTTCCCCCTGAAGTACCTCCCTCCGCAGCACCTTTTTTCAGTGGTCATAGGCTTTTAAAGATATAGTCGTTAAGAGGAGATGATGTCGACCCTAGAATTTGAAGGACCCCCTGGCGAGGAGGGTACTTTGAGGTTCCAAAGAGAAAAGGCGTTCGAGGAAGGGTTGCTTTTTGGCGGTGTGGGTGCCCGGGAATGCTCTTTCAGTCCTCCCCCCCACATGCTCCCCGTGATCAGATAGGTTTTTTCTAACCCACCGGAACTTTTTTAAGCTTCTGGACTGAGGGGACTTCGACCCTCCCCCCCCCTCCTGGCTTTTTAGTTAGGGATGTTTGCCGTCGATATTTCTTCAGTTCCGGATCTGACCCCGCCGGCCCAGGGCTGACATATCGTTCTCGATCAGCCGCTGATGCGACCCTCTCTTAAAAATCGCTCCGAGTTGGGTCAGATATAAAAACCTTCTTTCGGGCGTGGGTGGCTCCAGCAGGATGTCCGCGGGCTTTAGATTTTTTTTCTTATGCGTTTCTTTGCAGAGCGGTAGAGCTATGACCCCCTTTCCGATCTTCCCGAACTCAGGCGCCCCCTTGTGCTTTTATCCCGGGTTCGTTCCGACTTAGATCGCTCGCGACCTTGGCGTTTCCCCGGCAAGTGAAGAGGCATTTTTCCCTTGATTGTCCCAGTGGTCAGAAAGAACTTCTGAAGAATACAGACCCTAAATTAGGTATCCTACCCCCCGGTAGAGAAGCGAGGAAGAGGGGAGCCAACCCCAGGCATCTCTGATGAGAAGATCTTCCCCAGAACGGGCCCTGTGTTTTTTTTCCGCGAAGATAGTACCTATAATCCTATTAGCCAGCATCGCATGCTTGAGTTTTTAGATTGATTCAAATAGAAGTCAGCGGTCTCGAGGCCCCCCCCTCCCCCGTTTAACGTAGATCGCGCGCCAGCTGAGGCTAGTTTCCGACATGTAAGACCTTAAGATGGGAACTGATGCCTTTCCGCTGACTTACCCAGCGCCGACTCTCCTAATGTCCGCCCCGTGCTCCCGTTCAGAGAGAACAATTTTCGCCCGATTCTGCGCGTGGTCACGACCGCACGAAGTTTCCTTTTTTTACGGCGGCGGCGATATCTCCCTTCCGCCACAAACCCCCACCTCCTAGAGAGACCCCCCGGACGCAGAGCGCCTCCTAGAGGCTTGGTCGTGAGAATCTGGAGATGCGACCTTCCGATCGCAGCCGGTTTTTCAAAAAGATGAGTTCGTCTTGAGCTTTTTTTTCCGCCAGGGAAGATCCGTTTTATCGCCCCGATTGAGGAGACCATAATATAGCTACCACCCTCTGCAGTTCCTCCCCCCTTTTCCCTTTCTACCCAATCCCGACCGAAGACCCATTAAAAGTTTAGAGCGTCTTTTTGTGGGCCCCCCTGCATAGTACCCCCCTGAACTCCTGAGCTTTTAACTCCCGAACTTACTTCCAATAGAACAATTTTTGGCCGGCCGCCAACCTCCCCGCCACTCTAGCTTCGCCGAAAAAGGATTCTCATGCTTTTTCCCACCGGCGGCGGGTTATAAGGGTTTTGCCCTTATTCCCTCCACTTTCCCCCCTCGAGTTCCGTGTGAGGATGAAGAGAAGTCCCCACTTCCTTTGGTGATCGCCGCCCCCCCCACTGTTTCCCTCTTCCGGCAGACCTCACTTTCAAGCGCGTTGAGAACCGGTTCGATCCTTGCCCCGAAACCAGTCCCTTTCTCGGAGAAAGCATACCCCGCTCCTCTTTCCTGTGCGAGAATCTCTGCGAAATTCGGCTCTTTTTCCAGAGGCGATAATGGTTTTGGCCTGACCCCTTTTGGTTTCGCCTCTTAGCACGTACCAATTCACCCCGATCTGATCGCGCACACCTAAGCCGAGCGCCGCGAGAAGTAGGTAGGCTCTGAACTCATTTTTTTCGCCCTTCCCCCTTCTTGAGTGGGGAGTAAGCCTTATCGAGAGCCTCGTTTCATTGTATATGCTTCTGGTTAACGATCTCCTCTCCTCCTCCTCTTTGTTAGACGGCCCCCCCCAAGATCCTCGTTGTTGAAACTTCTTCTCCGGATAATGAACGGTACTCCAGACGACACTCTATCTTGCCGGTTGCGGAGGAGGCCACGGCGCTCCGATTTCATTTTCCCAGGCGCCTTGATTCGCTCTCCCCTTCGCGTTCCGATCGGGTGTGCGAGTGGGACTTACTCCAGCTTTTTTTTTTTCACACCCGGATCTTAGAAGCATTTCCCCTCTCCTATTATCGCAGCGGCCTCCTTGATAAGATCTTTTAGAACTCCCCTTTGCTACCGACCATCCCCGTTTTTTCCCCTCCCCCCTGTTGTAGAAAGAGGAAGGATAGGTTCGTCTCTGCTGGAACCGTGGGCGCCCCCCGCGCGCCCGTGTCGTCTTCCCCTGTCGGTATCCGGAGTCACCACGGCGTTTTCGTCTCGGCTCGCCCCCTACGAAACGTTTCTGGGCCCCGGAGCGACGGGCCAACCCGTTCCTGCCTCAGCGGCGATCGGTTTCTGATCGAAGAGGGGCCCGATGACCGGCACTTCCTCTTGGCTTGTATGTTTTTTCGGTGGGAAGGAAAAGGTCTCTGTGGGACCGAGATCCTTCCTAGGTTTATGCAATGGTTTTAACACCCCGACATCCTGGGCATACGTAGGGTGAGTTCTATTTCTTATGAGGATTTTTTAAGCTTCCTTCCTCTCCTGCCGAGTTTGTCTCAGTCGTGAGGAGCGGTTTCCAAGTCCTTGATCCTTTTTGTGCTTAACCGATAGCCACTGAACTCTGGCTCCCTAATTTTATTGCAGTCTCCTATTTTCCCGCTTTTCTTTTTTGACAGCTTTTTTCGGCAGTGTTTCGTACGGCGTTTTTGCCTGGTGACTTGCGCGGCGCTCTTGCGCCTTGCCCACCCGGCTTTCCCGTTCCGTTGGACCCCCCTGGCAAATCGCGTCTCCGACTTGTGCTTCTCCACGGGCGCCCGAGCGACTCCCCCTGAGGAGATCTTTTTAGTTCACACATGCTCGACCATCATAGGAAGGCCTTTTGGCCCTTTGGAGACTAATGAAGACATCTGTGGCGAGTTGCCTAAGTGGTTAGGGTTTATTTTACCTCTATCAAGTTTTGGTCCCCCTTTTTTGCGGCCCCCCAAAAAGAGGAATGCCCTCTCCAATAGGCTTAGTGAGGGTGCTGCTCCCGCTTCCTTTTGAATCCACCCTTTTCTTTGTACCGACCTATCATCGGGCGATGACGGATCTATTGAGCTCTTCTTCTGATCTTCAGAAGAGAGGACCAGGAATTAGAGTCCTTTCTCCCCTTTTTCCCCTCATTTCCTTCAGACCGAATTAAAGATTCAGGAGCCCCCCCTCCGGAATCTTCAAGATTTCGCGGATCAGATGCTGACATGCTGACTGGTATCCAACTCCTAGGCAGAATCGAATCGGAAAGCTCTCTCTTTTCGCTACCCCCCCCCCCCTTTATTCTACTCGCGTGCGAACTCCCAGAAGCCTCTTTAGATGCGCCACCGCACACAGACCTGTTTTTTTACCCCCTGGCCGCAAACTCCTGAAGCGTGTGGGATCATATAGTGATCTCCGAGCTTGCGCAGCCCAAACTATGCTCCTCGTTTTGCAACTCCCTTCTTTTTCCGCACGTGTGAAAAACGACTACCTATAACCTTGCTATCCGTCTCCGATAAAAGGTGACCCCTCTAGGAAGAAGGATCTGCGCTATTCCTTTTTCGTTTTTTTAGGCTTAGAGTCCTTGAAGTTTATGAATCAGAAGGTCCCCCCATCGTGCCTGACTTTTTCTTTCCACCTTTTTGACGAATTTTCTTACAAAGCCCCTCTGAAAATAGAAGATCTCCCATCCGAGTCCAAAAAAAAGGGAGTGCTCGGTACCTTAGCTACATTACGTTTTCTTCCCCCCTTTCTCGCCGAATCCTCTTCCCCCTCCTCCTTAAAGACTCGACATAAAGTATGCTCTAAAGGGGGTGCAGTTTATCTCCCGAACCGAGCTTAGCAGAAGCTATGAAAGGAGATCGCAAGATGCCCCTCAGACCGAGAAGATCTCAGATGCCCCCCTTCCCCTGCTATGCATAGAAAGGACTCGATGTCAGCCATGATAATCTGCCCCCCCCCTCTCAGTCCTGCAGAGAGTTTTTAACCATATATATATTTTAATACCTTCCGTGTGTTGTTTCTCTCGGTTAAGGCTTTTCTAGCTCCTCCAGAAAACCTTGAGAGGTTTCCCCGATAGATAGTCCAACCAGGGTAGACAGATATCCATTTTCGATTGATTCTTTAGTCTGGGCAATCGGATCTTTTTTGCGCGTCAGGCCTGCTTTCGTCCGGACTTCCGAGCCCCACCACCCCAAGCCCCGGTTCAATTCTTCTCCTCCGCCTTTTTCAGTCCCACAAGGCCCCATTAGAGGCTTTGCCTACGGTCCCGGTTAGGGGTCGAAGGACTACCCCCCCAGTGGTATACGGTCTGTCCGATATATTTGAAAGTCTGCATCTTCCCTATCTGCTCTAGAGCTCAGGCCGGATGCTGATCCCTCCATCTATCCGAAACTGGTGGGCATCGTCTTATCCCAACTTCTCGCGAGGGTCCGCTCGCTGTGTCCGCTCACGCGCTTTGGCCCCCTTCCCGAGGAGGTTTGGAGATTTGCACCTCCGCCCAGGACGTAAAGCATCCGGGCAGTCACTCCCCCTCCAACCCGCGAACTTTTGATTAAGTCCCCTCGCCCTTGCCTGCCTCTCCATTACGTCAACGTGTAGCCGTGACCTTTAATTTCGGGTTTTTTGACCGTAGTTATGGACTTTTGGGTGCGGCTGCTTCCGAGGACCGGGTCGCATACCTGATTTTTGCCCATTTGATTCCCGATATAGAATCGCTTTCCTCGGTTTTCTTTTTTTCAAAAAACCAGGGAGTCTGTCCTGGGAGGTGACTCAAGCACTCTCCCAGAGGATTAGCTTGAGAAGATCTCCTTCCTCGGGTGGCCTACCGAGTATTTTTTAATGTGACACATAGGCAGATGATGCCCTCTTAGATTGCGCCTGGTCCTTCCCCTTGGGGTCAGCAGGCTCCTGCCCCTCTCATCAGTCCCCGCAATCGTGGCCTGTTCCCCCGGCCTTCCCGTATGCAATTTTCCGGAATGCCCTTTCGACAGAAAGTCTCTTTTGCGGTGCTCGAGTTTCCCCCGAGAAGCTCGCGTGCGACCCCGGTCCCTCTGCTAACGAGCTCCCAACAGACCAGGAGTGGAGTCTAGGGCGCTCGATCGCCCCCCCTCCTCCCTCAGCGATCAGATAGATTCCGCTTTTTGACAGAATATTGCGTGAAACACCGATCCTCTCAGGCAATAAAAGACCACGATGCCCTCACGAGAAACTGCCCCTTCTCGGGTGCTCCTTCTTTCGGCGACCTGGAAGTATGAAGCTTCCGGATTTCACTACCCTATCGCCCCGTCAGGCGACTCGGGGATGCCCCCCTTTGCCCGAAGTCGATTGCAGCTTTGTCACTTTCAGAGAAGCTCTTTCGGCCGGACGGATAGAGGAGACCAGCCCCCAGACTTTTTAGCTCAACATGCCCTCCTCGCGCTCGATTTCTGAGTTTGCCTTAGGATAGTTCTGGATTTCTCTCCGGAACCTTTTTTGAGAGTTCTGTCCCTGCCGTTTTGACTTACAAGGTTAGTCCATCTCTTCTACCTTCAGACCTTTTTTCTCGTCGCCCCCCCCCCCCCCCATAAGTCTTTTCTCGAAGAGTTTGAAAGATCCCCCCATCTTACGAGAAGCACCTAGATAGCCACCCGCCAGAAATTCAATTCCCCCACTGGACGTCTCCACCCTCCCCTGAGCCCTCTCTTTTCCCCCCCCCCTACGACCTTTCCTTCCCCCCCCTCCACGGTCTCGGGGCCGGTCCAGCAACCACCCCTTCCCTCCTCGCAATTTTCCCTTCCCCTATGAGCCTCGCCGCTTACGCTCCCTGGTTGGCGATGGGAGCCCTCTGGGGTAGCCCCCTAGTAAGCAGATCCCGGAAGTGTGTGTCTCGGTTACCGCCGTTTCCCCGCGTTTTTGTTGTCTCCCCCCTTCCGTCCACGAGCAGCCGGCACCGCCACCTCCGTCCTCGGCTCCCCCCTTGACCATCGGCGGCTCCATATTCTTCCGGGCCGTAGCGCCCCTCTTGGATAAGGATGCCGCTCGAAGGGACGATACCGTTTTTTGCAGAGCCTTTCTGATGTGAACAGGAGTCGCGGTAGTATAGTAACACTCATCACCCGGACGTTCAAAGGCCCTTCCGTCTCCTGGGCATTCCATCGCCGGCCCCGAGCGAAGAAAGAAGGGGCCCTAGAAAGATTTCTCCTCCCATCTTTCGGGAGCAGGGTCATTATTGGGGTCCCCCCCCCCAGTGATGTCTGTTATTGGTGTACAGATATCTTCTTTTAATAATTCCCAATGTTTAGAAGAGATAGGTAAAACTCCAAGATAAATAGGTCTGTTTCCCAGGATATAGGACTCCTTTCATTAGATCCTTCCAAAGGTGAGTTTGTGGCAAATGTTCAGGAGAATACGAAAGGTCAGTTAGGACGAATGGTAAGAGAGAGAAGGGGGGGTTCTGGTGGGGTGTCTTTGTGTTTCTTTTTCTCTTTCTTCTTTGGCTCCGGATGGGGATCGATTTTTTTTTCTTTTGTTTTTTTTTGGTTTTTGCCTTTTTTTTTTTTTTTTCCCTTCTATATATTTGTGTGATTTGTTTTTTTTTCTTGGGCTTCCTTTTTTTTTTTTTTGATAGGGTGGATACTTTCTTTGCGCGATCCTTCCCCAGACTCTTGAATATTCGAAAGTTCAAGAAAATTCCCTATGAGATAGAGGTTACTTTATAAGATCGGCTCGATATCTAAGACGTCTTCGAAGACCTATTGAGTCTCCTTTTTTTATTCCCATTGATAGGTGGAAGTAAGATGATAGGATTGAAAAGGTCCCGAGCCGTGCTTCCACCCGCGATTGACCGGCGGGCCAGAGGCTTCCCCACGGCGGGGATTTTGAGTATGGGCCCCTCGACCCCCCCTTTTCGAATCTTTTCCCCCCAGAGACTTAAAACCATAGCCCCCTCCGCTGACTCAGAGGCAGATACCCCGTTTGCGGCACTACTGGTGTGGGGTGGTTTTTTTCCACGGGGGTGCGTGGATTGATCCGGAAGATCCCCTGTGCGGAGGGTGTTCTTGTCGTATTCCCCCCTCCCGGAGGTCTTTCCGGAGTGACTCTCCAAGGTTTTCAATCTTTTTTCCTCCTCTTCGTGGGGTGAGAGCGCTAGCATAGGAAGAGTCTCTTACTGGCACCGCCGAGAGTTTTTTCGCCCTTTCTCTGGTGCAGACCTGTGGTCGATCGAGTGAAGCTCGGACGAACTGCTTGCACCCCACTCGCCACTCATAGGTGGTTTATCTCTACAGACCTTCCCCTTCTGCCCCCGAACTTTCAGAGAGTTACGGAGGAAGTGTTTTTCGCCCGTCCTGGTTGCTTGCGGAAGGCGCCTCTTCGCAGCAAGCCCCCCCCCCCTTCAAACGGCGGGTCTTTCCCCTCGGGCTTTTTCTTCTTTTGAACGGGCTGAGATTCGCGCCGAGGCGACTTGCATGTAGAGGTGTCAAGATCCCTAATAGGCCGATTTCTATCCCTTGGAGCACCAACTTTTATACCGCTTTTTTTCCCGAGCGACGTTTCATGGCCTCTATATCAAATGATGGGTTTTCCATCAGGACAAGATACATCGGCCCTCTTTCTTTGGCGAGGGTGCGGCTCAGCTTAGAACTAGACGACCCGGGAATTTGTTCGCCGTCTAATAGGGAGATCCAGGGATCTATGGGCTTCCAATAGTATACCTCGCCTTTCCCTGCAGAGGTCTCTATCTTATGTGTCCATGGATATAAGCCCTGACCCACAACCACACCCCTTCCCCCCCCCGTCCCGAGGCGATCCAGATTCTCGATCTCGCTGTCGTCCCCCCTGCTGAACACGTTTTCCCATCCGCGCCCTTAAGATTGGAGAGCGCCTTTTCGCGCTCTACCCCCCCGCGCTAGGCGCTCCGAGAGGCCGCAAGAAGCCGCGTCATACTGTCCTTCTACCTCCCCCCCGGCCCCGGTCCTCTGCAAGTGCCCAACTTCCTCCAGATGGGGACGTTTCCCATATCGTGCTCGAAGAGTCCCCTGAGCCGACAATCGATATTGACTTTTGTCCTCGTCCCTTCCTACCCCCTCTTTATCGACGGCACTCCGACCCCTATATCCGCTTTCGGCTATCTTTTTTCTATCTATCCTTCATCGGATGCCGTCCGTTTAGAACAGATCTTCTCCCCTGGCGTTTTTTTTCACTCTTTGCAATTCTGCTCTACGGACGTAGATGTTGCCCTCGCGATCCCTAAACCGGGGGAGAGTCTTTCTAGACACATCTTCCGCTTTCCACATCCCTCTGCCACTTTCCTTTTTAAAACAAAGGGCGGGCTCGACCGGTAGCTCCCCCACCGGAGATCATTCCTATCTATTTTCCCCTGAGATCGCCGATCCTGTCCTCGTCCCCCAGTCCGGTGCAGTCCTTTTCTTCGGCAGCAGCCTCTCCTTCCGCGAGATGACCTTCAGAGATAGCCCCCCTCTTGTTCCGAGCGACCGCACGCCGCTAATCGCCGGCTGCCCGCCCGCTTCTTGCCTCTTGAGATCTTTTTTTCTTCTGGAGTTCCTCTATCTCTTTCGCAAAACCGCGCTTTTTTCGTCACCCTCTTAAAACACCCCCCCCAATTTCCCTCTCTCTGTTCCGTTGTTTTTTTGAGAGATTTCTTTAAAATGGTAGCCCCAGCTCCCCAGACAAGAGAGATTTTAGATCTAGAGATGTCCCTCACCCTGGTCTTAATCCCGTTCTTTTTCTTTCTTCGAGTTTGGGTAAGGAGATTCTCTTGGAGGTCAGAGTCTCCCGGTTTCCTTTTCTACCCCCTTCCCCTCTCGTAGATCTTCTTGCTTGCTTTTGCGAAGGAAGGCACCCCCCTGTTCATTGCGATGTCGAGCGCTTGTTTTTTCTCCTCTGTTCGTTCGATTCGCCCTTAAGGACCGGATGTGTTTCTCTCTTTCTACCCATGGTGGGCCTTAATATGGGACACTAATCGTCTTTTCACCGTCTCTCACACGGTGGAGCGGCGGCGCTTTGTCTTTTGGTGGCACCAGCGAATGGTAGAGGCCCCCCTCGTTTAGCTTTTTCCCCCATTTCCTCGGGCGCCCACCCCGGTTGCGCCGAGAATATTCCGGGTGACATCGAAAAGACTCTGTCTTTCTCTTTTTGTGGTCCCCTGTTAGGGGTGCGTCTCAGTTCCCAGTGGGTCAGCATATAGATAGGAGACTTCCCCCCCCCTCCCGGCGATGATCCTCTCTATTCACCCATCTCGTAAGATTTAGGTCTCCCAACCGGATCTAGTAGGGCGGTTTCGATCCTTAGATTTTCTGCTAGGCGCGCACTTCGTAGCGAAGATCCTTTGTTTAGAGCCTATTGACCTGATCGGCTATTCTGCTTCGCGGAGCTCTGCTTCATTTTCCAACGGTCTCCGACAGTTCGATCTCCTAATCGTGGAGATCCGAGAAGTCCACCCGGGATTTGTTCCCCAATGATTCAAAGGGCGCCCCCTAAAGCTCGAAGTTTCACTTCCGGGTATATCCCTCGATTCCTACGCGGGGCGCAAGCACCCCTGATCAGAACTCCGCGTCGACACCACCGCCAAGTGGCGGAGATGGTAGTCTAGAAAAACTCTTATACTTCTTTTTTCACTTTGCCCTCCTCAGCCATGGGATTTTTTTTGCAGACTATTGCTCCCCCCCCCTCCCTGATCTCCTACACGACAAAGTAGCTTAGCAACCTCTCCTCGCGTGCTGATTGATTCCGGAGTGCCCAAGGAGGGATAGCCCTTTCCGATGCCTCTTTATTCCCGAGTTCCCTCTCCTATCGTCCCATTCGATGGATCTGGAGAAAGTGACGATCCCCCCGTACCAGATTTGAGCTTTGTAAAGACGAGCAACAGTCCCCTTGAGGACGGAGTCTTCTGCGTGAGAACGCCGACCCTGCCCCCTCCCACTTAAATCCCCTACCCAAAAGATTCTGACCCCCCCCACTTGCTCTGCGCTAGGGAGGAGTTCCTGATTCTCAGTCTGGCGCTGAGAAAGTCAGAAGGCACCACCAGAGTCTTCCAGAGCTCCCAGGTTCTTTCAGATCCCCAGATTGAGACCGATATCTCGAGAACCCCGCCGTGAGCGTTTGACAGATAACAAATCTCTCCCGAGAAGCAGAGCTCCCCAACCCTGCCCTCAACTATTTAAGTCCCCCAACCAGGCCCCTCACAGACCTGGTAGGTAAAGACCCTTACACCCTCAGTCGAGGATCGGGCGAAAGCCAATCCTTTCTTCCCGACCCCCCCTGATTTAAGCGCCCCCCGTATCTATATTGGAAGAGCAAGAGAGAAGGGTACATTATACTTCCTCGTTTGCCAGCCCCGCGGGGTTCGTCTGATTCGAGCCCGAGACCGCAATCTTTCACCCCTTGTTTTTCGCTTCCATAACGTAAGATAGGCGAACACATTCTTTTTTCTCAAAAGGTGAAAGCCCCGATCCCGAGTTCACGACTCCCTTCGAGAGGACACCCTGTTTCTCCCCGCTAATTTAGAGACTTGAAGAAAGATCGTCCTTTATGTTTTTTTTCCCCGAGCTAATGGGCTGCTTTTCTCAGAGTGGCGATGGCAAAGGCGTGTAGTATCTTCAAGTAAACTCCCTAAAAAACAGACTCTCCGACGTTGAGTGGACGCGCTTTGGCTAGGCAGATTCCGACCCCGACGTGTTGAGCAAAGATCGCGATTTTCTTAGTTTCCCCAAGCCTCCTGGGCCCCCCACCTCTGTATCTGTTCTTTTTTTCACCCTCTTTACTATATCTTGTAATACTAATAAGTGTTTGTATTTTAGTCTCGATACTTCCCATAAAAAGATACTGTGTTTCCCTCTGCTTCTCTTCATGCCCTTCTCGACCCCTAATAGTGATCCCTTCTCTTTGAGGACTCCGGACGGCGAATACAGAACGTCCCTTCGAGAGGTCTTGAAATGGGACTCGCGCTGAGGGCAGCCGGGGAGGATTTGATCTCCCTCCTTCTCTTGTTTACTGATCCTTTTTTCTAAGCAGGACATTCCCATTATCGGATAGATACCAACCTCAGATAGTTTCGAAGTAGTCCCCCTCCGTCTCATCTGCGCATATTTTCCTCGTGTGAAGAGGAGGTTTCTTGCCGTTAGGCGGGCACTGGGCTCCCAACTCCGTTTCCTCCCTTTCACACCACTCACCAACCACCAAAACCCCCCCCCCCCCACACCCCCCAACCCCCTTCTTTACCGATAGATCACAAGTGGGCTCTTCGTTCGTTTTTTGGGTCCAGACTTTTAACGCCGGGTTAGGGAGCATCGTCAAACCGGATACTAACCCTCCCCCTTTCCATACTTTATTGCGCTTCTTCTCCGAGTTGGAGGCGGAGATGGGTTTGAGTTTCCCCCCTCAAGATAAGTTTAGGAGTTTTTTCCCGGAAAGCTCCAGACTTTCGGTACGGTTTCCTATTTCCATGGTTTCCCCCCGCCCATTAATGGCGACGTGTTGCCATAGTCTACCCCTGTCTGATAGGAAGAGGAATTTTTTGATTCCCCCCCCTCCCCCCCGTCTCTCTTGGGGTTTTTTCTGACAGGCTCCATGTCAGTTTTTTCTCTTAGCCAAGGGGATTAATCTCAAAACTGCCTCTGGTAGGAGATATTGATTCTAGTCTCCAAACCTTTCCACGATCTCTTTCTTGTTTCGCGAACTTCTGTTGGGGAGTTGAGTGAAGGCGCGGCTCGCCCTCCCTCTTCCCCTCCCAAATTTTTGATTAGTCAACCTCCCCCAAAATACTCTCTTTCGAATTGTGAGGTCGAAATCGATGCTTTCTTCAGAAGAGGAGATAGGCGGTAGAGGTCGCTTCACCTCATGGAATCGGTCCCTTCGATTCCAGCTTTGTTCCCCTACGAAAGCCCCCCCCTCCCCCAGTCGTTTTTCTCGTGCGTCAGTTTGCTGTATTGCCTCATATCGCACTGTGTTGTTAGACTTAGGCGGCACACATTTGCGAGCTTCCCCCCCCCTTTTCCGGCTCCAGAGGATGAGGGTGAGTATCGCCTCGAAATTATCCCCTCCACACTTGCCTTCCCTTAGAATAGTTCCCCCTCTTTTCTCACGGGCTATTTTATTGCGAAATATTTTTTCTTCTCTCTCGAGCGGATAGCCAGGAATTGCGGTCTTCCTATCCTTTATGTATGAACTTTCCATATAAGAATTGACCTTCCCCTCTTCCGTCTTCCTCGGTCTCTAGTATACCTCCTCCCCTCTCTTACCCTTTTGGGATACACATACGATCCGCGCCTCGACCTTTCGCAGTTTTAATTCCTTTTTTCCCCCAACCCGCTTCCCTCCTTCCCGCGTAGAGGCAGTTTCCTTTTCCTAAGTCTTGCCCTCTGCTCTCCAACGACCGGACCCTCAGACGCCGGTATCCTTCCCCTTCCCCCTCCGAGCGGTCCTTCTTCTCGATGGCTTTTCTTTTCCATTTGATAGGCCTGTACCTGGCCCTTCGGCAGCATCCATCCCGCCATATCGCTATTCCCCCCATACCTCGGCTCTTTTCCGGTTCCTCACCCTTTGTCGCCCTGGTTTGCGCACGATTGTTCTAGGTGCGGCGGGTTTCTTTTTTTATATCTTTTACCGTTCTGCCTTCCCGCCGGTTATCTTTTGAAACCGCGACCCCGCTCTTTTCATTTGCGACCCCCCGATCAGATTTAACCCTAAGGATAGTGTACAATGACCTGCCCAACCAGTTAGGGATCGCTTACTCTCTACCTCCGAATGGCATCTTGCGACGCCTCCCTTCCCACATCCGTATTTTCCTTTGTGCGTCAGTCTCTCAGAGCCGTTGGGGCCGATCCCCCTTAAGACGAGCTACCTTTAGATCTCCCCCCTTCCCGTGCGCGGACTCCCTCTCCAGCTGAAAGCCTCCCTCCGGAGTCTACAGGACTCGCTGATCGGCGAGACCCGGCGATAAATCTATCAGATCGCCCCCCCCCCAATCTTCGTGCGCGGGGGGGCTATTTACACCCCG
>Ga0179593_1482054_pt1 | contig 15666 bp, 23 predicted proteins | sample CZODoug2_1_08_16_FD_185931 | JGI IMG/M metagenome (GOLD analysis project Ga0179593, IMG submission 185931) | Vadose zone soil fungal communities from Angelo Coast Range Reserve, California, USA - CZODoug2_1_08_16fungal (PacBio error correction) | ecosystem: Environmental > Terrestrial > Soil >... | reverse complement strand
TCTGATCATATCCGATCGAAACCGGCTTTCCTCTCTTGCCACCCGGTTTAGGAGTGTCTTATCCTTTCCCCCTTACCCCTCCCTCCTTCCCCCATACGCTCTCCCTTTCACCCTCATCTTGCTCACCATCCCTCTTTACCTCTAGCTCTGCGTCCCGGTTCGTCCTGACCTGAAGACCTATATCATATTTTAATTCGTCCCTCATTTCCTACTAGCATTGGCTACGTGTCCAACGATGAAAAATAGATTTCGCCGCAGTTACGGATCTATTGTTTCTTACCCCCCCTTTTAAACGAAATGTTCCCCAAAGGTTTTGAATCCTTTTCTCTTTTGGATCCCCTTCATACCTGTTATCTCAAGTTCTGCAAGGGTGTAAGTTTCGTCCTCATGCGGTTTTCGAAAAGATCTGGTTTCCTTTCCCCCATCCTTTTCTTGTCGTTCTTGGACACCCATTGAGCATCAACTCAGAAAAGACTTCCCCTTCGCCTCCATCCATCCTTTTTAACAATTCCCCCACCCAAGTACGGTGCCTGTCTCCCTTCTGATTGTCCTTTTTTATCCGGAGCCCTAAAAGAAGCTCTTATTTTCTCCGGATTAATCTCAGTCACTTTAGATGAACCTGCACGTTTGTTCTCGCCCTGTCCTGGATTTCTTTCCAATGCAGAGAACTCGCTTGACAGCGAGAGACTTATCTCAAGTCGAAGATTTTTCCATCTTCCTGACCTCCTTTCCCCATTCTTCACGACAAAGCCATTCCATTTTGCGCTTACTTTTTTTCAAATTTCGTTGGAACCAAAAACGTTTGCATCTAGTTTGCACTTTTCTTTTTTCCTCTCTTTCCCGCGCCCTACTTTCGCCGGAGGAAGGTTTTTAGATAAGGTGTGGTTGAGCCCTACTTCCTTCCCTCGCCGTCAAATGTCATGAAGCACCCATGCCTATACCAGGACTTCAGAGTCCTCATTTGTTATCTTACCACTCAATATTGTATAGTCTTATGATCCCGCATAATGTCATCAGGGGGACCTACTTCCCTTGGTTTTGGGGATGTTAGTTTTTTTTTCCTTCCACCCACTCCCTTCGGTTTACTCCAAATTCTGATACAGGAGATGCGCGTTCCCCCTTTTACTACTATTCTTCGTCTCTGCAATCCCCTGCAATCCCGTCCTCGATCCAAGAACCCTAAATCGTTGACAAAACCTTTTTTCCCTTCCCTTCACTGAAACCGTCGGTCCCGTAGATTTTTTCCCCCAACTAGCACTGCTGCCAATGCTTTTTTACATTGTTTAGCAAAGGAGGCGATCCCCTTCCTTAGTTCGTGGTCCGGTTTTTTTCCCCATCCCGACCCAAATTTCATCCTCCCGATTTCGCCTGGTCAGTCTTCTCCTTCTTATCAGCTCCAGATATGCTTGGACAGAACTCGGTCGTTCCTGTGTCTCCCTATTCGTTTCTCTTGGTCTCTTGAGCACAACGTTTACAAGCTTGATTCGATCGATACCTCATTTTCACTCCAAGAGTTTCTTTGTTGATTTCCGATGAATATAATGCAAAGGGTCATCAGCCGTATTCTATGGATCCAAACACTCCTTCCCCCTTTCCTACATTTGAAAACGGCGAATCTGGTGGAGTTGTTCTCCGTTGTTCCCTTCCCCCCACCTCCCTTACGTTCTCCTGCGTTTTCCCGACTTCTATTCCTCGAATCATTACTCGCGTCCAAGACTAGGGATAAGGCTCATCCCGCCCTCGCATTTTTCCACTCTCAAGTCAATTTTCTTTTCCCCCTTGTTCCTCCCTCCTCCGACAACCCCCCATTTGAGTCGATTGAACTCGTCCTCGTCCTCCCTCCTCAACTTCCAGATTTCCAAATGCCAAATGTGAACCCTCCTTCTTCCATTCGGGCTATAATTCTTACCTCGAACCCGTTCCCTGGGTGCGGATTTTTTTGTGAATTCAGAGTTTTCTCTTCCAATGAGCGGTAGCCCAGTAACCGTAATGCCGTTCATTTTTTCCTCCTTCCCCGGACTCCTCCAGGTTTATTTTTCCAAGCAGGTGAAGGTCATTTTTTCTCCTCGCTGATGGAGGGAGCCGCTCCAACCTCCCCTTCCCCCTATTCAAGTCCAACAACTTTGCACCCCCCTTGGTCATTACTTCTTCTTCCTTCTTCCGTTTTTTTGGATCTCTACCTTGCCTTTCTCGGGAAATTCGGATATGTCTTTCCAGCAATTCGTTGACAATCTTTTTTGCTCCCCCTCCTCTCCGCGTCTTCGCACCTTCTCAAACCTACATAAGCTCAGCGATACTTAACGCCGGATTCCCCAATGTCCACGGACCCTTCAAACAGGTATCTGGTTCTGATTTAATTCCCTGGATCTACCTGCTCTTCTTTTCCCTTTACTTTCTCTTTGGCCCCTTTTCTTTTTCGTTGCTGATCACTTGGAGCCGTCATTTTCCTCTTCTTTTTCTCTTTTCCCCTGGTCAGGCTGCCTCTAAATTCCCATCAGGAAGATTTTGGTGTCCCTGGTGTGGGCCCCTTTTTCTATCCTTTTTTGTCTTAATTTCTCCGTGAAAAAGTGGCACTTCTGTATTTCGTTTTTGCGACCATACCTCCTGTCGACAGCGTTTTTGCTCAATTTCAAATTCGTATACGGCGAACCTCCCCTGTCCCTCCTTTGAAGCCTTTTCGTGCTTGGCCTCACATGCGGTCCCCGTGCCATCCTATTGTTTCACCATTCTTTTTTTCCCGTTTGTCCAACTTTTTCTGGAACGCTGGCCTGATCCTTCTTTCTATTACCCTGTCCCTGTCTACATCGGAAACCTTCTAAAGAAGACATAATTTGTTGGCTGCACTTGTCATCCTACTCTATCCTGTGCTTCGAGATCCCACACCTAGGAACCCTCTCAGCACTACTTTACATGCTTTTCTTGCACTCACAGCACCCCCGTGAAGACTTGGATGTCCCGCACCCCACGCTACAAGATCGGGAGTCGCCTCCTCTCTTAGAATACAAAATGTCATGCGAGACGGGCTATCAACATATTCCGTCGCGTCGTTGACTACCTCCTTTTTTTTTTTTCTCTCTAGAACATCCTCACTTGTCCCCCTCAAAATTTTTTCCGCTTTCTTCCCTCTAGCTACCTAGCCATGTAGAAACTATTTGACTATATGGGAAACAACTATTTCCTTTTCTGAATCAAAGTTGTTTCTTTTCTTTCTCATGACTTTGTTGGTTTATTCTGATTTCGTCCAACTTCAGGATCCCCTTTCGGACCTCTGCTTTGGTATCTTGCCGACGTATTCCTCGTCCCTGGTCCTCTGCGATCGAAAGGACTCCCCTTCTTTTGCTCCTTGTTGTGTTGACTTCCCCCCAATATTCTCAATCCCCTCTCGTCTTGACTATTGTCCCCTGATTACCGTCCCAATTTTGACGTGTGTTCGGCTAATCTCTCAACTTTCAAATTTCTCTTCTACGGGCGATTCCTAGTCCTCTTTTCAACCTTCCTACCTTGATCTCGCGTCCGTACGGTATGGCCCAATGCATAGCCGGATTCACACCTGGCGCCAGGCAGTTATGCGCACCCGTACTCTTTCCGTATAAAAACAGGGAAAGAACCCGATTCCCTTTTTGGTCCCCCCGATTGAACCTCGGAGATGGTTTTCTTGATGATCTTGCAATTCCCTGTCCTACGCTTACATTTTCCCTTCCTTTCAATTTATTTCTCGTCTGTGATCATGACTCGTGATCTTCCCTCTTTCCTGAGGCCTTGACAAGCCACCTCCACTTGTTGAAATATGTGACGTGCCGAGGAACTCAACGTTACCTTTTCCTATACTGGCCCAAGAGATGTTAAACAGTTGCTTTCCCTTACTGGACGAGTCTTGATCCTTATCCGTCTTCGGTCACCTTTTTCCCAGTCAAGGTTGATGTTCCCGTTACTCTTCCCTTTTGCGTTTGCTTCTTATTTTTGTTCGCCGCAGTTTGCAGGCAGGGAGTCTCTCTCCGAAACTCCCCAGTATTCCGTTGCAATTACATTCAAATTATTCCCTCCTATGACTCATGCCCATTCCCGTACCCCCCTACCTCCACCTCGACGGGGAGGCTACAAACAGGAAGCCTCCTGATTTTAATTCCCGTGCACCTTCAACTAGTCACCATTCTCTGGATACCGGACGTCACCTGACGCCGAGCACTGCTTCCCATCTTGAATGTCAGCCCCTCTCTTTTTCCCCCCTCCTGCATAAAAAGACACGTTCTGACCATTCACATTATTCCTCCCCATAATGAAGAAATCATGTATTACCTTCGGGGCTATGTTTTTTATAGGTTTACGCTCAACTCAGACCATGATACACTCCCTACAACGATTTTTTAACCTCGTGACCCACTCCTCCTTATTTTTCTACTCGGGCGGGTACTGACAAATCCACATTCCGGCTTGATATCTTTCCCCCGTGGTTTTTGGTCGAGGGCCTTCCTGTGGTTTCCGGAATCCCCGAGACGGATGCATCGCCACCCCATAGGTTTAGGAGTACCCTTCTCGGTTGAGTCCGAAAACCTCCCTCTTCGCCTACCGCCTCTCCCTACTTCAGCATTATAAATATTCTTGCTGTTCGGGGAGTTGCTGCTTTGACCATCGCGCTCTCAATCACGATTTTTTCTGTAACTTTGCGCCTATCTGTGTTACTGTCACCGAAAGCACTGAATTTGCCCTAGTTTCCAGTTTTCCCCTTTACTCAACTTCTAGCGCACGCAAATCTCACTTCTCCCACAAGTTTCGATCCATTCTCTTCATCATGTTGTTTTCAACTCCCCCAACTCTATTTTATCGGGGTGTTTCCGTTGTGGGTCTCCTCCCTGCCGCAAATGCTTCGACCCGACGCCCTCTTCCCTCGCGCAAAGTGAAGCAGTTTCCTAAACCCCCATTTTCCCCCTCATCCATTGTTTTTAGAAACCAACGCAGGCTTCATTATTTTTTCGACGCACTTTTTTGCCCCCTCAACTATCCGTTGTCCTTCCAATGGCCAGTGATTTTTCTCCAATTGCTAGGTGCTCAGAACAGTGGTTTGCCAAAGCGAGAGATGCTCTATTCAGCTGCCAAGTCCGATTGCCGACCCTTTAAATTATCCCCAGTCATCTTTCCTACTTTCTGGAATCCTCCCCTTAAGTCTTGCTATTTGCTATAGAAGGGTTTTTTTCAAATATTTACCCCCACCATATGATCTTTTTCTGGGGCCTCTTGGATTACCCATTGACTCACTGCGCGCGGTTTTGCAGAGTCCTTCTATCCTCTTCATTCCACTATCGACGGACGTCCCCTCTCCAATTTTGTCAGTTTTCAGAGCATAGTCATTCTTTTTTGACCTTCTGAGCAGAATTTTCCCAGTGAGACACCTCAAGTTTAAGCTCTACTTCCTCCCCCTTTTTCATACCTGCATCTGCGGAATTTACTTCGTTGGGGGTCGCCCTCCCGGGTTTCTTTTTTTCACCCCCGAAAAAATTCATGCGATCGACGATGCTGTCTCTCTACTCCCCTGCCGAATTCTTCCTCCATCTTCCCTCGGTGAACGACATTCCCCGACTCATTCACACTCTTCAGGAGAACCCCACACTTTCCGGCAAGGACATCCTTTTTTTTCCATGCACTTCTACAGAGTTCCCGGGGCTCGTTTTTTCCTGCAACCGCGTTGCTTTTCGGTCCTTTCTAGTGTTCACCCTTACTGATTAAACACCGTATTCACGCCGCATTTTTCTTGCATGCGTTTTTTTCCTCTGGCCGGCATCGGCGCCGCTTTCGATCTTTTGCGTGTTTTATCCTTCTCTCGTGTCACGTTGTTGATTTCTTCTTTTATTATTCTAGTCTCGGAGTACCTTCTGCGACAGTTTGCGTCTCATAATCTGTCCCACATCCGTTTGTCTTTCAGTTTTCGGTCTTTCCGTCCAGTCTCTCCCGATTTCCCCGCGTCATCCCCCCTCTCTTTTTTCTATTTTTGCACCTCCCAGGCCGTGGAGCGCAGAATCGCTTTTCCCCCCACAGCCCGCGGCCACACCCTTCACCACACACCCACGCACCACGGTCGACCGCTGTTCTTTATCGCGAACTTGAGCGCTTCCCGTGTGAAGTGTAGGCGCTCCCGGCGCAGCCGCTCTTTCCTCCCCGATTTTTTTCGCCCCACACCCGTTCTTTTTTTTGTTGCTTCCTCGTAATCCAACCCTTCGGACCTCAACACCCAATCGTCACCGTTGGCCTTTTCGAATTAGCCCTCTTTCCCTCATTTCAAACGAAAATCATCTAAATATGACCCTCGCTACCTTCCCACCTTTCGTTCACGTCCCCTGACACCTCTCTCCGAATATAAGTCTACTTTTTTCCACTCCTCACAGAGGAACGCAGTGGAATTTTGAGACGTCTTCTTTTTACAACAGCTCCTCCCGACGACCCTTGACCCCCTGATTTGACACTCCTTTCTTTTAGAGACAACCCGCAGGACAGAGAGACAGACATTAAGAACACAGATTGCCATCCCTCCCAACCGCTCCACCACCACCTACAATCCAAGAAAAAGATCGACCCCTTTTCTTCCCCCTTTGTCTTTTTGAGAGCGATACTTCCTTTTTTTCTTTTTTCGGTCCTTCTGATATTCTTTTCAGGTTTACTTTTCGTGCTCCGCCAGATCCCTTCCCCCAGGCCCCTGATCCTGCCATACCTATCCCCCGTCAAGAAGGATGTAATCGCCGTGATTGAACCCCCTGACACGTATCCTTCTCAAACTTTCTACTTTTTCTTCCGAATGGACTCCGCAGGACACCTCCAGTCCCCCCCCCCCCCCCTTCTTGTTGGGTTTTTTCCTCTTTCCTGATCCGTTATCCTTGCCTCTGATGTTCATCTCTGATTTTCCAATTGTGCTTTCCTCTTTCTCACGCCATTTTACGATGTTCTGATTGTCCATCCGGCATCGTTATTTCCTCCCGACTGCTCCACAGCTTTTTTCTCCCACTCGGGAGATGTTTGAACTCAAAGTCTTTTGGTTCCTTATCTGAAACGTCTAAATATTTCCTGGCCGTCGGGAGGCTTCTAGTTTTATACCTCCCCCCCGTTCCATGCCCTCCTTTTCGGTTGTGACCGCGTTTCTCTCCTACGCTCCACTTTTCTTACCCTCTTCTCTTCAGTGGGCACCTTTCTTCCATTGACACTCTGCTTTGGGATTAAGCGTGAGTCCAGCTCCTCTTTCCAGATTCAATCGTGAGGCTGTCCCCATTCCTCTTTTTCATAACAGCCACGTATTTGAAACAAATGGTTCTCTCCCCTCTATCACTCACCCCTTGCATCGCCCCTTTTGGTTTCTCTCGCCCCAGATAAGCCCTATCCCCAGGGCTTCTTCACTTCCGGGCTTCGGACTCTCAACTACCACGCACATGGGCGGATGCCACCTTTTCCTTCCCTGAACCCCACCCCGGCTTTTGCGCCAGGCTTTAAAAAAAGAACTTTCGCGGCGTGAATACCTCCCTTTCTTGTCGTATTCCGGAGCCACTCACTTTCCCTCCTCCTTTCCTTGTCCAATGTTCCTGACCAGTCTGGCCCGATCCCCCGGGTTTTTCCTCGTGCATTGGGCCACTTCCTTGGCTTGACGCAAACTTGTGGTTCTTCGGTAAAGACTTTTGCTGTTTTTGGATTTCGTTGTTAGCTTTCTTCCTTTTTGCATAGAGTTCTTGTTTCGTACGAAGTAGAGTCTTGTCGCCTGATCGACTGTATCCATTTCCGTTTTTCGTGTTCTGCCAAGTGACGAAACGTCCCCCCCTGCGTTTCCCCCCACAACAGGTAGACCTTTCGCGAGACCGTTTTCGATGTCCACGGCTTGGAACCTCCCCCCTTTGAGGTGAGCGTCCGTCCTCTATTAACATATGAGTCCTTCTATTCTTGAATTCGCTGTGTGCGATTCGGTCTGTCAGAAAAGTTGCCGTTCTTGCCCCGCATTTTTCGTTTTTTTTGCCACTGCATGACACTGCCGGACCGCAAACCTCTTTGTCGCGGCAGACTTAAGCAAGATACCTGTCTTGTCTCTTGAACAAGCCGTCAGTAAAGACCTCCTATCTTTTTTGTCCCCCTGAATTTTCCCTTTGAATGGCCTTTAACGTGTGACCCTAGACTTGAATGTCTTTGCAATTCGTCTTCCCCTCCAGGACGCTGACGTGTTTGGTAATCATAATACTTTTTCCCGCGGTTTGCAGAATTGACTAGTCTCTTTCTCCCCCCTCTCCTCCCTCTCCTGAACTTCACCTAGCACTGGAGAGAAATATGTCCAAATTCCTCCAGGGAAGTTATATTGCTTCGAAGGTCTGATTTTTACCTTGTGGGCTCACCCTTTGATTCTGAGTTTTTTTTTGCTCTCTTTGAGATATTAGTGTGTCCCTTTACCTTTTCTCTCTTCCCGGACTCTCCTCTGAGGGTGTTTGTGCTGTTCTGCTTTTTTTGTTTTCTTTTTCTGCTCCCTTTGAACACTCCAGCATTCTGGAAAGAACCCGAGTGTCAATCCATCTTTGACTGTCCACGCATGATGACGTATCTTTTCCTCAACCCTTGTTAGAATTATGCTTGAGATCCAAAGAGCTCGTCCTTCTTTTCACCGTCCACTTTTCCTAGGGTGCAGTTTGTTCCTGTTTATACAGTCACACATCAATTATGACTAGCATGGTTTTTTTTTCCTTTGATTTTAGCGCCTCTGGTCATTGACATCATAAAGCAATCCAATGGCGGAATCTGTGACTCTCTCCCATCCTAGGGTCATACGTAGTCTTTTCCTCGTATCCTTATCTCCTTCCACTCTTTTCTTTCTAAAGACCTCACACTCCTAAAACCGATTGTTCCCTCTGTTTCCCTTTCTCCGGTTTCTTCCGCCACTCTTTTTTTTCCCTCTCTTTTGAGATCTACTCCTTCCTATCCTTCAGAACCGGATTCTCATCTTGCACCATTTTTTTTTTATTCTCTTCTCCTTTGCCCGTTATCTCTGCTTTCTACCTTCCCTCACCGTTTAGTACGGTCCCTGACCAGTTCCCCTCTCATACCTTTCGAATCCTTTCGTTTTATTTCCGTAATTTCGACTACCTTTGTTACCGCAAGCCGATGGCCTCCCCCAGTAGTGTCGGACTATCTTTCATTGTCCGCCCTTTTCACCTCACGATCTATTTCTTTCCCCCAATTTTTTCCCTTTTGAATCCCCCCCTTCTTCTTGTTAAATCCAATCATCAATTGATCTAATGCCTTACGAAAGGCCTCGTTTGCGTTTTCGCACTTCTTCTCTCTTTTCGTATTCTGTCGTGTAATTTTTCTTGCGGCTACACATTCTTCTCTCCGTGTTCTCCCAGTTAGCGTCCATTACCTCTCCCCCTTTATCTCCTTTGTAATTCATGTTCACGTAATGTATTCCTGACATCCTTCTCCCTTGCAACCCCTAACTTTCTCGACGATTTTTTCCAGTATCTCTTTCTCCTCCCGTTTAGTATTTATTCTTTGTTTCTTTTCATTTCCCTCCTTTGCCTATCCTCCACGGTCCATAGGTTACAGCCGCACCCAGTGGATATGTCACATCTGTAGCATCTCTCTGCTCCTGTTGTGCACAAATGAACAGACCGAAGCTCCCCGAGCCTTCATTCGCTGCAGGTCGCCCGATGGAGACGTCAGGTGTTTATACGAATTCTGACCCAGCCTTCCCCCCCAGAGATCCTAACCATCGCTGTTGGGTCTCGAAATTCGTGGGACCCCCAGTTGAAGGTTATTTAATTTTCTCTGTTTTCCTCATAGGACTCCGCAATATAACCCCTCGCTTCGTTTTTGTGACACTATGGGACCGATGGCCTTGCCCTACTGCCAGGGAAACCGCTCCCCAGATCCCCTTTCATGAATTCAAGCTAGTTTTACCACTCTCGACTCTCAGTCTCGCAATTCCCCCTTTGGGAACCAAGTGTGAATCTTTATACTACCATCACATTTGGTCTCCGGGTTAATAGTCATGGTGCGCTTCTCGGCTGTGGTGAGCTTTTTTAGTCCTAAAAACGAAAAAATTCTACGTCCTCTCTTTTCAAAGGGTACGAAGCCTCGGCGCTACCCCCACTCCCTGATTATCGCAACCCTTCCCCCCTTGCGGAACCGAAATCCCGATGAACTACGGCCTACTCCCTCCATCTTGAAAACGGAATCTTTTTTGTCCCATTATCCACAGACAAGAGGGTCTTTTCTGTATAGATCCTCCTTGAAACGCTTTCTCCCATGGGTGATTGGGGCTACGCACAGAATCCCCTCCCCCCCCGGAGAAAGCTTCTCCGTTCTTGTTTTCCCTTCTTCATTGGGGGTTTGCCCGGTGTCCTCCCCCCCCTCCTTGCGTGTTCTTTTTGAAATTCCGATTAGGTGTCCTTCGATGCTTCCCCGTTTCTGTCGTGCTGATTTAAAGATGGTCAAAACCCGTTTCTCTCCCCCCCTCCTTTGACTTTGAGATACTCCAGGTGCCCCTTCCCCCCCATCGTACTTTTCTCTTTTTCTCTTGTACTGAGACGAGTTCGTCCTTGAACCTAACACCAACTGGACCAGCGAAGAATTTTCCCCCCGTTTCCTCTTTTGTGCCGTGATGAATCTAAGGTTTCGTTCCCATCCGTTTTTTCATTTCCTCCCTTATCCGAGAAAGTCCCTAGACCCTTTCCCTTTAGACAGAGTTTCCTCCAGCTCGTGATTTCTCCCACCGGTTCTTGCCCGCCCCTCGCTGTCCGTGAGGTGATCGTCGGGAAAATTACCCAAAAACTCTCTTGCTGCGATGGTCCACCTCCACCTTTCTGGCTTTCAAACTTCCCCCTCTTAAAAAGCCACCTGGAAACCTCCTCTGACATGCATGAAAGCGAGATCTCTACAACGGACAAGGGGGTCACTTATGATTATTTCGTTCAGTCCGGTCAAGTCAGATTAATTACCCTCTCCCCGTCCGACCCCTTTTTTGAGAATTCTTATTGGTGAAATTGTTCGATACGGATCTTCGGTTTCCCTCAAACTTAGGTTTCGGCCCCCTGTTCTGACTCTTATCTGGAGCGTTTCCCGCCACCATCTTTCCGCCACTGCGGCAAAATATCAGAGTCCCCTAACCCGAAGTGTTCTCATCTCTCTCGTTCTCCTCCCGTTTGTTGGTTTACCACTTGTTTTTTTTTTCTTCGTTTTTTCTGAAAGTGGATTCACTTTTTTCTCCTTCGATAAGTCTGACACCAGGAGCCTCCCCCCCTGATGTCACCTTCCTTCAGCTATTTTAATCTCGTCTTCACAAAATGACCAACAGGACTCCTTTCCCAAACTATTCTACTTATCTGGCTGCGCGAAAGCTATCGATCCCGTCTTCTTTTGCCCCATTGTAAGTTCCCTTAGAGCATTTCTATATCTTTAATCAGCTATTCTGATTTTTCAACCTTTGTTTGTTAGGAATCTGCAGCGAAAGCTTTTACCAGTTTGTGTTTGTGTACAATAGTTCCTCTCTTTTTTTTTGGCGTTAACTCTGCGAAGTCATTACAGTCCCCGTTCCCCTCCAATCGGGATCGTGCGCATTATCCCTTTTCCTCGCTGATCTTTCTTTCCTACCTTAACCGATCCTGGAGTCCCTTTCTTCGTCTTCCGGACCGGCGGTCAAAACTTCCCCCCTTCCTGTTATGTGTGACGGAAAACAACGTTCTGAACCCCAATGCAAGTTTTTTTTTTGGTTCCCCAAATCTTACGCTGGTCCACAGTTAGTTTTTTCCCGTCGTTGGTGATTGCTTCCCCGTTTCTTTTTTCACTAATGATTGGTCAAACTGCATCCTTACCTACCCATCTTGTGGCCCATGGATTTTCCTCCAAACTCTTGCTTCCCCGGGGTTCTCCCCGATTTGACCCCGCCCACGATAACACGGGCGCTTGATTCATTCCCGTGACGGCGCTTTCGGATTGTAAAACGCCTAAATATCTTTCTTAAGCACGTGTGCCGACCCCTTCCATGTCTCTTCCCACCCTCCTTTCGGCGGCGTTAACCTTCTTAGTTTGGAGCCCTGCCTGTACAGTGCAAAGCTTTTTTTTTCTTTCACCTCCCTTACACCCGCTTGCTTTTCCCACCCTCCATGAAGAACTTTTTTCTTCGGATCCTTTTCTGTATTTCGGGATTCGTCTTTTTTTTTCCTTCCCCCTTCTCCGTCTACTTGTTTCAGAGTTGTCTTCGTTCCCTGGCCCTTCGATCCGCCTTTTCTTGCCTGCATGTTCTTCTGGGCTTTGGATTTCCCCCTTCCCGTCACAACCGCGCCCTCTCCCCCCTCCTCTGTACAGTTTTTGACCTCCACATTTGTGCGGACGAAGACCACCTCGTCGGTTATCTCCCAACGGTTCCCTTATTGAAGTCCCTTTTTGTTTCGTCATAGCTTGAAACACCCTCCTCCAACTTTGCTTGTGGTTTTTCCTTTTTGCTTGCCAAGGATCCTTTTTATTTTTTCACCCTTTTCGCCTTATGCGCCCCCTGGATGATGCGTCTATAGTCCCAGACCGCAGAAACCTATCTAATGTTTTGGTTCCCATACTTTTCCTCCCCTTGCTCCTTCCCTTCGCCCCTAAGGTCAAATTGACTACGCCTCAATTTGGGATCCTTCCCCCTCAAGAGTTTCGCTTTTTAGACGTGCCCGAGCTTCTATCTCAGCCCCCTTTGTCTTCCTTCAACCGTTACTAGCACTTTTCTCTCCCTCCAGTTGCTTGAACACTGAAACGGGCTAATTTGAAGGAATTGTCCCCCTTTTGTTCCCTCAATAAGGGGATTCGATCTTTCGCTCTGATGGCGTTCACTCTCGTCCTCCGCCAGTGACGGTTATTTTCCCCTCCTCTGCCCTTCGGCGAGGTCTTTTTTTTCTTTCCTTCTCCATTTGTCAATGGGCTTCTTTTTTAGAAAGAAATCGCCCGCCTTCCTTCCCGCCCCGAGCCCCATAATCTTCCCTCCCCGTCCGAGACTTTTCCTTCTATTTCCTGAACCTTTGGCTGCTCCCTACGCTTCCTTCAGTTGCTTGAATCCCGTGGATTTCCCTAGTCAATTCATTGGCGTTTTATACAGGCACACGAACGAGAGCGATCATGCTAGGTCTCCCCTTTTTCTTTTGCCCCTCCTCGATTTGCAATCCGTCCCTCCCAAAATCCCTTCTAATACTTGCCTTTTTTTCCCTCTTTTAATACTCGGGCGATTCCTTGTTTTTGACGTGAGCTATTTTCAACAGAAAGTAATTCCACTCCGAAACGTCTTGGCAAAACCTATCGACATCCCCTTTCTTTCTCTTTGGTCCCCCCCCTTAATTATCTCTCTCTCCCCTCCCCCTGTGTGTTGATTGATTCCTTTTTGAATCTTCCGAACCGGATGTGCATCCCTTGTTCACCAGCGGTTTTGTCCGTCTTTCGTTCTTTCTCCAATACGAACGCGTCGAAGTACCCTCCTCCGATATCTCGTCATTTCCTTCTCTTTATAGCAAATAGTTAGTGGAGTTCGAAGTCGCTGCAACCCCAGTTTTTCTCCTCTTCTGATTCTTTTTATGTGTCATGTATCCCTTTTTTTAACCGCCAATCTTGCCAATGCCAAGTTTCCCGTTTTAAAATCCCCGATTTTTTTCTTTGTAGGCACCTCTTTCTCTCACCTGTTCCCCCCTTGGGTTTTAGCTCGTTACGGATCATTAACATCTACACTCTTCTTTCCTGGTTCGGGCCCTCCCCCTTTTTTTGGCTCTTTTCTTTCATCGACTTCAAGCTAGAGAAACATGAGGCTAATTATCCATCTGCCCCTCCCAGCCCTTTCATCCTTTCCTTGAATAAAAGTAACTTGATCTCTCAATCATCTTTCCCCCCGTCAGCATCGGTCAATTCTCAACGAATCGAATACCCTTATGAGACGTGCCCTGTTTGAACATCTCCTTTTCGCAATGCAGAGATGAAACTGGCCCTTTCGTTTCTCTGCCTCGTTCCATATTTCTTAACCTGCCAGGTGAGTTCGGACTTGGTGACTGATCTAGTCACAGTGTCTCCCAAGATTCGCATCCCTTTTATGCTCCAATTTTCTCTTCCTTCATACTTGAATTCCCAAAGCCCTCAGTCTTTCCTTTAGTTTTACGCCTTTCATAGCAGGTTTGTCTTGTCCAATGTTTCCCAACCACAACAGTGATCTTTCTTCCTTTCTTGGTCATTCTCGGACGCCCCGGATGCGCCTAATGGCTTGGTTCGAGTCCTTCTCTTCATGACTTTTGGCCACGGGACAGGGTACGCGCCAGCCCTTTATTAATGAATTTTCATCGCCTATGTCCTTCTCCCTGAGCTCCTATCTGAACGACTACACTTTTGTTTTTAACCTCAAGGGTTAATAGAGTCCTCGCCTTCCGCCCTCCATCCAAGGGGGACATCGCACAGGTGGCGCTCCCTCTGGCTGTCTCCTTCTTTTGGTAAGAACCCTCCCCGTACTTTTCGTGAGACAACGAACAAAGCAAGGATCGCCTCTGAACTGGTAAGAATTCCTCCTAGTAGATAACCAAGACTTCATTCTGCAAGGTCTCCAGTCAACCTGTAATCGGCACCTCACCCGATTCCTTCCCCTTCTTTAGCATCCCCCCCTAACCCGATTCAGGCCACACGTTTCCCCACATCCCTTCGCACAAAAGTCGTTTTATACATTTGATAGCTAGCGATCGAGACTCACAAAGTTGAATTACAGGCGGTGGTGTATTCTCCGTACACTTCCGACCCCCCTACCCCGGTATTCACGCCTGAAGTTCTTGTCGATGCCGGTTTGTTCTCGTCGTCAAGTTCTTGAGAAGCTCCCTCTTTTAGCTTGGTTTAGGGATTTTACTGACGAGTCCCCCTGTTTGCCTTTTCCTTTCCTCGCCCTTTTTTCTACCGTCTCCGGCCATAGAGGTAGAAACGGCGCCCCAATCTTTTTTCTGATCCGATCAAAGAAAATCCCCCTTTTTGTTGCCCCCCCCAACCAACGATTTTTATGCTGGATCATTTCCCCCCCGTTTCTACTTTTCGTATTAAGTAAATTTCGCCCTCTCTGATCTGGCCTCACGCGTAACAAAAAATCTGCTTTTTCCAGGGAATCCTTGCCCCCTTCTCCTCTGTTTTTTCTCGTATTGCAGTTTTTTTCCTACACACCGGTTCATTTTACTCACCTTTCTATCCTATAAGACTCTGACTCGCTTCCAGGTCTCTGATTAGGCCGCTACTGCTCTAAATCGATTCTTAGGTTTACGTTTTCCTCACGATCCCGTACTTGCTTCTACTTTTTCTCGTTGAATAACAGTACATCCCCAAACTAGTTACCCACGCCCCCCGCCTTTGGCCTCTGCAACCCAAGCCCCAATACTTTTAAATCTTTCAAAACTCAGAAGAATTGGACATGCCTCCCTCCCGGATAACCCCCTTCCTTTTCTCCCTCTCCAGGACCATTTTTTCCTGAGAGTGCACTCAGCCCTATTCATCACCAGTCCCTCCCTTTTCCCGACCTTTTTCTTCGAATGGAGTCCGTTTCAGGTTGGTGCAATACCCTCTTTAAGGATCGCTGCAGTAGCTTGGACAGCCTTTATTTACCCTTCTATTCTCCGGATCTGTCTCCGGGCGAGCCGCAATTCCCTTAAACATCCTCCAGCCCACCAGAAACGG
>Ga0179593_1478473_pt1 | contig 15666 bp, 15 predicted proteins | sample CZODoug2_1_08_16_FD_185931 | JGI IMG/M metagenome (GOLD analysis project Ga0179593, IMG submission 185931) | Vadose zone soil fungal communities from Angelo Coast Range Reserve, California, USA - CZODoug2_1_08_16fungal (PacBio error correction) | ecosystem: Environmental > Terrestrial > Soil >... | reverse complement strand
TTTTGCGCAAGCGTTTTGATCCCCTCTACTTGTCTTCAAATTCCCGGAGGCGATGTTTTCCACCTTTTTTTTTTTTATTTTTTTTTTTCTGTTTTTATCGTGGCGCGTTTTCCTCGAGCGGTAGTGATCCCATCTGCACCCATCACGCTAGGCGCCGTTGCTTTGTCTCCTGTTTTTCCTAATTATTCTACGTCCTCTTGTCAAACAATGTTACAGCCTTGACCTTTCTTTTTTTTCCCTCCCCCCGTTTGCCGTCCCCTCCTGTAAAAGCTTAGGTGTGAGTGGTCCCTTTCTGTTTTTTTCGACCGTAGCCCCCCCCCCACCATCTAAGGCTGGGTGCAATGGAAGAGAGGTTTTGGACCTCGCCCTTCCGTTCATCGGTTCATAATCCTACAACGACCCGCCTTCTTATCCCCCGTTTTTCGCTTATTGACGTGACCTTACCGGGTTTTAAAAGTCATATAGAGTGTTTTGAACGCCCTTTTCCAGGCATTTCACTTCCAATCTTCTCACCTCATTCTTTGCTAAATCTCCTTCCAGACGAGCGTGGCAATCGTAGTATTTTTTTTCGAGCGCTGGACAAATCGTAACTGAATTTCCTTCTTACAGTCCCTCCTCATAATCTACTTTGCTCTCTTTCATCTTTTGATGCCATTGATTCCGGTACGCGCAATCTGACGTACCTGTTCTGTCCAGCTTTCCTGTCTTTTTCGTTTCGTTTTGAGCTTTTCTTGCCCCTCGAGTTTTTGGAGTTGTTTCGTCGCGTCGATGTTGACCCGCTGCGCGGGACGATCCGCAATTTCAGTCTTTTATTTCCAGTAGGGCCTGTTCGCCCGTGCGCCTTCGATTCGCATTTCGCCTCCGCATCTGACTTTTCCCCTCCACTTTTTTTTCTTTCGGACCTCCCGCCCGCCGCCCAATCTCTCCCCCCCAGTCATTTTTTGCCTCGATCAGTCGCTGTGCAAAGCCCTACTTCCTTCGCGGACTTCTTTTCCTTCCTATCTCCAGCTGCTCCCTTTCCACCCCTCTCTTGCCTTACTTCGGACCCCATTTAGTTTTTTCTTTTGAGCCACCTCTTCTCCCAACGTCCGCTGTTTCACGACCAGTTCGCTTTTTCCCCTTTTCAGTCCTGAGTATACCCCGGCGGCAGTCCTAGTCATGCGCCCCTCGTTGCGCCTTTTTCCTTTTTTTTTCCTCCCCTCTTCGACCCTCGTTGTTCACCCAACTCTGTCCTCCTTTCGTAGGACTGTCAGGTCAGTTCCGTCTATTTTCCCCCCCTGAGGGACCTTTTTAGCCCCTCGTCATTACCCCCCCTCCGCCACCGTTTTCGTACTTCTCTCCCTTTTTTGGACTCTTCTGTCCTTGCTCAGTCTCATTTCCCTCCATTTCTTTTTTCTACTTACCACACCCAGTTAGGTTTCTGTAGTTGCGACTCCCTTTTTTGACTTTGTTTTTGAATAGCTCGCGAATCCTTGGCGATGTGCTGGTTTTTCCCGTGTTTTTTATTCTGCTAAGTCCGCTTTTGGCTTGTCGTCTTTTTCCGGTGCTCGGGTTCCCTGATTCTCCTTCCCTTTGTCTTGAAGCCATGTTCCCGACACGGGTGAATTGGTCTCTATTCCGGGAATTCTATGTGATACTTGCGTCAGTCTCTCTGGATGTGTTCCTGCGTCGGATCTGTCGAAATTTCCCTTTTTCCCCTCCCTTCCAAGGAACCCTTCTTTCTAAAGTTGGAGACCCATTTGCGCTTTCTAGTAAATCGATCGTTGAAATTTCGTTCTTTTAGTATTATCTATTCCTCTTCTCCCTTTGCCCACGTGTCTCCTCCACTAAGATTACTGCCCCTCCCCTTTCCCCCTCCGTTTTTATCTGACCTCATATCTGTGCGTGATGCTGTGTCCATTTCTTCATCTTGTCCGCCTTACATCCCTTTTTACGTGCTTTCCTATGCTTCTGTGTCTTGTCCGACTTCCGTCATATTCGAGTCCCTTTTGCGTACGACCTCTCTTTTATCGGTGCATCGAATCTGGACCCTCTTATCTGAGGATACATTATCTTTTAATCCTGACTAGTTCCGTTTTTTTTTTCTGTTTTAGATATTTTTCCCTGTACCGATAACAGGCAGTGAGGCGGGCGAGATAATCTAGCGCTTGGGTAGTCCTCATTCCTCCTATCTATTTCCATGTCCAGTATAACGCTCGTTTGTATATTACCAAAGCCTTCTTGACTGTTTATCGAAACGAAGGTTTCCTTACTCCCGCGACTAGGTTACCCTTTTTTCAATCCTCTTGAAGGACAAGGCGTTAATTATAGTTCTTTTACTATCTCTATATACTTCCCTGCTTTTTTGTGCACGCTCCTGATTTTCTTTCGCCCCGTTCGTCTCCCTTTCTTTCCCAGGGAGAGACTCGACCTAGCTTCCCCCCCCGTTTCTTTAACAAGATGGCGTCTAACTCCACCCACATGGTCGCCTTCCGTGTGCGGCTGACCACTCCCGCCGTTCTCCCTCTGGGCTTCTTTTCCATTTTCCAGCGGATTTTTTTTTCCGAGATGCCATTACCCAAGCAGACCGTTGTCCATCGCCTACTTTTTTGACCCTGTCGCAACCGGCGCTGCTACCAAAAACCGCATCTGTCGTTTCCTCTCGGCACTTGCGCTGGGCATTGTTCGCGCCCCCTTGCAGCTTTGCTGTTCGTCGCAAGGACCGGCCCATGCCCTTTCTGTTTTCAATGAGTTGAAAAGCGCCTGTCCGGGCTCTTTTGATGCGTAGGGAGATAATTCCTTCTCCTTGCCTCTTGCGTCTGCGATTCGTTTCTTTTGTGCTTGCCTGTGCGTGCCGAACCTTGTTTCTCTTCGACTTCTTAGATTCTGCAAGTTCAAGGTGGACACACGCTTTCATGATGCCGGGTCGAGACTTCCAAAAAGGTCTCTTTGCTGCCCCTTTGTGTTTAATTCCTTTGTATACGATGCATCGTAGGCCCAGGGCTTCCTTCCCATGTTAATATCATTTTTGACTTTGTTGTTTCTTTTTCCGCAGCGGATTGTCGTGTATTGCCCCATTATTGGTGGGCCAACCAACACCCTTTTGTTCCCTTAGCGTAGTCTTATCTCGTTCCGGCATCTCCAGTTTTCTCTTCGCCCCTCCCCTCGGTGATCGCGTCTATTTTCTTCATCCCTTAAGCGAGTTCCCCCTCTCTGTTGAGAGATTGCTAGTGTCTGCGTGACCTTTTTTTTTCCTATGATGGCGGACCGCGTGATACGGTCCTCTTTTTTTTCTAGGTACCTAGTTACATTGCGGTCCTTTCCTTTCCGTCGTACCTTTTAGATCGTTAATGTCTGTTTTCCCCCCTTGCTCCTCGCGACCCCGGCTCCCCGGCCCGCCAGAACCTTTCTTTCACCACTACGCCGCGTGTGACATTTCATGAACTACGTCCCCCCCGTACTGGCGCGGTTTTTTTTCTCAGTCAGCTTCCGCCGCCTACTTATCTAGGATTCTTTTTTCCTTTCCTGCGCCTCCACTTCTCTTTGATGTCTTTTCGCCCGAAGTTTCTCAGGTTTCCTCCCCCCCCCCCCCCCCCCCACACCCCATTCCCTCGGTGTGTTTCACTAGGTGTAGCGCAGCATTTTTTGATCATTTCCGTCAAAACATAGAATTTGTGAGGACGTTTGTTTACATTTTTTCTGATGCATTCCTTGCTGCCCCCTGCTCATTGGTGGGAGAAGGTCATTTTTTCTATTCTGTTCGCCCTCTCGTCCTTTTGCCCCTGCCGGCGAGGTGTGGAAACACGGTCGCGTTCTCCCTTTACGTCCGTTCACACCCCCTAACTTTTCGGGGATTCAGCGGAGCATTTGTTTGGTTTTACTCAGAGGCAGCTCGACATTTTCCCTTGCGCTTGCCGGGCCTTTGACCACCGATTGTTTGGCCATCCTCCCTCCTTTTCGCTGCGGACGTCTGCGTGAGGAACGGCCTTTTCGGATCCTATTTTTCCCCGCCGTCGTATTAGCACAACTCAAGTTGTTTATTTGCAGCCTGCGTCATTCATATTCTCTTTTCCCAGCAGTACGGTCTCGACACTTTTCTCCTGCCCACTTTTGTTATTATTTTTTCATCCTTCGCCGACGGATGCTGTTAGATAGACCCCCTCTCTTTTTGACGCGACTTCCCTACCTTCTTGCCGGTTTCCTCCTCCCGTTTTTTTTTTCGTAGACCGTTCCCAGAAGTGCCTGGCCACCGCTTCACTACTCCACGCCACCCTTTTTTCCCTCCACGTTTTCGTTGCCTACACCTATCACCGTTTTGCTCACAACTTTCTAGTTCCCCCCCTTGTCTTAGTCAAGACCCGCTGCTTCGCGCTTTCCGCCCGCACAGCCTTCAGGTTGGGAAACTGATTTGGTTTGTTGACTCTTTTTACCCCATGTTTTTTGGGGGTCCGTATTTTATGCGTTCCTTTTGGCATGCGTCCCGTTTCACACCTCCCTGCCTATCGTCCCCACCTTGTCCCATCTTCCCCCCTGACTTTGTCACGTCATCCGAGATTTTTTTCCCCCCTCCTGACTTCCCCCCCCCCCCGTAATTGCAAAATTTTTTCATCCCACGCACGAGCGCGTGGAGTATCCTCGTTTTCCCTGTCTTGAGTTTCTCGCCTCCCTGTACAAAATATGCATGAGATCCATCATCGTCTTTCCTCTCTCCTTAGTTTTACCTCTCTGGCTTGTGCTCCGGAGACGGTCCTTGACCGTATTTTTTACCCTCTTCGTCGTTTTTGTTCATCGAACTTCGATGTAGCTCCCCTTCTCTTGTTTTCCCCCTCAGAGTCGATGGTCATTTTCTCCCACGTTTCACCTCCCTTCAGTCGGTTGAAAAGGACCGTAGTCTCCCTCACCCGTTTGACTATCTTTTATCTCATCTGCCGTCCGCCTTTTCCCTTCTCTTGGTCAATCCGAAACCTCACTTCCATATTTAACCTTCTCCCCTTGTCTCGACTTCGTTTGCTAAACATTTCCTACGTTAACCGCTTCGATCCCGAGTCTTCGTCTTTTTCCATCGTTTACGACAATAAGCATGTCCGAACCACTTGACAGGGCTTTTTTCCCACTGCTTTACGTCCCCGCATCTAAATATCTCGGCCTCCAGTCTTATCTCGATTGCTGGCCCCCCTACCGGTTCGTGCGTTATATTAACACGAGAGGAGTCTACTTTTTATTCCTCCCTCTTGCGATCCCGATTGTCTTCCATCTGCCCTTTTCGAACCTTTTCTTTCCTTTTTTTACTTTCTCCCTTCTGACCGCACATCCTGGTAAAAGTCCCGATTTTCCCGCTTTGAGGCTTTCCAGCAGAGCCTGCGCCGTCAGCTTCAGTGGAATTTCTCCCTAAGGCACCTTGCACAACTACTTCGCCGCCCCCTTTCCTGCTGGACTTTTTCTTTCTCTTTCTCTCCTTTTTATGAGCTTTTTATCATTACAAACACCTTTTTTTCCCCGTGACGACCTGGAAATGCCTTTCCGCTGTTTTAGCCTTCTGCAGACTTTTCCCAGTGCGACTCCCCTCCATTTTTTTTCGGCCCAGTATCACTTTTCCTTTACACCTTTGTTACTGTGATGGCCCATTTGCTTTCCCGAAGTCTCCTTGTGGTTCGAATCGCGTATTCAGAGAGCACGTTGTTTCCCTTCCCTCTCTTGTTCCTCAGGGACCTTTGTCTGGCGGGTTCCTTTTTTTGTCGCCCATCGTTCCGAATACTCTCCTTTTTTCCTTCCTTGCGTCGTTCCCGTGGACGAAATGGAGTCGGTTTGAATTGCTAGAGTAACATACGAGAGAGTGACCCCCCCTCTCTTTTACTTGATTCATCTTTAGAATTTCCGCTCTTCTCTCACGCCTTTCCTTTTTTTGCGCCCGGTTGCTGTCGGAGATTTCTCGCGGTATCCTTTTATTCTCTTTTGTTCGCAAGGATTTCACTGGATTTTTCCTCTCTTCGTTCATTCTGGCTTAATTACCTTCGTTAGGGTTCCTCACCCCCTTTGTTCCCCAGTAACTTAGGCATCCTTTTTGTTGTCGGAGTATACTATATTTTGATCCTCAGGTGTTGTTTGGAGATTCCCTACCCCTCCTTCTGCGTCTGACTCCCTTCTTTTTGCTCCGTATTTCGTCTGCCTCCGAGACGTTCCCTTCTCGCGATCGCTGAACCACCCGGACTCAACGCGTCGACGACGGGACACTCTTCTTTTCGTAGCGTCACACGGTTTGCCTCCGCTTGCGTAAAGTTCGCTTTCGATCCTGCTCCCTGATGCCGGATGATTTCCCTGCCCAACACCTCCTTTTTTCCTAGCGATTTGTTTTCTGCGCGATGTTTTCTGCGCTCTGTCTCGCTTTTCCCTTTTTTACTCGCTGATTCTTTGGGATTGTGTTTTCTTCCCATTTGAATTCTGGCCCTCCTCCGCCTTAAATGAACTTCCGTTCACTCGCCCCCGCGCTGTGAGTTCCTTCCCTTGTTTTTTTCTGTCCCTACCCTACCCTGGACCTGAGTGCTTCACTTGTTCCTTTCCCCCGGTCCCTTACGGGGATGACGATCACCGCGCCGTTAAGGTTTTCTCTTTCAGAGAGCAATTCAGCTTCCCGGCTTGATAGCTCTTTTTTATGTTTTGTTGGACTTGAGACCCCTGTCACCCCGACAATTGTTTTTGTCATGCGGTGACCCCTTCTGTCCGATATTCTTTTTCTGCTTGCTACGTCTTTTCCCCCGGTAATTTTTTATTATTGATTTTCGTTTGGCAGTGGGTTTAGTATCCACCCTTTTTCGCCGCGTTTCGTCGCAGGTCGTCTTCTTATTCCCCTCCCGTCTTTTCCCCCTTTTTTTTTTCACGTCTTTCTGTTTCGTCGACGTGGTCCGTAGGCTGCGCCGCCGCATGATGGTACAACTGAAAAGCGGCCTTTTCGTTTCCAGTAGAGGCCTTCTGTAACTTTCCTCTCACCTGGTCCTTTGCTCAGCAGAAGCTTTTTTCTTTTTCCCTTTTCTTTCCCCCCCTTTGGCAACCCAAAAAGTTTTCTTTTTGAGCATCTTTTTTTCTTCGAGAGCGAACATGTCTTCAGAGCCTACTCCTGGATTCCCTCCCTTTTACGGACTGCCTTGCTCCCGAGTCCCTGATCCGCTTTCCGTGTCTGTTCGTTTTGTGCGTATGAGACGTCGTTCTGTCGATGCGTTCTCTCGGAGTAGGGCCAGCTTGGACGTGATGTCCGAGACGTTTTACTCTGTAACACTCTCTTTCGCATACCTCTTTCGATCGTGTCCTCTCTGATTTCCTTCTGACTCTCGCGACTCCTTCCCTCGCCCAGCGAGGTCGAGAGGCGCAACCCGAGCCTATTCGGTGACAGCCCCCACTCGTTGACGGTCGCTTCTGCGGTTATCCCCTTTTCTCCTTCTGTTTCCTCTTGCTGAGTCTTCGCCTTTTCCTCTCTAGATTCTCTTTTTTTTCTCTTTTTCCGCATCTTTGGCTCCCCTGCTCTTGCAGACTGCGTACCGCGCTGTGAGTGGCCCATTCTGGGCTCGCTTTTCAAATCCGGTCCCTTTTTTTTCAACAACCATCTTAGGTTGACGTGCCCGTCTTGTCGAGATTTTTGGGCATCCGTTTAGAAGCCTTTCTGGGCCCGTAGTCTTAACTCCTCTCTGGGCTCTGAGCTTTCGTTCATCTGGTCCTTGAGTTTGTTGGGAACCGGGGTATTTTTCCCATCCTCTCTTTCCCCCCACTCCCCTTTTTTGGCTGACGACGTTCTTTCTTGTCGTGCGACGCATCTCGGCTCCTTTTCCCCCCCCGCGGTGTACGCCTTTGACACCCTATTTTTTTGGTAAACTGTCATTGCGACTGTTTCTTCTTTCGTTTTGTTTCTTTGATTTGAGGTGCAGACGTTTTGTCGAGTCCAACCCCTGTCCCGTAAGGGGTGTACGCGCCTTTTTTGATCTGAGCCGAAGGATTTGACGCGCCGCTGCTCCTCTCTCTCCTTTTCCTCCTCCCCTCTTTTTTTTTTTCTCTTCTTATTGCGCAGCTTCCTTCTTGCCAACGATCCTTTTACAATTTGACTTGCGAATGCGATTTCCCTTCGGCCGGGTTCCCCCTCCTTTTTTGCGGACTTTGTACCGATTCTTAATACGAGCCTTCGCTCGTCCCTAGTCTTCATTTTCCCCCAGTTTCAACGTCCCTTGTCGCCCCCGTTTTTTTCCCCTCTTCAGAGATGCCGAGGATTAAGCCGTTTCCTACCGCTGATCCCCCGGACACTTATCTTTAGGGGTGGACCTTCTTCGTTTTTTTTTCCACTTTTCCTCCCATCCACACTTCCCAGGCGGGGCCATTGCAGTTTTTTGACATTCGCCCGAGCCTCCCTCCAGACATTCTTCTGCGCCGATTTTACCGGCCTTTTCTCGACACCACTTGCGGGAAAGCATCCAGTTGAGTTTGAAACGCCTGACCTTCGAATTGAACCTTCGTTTTTGCCCCTTGCACAGTTCCTTCCTCCCAGCTTGCACTCCTGCATTTGTCTAGACTGACCCCGTTCCATCTCCCTCTGAGATTGCCCCATGACGTTCTTTTGTACCGTCAGAATGATGATTCGTACCAGACCCTTTTTGTCTTTCGTCGCACCTTAATTACCAGGATTTTGCTGTCTTCCGCGTCCGGTAGGTTGGGACACTTTACCTCGTCTCTTTTTTTCCTTGTGTCCCGTTAGCTCTGGACACTCTCTCTGGTCGACAACGATCTCGCTCTTCTTTTTGTTTTTCTTCCTTTAGTCCGCTTTAACGATACGCCAGACTCTGCCCTCCCCTCATTAGAAGACGCCTCCCAGAGTATGTCATCCGGACAAATTAATTTTTACCCCCCTCCCTCCAGGTTCTCCTACTTCGTTCCGCCCCTTTCCCCCCTCCCCTTCTCCTAACTCCGATTCGATCCCGGAGTTTTTTTTTTCATTTACAATCCTTCCCCGAAAATTGATCTTCATGTTCTCCTTGCGTTGACCCCCCTTTTTTTTTTTTTGGAAACCTCTGTGAAGAAAACTCTTTCCACCCAAGGCTTATCAGGACCCCTGAGTTTTCATCGCCCCCCCTTCAGTGATCCGCCATTAACGGCAGCCGTCTTCCGCGATGGTCATTGCCTCTGCCCGGCTTGGGGTGCTCTAAACCGTTTTGGGGTGGTCTTTATCTGTGTTTTTAACGTCCCCAAGTTAATCTATTTGTCCCATCCGCTCCTGCTCTCACTCTTTCCTTCCCCCCCCTTCGTGGACTTTCACTCCAGTTCCCCTTCCCCAAAAAATTTGAAAGTCGGCCTCCTTCTCTGCCGATCCGATGGTTGAATACTTTGATTTATCAGCTAACGATTCTTTATAGTGTGTGTTCACCACCAACAATCGGGTTTCTTTGTCGTCCTTTTTACCCTCTGCCACGTTGACTAACCTGGTATCTTACTCGCGACCCCTTTCTCTCCACTGCGACGCCTTGATTATTTGCTCGCTGTCGGTACTCATTTCTCCTTACACTCTTTTTTTTGTCTTGTCGGAGCGGTGTCTTTTATCCCTGCTTCTCGTTGATGGACAACGGCGCGGTATGCTCCTTTCCGCCCACCGGTATGGAATCTCGACTTTAGTACATGACGTCCGTTTGACATTATCGAACTCTCGCATTTTTCTTCGTCTTGACTTGGTTCATTTGGCTTGCCGTTTCATTTCCTCTCCCTATAATCCCGCGCGCGCCTCTTTCGCTCTCCCGTGTCAAGACTTTGCTTTTGTCCCGTCTCATCCATACGCTCTCGTTCACCACAACCCCTTTTAGATTTTTCTTACGGTTGATCTCTTTTGTCATTCTTTCCTCGGCCGCCTCACCCTAATTTCTTTCACATCCTGACGGGAACAACGTTTTTAGTTTTATATTGGTCTCTTCTTGACTTTTCATTCTCCCTTTTTCGGGCATTTCCAGGCGTTCCCTTATTTTTTCGCTTCGGCGCTTATCCTTTTTTTTTTGGAGCACTTTTCGGAGTCCGATGAGTGCCCCATCCCCAGCTTCCTCTTCATTATGCGCCGTCCCACTTTCCGTTCTTGTCAGGATGCTCTTTCTTCCTTTCTCCGCCCTCGGTGTTGTTTGACGTTCTAAATTTCGTGTTCCACTCCCCCCTTGAAGTGCTTTTTTCCTCGATTCCCTCTTTTTGTGCCATCCCTTTGCATTCGACTCGCTTTGCCTTTCTTCCCCCGCCATCTATTTTCTTTCTCTATGTGACCACCCCTGTTTCAGCCTTTGGATAGTTGTTAAAGCCCCTCTAGACATACGTTTAAGACCGACATAGATAGCACGCGCGATTTTTCTTATTCCAACTTTACCGGTGTTTCCTTCCGATTTCATTCCCCCCTAAGGTCGTGAGGTCAGCCGGCCGCTCTTTATTTTCCTGCGTTTAATCTATATAAAATGCGCGCTCTTTTTTCTGTTCCCTCTATACTGCTCTCTGACTGCGATACTGGCTTCCACCTGTCTCCTGATTGCGATGATTTGATTTTCGGCCCTCTCTTTTGCAGACTTTCCCCAATCCCCAGGCAAGCCGGACGTCCCAAAGGCGTTGAATTGAGTTAGATATTTTTCATGGAGGGCTTTTTTACTCGCTTTATCTCACTTGGGTGCCCGGACTTCCGCGCCGTTCCTAACTCCTTCCCTAGGGTCGTCCCCTTCCCAGAGCCGGCACAATCAAATAAAAGGCTTATCCGACTTCCCCCTTTCCCTGCGCGGACGGGATTTATTGACCCTTTCTAGCCGGGAACAAGTTCCTTTGGAGGCACGCCTCACCCCCCCTCATTTGTGTGTAAATTTCAGTGACGATAGGGGAGCATTGCTTAGCCTTCTCCTGTTAATCTCAGGCGGGATTTATCTTTGTATTGTTCCATTTTGCCCCTTTTTCGTTAGTGCGATTCCCCTTTGTTTCCGTCTGCCCCCCTTTTCGAGTCGCGCTGCCCTCAAGGTGTTCACCAATCGGGGACTTTTCTTCTGTCTCTCTCACACCCTTTATGAGCTGAGCAGACTCCGATTTTCCCCTGACCACCGCTCTTCTCTGAAGTTTTCGAATCCTGGTCTCCTGTACGGTAATTCCCCTTTTGTCTTGATCCAGCATTTTCGTCCGTCTTTTATTCCCAGGCTTTTGCCCACCCACCTTTTTTCCCCTCTCCTGATCTCCGTTTTCGGACTGATGGCACAGTGACTCGCTCGACCCACTTTCCCGCCGCGTTTTAGTTTCCGGACTTTTTTTTGTGATATTTTTGGTCTTTTCGTGTCTGCTATGACGCGGTTTCTTTTCCCCTCCGTTACATGTCGAATTCCGGCGCTTAGGAGTTGGTTTTTCCATCTGACGGCTCGGGGCTATCGGAAGCGGCGTGTCGTCTCTTTCCCTTATTTGTCCTCCCGTCGCGCGTAACGAACCCTTCGCCCGCCGCTCTCTGGTCGATTGACCCCCTCCCTTTTTCCCTAACGTTTTCCCTTCTTCGCGGACCGTCTAAGATCTACGTATTTGCATCTTTTTCTCCCCTAGGATGAGAGTCTCATGTCAGCGCCGATGATCTTTTTTTCCCCCCTTTCCTGACGGCTACCCATCGACTTTCGAGTGCCGCTGCTTTCCTGCTTGTATCCTGTTGTCTCTCTTTGCCCTTCGCCCCTGTTCTGGTTTCCAACCATCTTCGGACGTTGCCGTCAGTGTGCTTCGATTTTTTTTTTTTTCATCGAGAATCTTGTTCTTGCCACGAGAGTCGTCTCTTCCCACGCCTCTTCTTCCCGTCTTTTGGGGGGTCACCCCCCCCCCTACCCGTTTTTTTTTTCTTGTTCCCCCCATAAGCTTTCGCGGGCGGTAGTCGCTCTTGCTTTATACCTTTTGGATCCTCCATGTTTCAATTTTGATCTGCAGTCCTTTAACCCAGATTTGCGGAAAATTAAGGCCAGACTTTTTCTTCTTCTCGTTTTTGAGGTTCCTCTTTTCTCCCAGTCAGTCTGAGGCCCCTCTCGTTTGACATCCATCGAGCCTTGCGAGATTTAGCAGAGTAGGTTGGCCGTTTCATCTTTTCTATTCTGGTTTTTGGAGATTTCAGACCAGCTTGGCCACTTTATCTTTGCTCCTTCCGGCCTTTTTCTTCCCCCTCTGACGTTTGATACTCGACCGGGCGTTTTTTCTCCCCGCTGCGGTCCCCCCCCAGCCGCCTTCGTCGAAACAGTCGTTTCATTTCAACTATAATCCTTTTTGAAATGTCGAGTCTGCCCTTTGTACTCGCGTGATTCGCGCTTCCCCTCCCGCGAAAAGCTTAGGTTGTTGTGACCCGTTTTGTTCCTGCTTTCAACCCCCCCTATAGGCGGGCCACTCAGCGCTGTCTCGCATCTATAGTTACAAGTCGCCCGCCAGTGCCTTCTCGCCGAAGAGACCCACTTTCACTCCTCCCCGCAATGCGGGCAAGCACTCCCCCCCGTGTTTTGACAAACGTCCCTCCTTGTAAATCGCCGACCTCATGTCAGCAGCTGGAGTTTCCTCGAACGTCGTGGTTTTTTGCCTCGTCGGGTTCCATTAGACTATTCTGCGCTGAATGTTTCGCCTCCTCCTCTTTTACTGACTTGATGATTTTTCCCCGAGGTCCCCTTTTTTCGTCAAATTTACTTCCCTGATTTTTGCCTGTTCCACCCTCGGATTCGCGTGGCTGGTTCCCTCGCGGGAGCGGCGCGATGGTCGTTCAGATTTCGATGGACCGCTTCGCCCCCCCTTCTACAACGCTCTCGTACTCGTCGCCAGGCTGTAAGTGCCCCTGCTTCTTTTTTTTTTTTTTTTTTTTGGGTTGTCCGTTCGCTTCCTATTCGCATTTCGCGCGCATCGAAGTCTCGCGGTCATTTCCTCTGACCCCCCCATCTCTTCTCTATTGTCGCCGAACGCCCTTTCCGGACCTCCCTTTTTCTTTTTGAGTTTTTTCTTTAGAGCGAAGCGTTCCCGAAACTAGCCATTTTTTACACAGCCGCGATTTCCCAACCCCCCCCCCCCCCTCCCCCCATTCTTTTTTTTCTTGGAACAGATTGTGTTTGGTTGTTAACAATTTTCCTGTTTAAATACGGGCTCCCCCACCTTTCTTCCTTTGGCTCAATTTGTTCTCGCTCACGTCCGCGGGCGTATACCCTGTGTTCTACCGGATTTTATGCTGATTTGTCATGGGCTACCTCCGACGTTTTTCGCGGCCACTTTCTCAGTTTCCTGCGACCGCCTTTCAACCCCCTGTTTGTTACGGTGGCCAGCCCCCCCAGTTACTGCGCGCCTGGCTACCCTGCTGGACCTTTCGAACGGACGCTCTCCCTCCCTCCCAAAAAGACTAAACTTCGCCGGAATGCGCCTCTTTAACTTCTTATTCTTTCCTATAAGCTACCCCGTATCGTCTGCCTATTTTCTCATTTCCACAACATCCCGGTTTTCGGTAGTGAGTAAGAAGCCTTTTTTTTGCATTTCTTTAGCTAGTCCATTGTCACCCCTCCTCTCTTTCTCAGGTTTTTCCATCGAGAAAGCAGCCCTTTTTGGATTCCTTTGTGTCTCTTTCTGTATCCTTTGATGGACCCATTCCTGTGAACTTCGTAGCCACTAGTTAGAATAGCGTTATGTAAGACGCTTTTTTGTACACTCCCCCCTCACTCTTCTCGGCCCCATTTTATCTTGTCATTGGCGGCCTGTGTTCGCCATGTTTCCGCCTAATCTCCCTCCCTTCTCATATTTTTTCCTTGGCAGCCATGGCTCTAGGTAAGTTACGAGAGGTCCATTCTCTTCCCCCTTTCGAGCCCGATAGGTCTAGCTATCATCGCACCTGACCTACGGCGCTTCCTCCAAACGAAGGCAAAAACTGTTTATATCTTTCTGATGATTTGTCATTTTAAGTTTGTTTTCCTCCCTTTACCGGCGATTCAAGGGAGTTTGCTTTCAGCGCCTCTTGGGTCTCTTCTTCCGGAGTCGAAGCCCCCCCACGACCCAACATCATCTTTTAGCAATCTTGGTCTCCCACTGGAGCCTACGTGTAGTCGCCTCGCCTTTCTCCGGCCCCTCGTTTTGGTTCACTGCGGTTTATCTTTAGAACGGTCCTTTGAGGCAGTGCATGAGTTGGTTTGTGGTTTAAAGCCTGGTGGTCTTTTTCTTTTCTTTCATGTTTCCCCAACTCTCTTGAATCGATATGTCATTTCATTCTACACTCGTGACGCCGTGTTTTCTCCTCTTTCCCCACGGACTTCGATAACACGCTGAAGATTAAGCCTGCCTGCGGTTTATGAACACCGTTTTTCTCCTCTCTGGGCATTGAATTTGACCGTGCCGCCGCGGCGCGTTTGCCCCTTTCTTCCACTCTCCTAAATTCGCGATTTTTTCTCCTTCCTCGATGTTCTCTTTTTCGTAGACTTGCTTGAGCTTCTGTCTTTTCAGTTATGAATGGGAGCACTTTCCGATGATTCGCGGGAGTAGATTAGGCGTCCCCGATGGCTTTTACTCCTACGACACAGAAGGTCCCCCCCCCAGGAAAGCGAATGACTGCCGCACCCTCTTATTTCTTGTCGCTCTTCCTTTATTCAATACAGCGATTAGAATTGTTCTAAATGAGCACTGACCTTTGGACATCAAAGATTTTTGCTAATTTTTGCGACGAAAGTAGACAACAGCTCTTTGGAACAACAATATGTTGTAGAAGATTTGAAGAATGACTAGAATTCGCAGGAGGATTGCGAAACCCCTCCGCGCCCCCCCCCCGTCCCACTCCCCCCAACCACCCCCCACTGTCCAGCGCCCCTTTCTTTTTTTAAGGCGCGAGCGGAGAAATTAAGGCTTAATTTTGCAGGACAGCCGATGGGGCCGATAGGACACACCGAACGTTGAACCGAATTTTTTTTACCTGATGTAACATGCCTCCCGCCTGTTCCTCTTTGTTCTTGTTGGCGAAGACGAAGATCCCTCTTCATTCCGGAGATTCCATGTTTTCTGTTTGGTCCCTAACCACGAATTTTAGTTTTTGGCCGTCCTTTCTTCTCCCTTTCCCCTCCGTTATTTTTCCCCTCTGCTTCCTCTCATGATGCCCTCTTCAAGGCTGGAAAATCGTTTCTTTTTCCCATGCGCATTATCGACGCGGCCACCACCTTGTTTCGCACTATATCCTCTCCGTTCCTGACCCTTCTCTACCGTGACTTTCGCCCCTGTATGATCAGAGGGTGACGGTACTTCTTCGAATTTGTTCGTTTTCTTATTCAGTAGTTTGCTGCGAGTTTTAGATTCCCAGGCTTGCTTTTGCCCCCCAACCCAAACCTGTGTCGCCAGTCAGAGATTTAATCTCTTTTTTTTGGACTCGGAACCTGCTAGCTCTTAACTTTGACTTGTCTTCGCCCCCGCTTCTACGTCCGGAATGCTTTACGAGCCCTCCCCCCAGCGCGTTTTTCGGGGCGTCTATTTCTAGTGGGCTGCGGACTTCCTTCGTTTACCTATGAGCGGCGTAATGCGATCGAGTCCTAGGGCCTTTTGTTCTCCTTCCCTCGGACCCTTCATCCCCGGGATCGGCACATGACGCTTTTTTCTGAGCGGTTCTCCCGCTATTCGTACCATATTCCCCCCTGACGTCCACCTTTCGCCGCCTCTCCCTGCCTTTTCTTAGATTGCCAAACACTAACCTAG
>Ga0179593_1425411_pt1 | contig 15666 bp, 10 predicted proteins | sample CZODoug2_1_08_16_FD_185931 | JGI IMG/M metagenome (GOLD analysis project Ga0179593, IMG submission 185931) | Vadose zone soil fungal communities from Angelo Coast Range Reserve, California, USA - CZODoug2_1_08_16fungal (PacBio error correction) | ecosystem: Environmental > Terrestrial > Soil >... | reverse complement strand
TGGAGGGGGGCGGGACCCCGGCTTTACCCTCCACTATTTGGCCTTTTTAGGTCGGACCACTGCACTGAATTCGCTTTGGCCTCAAGTCATTCTTTGAGGCTCTGCAGTGATTGTTTGTCACGGTTCAAAGTTGAATCAGTACCTCCGACCGCACGGGTCTTTTTCCTTTTTGGAGTGCCAATTCTATAGCCCCCCCCCCCGGCGGGCACTTGCACCGGGGCTGCATAGCGTCTCCCTTTCCCCCCCCCTGATAGTCAATTCCTTCTGGGACTCTATTCAAGGTTGAACTGACCGCTGGGGCCACCCCTTATAACTTCGTCTCAGAGGAATTATTCCCTGCCACTATTTTTTTTCGTGACACCAATCGGAGTTTCATAATCTCCTTCCTATATCCCTTTTTTTTTTATCCCATTCACTTCCGATTGTGGTCCATAACGATCCGTGCTCAGTGCGGTTTATGAAGCCTTTCCTAACGTGACCCTGGGTTGGTCAGTTCAACCTTCCCAACGACTTGATTCCCGTCTTTTTTTTTTTGTTTTTTTTCTTCCCCCTTCTATGCCCGCCCGGTGCAGTGGCCCGCGCGTTTCGATCCTTTGTCGTATTTGGCTCTTCCTGGAACAGCCGGTGTCTTCGAGCCTATTCCCCCAGGCCTTGACCAACTAGATTTTTTTCTAGGATTCTCCCCCCCCCCTATACGCTTGATTTTGGGTCCGCCGTGCTCCTCACTTTGCAAAATTTTTCCCTCTTTTCCCTCAAACTTCCTTCATTCTGTCCCTTGGAGTCCCTGTCTTCCCCCGTTTCTCACCTCTCACAAAGGGATGTCGCCTGGACTGTCCCTTTTTCCCCCTCCCCCCCCTCCAAGACCTGCGCGGCATCTCCCTTTTCTTCGCAGTCCCCCCTTCCCCCCCGTTCAGTCATAGCTGATCAGCGATGTTCGGATAAATGGAGGCCTGGCGCTGGTGTTTCTATGCCGCTGACGTCGTGCGCCCTAATCCTCCCCCCTTCGACCCCGATACGGGTTGGTTTGGCGTCCCCCCCTGTGGAACTCCCCATCCCCCCCCCGATTGATTCCCTTTGCACTTGGCCTTCGAGGTGCTTCTTGTATATGGGCTGTGCCTTTGCCGAAGCAGCCTCTTTTTTTTTCTTTTTTTTCCAAAAAGAACAATCAAGTCGGGTCTTGTTCTGAAACAACCAGTTAGACGTGACTGCCCCCTTTTTGTCTATGATGGAGAAGGCGTGCTCTCCTGTTCATGCGAGCACCGTAATTTCTACTTTCGTGGGCCAAACCTGATGCTTTCCCTTCCCCGAAGGCACCCGCGCGATAAGGATTTTCTTCTGGAGATTGGGTCATGGAGCGTCATTCTGACCCCTTACCAGCCGACCGTCCTCCCCGACTCCCGCTCCTTCTAATCTTCCACTGCCCTCTTAACGGGTGATTCCCTCTATGCCATATCGACTGTCCCCGGCTTTCGCGAAGTCCTGGCGTTGCGTCCCGGTTTTCCAAAGTCTCTATGTAGTAACACCCTTTTTTCCCACCCCCATTCCTTGCTTCGATGAAGGCGCATCTTGTTTTTTTTTTTTATTTTTTTTTTTTTTTAGCTACTTATTTCCTGGCTTGGTCCTTCGGTGAGATGCGGCGACGCCCGACTTTCTTAGCGTAGTTCAGCGGGAAGATTTTTCTGTGCCCCCCCCCTCTCCCCCCGATAATCCGTGGCGGTGGAAGGGTCTTCTTCCGGCGGCCTCCCGCCTGCTTTAACACGTACTCCAGGGCGCGAGGATTGACCGTTACTGTTTTTTACCCTTTTCTCCCCCCCCATTTCGACTTGACCTCACTGTATGGACCCTTGAGTCCAACTGTTTACCACAGATAGTGTTATGTTTCACGCCAAAAATCTACGTGGGATACTCGATTTTTGACCAGGGAGTGTGTGTCTTTGTCCCCCCCCGTCTAATAAATTCGCCCCCTATACTCTGTGTCTTAATCTAGGGTCCTCTCGCGCCAGGGACCGCGGGCTTGCTGAGGTGAGGCTCCACGCTTCGGTCTCTTTGAACCCGCTTCCCCTTTGCTCTTTCTTCCTTGAATCAGTTGTATCGACCACCATCGAGCATTTTGTCTGTCCGATGTTGTCATGCGGTTATCCGGCCCAGTTACCCATTCTTTTTCTGTCCCCCCCCCCATCCATTTCCCTCCGCCCCCCCCCCCCCATTTGTACCCCTCTTCCGACATGTTATCTTCGAAATGGTATGTCCCCCCTTATCCTCCTTGAGTTTATTCAGAGAGCCAGAAAATGTCCAACCACCCTCCCCCCCTGGGAATGGGGCGTCTGTCGTTCTGGCGCTCCCCTTATGGTCTGCGGAGATTTTTACCCCAAAACGGACAAGTACGCAATCGCTTGGGATCCCTCCCCTTTCCCGATCCCTTGATGTGGTGCCCGAGCATTGGGTTCCGAGACCTCTCTCTATGACCTCCCATACTAACCCTGAGCCGGGCCGCATTTACACGGCGCTGAACTCTGAAAGCATGTGATGTATTCGTTTTTTTTCCAGTGATTCTGACTGCGGGATTTTTCCAGTGGGGGTCCTTCCCTTTCCCGTTTCAACGCATTTGATCCACCCGCTTTTCCTCATCGTCTCCCCGTCTCCGATGGCCTATTTTTTGCGCTCCTAGTAGGATTCTCCCCCTCTCAAAGTTAAACACCAATTGGTTTTGCTTCTCCGGTTCTCTATCGTGAATTTGCCCTTTCTTTTTTTGTTTTTTGATTGAGTGATGACCTGTGAGTTTTTGGCATCGGTCCCCTTTAGTCGTATTTGCGGTCCCACGCATTTGGATTTTTGATGTCTCTCTTTTTTGGCGAGACTTTCCCCGCAATTCCTTGGGTTAACCTCTAACCCCCCCCCCTCTTGCTATCTGCGAGGCGGCCCGACGAGGGTATTAATCTTTTGGCATTGGTCCCCTTTTTTTCGATCGAAGCTCTATTCGTCGTGTAACCGGATTTTTCCTGGCATTCTCTTCCCCCCCTTAATTGAAATTTAGCTTCCGTTACCCTTCAGTTCCTTCCTTTCTGGGAGGCCTTTTTCTGAGTTCCACCGACTGCCCTCTCCGAGTGGGTCTTGAACGTTCGGCGCTCACTTTTATTTCGTGAGCTTGGCACCGGCAAGTCACGTTTTCTCTCCCCTGACCTGACCACTGATTTTCAGGCTGGCCCTTGTTTTTTTCTTTTCCTTTAGGTTTTTATTGTTTTTCTTAATCCTAATAGTTGTTTGGAGAGCGTGACCAAGCGAACACGCCATAACTTTCACGCCGACCCGTCCGCCTCATAACCTTTTGTGACCCTCCCCCCCCCATGATCTCTTTTAATTGAGTTGCCGAACTGTCAGCAAATCTGGAGGTCAGGTTTGGCGCTATTTTCTCTCCCCCCCCTCGAATCGTCTGGTAGCCTGGAAGCTAACCCCTTTTCATTCCTGTGGTACAGGCAACTGACCCGCCTAGCGTCACTCTACGCCGGGGACCCTGTGCCCTGGCCCTTTGCCTTTTTTTCCCCAGCAGTTTCCCTCGCCAGGCAAGGCTCCCGTCATAAATCTTCCCCTTTCTTTTCCGTTGCTCCACAAGGACCTTTTTTGGCCCCAGTTTTTTTCCACCCTTTTCTCCCTAACGCAAGGTTCAAACTTTGTTAAGTCTTTTTTTAAGCGTTGATTGGCCACATCCTCAGCGCATCATCCAGGCCTTGCATAAGAGTCCCAATCCTCTTGATGAGGTCCTATGTTGCCCTTGTTCCCAAAACCCCTTACTCTTTCGGTTGTTCTGCAACGCTCATACTGCCTCTGAGCTCCGCCTTTGGCTTCAGAACAGGCTGAGGCACATTTTCATATGCTCCCTCTTTTGAGCAACTTGGGGTTGCCACCCTTTTCCTAACCTTCCATTGTTTTGCCATTTCACCGGCCCCTTTGGCACAGATCCTTTTTCACCCCAATCTGGCGTATCATCTGTTTTCGAAACTTTGCATTTTTTTGCGGCGGTCAGTTGAGTAACTTTCTTTCCCCTAGTATGGGTCTTTCGCAGGATGGCCCAACCCCATGCTCTGGTACACAAGCGAAATTGTCTCCCCCCCCGTGGGTCCGCATCTCATTCCCTTTTTCTGTCGTTTTCCCCCTAGACGACGCGTCATAAAGTCCCGGAAAGCCCGTTCTGGCAACGGCGTCGATTTCGTTCCATCTGCTCTTTTTTCCCGTTTCTGCTCTTGTGACTTACCTTCCATGACCCTTCGCTGGAATGCGGTGGGCCTCTTTTGGGGATGTTTTCCTACAGCTTGTTCCCCGGATCCATTCACTTTCCAAACTGATAAATCCGTTTTCTGCGCCCCACGGCGCCAGATGATCCCGGAATTTTTTTTGGGAAGCGTTACTTTTCGATCTATTTAGTGGAGGGCCGTCTGCTATTCTTCTCCCCCTCTGGAGCGCCTTCCCTTAGGATCGGTGGGCTCACTTGCCAAGCTTTCGAGCAGATTGTTATTTATCCCCCTTTTCTTGGTTCTCTTTGCTGCACATTTTTCATCAATTCCTCTTCGTGCGTTTGCGCCATCTCCCCTCGTTGCTTTACATCTTCCTCCCTATATTTTTGAGCCTGTTGCGCTGTAAATGTCCCCATCAGGAAATCCAGTGCCATTGAACCAGGTCCTGCGTTCTTTAAGCGACTTGTCTTTCCTTTTCCCGGTGATGTACTTGATTCCGTTTTCCTTTTCCTCTGCCGCTCCCCCTCGTACAGCCACGGAGTGAGGTGTTCACGCTCCAGCGGCCCCAAAATCGCGGAAGATTGGTTCTGCCCCCTTCAGCCGAATTCTTAGATAGACATACTCTCCCCTTTCTTCTTGGCTTTTTTGAGGGGCTCTGGTTTTTATTATAATTTTGAAGAGCCCTTGCACGGCCGCCCTTTTTGGCCCCTCCCTTTCAGTCGCGTAAATGGCTCCGCGTACTTGTGTTTTCTGTTTTAAGCGGGATCTTCGAGTCGTGGTCTTTTCGTTAGGCGGGAGCTTCTTGTCCTTTTCGAGTAGATCCAGTTAACAACTACGTTCCAAATTTCTTTTCCTTCGGATGGGGCATTTCCCCGTTTTTCTGCGAAACCCCCTTGTCTTTGCCGAACTTCCCCCCCTTGTGCAAAGGAAGAGCAAGCCGTTCCCCTCCGCTTGAGAGGGTACGTCTCCCATCCTCTCTTTCACATCCCGAATTGTTTTTCGAATCTCTTCCAATTGCTTACAACTATTCTGCTTCGGGAAAGCCAAGTGGCAGATCCCGCCGATTAACCCTTTTGCAAAAACCTTCAGGGTTGGCTTTTGAGTCGCATTTTTACTTTCCCAGAAACTTCCTTCGGTTTTTGTTTTATGCCCCCCCCGGCACCTTCATCTCACTAACCCTCAGCTTCTCTTATCTCCTCCCTAGCTGACCCTTTGCGGAGTTGGTAAGGTTTGAAGCTTTCCGTTTCCGGTTTTGATGGGTCCCGACAAACAGTCACATCACCCCTTATGTTTGTTTCTGTCATCCGGGGTTCCTTCGTCTTACGTCCTTCTTTCTCCCGCTTCATGCTTTTGCTTTCCAATCTAAGTGAAATTCTCCACTTCCCGATTGGCAGGAGTTAGGAAAGAAGTCGATTTTGGTGGTACCAGGCCCTCTTGTTTCCTTTTCTTTGGTCACTTCTCCCAGTTGACTATCCCCAGCCTTTTTCTTTTGGATCCGTTAGTGCCAATCCCTGGGCTCATAATGTTTCTTACTCATCCAACGTTGCCACGCACTCTTTGGTTTGTGATCCTTTCTTGGAATCCATCGTGTTTAAGGTTGAACTTTTTTTGTAGGGCCTACTTGCGCATGCTTTCAGAGCATGTTACGCACAGTTCTCCACTGGATCTGTGTGGTCTGTACAATGGCCGTTAATGACCTCTATCATTTGTTGTTCTTTCTTCTTCCCTTCTGTGGTTGAAAGCCGATCCGTGTGCTTTCCCTTCTTTCCAATTGATTTTCCCCCCTTGGGCCTAATGTTCAGCACTTTCACAGCGAATATGGCCTGCCTGCCGAGGCTTTATGTTATAACTGTCTTGCCTTTCCTTTAGTTTCCTTTTCCCCTGCCCCCCTTTTTTTTTCAGTATTCTTTCCTTGATTTGCTCCTGCCAGAAGACCGTGCGTCTCTCGGATCCTTGGGATTGACTGCCACGCTGTTGTCGCAGTCTTTCTGTTTTTTAACCCCCCCACCTTCTTTAAGATCGTTCTCCGCCGATCAGGCAACCTTTACCGTGCTCAATTGTCCCGCCCCCAAATCATGCCGTTTATCAGCCGTGAGGCGAGATTTTCACCCTTTCTACTCGCCTTGACACACTTTGGTTTCCTCTTTGTAGTCAACCCTCTTTTCGACATCCCCCGACCCTTGGAGTCATCAGCAAGTAGTAGTTCAGACCCTTACCATTCCTTTTCCAGCGATGCAGGAGAACTGGATCTTTCTATGCGAACTTCTTCTCTCCCTCCGCCGGCGTGTTTGAGCATCAGCCGGTCCCTTTACGAAAGCGTTCCCTGTCTGTTGAGTAAACCTGAGATCCGGCCCCCCGCCTGTTAAGTGATCGAGTTTTGTTTGTCTTGATGTCAAGCAGCATCTTTGGAAGCTTTCGCGCACCCAAAAGACTCACCCACAGTCACGGTCTTGGTAGATAACTGTCTTTGCTTAGAAAACTCCGACGTACCTGGTGCTAAAGATGGTTTTTTTCTGTCTGTTTCCTTCCTGGTTCAGTGCCCCCTGTTACCTGGTGCAAAGACAGTCGCTGCAGGGACACACTTTTATGAGTGCCTTCCATTGCTGAGATTTTAAACTTTCTCGGGCCCTTTGAAGGTAACCCCCTACTCCACGTGACAACGCCCCACGAGCCCGGCTTCCAAGCTCCATCGCAAGGCAGTTTCTTGGAACCGGGGCTTCTTTATTCCTTCTCCCTGATTTCGCGAAGCGTTGGATTGCGTGTTTCGGCTTTTACTTTATCTTTTACCCCTTCCTGAAAAATTTCCACGCCACCCCCCCCCCCCAACAAACTCAGAGCTTCTCTCACGCGGCTGTGAATATCCTGTTAAAGGGTGCGTCGGCTTGCCGCCGTTTCTTCTTTGCAAGATCCCTAATAGCGTTTTGACACAATCCTCGCTCACGTGGCCCTTTTGCCGGCTGCTTCTGCATCGAAGGCACCCGGAATACTAACAATCACCACACCCCAACAGCTCTCATTTACCAAAATCAACACCCCCCACCCCACAAGCACAAAACCCATACAAAACCAAATAAAAACAAAAACACAAACAACAACCCCCAAAACCCTCCCTCAACCCCCTTATTCTTGCCTAAATTCCGGAACTAACGGAGTCCTTACCTGATGACGACCCCAGACACCCTCTTTTCATGGACAAGGCCTCTATCAAATTTCTCCTTCTTTCGAGATTTTGAAAGCCAACATTCCCTACCCTTTTTTTTGCACAAAGGCAGTCCTTTCCAGAGTTGGTGGGTGGGTGTTGTGTTTTTCTCCCCAGGAGTTTGGCCGCCCGAGACCATACCTTTCAATTAACTATAATTCCTAGCTTTTATTGCCCCGATAAGGGATTTATACGAAGCCCTTTCCGGAATTTGGTTTTTTTCGGATTTTTCCTAAGAATCTCGGTCTCTGGGCTTCCCCCCCCCCCCCTTCTTTTGGAAGTTCCTTTCCATGTAGTTAGGCTAGAACTAAACTATTGGAAGCATTGTATGACAGATTTCCGGTGTCCCTCGACCCTTTTTTTTGATGTACCCCATCCAGCCTCAAGAAAAACGACTTTTCCATCTCTGCCATTATTTTTTAATGAGCAATTTTCCCCAAAATTCATCAACCATCCCCCCCCGATTTTGGGAAATTTCCAAAAGATCCTCTTCGTCTACCTCCTCCCCTTTTGAATGTGATGGTCGTGCTGGCATCCTGTATTTTAAGATTTGACCCACCTTATCGCAATGGTTTGGTTACGGATGGCTGCGTTGTTTTGCTTTCTTTTGGTGCACAGCATTGGGTTTCCCATCAAGGACTCTTTCATATGCACACATTCACATCAACCTGACCCTTCCGCAATGCCCCACTCGAATCAATAGGCCCAAAACCGCCTGTTTTTGTTGACTGTTCAGTGTCTTTCCCCCCCTGCTGGTACTTCGGAGCACAATGGAGGTATTCCCCCCCCCCCGCTCCTTTTTCGGTTTGTCACTGGTTGGTCCTTTCACTTGCCAAAAGCCCTTTAAGCATATTGACTTTTTGCCCTCTTGATGTGCAGCCTAAAGGCTGCTTCGCGAGTTCACGCAACAGCTCCTATTTAAACCACATTTGAGATCGGTTTCTTTTACACATCCTCGGTCGAATGCATCATTACCATTTTTCTTTTTGCGGGTCTTCGTCTTGCTGTGGAAAAATAGGCACGCTTATATAGGTGCTGTCCGTCGTGATCCTGGCGTTGCTTACTCCTTTTTTTCCGTGAGGATCATTTCCTCCGGCGTGCAACGTTGGTTGAAGATGGCACCCCCTATGCTGCTGGCGGAGTCCCCGATGGTTGTTTTCAACCTTTCTTTATGGGTAAGCCGGTCCCGTGTCGTCGCTTCAAGCTCTTTTTATTGAATAGACCAAGGACGTGTCAGTTGCCTTCCCCTACACGTCGGCACCTCCCCCCCTCCCCGCATTACTTTTTTTTCGTTCCTTTGTCCCTGAGCCCAAGCCCGCATTCTAGGTCTCTTCCCTGCGTAAATTCCTTTTTCCCTTTTAACTGGTTTGAGATTGCCGGCAACGATCGCCTTATGAATTTCTTTTGGCCTTTTTTTTTCCGTCATGCGTGTTCGCCGTATCCCCCTCAGTTGTTGTTGGAGGATTTCCCCACGGTCCCACCTCCATTCCGTCAACCCTTGCCATGACGAAAATCAGTCATTCCCCCCCTTTTCCAGAACTTCTTGCCGTTAAGTCTCTCTACAGTCCCCTTCTCTGGCACGTCCTCGCCCATCGGAGAGGTTGGGAGTGGCCTCGTCATCAAAGACTGACCCTGGTTATTCTGAGGTAGTGCTTTGTTTTGTCACGGAACGCATAAAAATACTTCCCTCGGGTCCATTACCTGACCTTGCCTTTTTTTTTTGAACCTTTTCCCCTGAAGCTTGCGATCGACGCCCGTTTAACCCCCTGCCCCCCCCAGCCCTTTTTCCATCGTGCTTGAACTCCAGGCCAAGTGCACCTATTGGTTCAATCCAACCCCCTTTTCTAGTCCAATCTGCGCCAGTCTATTTTCCCCCACCTCAGCTCATGAGAGACACGCCAGCGACAAACACAAGATCAAAGCGTTTTTATGGCCCTCCGCCAGCGCCCATCTAAGCCCCCTCCCCCCCCCCCTACCAGGAGTGCAATTCGGCGATCCGACTGTTAACTCCCCTTTCTGCATTTCCACCCCGTTTTCACCCCTTTGAGGGCTTTCGTATCCTAGGCGGTAGTGCTCTGCAGCCTCGGCGGTTCCCAGAAACTTAAAGATTTTGCCCACCTTGTTTTTCTTGATTCCTGTTTGAGCCCTGCGGGGTTGGTGTGCGAACTTTAAGGTACCTTCCCTTGCATCCGCCGACTTGGCCAGCAATCCCCCCTTTTTCAGCACACCTCGGTTCAGACGATGTCCCTTTCCTGAGTGCAGGTTTCATGGTAATGGTCCCTCTGCATTAGCCGGTTATCGTAGAACCCACTTTTCTTTGCAATCTCCGCTCAGCGTTTGCACTCATCTCTCGATCCCCCCTTATTGTATTCCGTTTTTTTCCATTTCTCCCCGATGCCATCAGAGCGCCCCATCTCATTCCGAGTCGATTTCGCTTTCCTCTTTTCCTTTTGGACATCACGGCTGTCTTTGGGCCCTACCATTTCGTTTGAAAATGTCCGCCTCAGGCCAAGAGGTGTCGGTGTGTCTATTTGTTTGGACCAGGCCGGGGCCCCCCTTTCCTTTTTTTCCGGGACAATCCTTCCATAGGCATCAAATTTTAATTTTTATTTTCCCCGGCCTCCAGATTCCAATGGCGCCCCCGGTCCTTTCCACCAGTTTTTGATCTCTTGTAGTGTCTCTCCCCCCGAAGCCAGCGGCATCCCTTTTTCCCAGCGCTCGTAGGATTCGGTGCCAAGCCCCTCGGAGGATCAGGGGCGAAATCTTCCTTCCTTTTTTCCTCTCGGGCCGGCACATCTAAGATGCTTCCCCCCTGCTTGCTCAAAGTATTTACCGTCTTCTCTGTCTTTCTTTCCCCGACCTTTCGTGAGACAGTTGGGTAATTACCTTCAACCGTGTCCACGAAATAATTGTTCGTCATCGAGTTTGGTGCAGGGAAAGGAAGGGTAGTCGTGGCCCCCTCGCGCTCTGGCTGTGCCCTTTTTCCTTTCGCCATGACGACGATCAGCACCCCCTTCAATCCCCCTCCTTTGGATGTTTTTCCCTGCTTCAATTCGTCTTCTTCCTCCAGGTACGCTAAGATTCCTTACGGCCCTTCTCCAGTTTTACCCTTCCCTCGAAGTTCAGCACAGCGTCGTCCTTCCTTTTTCTGAGTTTTAGTTTCTTTTCTTGTTCAATTGGTTTTTCCTCCCCTCTAGAATTTTTTCACCCAGCCCTCGCGAAAGCCCCTTCACGCACATCTGATTCCTGGCTCTCCCTGACTTCCTCCTTTTCAATCACCTTGCGCAGGATGGTAAGCTATTCTTCTTTTGAGTGGAACTTTTCTCTTAGTGGTGTTGACCAAGAGTACATCATACCAGGCTTCGAGTACTCCTCTAGAGGACTAGGTTTCTTTTTTTTGCCCGTCGAAACATTCTTTGCCGCCTTTTTTCCTCCTCAGAGTCACTCCTTCCTCAATCGCTGGACCTAGGTCCGTCTCAGCATGTCTCGCTATAGACTCCCGAATTGAGTTTCGTTCCTCCCCTGCAAACCATCTTCCACCTGGCTGCTTTCGGCCCCCTACCCTCTCCAAGATTCCCCCGCAACCCGCTCGTCTCCCTCTTCAAAACTTGACCAGTCCACTCCCTTTGGTTTTTGCTTCCTTTTGCACACACCTTCCTACTGGTTCTCAGCGCGTTTCTTGGTGATGTCCCCGGCCAGCGGCCAGAAGACCGTCTCCCCCTTCTATCGCCATCTTATGCCTTCCATGTTTTTTTCACGGGTCTGCGCCTACTACTTCTCCTTTTTTTTTTTTTTTGCGACCACTTTTCCCTTTAACAGTAAAGATTGTCACATGCGAATTTTCTGCCCAGACGGGTTTGCCTTCAGACGTCCAGCGGGCCGGGATTTTTTTACCTTTTCAGCAATTTAATGAACGATTGGCCTTCTCGTTCCCCCTAGACTCTGTATTACGTTTGTGGTCAGACTTTTTTTTTCTGCTCTGCCATCTTGGTCACGCTCTCCCCTTTTCATCCAAGTCACCGAACTTTTTAGGGATACAGTTTCTCCCTACTTTTTCTTTCATACTACACCGGGGGCCACGGCACCGTGGGCGTCTCTCCTGACTCTCGTTCCTTCCTCTGGGACCCCCGCTTGTTTTTTCTTTTCACTGACCCAGATGAGGGTCCACAGGAGGTGATGAGCTTGCTCTTTACCCAGAAAGTTCTGGCCCGGAGATGTGTCCTTTTCCCCCCCCCCCGAGTCAGTGAATCTAGTCTACTCCTCCATCGGGTTCTTTTTGCGAAAGGCACTGAAAGGCGGGGGTTTTCCTCAATACAGTGCTCCTTGCGTTTATGCATTCCTAACTGGCCCTTTCATACAAATAAGTGGACTCAAGCATTTTTTTTCTTTAAACCCTAATTGCTCCTTCCGGATGCCCCCACTCTTGGATTTTTTCTTCCTTAAGCCAGACCTGTGCAATGTGACTGGCGGGATTAACCATCGCCCGTGCCGGTCCTCAATGATACATACCACTGGACGTGCGCTAACCTTTCTTATTCACTTTTGAAGAGCCGAGCTCTCAGCTGAACGCCCCATTCCTGGACTGGAGACAACCCAATTAGCATTTCTTGTGCCGAGCTCGACAAATCGGTTCCGTCTCCATTTTGTCGCAGCCCAAAGCTTCCTGCTTTTCGCTTTCCCCTTCGTTATGCGTCAGCACCTAGCCACCTGATTGTCCTCGTGACTTTAGACCTTGGAGACTCATCAACTAGCTTACCTCCCAAGTATGTTGGCGCAGACCTCCCCCGCTCCGCACCGCTTGAACTACAGAGAGGGAGGAGCGTCTACCTTCTAATGCATTGCAGACCCTTGTACAGGGGATGCCTGCCGGGCCTCTTCCGAGCCGTCTCTCGCCACTCTTGAAGTTTTGGTCTGAGTTTTTAACTTGCGGCACTTCTTCAGTGAGATGTGAACTTGACTAGTAGCCTTGGTGTGCGGTTTATGGATGTTTGCCCGAGCAGCCTCTTTTTTCCCCCCCCCCATTGGTTAATTGTGCGCTGTCAGCTATGAAACAGCGAGCCACTTCGTGATTGTCGCTACCCTTGGCTTTCCAGCAGGGACGTGACCGTCCTCAGCTATGCGACGTGCTTCCTGTCCCTTCACTCCCTCGTGCAAAGCCTTTTTCCCGGCGGAAAACTTCTAGTGATCACCATCTCAGGACCCCAGGCTCGGAGTTTGACCCGTTCTTTTTTTTTTTTGATGCTGGCTGAAGGGCACCCTTTAATTAGGAACCGTCCCACGCTCCAGGAACACAGCTCCATTCGCTCCAGAAATTTCCTTTTTCAAACTGTCTGCTCTCAATTTACAGCCCTGAAAGCTCTTGTCTTTCCTGTTCCCTTTGAGTTTTTCCCCCCTTCTTCGATACAAGGCCAAGCCCAGCCACAAGCCCCCCCCTCCAGATGCGCGTTAGGCCGCATGGTCTTATTACTTCGGATTGGTCTCTTTTTTCCCTTCGGATTGGATGAATTTTCGAGTAGCTCTGCTTGGACTTCCCATTACCGTTGACCCCCCTCGATAAATCGTTTCTTTTTACGGGTTATTCGGATGGCGGGCAGCAGTCGGCACTCCAGCATTCAACAGGATGTCCCTCACACAAGGACATCTTTTGAACGCCTACACGTTATCAGGACTCGAAACCGATGTAGCAATGTTTAGGTACGGTATCATGGACACGTCGGGGCCTCTCCTTTTTCCCCCGTTGAATCGTCGTGAAAATTTCTATGAATCGTTTTTACAAAGAGAGTGGTACATGAAGAGGTCCAACGTAGCAGTGGGAGGACAACGGACCAAACTCTCCCCTAAAGGCGAAATAAGTAGGCTCCTCTGCTCGATTCTCATTGACTAGATTTGCGCGACGGGTGCGTCGTCTTTTTAAGAAAAGAGGCACCCGTCGGGTCGGGGAAAGAAGGGCACTGTTGTCCTGGGAAGGCTGACAACCAAACACAAACACAACCCCCACACCCCAACAAACCCCACCCAAAACACACCACCTCACACCAATACCAAAAACACCCCCATTAACCCCCCCACTCCCCTCCCCCCCCCCCCCCACCACCCATAAACCTCTCACCCACACACAACCAACCCCCCAACCCCCATAAAAGCACCCCCCTCCCCCAACACACCCGGCAAACATACCCACACAAACCCCAAACCCCAAACACAAAAAACGCAACCCCCCCCGACTCCCCCATAAACACCCACCAACCCCAACCCCCCCCCCCCCCCCCACACCACACAACCCACCCCCCCCCCCCCCCCCCCCCCCCCCCCACCTCCCCAACCCCACACCCCCCCCCACCCAACACACCCAACACCACCCACCCCCCCCCCCCCACCCCCACCCCCCCCCCCAACCCCCAACCCCCCCCCACCACACCCCCCCCCCCCCCCCAAAAACACCCCCCCCCCCCCCCAACCCCCCCCCCCCCCACCCCCCCCCCCCACCCCCCCCCCCCCACCCCCCCCCCCCCAACCGTTGTTGTGAGCAAGCAACTTGATCGATTGTTTGTCCTGATGCTTTCAATCCATCTGTACCAAAAGCCTCCCCGCTTTTTTTTCGGCATACCCCCCCTATTGGAATCTCTGGTTTTAATGCGAGGTTCCCCCCCCCTCGCCTGCCCTTGCCCAAAGAGAGCGAGTCCCTGGACACGGATACTCGACTTCTTTGTTTTTTTTTCTGCTGCTGGCGAATCCTTTTCGGGAGTTTTACAACCGGTCCAACGGCGCTTTTTTTCGATCTGTTTTTTTTCAGTTTTCAGTGTCTGGGTGGGCCTCATGGGTTTTAGGCATCGATCCTATTTAAACATGCCAGACTTACACCTGACCCGGGCCAGAAGTCCCGACCTTTTCCGTGTCTCCACCGATGCTGCGCTCTGTGACAACATGATTTCCCTGTCCGGTTCCTTTTTATTTTTTTCTCCTTGAAATTGATTCCCAGGTCCGGTTGACCAGCATGCTCCAACCGCTTCCTGCCCATGTTTTGCCTCCTCCCTTCCTTTCTGGTTCCTCCCTAAGGCGCCTCACTCCCCCTTTCTTGTGACTCTCAAAGCCCCTGGATTAAAAAACTTGGTTTTTCTTCCCTCGTTATTCTAGTATATCTCCTGATTAATTACTTTACTCGGAGCTTTGCTTGTGTTTTATTAGGGGTTTCTTTCCCCCCTCGCCAATTAGATATGATGTCCGGTCCTCTTTTTTTATGCTTCTATATCGCCAGTGTTAAGCGACGGTTTTCCCATTAATTTGCATACCTAGGGTTCGTATTAAAATATTTGATCCTTGCTTTTTGCAGCAGATTTTGCTTGGGCCTGTGGTTACAGCGGTCCTTTCGTTCCCTCTCTCACTCTTTACTATTAAACGACCCGTGGTCATGAAGGTACGACCGGAGGTCCTTTCCCCATTTGAGTTCACGTACACAAGTACAAGGACGACCCTTTGATGACCCGGTTTCCTCACTTTTCAACCTCATCGAGTTAACGTTTCCTTTAGTCAAGGCAGCTCCTTGGTCTTCGTGGGAACAGCACTAGTTATGATCTCTGACTCAAAAACTGATTTAATTATGGCCTTCATGGAGTGTTACGCCGTTGTTCCTTTCCCCTATTCTTTTTATCCTCCTAACTTTGTTTTTTAGTAGACTCTTCTTCCAAACTGAAAACGCCAGCTCCCCTTGCCGCATGAAAATTCCAGGTCATCACTTGCCGTTTGCCACGCTCCCCCCAATGAGAGTGGGAGCCGCCTCACCTGTTCCAAACCTTTCCTCCCCTTTGGTCTGCCTGATTTGGCTTTCTCCTGGTTCTCTCTACCCCCTCTATGTTTTTTTGTAGCTGTCCTGTATTCCCCATTTCTTTCCCTTTCGTTTTAATTTGGCAACGTACGGTTGAGCGGCAGCGCAGCCTAAACCTCCGTACGGTCGGCGTCCGGAACTCCGATCTTTTTTTTTTTTTTTTTTCTGCCCAGGTTGCTCTACGAGCTTGCTCGACGAAACTTTCCGTCACCATGCTTCACTGACCATCGGCGGCCTTCGAAAGTTTCAAAGCTCGCTTTGGTCTTGACGCTTAGCCCCGGAACCGGTGGCAACTAGATCCCTATTCTCCTTTTTTCCAGCTCCAAAGGACAGGCCCCTCAATATTTTTCCCGCTTGACCTCTTTTCCACCCCAGAACGAACGCTCGAATACATCAAGCCTCAAATCAATGTAAGC
>Ga0179593_1605503_pt1 | contig 15667 bp, 26 predicted proteins | sample CZODoug2_1_08_16_FD_185931 | JGI IMG/M metagenome (GOLD analysis project Ga0179593, IMG submission 185931) | Vadose zone soil fungal communities from Angelo Coast Range Reserve, California, USA - CZODoug2_1_08_16fungal (PacBio error correction) | ecosystem: Environmental > Terrestrial > Soil >... | reverse complement strand
GTCAGTGACCCATCAACGGGTGAAAAGGGAAAGTAACGGCCCAAAGGTCGGCCCGACCAATTTTCCTTCTTTTTTTTTTTTTTTTTTTCTCTTCCTTCCCCTCTTTTTTGGGGATGTCTTTGCTAGGCTGTTCCAGTGGATGAGGGAACTGAGCATGGTTTGCCCAGCGCACGCCTGCAGGCCCAACCAGGGGAGTTCGTTTCCCCCCCCTCTTCTTCTTTTTTTTCTTTTTTTTTTCCAACCTTTCATCGCGGCCCTGGCCTCTTCTTTACTTGGCGTCAAATGTATAAAGTAAATGAGGTTATAGATCTGCTTGAGACCACCTTCACGAACCCGTCCCCCCCCCCTTTTTTTTTTTTTACCTTCCTTTTCTTCTCCCTTGATAGCCAGGATCTCTGGATGCCCTTCGAGAAAAGGAAGTAGAAAGAAGAAAAGGAATGGAACTTGGAGGTTAGCTCAGCTTTTCTTCCCTTTTTTTTTTTTTTTTCCTTTTCCGTGACTGACCCCCAGTGGTCTCCCGGCCGTCGCGAACGTAACGAAAGTTGGTGAGGGCCCTTGCGGCAGTGCCCTTCCCCCCCCTCCCCTTTCCTTTTTTTTTTTTTTTCCCTCCCTTGCAACGTTCTTTCGGCTCAGCGTTATTCACGGCTGACATAGGGTGATTAAGGTTCCGGCGCCGCTTCCCCCCCCCCCTCCCTCTTTTTTTTTTTTTTTTCTCTTTTTTTTATACTCCCCCCCTTCCCCATCAGGAATACACCAAAATGTTGGAAAAAAACACAGCTCGGGCAGCGGGTTGTCCTTCTTTCTTCTCTTTCCTATCTCCTTATTCTTCTTCCCTTTGTTTTAGTCCCCCACTTTCACGACACGGATGCAGGGGGAAGGTGGAGTGGGCCGATCCTCCCCCTTTTTTTCCCTTTTTTTCCCTTTTTTTCAAGCTTTCCTTCATTTCAGCGGCTCCTGGTCCTTAAAGGGTTATAGGAAGATCGGCCGGGGCACGTGTCTTTCTTCCCCCCCCCCCCCCTTCTTTTCCTTTTTTTCGTGTTTCTTTTTTCCTGCCTCTCTTTCGGCCAGATCCACCATTATCGGCCGTGACTGGTAGGTAGTAGCGAAGAAACAGGAGGAGCCAGGCTTGTGCTATTTTTTTCCTTTTTCCCCTTCTCCTTTCTTTTTCTCTTCCCCTTCGGCGTTCTTCCTTTTCCCTTCACTTCACCAACCCAAGGGTCAGGACTGGAAAGAGAAGTGAAGAGTCAGCGTGCTTTTCCCCCTCCCCCCTTTTTTTTTTTCTTTCACCGTCCTCTTTTTTTTCCCCAGGAACGGGAAGCAAAGGGAAAATAATGCTAATTATTAAGATGACTGATGGACCCCCCTTCCCCCCCTTCCCCTCTTTTCCTCATGGGCACCCATCGGCCACGGGAGATGGGCAGGTAGAAAGAAAGCGGGGTCAGCATCGGTGCTGTCTCCCCCTTCTTTCCCCCTTCTACCTGTTCCCGCGTCAAACCAAGGAGGTTAGACAGGCGCATCCACCCCTTCTCTCTCTTTTCTTTTCCCTCCCCCTGGTGGCCCTTCACCCTTGTGCTCATTGCTAAAAGGAGAGAAAGGGAGGGGAGAGGCCTCTCCACCCGGTCCTCCCCTCCCCCCTTTCCCCCTTTTTTTTTCTCCCCCTTTCTAGTCTTGTCCCCCCACGTCGAACCGCGGCCTCGGGCTACTAATAGACTACTGCAGGGCCCAATCACGTTTTTCCTCTCCTTTCTTTTTCCTTTTTTTCCCCATTACTCCTTCCATACCCAGTTCTCGTCACGGCAAAGGTGATGAGATATATTGATTTTACACCTCCCCTCCTGGTTGTTGTTTCTCTCTTTTTTTTTCTCCTCCCTCCCTTTGTCTGTTGCATCGGAGGGGACGAAGGACCGGGCCGGGGTTTAACCCTTTTTCCCCCCCCCCCCTTTTTCTTCCTTCTTTTTTTTCCTTTTGTGCCGCAGTAGTCAGAGGAGGAGGAAAGAGGGGGCCGCTTTTTTCCCCCCCTCACTTTTTCTTTCCCTCTTCTTTTCCCCCCCCCGTTACCGGTACGAAGGCCGGATGGAGGGGAACGACCCTGGGCTTTCCTCCTTTTTCTTCTTCCTTTGTTGAAAGGGCGCGGTTTCTTTCACTTCTTTTCCTTTTTATTGTCGGCTGTCCCGATGGTTTGGAAGAGGATGGAGATCTTTCTTGCCTTCCGGGATGGAGTAGTAAGAGGAAGGAAAAAGGGATGACAAAGGATGGCGACCTGGCCCCCTCCCCCAGCTTCCCCCCTTTTTTCTTTCTTCTGGTGCCGATTGAGGGCACTATGGTTTTTTTTTTTCCTTTGTGGTTTTTTTTTTTTTTTTTTTTTTTTTTTTTTTTTTTTTTTTCTTCTCTCCCTTTTCTTTTTTCTGTGGGTCGAGGTGGGTTCAGAAGGGCGGGCTTTCCTTCATTTCCCTTCTTTCTCCCCTTCTTTTTCTTTTTTTCTTCTTTCCCCCATCCATGTCCCGGCCGGGCCAGGAGTGTAACCGAGAGGTTTTTTTTTTTCTTTCCCTGGATTTCCCCCCCTTCCCTTCCCCCCTTGGTTGGTCAGGTGCATGAAGGACTAAGGCCGAGGCGGGGACATTTATTCGTCCCCCCCCCCCTCTCCTTTTTCTTCCCCCCTGGGTTCCCCCTGTTTTATTCGCCAGGCCTGGGCTCGAACCTGTTAGGAGAGAAGAATAAGGGTCTTTTTTTTTTTCTCCCCCCCCTTTTTTTTGTGGACCCCTTTCTTCTATCAGGAGGAGGAAAGCTGAGTAGGAATTGGGGGTTCATGTGGTTTGACCCCCCCCCTCCCCCCTTTTTCTTTTTTTTTTTCTTTGATTTTTCCACCGCTGGTTGAGCTCGGGCCAGGGATTCACGAAAAGAAAAGTAATGATGTCAGCCGGCTCTTTTCCCTTTCTTTTTTTTCCTTTTCCCACACAAGGGACCGGATATCGGCAGAGGAAGATGAAACCTGATGGGGGGCAGGTCCCCATTTTTCCCCTCTTTCTTTTTTTCTCTTCATTCTTTTTTCTTTCTATTCCACGCCAGCCGCCCGGAGGAAACGGACGGACCACGTTTTTCCTTTTTCATCCTTTTTTTTGGTCCCCATCCTCTTGATAAAGCTGAAGAAGGGAACGGGCCGTGCCGTGTTCCCCCCTCCCCCCCCCTTTTTTTTTTTCCCTTTTCCCACCTGTCTGTTGGCGCGGGAATGAAGGGGACAGGGCCCCCGAACGGTCCTTTCCTTTCCCCCCCCCTTTTTTTTTTTTTCCCCCCTTTTCCCTTCCCCCTTTTCCCCCTTCACCGGGGCACCGCTCCGAGCCACGACATCCTCTACAGGGGCTGCGGGGCTTTTTTTTTTTTCTTCTTTCGGGCCCTCTCCTTTTCTCGTTCCTTTCTTCCCCCCTTTCCCAGGAACCCCCCCTTCCCTTCCTTTTTCCCCTCCCGGCCGCCATCGCCACCCCAAACGGCTGGGGGTACAACCCGAAGGCCGGGGCGTTTCTTTTCCTTTTTTTTCCCTTGATTTCTTCCCTTTTTACTCGCAAGGAAGAAGAAGGGCCAGGGGACGAGATGAAGGGGGCCCGAGGACATTTTCATCTCTCTCTCCCCTTTCCTTTTTCTTTTTTTCCCCCTTGAGTCCTCTTTTCTTTTTACCGTGGAACTCCACTGGTGGCGGGCCCTCTCCTCTTTTCCCCCCCCTTTCTTTTTTTTAGCTACTTCTTTTTCTCCCCCCTTTTCACGGGGGAGCGGCGGGGAGGAAAGAAAATGGGCAAGCCATCCAACCGCGTTCATGCACCTTGTCCGGTCCCCCCTTCCCCCTTTCTTTTTTTTTTTTTCCCCCTTTTTGTTGTTTTTTCTCTTCGGATGGACGTGGGACCCCCATCAACAGGGTTGAAGAAAAGTCAGGAAAGGGTACGGCCCGGGAAAAGGTGCAGAACGCGTTTTCTTTCCTTTTTCCCGTTTTTTTTTTTTTTTTTTTTTTTCTCGGCTTTTTTTCTTTTTTTGTCTGGTCCCTGAGCATGTGGCCCAGCGTAAGATGAAGAAACCAGGGGGAGTTCGTCAAAGATCATTTTTTTTTCTTCCTTTTTTCTCCCCCCCTTCCTTTTTCTTTTTTTTTTTTCTTCATGAGTCTTCCCCCTTGTTTTCTTCCACCTCCCTTCGGGTATAGATCTGCTGCAAGGACCACTTCAACGAAAAAAGGAAGTAGGGGTGTACCCCCAGCCGTTTGGGGGTTTGCTCTTTGTCTTCCTTTTTTCCTCTTTTTTTTTTTTTTTCTTGCCATACGTCCTCCCCTTCCGTTATGTCCTCCCATCCCGGGCTGGACCTTGCGGTAGATCAGATGATATATAGAAAGCCTGTAGAGGATGGTCGGTGGTGCCTTCTCTTTTCCCCCCTTCCTCTTTTTTTTTCTTTTTTTCCAACTCCCTTTCTTTGCTTGCGGCAGTGCCAAGGCAGAAAAAGGAAAAGTGCAGGGGCTCCCAGTCGCTTTCCTCCTTTTTCTCCTTTTTTTTTTCTCTCCTCTTTTTTTTCTTTAACCTCTACCCTTTTTTCGTGGCTTAGGTTACTGGAGAGTTAGAGAAGTGACGGTCACGGGGTTTTTAATTCCCTTTATTCTTTTTTTTTTTCCCCCCCCCCTTTTCTTTGGACCCCCCCCCCCCATCTCGGGCAGGGAGGGTTGAGGAATATGGATTAGTCAGGAGGGCCATGGTCGCCCCCTTTCCTTCCTCGCCCCTTTCCCTTCCGTCTATCCGAGGTAAGGGTTGGAGCCCCACTCACGGACCCGGAGGCCGTTGTCCTTTTTTTTTCCTCCCCCCTTTTTCCCCTTCCCGGGCGTGGCGGGAAAGCCTGGCCCAGCTCACCCGGCGTTGATCCTCCCCCTCCTTTTTTTTTCTTTTTTCCGGTTTTTTTTTCCCAACCACATGAACCCCAAGTTTCAGAAGGCAGATAATCCTCCTGGATTATCCGCCAGGTCAGGTCTTTTTTCTTTCCTCCTTCTCCTTTCTTTTTTTTTTTCCTTTCAGGGTTCTTCTCCCCCCCTTTTCTTGGGGGATTCAACGGGTCCAGGTTGCCAGCAAGGCTGAAGGGAAAGGGATGAGGTTGGCTGGCTCCCCACTCCTTTTTTCCCCCCTCTTTTCTTTTTTTCCTTCTGGCCCCCCTCCCCTCCTTTTGCATGGTTTCAGCGTGCATTTGTAAAGAAATAGAGGGGGTGTACCTTTCCTTCTTCCTTTTTCCCTTTCTTTCCACCCTTCCCCTCTCCCTTTTTTCAGCTGGCCTGCTGAAAAGAAAAAAATAGGGGGGAGGGTTCGTCTCTTTTCATTGTTTTTACTCTCTACTTTTTTTTTTTTTCCCTTTGCCTTTTCTCTTCCCTTTTGCCGGGGGTCAGCCTCGTGCGGGAGAGGAACGTCCTTCCTCCCCTTCCCCCGTCCTTTTCCCCCCCCTCTTTTGTCCAGCCCGATCCACGGCAGAATATTTTGATAAACTGGCACCAAGGGATGCCCCTTTTTCCGGCTCCCCTTTTTTTTTCCCCCCCCCTCTCTTTCTAGTCCTTTCTTCCCTTTCCCCCTTCCCTTTTCCACTCCCCAGGCCGGACCAGGGAACTGGAGGGAGAGATTTCTCCCCCCCCCTTTTTTTTTTTTTTTTTTCCTCGTCCCTTACTGGGGGCGGCCATAATCAGTAAGATAATCAGCCGGTCGATGTCTTTTCCTGTTTTTCTTTCCTCCCCAGCTTTCTTCTTTTTTTCTTCCCCGGTTGATCGAGATAGATATAGTTTCCTACTTACTAAGGTGTTGGTTGGGTTTTTTTCTTTTTTTTTTTTTTTTTTCGCCCTTTTTCTTGATAGGATGAGGGAGAGGACCGGGGCCTTTTTCACCCTTCTTTTTCTTTCTTTTTCTTTTGTTCCGCCAGTAGTCCGAGAAGGAGCACGAGGCCGCGGTTTTTTCTCCTTTTTCTCCCCCCTTTTCTTTTTCCGTTCCTTCTCCCCTCCCGCCTAACGGACTGGATTTGGAGGGAAAAGTTGGAGCCAATGATCCCCCCCTCCTTTTTTCCCCCCCCCCTTCCTTCTCTTTTTCCTTCCCCATTGGTGCAAGACCGAAAGGGGAGAAAGACTCTTTTTCCCCCTTTCCCTTCCCTGCTCTTCTCCCTTCCCGCCCCCCCCCTCACTCCCTTCTTCCCCCTCCAGCCTCTTCCTTTCCCCTTCTTCTCGCAGATCACCCCATCTCTTACCCTCCCAACCCCCCCCCTCCCCTCCCGTCACTCTCAATTCCCCTTTTTCCCCCCAAACCTTCCTTTCCGTTTTATGCGGCTTGTTTCCGCTGGTGGTGTGGAAGAGGAATGGGAGAGAGCTTTCTCTCTCTTTCTTCCCCCAAAGTTTCCCTGTCGCCCCGGCCCAAGCTCCCGTGGGAAGGATGGGGTGCCATTGAGGCACTCTGGGGCAGATTCCTTCTTCCCTTTCCCCCCCCTCTCCCTTTTTCTTCCTCTTTTTTTCTCCCTTCTCGAATAAGGAGCAGGGGAGGTTCCAGGTGATTACCGGTTTCCTGGACGAGTGTTGTCCTTTTCCCCCCTTTTTTTTTTTCCTCCGCTTCCCTTCCCCCCTTCTTTCTGGGGCCAGGCCGGAAAACCAAGTGGGTGGTTCAGGTGTCTTTTTTCTTCTTTTTCCTTCTTTTTGGAGCCAGCCAACCACTAAGGAAGTCGTCAGGCCTGGCTGAACCTGGCCCCTTTCTTTTTTTTTTTTTTCTCCTCCCCTTTTTCCCCTTCCCGATGAGGGTGGATATGGGAAGACGCGCTGCGAAGAACACCGCCCCCTTTTCCCCTTTTTTTTTCTGGAGTCTTTCCCCTTTCCTTCCTGGGGTTCATTGTGGGTGTGAAACAAGCCCGTTCCCCCTTTTTTTTCCTTTCCTTTCCCGAGGTTTCTCTTTCATTCTCCCCCCTGCCACGGCAGTCATGATGGTCAGAAGGGAAAGGTCTTCTAGGCCACCGTTTCCCCGTGTTCCCCTCCCTTTTCCTCTTTTTTTCCTTTTTTGCTCCTTTTCCCCCCTTCTTTTGTGCCAGACCCATGTCCCGCTGAAAAGATGAAGCAGATCCGCACCCCGATTGCCCGATGGCTTTTTTTTTTTCCCCCCCCCCCTTTCCCTTTTTAACCCTTTCCACCTTCACGGCGAGAAGGGGGAGCGCTGCCCCTGTCACCCCCTCCTTCCTTCCTCTTTTTCCACGCTTCCTTCCCCCTCCCCCCTTTCCCCTTTTCCGGGGCAAAAGCCGAGCGCCGAGAAACGGATGATCGAACTGGGGACTCTTTCCCCCTTTCTTTTCTTTCAACCCTTCCCCTCTTTCCCGTTTCGCGGAAGGCAGGGAGGAGACCACCTGGGGTAAGTTCCCTCCCCCTCCCCTTTTTTTTTTTTTTCTCCCTCTAAAGGTTTTTTTTCGTCAAAAAGATGATCAAAGGCTGTCTCCACCTCCCCTCTTTTTTTTTTTTTTTCTCCAGTCCTCCCTGGCGATTCGTTGAAAGAAAACTGGGAGACAAGCCCGGCGGGCTTGGCCATCCGGGCCCCCGCCCCCTTTCCTCCCCCCCCTTTTTTTTAGTGATCTTTTTTCCTTTTCTGTCAGAGCTTCTACCCGAAAGGGAGGTGAGAAAGGGTGAAGGTCCCCTTACTCACGTCTTTTTTTTTTTTTTTTCTCCTTTTTTTCATCACTTTCCTTCCCCCTCTTTTTTCCTCCCCCTGCCGGAAGAACGACGAGAAAGAATATTGGAAGAACGCCCCTGGTTCCCTTCCTTTCCCCTTTTCCTTCTCTCTTTTTTTTGCTCCTCTCTTTTCTTCTTCTTATGGCCCGGACGGGCGGCGGGGGGAGGACAGAAAATGGCAAGGAAATTCCACCCGCGTCCTGCCACATTGTCCCTTTCCTTCCCTTTTTTTTTTCTTCCCCTTTTCTTGAGATTCTCTCTTTTCCTTGTAACCCCATCACCCGTGTTTGGCAAGGGACAGTCACGGCAGGGTTACGGCCCGGTGACAAAGGTGCAGGAACGCTTGTCGTTTTTCCCCCCCCCCCCCCTTTTTTTTTTTTTTTTTTGAGGCTTCCCCTTTTTCTTTTCTGGTCTGTTTCGGGATGAGGGACCTGAGCATGTTGACACAGGTAAGGCTGAAGAAACCAGGGGAGTTCGTCAAGATTTCTTTTTTTTTCTCCTGTCTTTTTTTCTTCCTTTCTTTTTTTTCTTCCCTGGCCCTCTTTCTTCTTTTTTTCCCTCTCCCTTTTTTCTTCACTCCCTTCGGGGGTATAGCTCATGCTGAGGACAACATTTAAAGAAAAGGACTAGGGGTGTACCACAGGGCCGTTTTTTGGTGGCTCTTTTTTTTTTTTTTTTTCTTTCCACCTATCCTAGCTTTCCCCCTTTCTGCTTCCCCCTCATTCCCGTCCTGGACTTGGAGTAGATAGAATGATCATCTTAGACAGGCCTGTATTATTCTTTTTCCTTTTTTTTTCCCCTAGTTTTTTTCCCCTTTCCTTTTTTCCGCTAAAGTCCAGGGAAGTGGGGGGGAATTGCGGAACCAGTGACCTTCTCCCCCCTCTTTATTTCCCCAAGGGTTTCCTTTCTTCGGCCCCTCCGTTTTTTATCACGATGGGAAATAAGGGAGTGATTAAGGTTCATGGCGCTCTTTCTTTTTTTTTCTTGGCTTTTTTTTCCTCTTCCATCCCCATCAGGATAAAAACAAGGTGGACAAAACCACAGCTCGGGGCAGTCTGTTTTCGTCTTTTTTTTTTTCCTTTTTCCCTCCTCTTTTTCCCCCTCTTCCTCGGACGGATATATAAGGGTACATGTTTTTTCTCCCCCCCCCCCCCCCCCCTCCGGTTTTCTCTGTGAAGAACCTTGCAATAGTGAAAATAATGGAACTGGAGTGGCGGGTGAACATTCCCTTTTTTTTTTTTTCCTTTTTTACTTCCCTCCTCGCAGCTAGAAGGGGGGAACGGGATTGTCAAACCACCCTTTTCCCCCCCTCTCCTTTTTCTTCGAAGTCTTTTTTTCCTTCCCCCCCATTATAGGGGGGCGGGGAACTGGTAAGGTCGTCTCTCCTTCCCCTTTCCCTTTTTTTTCCCTTTTTTCCTCCTGGACTTTTCTTTTTCTGGCTCCACTAGGGGGTGAAAGAATTGTTAAAGGATTCGGCGTAGTTAATTAAATGCACCCGTACCCCCCTTTTTCCTTTTCCCCTCCCCTTTTTTTGGGGTGGACAAGAATGCGGCTGAACTGATGGGTAAACGTCATCGTTCAGTAACTGACATCCCCTTTCCTTTGGGTTTCCTTTCTTCCTTCCTTCCTCATTCGGGCCCAGAAGGTGCTAATGGCACAAATTTCCGGGCCACGGGAGCTTTGCCTTCTTCCCCTCTTCTTTTCCTTTTCTCTCCTTGAACCCCCCTTTCTTTTTCCCTCTTCAAAACCAGGGGGGGGGGGGAGGAAAAGCCGATACAACGGCGCCTTTTTGATCCCCCTGTTTCCCCCCTTTTTCCTTTTGAAACTTTTCCCCCCCCCCCTTTCTTCTTTCCATTGCTCCACTTAATAATCCAGGGGTAGTTTCGTTAGGCTACGTACGTTCCCCTTTTTCCCCTCCCCCTTTTTTTTTTTTTTTTTTTTTTTTTTTCTTTCGACCCCCCTCCTTTCCCCTTTCCCTCCTTCCTCCTCGACTTTACGGGAGGAAAATATAAGTAAGTAATAAGCAGGTCTGATGATGGCCTTTTCCCCCTCTCCCCCCCCCTTTTATAGCCCTTCCCCTTTTCTCTAAGTCTCTCTTCTTTTATTGAATAATTTAAAGTTTGTTGGTTTTGGAGAGAGGTCCCCTCCCCCCGAGAACCTTTCTTTTCTCTTGGAGGGCAGAGGAAAAGGGCCGGGTTACTCCCCCTTGTCCCTTTCCCCCTCCCCCTTACTGACTTGATATGGGAAGCAGTAGTAGAGGGAGGGAGGAAAGAGGTGCCCCCCCCCCTTTCCCCTTCGACCTTCCCCTTCTTTTCCTTTAGGTGGCCACAGTGAAGGTTAGGAGCCGGAGAGAAACGACCTTGTATGATTCCCTTTTTTTTTTCCCCCCTCCTTTCCCCTTTTTCCCTTGTCCGAGGATTTTCTTCCAATATTTCTTTTTTCCTTTGGGATGGGCGGATGTACCGGGCTGGTTTGAACGCTGTGAATGTATTTTTTTGGGGTTTTTTTTTTTTTTTTTTTTTTCCCTTTTTTACTTCGGCCGCACGAAGGCTGACCCCGGCATGGCCTACCGGCCCCCTCCTCCCTCTTTTTTTTTCTTTAGGCCTTTTCCCCTTTTTCCCCCCCCTCTGCCTAGCCCGCAAAAGAGTGGAGGAGTTGGGTGAAAGGAAGGAAGCGCTGAATAAGGGCCTTTCTTTTTTTTTGGACGTCTCTCTCCGCCAGGCTGTCACCCCGACGAGGTGCTGGAAATGCAAAGCTACCTGCAACGGCTTCTTCCTTCCCTTTTTTTCTCCCTCCGTTTTCTTCGGGCGGAACATAGGCAGGGGACAAAAAGGAGTGGGGACTTCCCCTTTTTCTTTTTCTTTTTTTTTTTTCCTCTTTTTTTTCCCCGACCTGTTCGGCGCCCCGAAAGAACCCCCTACAAGGTCCACGGCGAGATGGTGGATGATTGGACAGACGCGCTGCGGACCCTCCCCCTCCCTTTTCCTTCTTCCTTTTTTTTCCATGTGGGGGTGGAAAACAAGGGAAAAGCGGCCGAGGCTGGCCTTCTTCCCCCTTTCTTTTCTTTTTTCCCAGCTTCTTCTCTGGGGCCAGGGATTACAGACACGCCGTCATGATGGTCAGGCGAGGGTCCCTTGCTTTTTTTGTCTACCAACAATGACCAGGATATCCGCCGATTTTTTTTGCTTCTTTTTTATACCCTGGTTCCCGAGCTGACCTAAGCAGATCCGCACCCCCTCTTTGCCCCCCTCTCTTTTTTTTTTCCTCCCCTCTCTTTTCCCTTCGAGTACCGGACCGGACCCACGGCGCGAAAGGTCCTCCCTTTTTTTTCCTTTTCCCCCCCACCTTCCTTCTGGTTTCAGGAGTGTGATATTAAACGCTGCTCCCTCCCCCTTCTTTTTTTGAGCGCTTTTTTTTCTTGCTCTCCTGGCGCTGCACCGGGCTGGTGGGAGGCGGGGAAATGCCAAGGCCCCCCCCTCCTTTTTTTTTTTTCGTTCCCCTTCCCCTTTTTTTCCTTTTTGACGGGGCACCGCTCCTGGGAGCAAAAGAAAATTAAGAGAAAGGCTGGCGAGATGTAAGGCTTCGCTTTACCTCCTTCTTTTTTTTTTTTCCGAGATCTTCCCTCCCTTTTTTTTATCTTTGCGTTTTTTTTTTTTTTTTTTTTTTTCCCTCCGTCCGTCCATCGGACAACCAAAAAAACGGGCTTGGGGTACACCCGAAGCCGGGTCTTCTTCCTTTTCACCAGTCTTTTTCTTTTTTTTCTTTCCCTCTTTCCTTTCCTTCGATGAGGTGGCCACGAGACAGTTCCAGAGGGCATCGTGAAGGGAACTATTTCCTTCCCCTTTTCTTTTTTAAAGGTCCCCCTTCCCTTTTTTTTTCTTCCCTCACTCCCCCTGGTTGGAGGACAGAGGAAGATGGGACAACATGCTTTTCCGTTTCCCCCCCCTTCCCCCACCCTTTTTTCCCTTATCTTCTTTTTTTTCTTTCCTTTCTTTGTTTCTTTGACCGAACCGGAAGGGCCATCACAGCGTCATGCAACATTGGTCCGGGCGGACCTGGCCTTGCCCCTTTTTTCTTTTTTTTTTAGATGGCTCCTTTTTCCCCCCTCCCTTCCACGTTGGCCAGGCCGCCCGGACAAGGTTGGCAGGACGGAGGTGAGGGGCTGCCCAGGGGCGGTCCTTTCCCCCCTCCCCCCTCCCTTTTCCCCCTTTTCTTCCGTGGTGACTTTTTTTTCTTTTTTCCTCCTTTTCTTTCCCCCTGCCACCAGGGGGAGTTCGTAAAGATCGGTTTCTCGTAGTTTATTCCGGCGTTTCGATTAGGTTCCTTTCCCCCTTCTTTCCCCCTTTTTCCCTCTTTACTTTTTTCCCTTTTTTTCCCCTTTTCTTGCTCTCTCTCGGAGACCACCTTTCACGAAACCCGGCATTTTCGGGGTGTACCCCAGCCGTTTGGGGTGGCTCTTTCTTTTTTTTTCTTTTTTTTTTTTCTCTATGGGCTTTTTTTTTTTTTCCCCCCTCCCCTTCCCTCCTTGAACCTTGGCGGTAGCTAAGAATGATAATCTCGACAGCCTGTAGAGGATGTCGTGGGGCCTTTTCCCCCCCCTTCCCTTTTTTTGGTCTTTTTTTTCCTCCCCTTTCCCTCCCGTTGAGGGGCCTTGCGGAAGTGGAAAGGGCGCACCCAAGCCAGGTGCATCTTTTCCCCCCTTTCTTTCCCCCCCTTTTTTTTTTTTCCTTTTTTCCCCCCTTCCCTGTCCCGGGCGGAGGGCAGCGTTATTAAAGCGACCTCGGCGTGCTTCAGGTTTCCCTTCCTCCTCCCTTTTTTTTTTTTTTTTTTTTCTCTTTGGGAGTTTTCTTTTTTCTTCCCCTTTCCATTATCCACAACCCATGTTGGACAACAAAAAGCGCGCGGCAGCGGGGTTCTCTTTCTTTCCTCCCCTCTTCTTTGACCTTTTTTTTTTTTCTCCTTTCCCCTTTCGGCCGGATATCAGGGTATTTTGTAGCCCCACTCCCCCCTTTTTTCTGGACGGTTTTCCCTTTCCTCCCCTTCCCCTTCGCTGGACCATCATGGAACTGGCGTGGGAGGGGAATACTGGGGCCCATCTTTTTCACCCTTTTTTCCTTTTTCTCCTTTTTTTTTTCCCCTTTTCTGTCAAACCACATGAAAACCCCCAGTATCCCTCTTTCCCCTCCCTCCCCGCATCCTTTTTTTTTTTCCTTTTTAGGGGTCGTCCGCGCCGAACAGGTCGAAGGGGGACACAGGCTGGCGATTCCACGGGTCCAAGGTCACCTCCCCCTTCTTTTTCCCTTTTCCTTTTTTTTTTTTCCACGCCCCTTTTTTTCCTCCCCCCCCTTCCCACCACGGGTCCGGCATGGAAAGAAGAAGGTGAAGGTCAGGGCGTGCTTTCCATCCCCCCTCTCCTTTTTTTTTCTGATTTTTTCCCTCCCCCCCTTTCCGGGAACGCGGAAAAGAACAGGGCACATCCTGCTTCCTTATTTCCTCTCCCCTTTCCCCCTTTCCCCCTTTTTTTTTTCTCTTTCCCCCTCCTCCTTCCCACGAGGTGCCTGCACATGGCACCAAATAAGGGCAAAAGGGAGCTGTTCCTTTTTCTTTCCCCCTCTTTTTTTTTTTTTCTTTTTCTACGTTCTTTTTCTTCCCCTCCCCCCCCTCCGCTCCAGTCCGAGTTTAAAAAAAAGCGGGAATCCCTCCTTCCCCCCCCCCTTTTCTTTTGCCCCTCCCCCCCCCCTCCGGAAATTAAAGGTGAAATTCACCTTCTTTCTTCCTTTCTTCTTTTTCGGATCCCCCTTCCCCTTTCCCAGGCAAGGAAAAGGAATGGGAGGGAAAGAGGATTTCCCCTTCTCCCTTTTCCCCTTTTTTTACTGTCTTTTCCCTTTTCCATCAAGCAAGGGTCGATGATGGACTGGAGTAAAAAAGGAAAAGGTAATAGAACTCTCTCACCCCTTTCTTCGGGCCCCATTCCTTCCTCCTTTGTTGTTTTTTTCTCCTCTTTCTTTCCGATTTTTTCTCCTTTTCTGATCGAGGGAGGAAGGGAACCTTTTTCCTGTTTTTTTTTTTTTCTCCCCCCTTTTTTCCCTGGCTTCTTCTTTCTGGGCCGCAGTTTAGGTCAGAGGAGGGGAGCCGCTTCTTCTTTTTTGACCTCTTTCCTGGAGTGGCCCAATCTTTTTTTTTCCCCCCTCTTTTCCTCTTTCCCCCGACCTGGATGAAGGGAAGGGGAGCAATGAGGGCACTCCTTTCCCCCCCTTCCCCCTTTCTCCCTCCTTATTCTTCCCCCTGTGACTTTCAAAAAATAGGCGGCAGGTGGATGGGGCTTGTCCCTTTTTCCTTTCTTTTTTGACGCCGAGGGCGAAGAGGGATGGAGTAACTTCTCCTCCCTTTTTTTTCCCCCTTTTCCCCCCTTCTTGCCGATTTTTTTTTTCTTTTTTTGCCATGCGGCAACTCTGGGGGCCGATGAAGGGATTACATGGACCAGAAAGAAGAGGCCGCCCCCCTCTTTTCTTTTCTTTCTACCCTGGATTCTCTTTTTTTTCTTTTTTTCCCGGTGCTTCCGTTCTGACGAGGGAAGGTAAAAAAGAAAGGCAAGCCGCAGCTGTCACCCCTCCTCTTTTTTTTCCCCCTCTTTGTTTTTTTTTTCCCGTTGGGTGGTCCGGTTTTTGCATTGGAAGGAACTAAGCCGTGGTCTTTTTTTCCCCCTTTTTTGGCACTTTCTTCCTCCCCCTGTTCCGTTCAGGCCTGGCTGACCGGGACCCGTGGATAGAAAGTGGCATGGTCCGGACATGTTTTCTTTCTCCCCCTCCCTCACAATAAAAGGTCACGGCCGATATTTTTTCTTTTTCTCTCTTTTCTTTTTCCCTGGAATCCCTCCCCCTCCTGACCTGGGCGGATAATCCAAGGAGGAGGATTATTCTTCCCCTTTTTTCCTTTTTTCTCCCCCTTTGGGGTCTCCTTCCCCTTCCGAGCTGGCGAGGGACCGGGAGAAAAGGAGACGATGATGATTGCACGCTTTTTTTTTTCTTTTTTTCCCCTCCAAAGTAAGGAGGGGAAGAGAGGCAATTTCTTCCCTTTTTTTCTTTCCTCCGTGGTCCCCCCCCCCTTCCCGGGATATCCGGACGAGGGCAGCGCACTGTCTGTTTCTCCCCCCTTTTTTTTTTCCTTTTGACATCTCTCCGTCTCCTTTTTTTTGTTCCACATGGTGGTGGATAATTGATGGGGATGGATCTCCCCCCCTCCCCCCCCCTTCCCTTCCAGTTTCCCTCTGCGCCAGGGAACATGAAGAACGAAGAGGTAAGCCGTGATACACGCTTGCGCCCTCCTTTTCTTTTTTTCCCCCCAAGCACACTCCCCCTCTTTCTTTTCCCCCCCTTTGGCTGGTGGCGCAGGGACAATGCCGCAAGCCCCTCCCTTTCTTTTTCCTTTTTTTTTTTCTGGACCGGCCCTTTTCCTTTTTCCCCCTCTTCCCCCTCTTGGCCCACCACCGGACATACCTTCTACAGGATGGGAGAGGATGATTCCATGGCTTTCTCTTTCCCCCCTGTCCCAGGAAGGTTACGGGATCAGAGATCCTGGATGATCGTGGGAAAGGAAACTGGAGCCAAGCCCCGGCGGCCTTTGCCCCTCCGTTCCTCCCCCTTTTTTTTTCCCCCCCCCCAAAAAATTTTTTCTCTCTTCTCCTCCTTGGAGGTGAGGACAAGGTGAGAGAAAGGAAGAAGAGGGGCCAGGGCCCGAGATGACGGTGGGCCCCTCTCCCCTTTCCCCCTTCTCATCGTTGTTTTTTCTTTTCTCCTCTTTTTTTCCCTCCTCTCCCCTGTGGGGAAGGAGGACCGATGGGAAACATGGCATCAGGTACATCATCCACTGACAGGCCGAGCCCCCCGCCAGTCCTCCCCTCTTTCGGGGATATGCTTTTTCTTTTCCCCCCTTCGTCCTGCACCTTTGTTTTCCCTTTCCCTGTCCTGGGCAGTGCTT